>ENA-OFCI01001419-OFCI01001419.1-metagenomes-genome-assembly--contig:-NODE-1419-length-10566-cov-2.946247_pt1 | contig 10566 bp, 12 predicted proteins | sample MGYA00153391_OFCI01 | MGnify analysis MGYA00153391 | reverse complement strand
AACCGATCGTGTCGCACAACTGACGGGTGAACTTTTGTTCTATTGAACGAGCCGATTTTTCGAGGGGATTGTCTTGATAAGTTTGTCCGCCCTCATAGTAACCCTTGAAATAGCGTTCGCCAAACTGACTGATGCCGCCAGCTCGCTCGCATTGCTGGGCGTGAGTGAGTTCGTGAGCGAGTAAGATGAGTAGATCGGTATCATGTGGTTGATATGAGGCGCGAATATAAATGCGATCGCAATAAGTCTGGGCTGACGAATCCGCATCAACATGATTTGGGCAGCTAGTGGGAGTACTGTTGCCCCAGTTTCACTCCAGGCTAGTTCGGGGCTGGGAGTGACGATCTGTTGCAGTGGGAGTTCGATCGTGCCCATGAGGGTAGATGCTGTAGATGAACGCTCTTTGAGTGAATGCGAAGACAACAGCATCACCGTCGCGACTGCTGCAACTAGAATAATTAAGCAAAATTGACAAAACTTTCTCAGATTCGAGATCATCGCTCAAAGCAGATTGAGGTAAAGTTGTAAACTGGCTGGTAAGGAGCTAAAATCCTCTGCCTTATCATAACAATCGCAGCTTAGTCTCTCCCATCAATTGCCACTGTTTTTGACCAAACACTTCTCAGCGGGCAACTAAATAGCTAGAATTAGAGGAAAGAATCTCTTATTCGATCGCAGGACAAAATATTTTATGACACCCTCATTAGCCAATTTCCTATATAGTCTGCTCGCTGGCGGATTGGTAGTCGTCGTTCCCGCTACCATCGGTCTGATCTTCATCAGCCAAAAAGATAAGATCCAACGTTCTTAGGAGCCAATCCAGATTAGCCAACCTCAGTTGGGTCTTGCGACCGATCTGAGGTTTTGTCATGACAAAATTAGTCTATTTACGGATGGACGAATGGCAGCGATCGAGCAAAAATAGAAATGGTGAAATTTTCGCCACAACAGAAGTTTTTAATATGGTCGATCGGCACAAGTAATAGTGAATGCTAAAATATACGAAGAATTGAATAGCCCTCGCTCGTGTCGAGCATTTAATGTCCCAACGGTTTGCACCGTTCTGTTTCACCCTCTGAGGAAATCACCGTGACTTTTGGCATTCCTGCGGCTCTGCTATTTGGCCTAGTTTTGATTCTTGCCTCTCTGAGCCTGTTTCTGACCAGCAAGTTCAAGCCAGATCTGTATCAAGAGTCTGATAATATCTATGCGGTCATTGGCCTCATCTGTGGTTTGCTGCTGCTGATTAGCCTCGACTTAGGCGCAGCAATGGCCTTCCAGCAATTGCTGATGATTGGTTCTCTCATCACCATCATGTGGCAATTTATGCAGGTGCGTGCCGAAAACAAACGGCTCAAAGGCGGTGTTCGCAGTGCTGGTCGCGAAGCCTCCCCACGGAAGGGTTACACTGCCCAGATTGATGATGTGCCAGAATCTGCGCCAGCCAAACGGAGCAATCGTCGCAACGAAGATAGATTCGATCGTAGTAACAACGAACGCGAAGACCGAGAAGAGTTTCCTAGTCGTCGTGCGACTAGAGAGTTGCCCGCAAATCGGTTTGCCCAGACAGCCCCGCGCCGCCGTCTCACTGAGCCAGAGCGCACCGAAGTAAGCTACCTCGCTCGTCGCCAAAATGACAGTTGGGACGAAGAGGACTGGAATGATTCTGACGAACCAGTTCAGGTGCGCCGCGCCCTGCCAGATGCCGATCTAGCTAGCACCCAGTCACAACGCCAATCACCGCGCAGAAGAGCGGAACGTCCCGATCGACCAGATGAGCCGCCACAACGCGAACGGGATCTGATGGCTAACACCGATCCAGATGCCAACCCTCGCCGCCGTCGCCGTCCAGAGCGCGATCCAGCGGAGCCAGCGAGTCGCGATCGATCGGCAACCGGACAAATCGCCGGAACCACCGCCAGCTATATCGACTACGAACCGATAGATCCGCCACCAGGATTACCACCATCTGACTCTGAACCGATCGTCTTCCCCGATCGATATTAAATAAATCACATCTTGCACCAATATATCAGGACTAGATAACAGCACAGATCCAAGGGTACCCTACTTTGCTGATTACTAATATTTTGATACTGCTGCAAGATGGGAGATAATCCATCTTCACCGTTGACGCACGATCTCTACGGCTCCATTGAGCCTCGCAGCTCGTGCGTTTTGATTTTTGGTTTCATTGCTATGCTAGCGAAGTCCCAACCATGTAAATAGATCTTGACCTGTTAGCAATTCCAACAGCAATAAAATCACAAATCCCATCATCGCAAATCGACCATTAATTAGTTCGGCATAAGCATTCCAGCCAAAACTAGGTTCTACTGAGGTAGTAGTGCGCTGCGAGTCTGTTTGTGGTTTGGTTGGTTTTGTAGTCACGATCGATATTTACCTGATATTTATGTGTTATTTTAATCGATTCTCATTCCTCAGCGGCATAGCAGGGAATGCTAGTAGTATCGCCTTCAAGTAGATCTGTTCCCGATCGCTAATAATCGATCGAATAGCGATCTTGGTGGCGATTGCGATCGAGATCCATCTTAAACCCGTAGTGCGATCGCAACTATTTACTTAACAATCGTCAACAATGTAGATAAGTCCCGATTGAACATAGGAGCGCACCACAAGTCAGTAAAATCACGTAGACCATTCGAGCGAATTTTGCGCTAATACTGATGACTAGTAATCCCACTGATGGAATTTAGCAAGGTCTGAGATTAAACTTAACAAGTCAGGTTAACCTAAAAATATACCCATCGAGCGGACTTCAGTAAAGAGCGATAGTGCAAAATATTGAGTAAAAAAATCTATCGTTGGTTTCAACTAGCTAAGATCGAGCTTGAGCATCATCTACTCAGACAGCCTCACCAGATCGTCTAAAAATTGACTCGTTCCCGCGTTGGCGATAGCCTGCCGTAGGCACGCCTCTCCTTGTGAGAATCGCTTAACTTCTACCAGCAAACCAATCATCATAACTTGGCTGTGCCAGTCGGCGATATCGAACACACAGGGATCTTCCATGCGTCGTTACATCGCACGCCAAATTTATCGACCTAGCAATATTCCCACTTGGTCTTGATTAGTTTATTTTACCCACTTTAAACTATTATCTTTCATTTACAGCGATCTAATCTCAACTCTTAATTAGAAAAGTGTCATGACTACCGTTTTAGAATGCGATCTGAAGCACCACAGTTTACAACTACTGCGCGAATATCAACAAACTGGCAAAGCGAGACTGCGGAACCAGATTGTGGAACTAAACTTGGGACTTGTGCGGAAGGAAGCACATTACTGGACTAGTCAGTGTAAGGAAACTTATGACGATCTGCTTCAGGTTGGGAGTATCGGATTGATCAATGCGATCGACAAATTTGAAGTGGCTAAAGGATACGCGTTTAGTACCTTTGCCATGCCATATATTCGCGGAGAAATTCAACACTATCTCCGCGACAAAAGTTCGGTCTTGAAGATGCCCCGCCGCTGGTTTGCACTGATCCAGCAAGCTGGAACGATCGCCAAAAGCCTGCAAGCAAAACATCAACGCCAGCCAACAGAAGCAGAAATAGCCCTAGCATTGGATATTCCGCTCTTAGAGTGGCAAGAAATCAAAATGGCGTACCAAAACCGTCAGCCAGTGAGTTTGGACTGTCCTGTCGGGAATGATGATGAAGCTAACAATTTAGCAGATCTATTACCCGATGGACACTACCAGAGTTTTCAACTATCTCAGGAAGATCGGATGCGCGTTCAACAAAGCTTGATCGCCCTCGAACAACACACCCGCCAAATCCTGGAATTTGTCTTTCTCCACGATCTGACTCAAAAACAAGTAGCCGAGCGGATGGACATCAGTGTGATTACCGTATCCCGCCATGTCAAGAAAGGATTGAACGTCCTCAAAGTGATGTTGGTGAATAATGATGCCTAATCGATATTGTCGATAAAGATTTGGGTAGTATAAAAATAGACAAGCCATTAGCGTCATTTGCCAATCTGACACATGGCGAGAGCGCAAACGTCTAATTATCCCCACTGTTATCAACATTATATGGATATCGATATTCAGGGAAGCGAGGTATAGAAATTAATGAATAAATCTTGGTTTTATCTAGGTGCGATCGGTAGTTTGGCGATCGTCCTGACTAGCTGTGGCGACAACAAGCCTACTACCTCTGCCACCAGTCCAAGTGCTGCGGTCAGTCCTAGCCCTGTTGCTGCCGTACCAGCCACTACTGCTGTTGCTACTACTGTGACGACAGCAACCACCACCACCACTACAGCCGCTACTGTTACACCCACAATCTCCGGCAAAAAATCTGTATCGGTGGATGTAGCCGCAGGTTTAATCGCACCTACTAATGGCGACAACTGGGCAAAAACTGTTTCCAAAGGTCGCTCCGACCCCTTTGCCGCGCTGGCATTACAACCCGTTCAAGTTGTCGAAAAAGATCCGCTCAATGCCACAGGTAAGCCGCAAAAAGTAGCCTCAGCGATCGCTAGCACTCCTAGTATTGCGGTCAAAACTGCCAATCAAACTAAGATAATTGCTAGTAATTCATCGGCAATTAAATCTGCCAACCAAACTAAGACAATTGCTAGTAATTCATCGGTAATTAAATCTGGTGTCAACAAGAAATTACCAATCATCAAAGTTAGCAGTAGTATTTTGCCAAAAGGGACAAATACAACTAAGCAGCTTCCATCGATCGTCAAAATTGCCACCAAACCAACTAAATTACCTAAAGTTGCCGGAGGAGGAAAGATTGCTAGTAATGGGATGAATAGAGATTTACCTAAAGTTATCCGAGAAATTGCCCCAGCCAAGCCAGAACAAGCTATGGCTATCCAAATATCTGGGGTGATTGAGGCAGCAGGTAAGACTCAAGTTATTATCAAATTACCAGGTGAATCCTTTAGTCGCTACATTGAGGTAGGTGAGCGGGTTGCTAATGGTAGGGTACTAATAAAACGCATAGAAGGTCAACTGAGTTTCTCGCCGACTGTTGTTTTGGAAGAAGTCGGAGTTGAAGTCCCCCGCAAAATTGGGGATAGACAAGTAGCGACCGCTCCACAATCTGCATCTCAGCCAGCAGCAACCGCTCCCTCTACGCCTAATCCAGTAGTAGAGATCGTTCCATCTGCACCTCAACCAGCTCCCATTACTCCATAATCTACATCTAAACCTTAATTGTTTTGGAATACCTAAAATAACGTCAGTCGCTTCATCAGGAGAAACTGACGTTAAATTAATTGATAGTTGATACTATGCCTACGGCAGGCTAACGCCAACGACTACGCATTGCCTACGGCAGGCTAACGCCAACAGTACAAGTAATTGACAATTGGGTTGTTAAGGTACTGGGCGGGGGACTCGTCCAGTGCCTAGTGGGGATTTCAAATAAGAAGAGAGTATTTATAAAAATTTACCGATTCGATCGATCAGTTGCTCGGCGGGTAGTACTCCTTCCAAGCGATCGACTGATTGTCCACCTTTAAATAGAACTAGGGTTGGTAATGCCTGCACCTGATGATTGGAAGCGATCTGGGGATACTTGTCGGTATCGATCTTCATGATTCGCACTTGCCCATTCAGCTCGATATTGACTTGCTCTAGGATTTTAGCCATCATCTGACAGGGGCCGCACCATGTCGCATAAAAATCAACCAAGATCGGTACCTCGCTATTGGCGATCGCATCTTCAAAACTAGTGAACTGTTGCTTGACTGCCATAATCTGCTCCTGAAATTAAGTCTGGATATCTCGATCTTAAACATGTTTAGGTCGATTCGGCTAGATCCTGATGTCTAATTACTGGGGTAAAGCGTAGCCTGCCGTAGGCACAGCCTCGCCAACAGTACAAGTAGCCGCGCTCGCTGTGTGTAATCCCGTATCGGCTTGCCGAATCGATCGCCGCTGGCTGTCTAGAGGTATGCGGTTTCGATAGAATAAATAGGTGCCAAGCAGCAAATTAATCATGTCTCTATCTTCCTATCAGATCCGCTGGTTCAATCACTTAGCAGACATCGCACAAGGCGATTGGGATGCTCTGGCCATACCCTTAAAAACTCCATTTCTAGAATGGGAGTGGTTGAATATTCTCGAAACTTCTGGCAGTGTTACTGCCGAAACTGGATGGTTGCCCACACATCTAACGGTGTGGAAGGGACAAACATTAGTTGGCGCGGCACCTTTGTATGTTAAGGGGCATAGTTATGGAGAATTTGTATTCGATAATCAGTGGGCGGAGTTAGCGCAGCGGATGGGAATTAGGTATTATCCCAAGTTGGTGGGTATGACTCCAGTGACACCATCTGAGGGCTATCGATTTTTGATCGCTCCAGGCGAAAATGAGGCAGCGATTACTGAATTGATGGTGCGATCGATCGATGATTTTTGTACGACTCATCGGTTGTCTGGCTGTCACTTCTTGTATGTCGATCCTGAATGGCGGTCGCAGATGAATGAATATGGTTATAGTACTTGGATCAATCATAATTATGTCTGGCAAGATCGGGAGTATCAAAATTTTGATGGCTACTTGGGCGAATTTAATGCCAACCAACGGCGGAATATCAAGCGGGAGCGCAAATCTGTTCGAGATGCTGGGTTAAATCTAACTACTGTGACTGGATCGCAAATCGCCCCCCAGTTGTTTTCCCAGATGTACGCTTTTTATGCTGATACCTGCGATAAGTTTGGGTGGTGGGGAAGCAAGTATCTGACACCAGAATTTTTCGAGCAGCTCCATGAAAATTATCGTCATCGAGTAGTGTTTGTGACGGCGACTGGGCAAGATCCATCGATCCCCGTGGGGATGTCTTTTTGTATTACTAAAGGCGATCGATTATATGGTCGTTATTGGGGTAGTAGTGAGGATGTAGATTGTCTCCATTTTGATGCTTGCTACTATACCCCGATCGAGTGGGCGATTCAAAATGGGATTAAAATCTTCGATCCTGGTGCAGGTGGTAGGCACAAAAAGCGGCGCGGTTTTCCGGCGACGGCTAACTACAGTCTCCATCGGTTTTATCATCCCCGATTTGGCAAGATTTTGCGCGATCATCTCGCCGAAGTAAATGAGTTGCAACAGCAAGAGATCGTCCTCATCAACCAAGATTTACCGATGAAGATTGCTGCGGCTGTCAATCTTTAGTAGTGGGAAAATTGAGGGGATTGCAAGAGCGAACCCCTTGAGATTGTTAAAAATTAGCAGTTAGGTAGTTCTCACCATCTAAGTTTTAGATCCGATCGTACCGATCGATGTGTGGAATACCCAGGCTCGATCGTCGATCGTTACAATCTTGAAGTTTCTTCAATTGAAATCGCTCGCTCGATAGTAGACTAGCATATAGCATCGATCTGGATCGTAAAAATCGAACATTTTCAGCAAAAAAACTCGATAATCCGCTAAAAACCACCACAAATCATTAATAAATCGGTTAACCTAGATCTAATATAGTTATTTAATGTCAGATTTATGAGCTTGGTAATCGATAATTTAACGGCGATCGATCGCGAACTGTCCAATCGGCATATCGATCTCGATCCAGATGGATACTTTATTATTTATATCGATCGAGAGCTTGGAGCGATCTGTGCCAAACACTATACTAATGTCATCGACGATCGCGGCTTGGCAGTCGATCCTGAAACTGGTAAAGTTATTCCAGCAAAAGGTCAAGTGACTCGGACTAACACTGTACTATTTACCGGACGAACAGCTAAGGAATTGTGTGTTAAATTGCTTGAACAAACCCAACCCTGTCCTGTCGGAATGTTGGATCATGCCGCTTATCTGGGTCGAGAATTTGTCCGTGCTGAGATTGCTTTACTCTCTGGTACAGAATACATTCAAGATTAAAAGTTGTGCCCAATGGTGAGTGGAAATGGGAAAAATAGCGTGATGCCAATTACCGATCGCCAATGATCGATGACTAACTTTGATTTTGATACCACCACCAAGTTGCCATCGGAATCACAGTCGCAATAATTAACAGTCCAATCACGACAACTAGAAAGTTTGTCCGGTTGGCTTCAGTCTCTTCTGCTTTTAAATAAGTTCTCCCAACTTCTGGTGTAGATACGATTACTGGTGGGCCAGGATCTGCTTTTCCTGATAGTACAGCCACTAGCCTGTCAGCACCATCGATAAAAGCCTGATTGTACTTATTACCACTGCGTAGGGGTGCCTGCATCGTCTCAGTGATGATACTGGTGGCGATTGCATCTGTGAGCGTTGATTTGACATCAGTTCCGGTTTGAATGCCGATCGTGTTAGTGACATTATCTAGGATAATTAGCGTCTGATTGGCTTGTTCTGCGTCGGTTGCAAACCATTTTTTAAACAGTTTGTCTGTAAAAGTTTGAATCGTATCACCATAGTCGAGACGATGGATAGTGACAAACCGGAGTTCTTTATTAGTCTGTTTGGCAAGTTGTTCTAATGTATTTCTGAGCGTACCTTTGGTAGATAAACTCAAAACATCAGCTTTATCGATCGCCCAAGTTGGAACACCTGCGGAGACTACCGGAATTTCATAAACAGCGGTAGCTTGAACGGGGAGCGCGAATATTCCAATCGAGATAGTCACGATCGCCAGCGATAATAGTAGTCGATTGAAACAAGAACGAATAGATAGCATGGTACTGAGGGCTAATATCTGTTTTAACTTTAGCAGAATCATCTCGTTGGCGTAGCACCCACTAGAGATTTACAATAATTGGCGTTGCTGATGGGTATGAAAGATGGGGGGACTGGGGGATTTCAGAGCACAAAAAGGAAAATCATCCCTCGAATCAGCAACGCTCAATAATTTTAGAGTGGTGTCAAGTTCCGAGTATTACTCAGAGGAAGTTGTGGGATCGAATGTTCGATCGAGTTCTAAGTCCGCCCAAGATTTAGGATCTTCGAGTGGTTCCATATGTGAAACCACATTAGTACCTGGTAGAGCCTGAACGATCGCCTCTTCCACTTCTTCACACAAATCGTGTCCCTGCTGTACTGTCCAACCGCCTGGTACCAACACATGAAAAGTTGCAAATCTGCGCGAACCTGAGACTCGCGTTCTCAGTGCGTGGAAATGGATACCTTGAGGTTCATAAATACCAAAGATGCTGGTAATTCGATCGCGTTCTTCGTTCGGTAGTGCGGTATCCAGCAGCCCAGCACCTGTCTCTCGCAACAGCCGCACCCCCGAGAAGAGGATACTCACAGCTACAAGCAGGGCAATTAAAGGATCGAGAATCAGCCATCCTGTAAGTTTGACACCAAAAATCCCTACAGTTATCCCTACCGAAGTCCAGACATCTGTGAGTAAATGATGCCCATCTGTCCGCAAGGTAATCGATCGCAGTCTCCGCCCTGCCCGTAATAGTATCCAAGCTACCCCGCCATTGATAGCGGTAGCAATCAGTGATAGAAATAGTCCCCAGCCGATTTGTTCGATCGGTTGGGGCGAAAACAATCTCGGCCAAGCTACCACCGCAATCCCGATTGCTGTAATAATAATCAAAATACTTTCCAACCCACTGGAAAAATATTCGGCTTTATTATGCCCAAAGGGATGATCTTCATCGGCGGGGGCATGAGCGAAAGATAGTGCCCAAAATGCTGCTAGTGCAGCCACAAGGTTGATGCCCGACTCCAACGCATCAGATAGTAACCCCACCGAACCCGTCAGAAAATAGGCTCCAGTCTTGAGCGCGATCGTCATCAGTGCCGCTGCGATCGACAGATATGTATACGAGCGTGCCGTTGAGAAATTCATCGCGATCTAGCCCTATGGATGTAAATTAGCTATTGATGAATACAAGCACCAGCGGCGGAAGACTGCGCCTGAGTCCTCAACAGCATCTTTGCCAGACTCGTAGAGCGAAGAATGCCAAAGCATAAGAATACTAACATTCATTTTGACCGATCGCCCGCTGATTTTCTCTATACCGATCTCTAGATTTTTACCAGCACTTGAGTCCCGACAATTTTAGCTGGATAGGTAGCTAAAGATGTGGACGCAGGCCCTTTGAGTACTTTTCCATCTGCGGCAAAATCCGAATCATGGCAGGGACATTCATATCTTTTTTCCCCAACTACCCACTTGACATCACAACCTTGATGGGTACATTTGGGATTGACAGCAATTACTTTTTGGGGATTGTAAGGATTTCTGATAACGGCAACTTCTTTGGTTTGTAAATATCCATTTTTATCCAAATCGCTCACAGATCCCACAACTATAAAATCTTCGGGCTTTTTCTGAGCGACTGGTTTGCGACTATCTTTATCGCCTGTGCTGAGGACATCATCATGAGCGATCGCTCTGCTGGGGTCGTAAGCTGCTAGGATCGTTGGGAAGCAAATAGTCAGCCAACTAATACTAGAGTAAGCCAGAAAGGAGCGACGTTTGAGCATAATTTTGGGTATGAGTGGAGTTAACCTTATCTAATTTAAAGATGGTAGGATGTAGCTCTTATTCTAACGAGTTGTCACTGCCGATCGAATATACTCACATCTTGCACCAGTTTAAATCTACTACGATCCAATGCCACGGAGA
>ENA-OFCI01001417-OFCI01001417.1-metagenomes-genome-assembly--contig:-NODE-1417-length-10571-cov-3.721757_pt1 | contig 10571 bp, 9 predicted proteins | sample MGYA00153391_OFCI01 | MGnify analysis MGYA00153391 | reverse complement strand
AGTTATCAGTAGTGCTGGAGATATTGTTGTCTCGCCCAGCGCTAAGATCAATATACGCAGCCAGCGTACTGCGACTTTTGGCTTTACGTTTTTCAATCTCCGTCAAAAATGTTTCGATGGCTTTTTTACCTTCCGACGTCGGATTTTGCGCCAGCAGTCGCTCAAATTCCAATTTTGATAGTTCGTATGTACCCATTATGTAATAGGCACGAGCCAGCTCGAAACGGGCTCCGGCAGAGCTAGGAGCGATGATCAGAACACGCTCAAAGGCAATCGTGGCGCGTTCGGTTTTGCCAGATTCTATAGCCGCGACACCTAGCCAATAGTCAAAATCGGGTTCACCTGCGCGGGTGCGTTCCAGTGGCTCAAGCAGTACATAGGCCTCGGCGGGCTTCTTTTGATCCAATAGTTTCCTGGCAGTGGCAACGGGATCATCGGCTGCAAAAACAGCATCTGCCCAAAGGAAAGCAAAAAAACCTATCAGGCCTATTGCGGTTGCAGCAGCGCGCACTCGTCTTGGGTTGCTCGGGGTTATAAAATTTTGCAAATTCACATGCCCTCCCAGGCTCTTATTGTTGAAAGTTATCCTGATCTCACGGCGACAATTAGCCCTTATTCAGATAGTTGTTAATGAAGCTTGAAGCGCATCGAGAGATCAACTGCCTTGATATCTTTGGTGAGCGTGCCGACAGAAATACGATCAACGCCCGTTTCTGCAATTGCACGGACAGTCTGAATGCTGACGCCACCGGATGCTTCCAGTTCAGCGCGGCCTGCTGTCATCTGTACTGCTTCACGCATTTTATCGAGTGAAAAATTATCGATCAAAATGAGTTTGGCACCGCTGCTCAATGCTTCTTCGAGCTGTTCAAGGGTTTCAACTTCAATTTCGATCACAGTATTGGCCGGCGCACCATGCTTCACCAGCTGCTGTGCGGCGAGCAGTGACGCTCTGATGCCGCCAGCCGCTAGTATGTGGTTCTCTTTAATTAAAATGCCATCGAACAAACCAATACGATGGTTGTAGCCACCGCCGGCACGTACCGCGTATTTAAGCGCAATACGCAGCCCGGGCAGCGTTTTTCGGGTATCGAGAATTTTGCTTTTTGTGCCGGCAACCGCATCAACAAATTGTCGGGTTTTGGTTGCGACTGCGGATAAGGTCTGCAAGAAATTGAGTGATGAGCGTTCCGCGGTTAACAGAGCGCGAGCATTACCGTTTATTTCACAAATTTGTTGACCGGCGTTAATCGATGCGCCGTCCTCTGTGTGCCAGAAAATTTCGCAATCAGGATCAAGCTCCGTGTAACAGCGCTCAAACCATGCTGTGCCACAAATAATTGCATCTTCGCGGCTGATAATGCCCGTTACCGCATGCGTATGGGCCGCAATGAGTGAAGCTGTGAGATCGCCAGTGCGCACATCCTCCTGCAAAGCTAGCGTCACATCGCGGGTAATCGTTTCTTCAATATCATGAAATGGGTCGGACATTTGCGTTTAAACAACCCTAAATGAACTTACTCTGGTTAAAGTTACCATCGTAATTGATCTTGAAAAGCAGCACGGACGCCCAAAAATATTGGGCTACCAGATGAAATTTAAAAGACATTCAAAGGATACACCAATGAGAATCGATAAGCTCACCACCAAATTTCAGCAGGCGCTGGCGGATGCGCAAAGTCTTTCGCTTGGTCACGATAATGGATTTATCGAGCCCCAGCATTTGCTGCTCTCCCTGATCAATCAGGAAGAGGGCGGTACATCATCCCTATTGTCACGTGCGGGTATAGCGGTGCCGCGACTCAAAACTGCGCTGGAACAGGCGATATCGCGGCTGGCTAAAGTGGAAGGCACCGGTGGCGAGATTTCGATTTCGAGAGACCTCTCAAACCTGCTTAATTTGACCGATAAAGAAGCAACCAAACGGGGCGATCAGTTTGTCGCTTCCGAACTATTTTTACTGGCCTTGCTTAATGATAAAAGTGAAACAGGCCGCCTGTTCAAAGAGCAGGGTGCCAACAAACAGGCGCTGGACGCGGCGGTGCTTGCGGTACGCGGCAATGAAGGTGTTAGTTCCCAGGAATCTGAGGGTCAACGTGAGTCACTTAAAAAATATACGGTCGATGTTACAGAGCAGGCGCGCCAGGGCAAATTGGATCCCGTGATTGGCCGCGATGATGAAATCCGTCGCGTGATTCAGGTTCTGATGCGTCGTACCAAAAACAATCCCGTGTTAATCGGTGAACCAGGCGTAGGTAAAACCGCCATTGTGGAAGGACTGGCGCAGCGTATTGTGAATGGCGAAGTACCTGAATCGCTTAAAGGTAAACGGGTGTTGTCGCTCGACATGGCTTCGCTTTTAGCCGGCGCAAAATATCGGGGTGAATTTGAAGAGCGGTTGAAATCAGTCCTGAAAGAGTTGAGTCAGGATGAAGGTCAGACCATCGTTTTTATTGATGAATTACACACCATGGTAGGTGCAGGCAAAGCCGAAGGTGCGATGGACGCAGGCAATATGCTAAAACCCGCCCTGGCTCGAGGTGAGTTGCATTGCGTAGGAGCAACAACGCTGGATGAATATCGCAAGTATGTTGAAAAAGATGCCGCATTGGAGCGGCGCTTTCAAAAGGTGTTGGTTGGCGAGCCGACCGTTGAAGCCACCATTGCGATCCTGCGTGGTTTGCAGGAAAAATACGAAGTGCACCATGGTGTAGATATTACCGATCCCGCTATTGTGGCTGCGGCGGAGCTGTCGAACCGTTATATTACTGATCGCTTTTTGCCCGACAAAGCGATTGATTTAATTGATGAGGCCGCGTCCCGCATCAAGATGGAAATTGATTCCAAGCCTGAAGTAATGGACAAGCTTGACCGTCGTTTGATTCAGCTAAAAATCGAACGCGAAGCCGTAAAAAAAGAAAAGGATGATTCCTCAAAAAAGCGCCGAAGCTTGATCGAGGATGAAATTCGCCGACTCGAAAAAGAGTATTCCGATCTGGAAGAAATTTGGAAAGTTGAGAAAGCGCAAGTACAGGGCACTGCACACATACGCGAGGAAATCGAAAAAATCCGCATACAAATGGCCGATCTGCAAAGGAAAGGCCAGTTTGATAAATTGGCCGAACTCCAGTACGGTAAATTGCCTGCACTAGAAACTGAATTGCACCAAGCTGAAAGCGCGGAACAAACCAAAGTTAAAAATAAATTGCTGCGCACCCAGGTGGGGGCTGAAGAAATTGCTGAGGTGGTGTCACGCGCCACTGGCATTCCGGTGTCCAGAATGATGCAAGGTGAACGCGAAAAGCTTATTAACATGGAGCAAAAATTACATCAGCGAGTGGTTGGCCAAGATGAAGCGGTGCGTTTGGTTTCTGACGCTATTCGTCGATCCCGCTCTGGATTGGCCGATCCTAATCGTCCCTATGGATCATTTTTGTTTTTAGGGCCGACCGGCGTCGGTAAAACCGAGTTATGCAAAGCGCTGGCGGAATTTTTATTCGATGCGGAAGACCATCTTATTCGTATCGATATGAGCGAATATATGGAAAAACATTCCGTTGCGCGCTTGATCGGCGCGCCGCCTGGGTATGTGGGCTATGAAGAGGGCGGCTCGCTGACCGAAGCGGTGCGACGCAAACCATATAGCGTTATATTATTTGATGAAGTGGAAAAAGCGCATCCGGATGTGTTCAATGTTTTATTGCAGGCCCTTGATGATGGTCGCATGACGGATGGTCAAGGTCGCACGGTGAATTTTAAAAATACGGTGATTGTGATGACATCCAATCTGGGTTCACAGCAAATCCAAGCCATGGCAGGAAGTGATTATGAGGTGATCAAACTTGCAGTCATGGGTGAAGTAAAAAGCCATTTCCGTCCGGAATTTATTAACCGTATTGATGAAGTCATTGTCTTTCATGCGCTCGGTGAGAGCAATATTGCAAGCATTGCCAGCATTCAGCTCAAACGCCTTGAGCAGCGTTTGGCTGCGCTGGAAATGGGGCTAAAGGTTAGCCCTGCAGCGCTGGCAGAAATTGCCAAGGCGGGGTTTGATCCAATCTATGGTGCGCGCCCCTTAAAACGCGCTATTCAACAAGAAATTGAAAACCCGCTTTCCAAAGCCATCCTGGAAGGTAAATTTGCCCCGAAAGACACCGTGCACGTGGGGCTAGAGCATGGGCGGTTGGTATTTTCAAAAGGCTAAACGAGCGCAATAGTGCGCGCTGCGGAATAGTTAGCCATAGCACTAGCGTTTCGTGGCATCGTTTCTTGTCATGCATTGCATTTTTTACACAACTGTAATCGCCCTGAACGCGAATGGTGGCCATTTATCGGTTGCTCCATGTCCCCTCAGCCACCGCCGCGACCACATTGCTATTACTTAGCGGCCAGCTTCCTGCGCATCCGATAGAAAAACGCGTTCTGTCGCAGTCAAGGTGTTTTCTTGGCGGGTAGGCGGTAGAATGCCGTTCGGGCTTTTTAAGAGCTTTCGATATCGGTGTGCTCAGTGTGCCAATGTGCAAGATGTACAAGTCTTCAAGTGTTTAAGACTGACGTTAGGAGCGTAGTGCAAGATTTTTTGCAGAAAACTTGTGCACGAATATAGTAGTGACCAAGCCCAGATTTTTAATTTCCCATAAGGAAACGACGTGATAAACCTCAAGATAAAATCTTCCCTTCCCGCGCTGATAGCACGCAAATTTTGCCTGCCATCAAGTCTCACTATAGCCGCTGCGCTGGCTTTCTGCGCCTGTGCGCTAACGTCGCCGATTTTAACTGCAGCGCCTGCGATAACCGCAACCGCGCCCAAGACAACGGCCCCGGCTATAGGAGCCAATGCAATAGCGACCAAGTCTGGAGTCCCTGCGGCAAAAGTGGCCATTGAAAAAATCACTACCGTTGAAGGCATTACCGAATATCGCTTGCCCAATGGCCTTAAAGTTCTGTTGTTTCCGGATCAATCAAAGCCTACCGTGACCGTAAACGCAACCTATCTGGTTGGTTCACGGCATGAGAATTATGGCGAAACCGGCATGGCGCATTTGCTCGAGCATTTGGTATTCAAAGGCACGCCAAAGAACCCGGACATAGATAAAAATTTCAATAAACGCGGTATGCGTTTCAATGGCTCGACCTGGTTGGATCGCACCAACTACTTCGAGCTGTTTCAAGCCAGCGACGATAACCTTGAGTGGGCTATCCAGATGGAAGCTGACCGCATGGTTAATTCATTCATTGCGAAAAAAGACCTTGATTCTGAAATGACCGTGGTGCGCAATGAATATGAAAGTGGTGAAAACCAGCCCTTTCAAGTGATGTTAAAGCGCATGCAAAGCGTCGCCTACGATTGGCATAATTACGGTAACTCCACCATCGGCAATCGCTCCGATATTGAAAATGTGAAGATCGAAAATTTGCAGGCTTTCTATCATATGTATTATCAGCCTGATAATGCGGTGTTACTGGTAGCCGGCAAGTTTGATGAAGCAAAAGTATTGCAATGGGTCGGTAAATATTTTGGTGTTATTCCAAAGCCCAAACGCGAGTTGCCCAAGCTCTGGACGGTTGAGCCTACGCAGGATGGCGAGCGTACTTTTGCCGTGCGTCGTAAAGGTGATATCCAGATTGTTGCACTTGGCTACAAGCTGCCGTCTGGCTTGCACGCTGATTCTGATGCAGTTGGATTTATCAACTATGCATTAACGGACTCACCAACAGGCCGCCTGCACAAGGCCCTGGTTGAAACGGGCAAAGCGGCGCAGATTATCGGCTTTCCGTTATCAGGTGCTGATGGCAGCTTGCATTTAATTGGCGCCATCGTAAAAAAGGGTGATCCGGTTGAACCCGTGCGAGCAGAATTGATAAAAATTGTTGAAGAGTTTTTTAAAAACCCGCCCACCAAAGAAGAGATGGAGCGCGCTAAAAAAAGTTTCGCCAATGATGCTGAGCGTATTTTGAACAATCATGAATCGATTGGTGTTGAGCTATCCGAGTCTATTGCGATGGGTGATTGGCGCTTGTTCTTCCAGGGCCGCGATCGGGCCGAGGCCATGACCGTCGAGCAGGTGCAAGCCGCTGCTGCCAAGTACTACAAACGCGATAACCGCGTGGTCGGTTTCTTCTATCCTGAAGATGCGCCGCAACGGGCTGAAATACCGATGCCGCCGACCGTTGTTGAGGCCATGAAAGATTTCAAACCTAAACAGAGCGTTTCAACGGCAGAAGCGTTTGATCCTGCAAATATCAATATTGATAAACGCACTAAACGGTTTGAAGTCGGTGGTATCAAAGTCGCACTATTGTCAAAGAAAAATCGCGGCGAGACAGTTAATTTAACAGTACGCTTCCGCTCGGGCGATGAAAAATCATTGTTTGGTAAAGCAACGGTGGCCAGCATGACCGGCCAAATGCTGTCACGTGGCACGACTAAATTTAGCCGCGAACAGTTGTCAGATGAATTTGATAAATTAAAAATAGCAGGCGGCGTGAACGGCTTGTCAGGCAGTTTTCAGACCACTAAACCGAATCTGGTTGCGGCGATCAAGCTGGCGGCTCATGTAATGCGCGAACCGGGTTTCCCTGAAGCTGAATTTGAACAATTACGTAAACAAAGCCTAACCGGTATTGAGTCGCAAAAAAGTGATCCGCAAGCCCTGGCCAGCGTTGCGTTAGGCAAGCAGTTCAATATTTTCCCGAAGGGCGATGTACGCTACAGCAGCTCGCTGGAAGAAGCCGAGCAGGACATCAAGGCTGTTACGTTGGTACAGATTCGCGATTTTCATAAAGCCTTTTACGCGGCTAACCAAGGCGAAATTGCCATCGTGGGTGATTTTGATGAGGCCGCCGTGACCCAGGCGATTCGTGATGCTTTTGGCGATTGGAAAGGTGGTTTGCCTTACACCAGACTGAGCGCTCCGTTTAAAGATGTAGCAGCGGCTAATCTTGCGCTGGAAACACCTGATAAGGAAAATGCGATGTTTCTTGCGCGCGTTAACGTCAACATGCAAGACACCGATCCTGACTATCCCGCGCTCTTCGTGTCCAACTACATCATGGGCGGTGGCGCCGGTTTTGATTCGCGTCTGACCGCCCGCATCCGTGTGAAAGATGGTTTGAGTTATGGTGTTGGCTCGCAGCTGAGTGTGGGTTCTACAGATCGAGGCGCATCATGGACTGCCTATGCCATTGCCGCGCCGCAAAACGTCGCAAAAGTTGAAGCTGCGTTCAAGGATGAAGTTGCCAAGGCGATCAAGGACGGCTTTTTGCTAACCGAAGTTGTCGCCGCCAAGTCCGGCATCCTGCAACAACGCTTGCAATCCCGCGCACAGGACGCAAGTTTAGCGAACGGACTGGCATCGTACCTCGATCTGGGTAGGACCTATGCCTGGAGCGCTGAATTGGAGGCAAAAATCACCGCGTTGAAACCTGAGGATGTAGTGGCAGCCTTCCGCAAATATATTGACCCAACCAAAATCACCATTATTGAAGCAGGTGATTTTGTGAAGGCGGCTAAAACTGCTCAAGCAGCTAAATCAGATAAAGTTGAGAAAGCTGCTGCGCCAGCAGTCAGCAAATAAAACTGCAGCACCTGTAAAAGAAAAAGCCCGCTATATGCCAGCGGGCTTTTTTGCTTTCTGAAGTGTAGGCAACCTCAATGGCAGTCGCGTAATGCTTGCTCGATATTGCCATTCATGCCCTGAGCTGTGTTGAGAAGCGCCATGCGGTAAGGGCTGTTTGCCAGCGCGGCGCGGGCTTCAGATTTTTCAAGCTCAGTTTGTTTACTGGCATCAAAATTAATACGCGCCGGTTGGGCCAGGGCGACTTTGCAATTTGCTGGCGCTGCTTCATCGGATGCCATCATGGTTGAGCAGCCCGACACAAATGCGAACAGGGTTATGCTCGCCGCACAAAATAATAATTTCATTTCAAACTCCTTATGAAGTTAAACAAGCCCATAAATCCTACTCCTTGTTTGGTTATGAGGTTTATTTACTGATGCCAGGCTTAGGCCGGTAGCATTTGTCCAGTGCGGCGCAATGGGATGCAATGGGTAAACGCAACCCAGATGACCATGTGATCTCAGGTATTGAAGCTATTGATTTATTGAGGAATTTGCCGCATAATCTTGGGCTTGGTTGGATAAGCGTAGTAGCGAAGTGACGTTACATGCCCGACGACCAAGAAGGTTTACATTATGTTGACCACCTTGCTTCACTGCGGTGCGCATCGCAGGAGGCTCTTCCGGCACACAAGTGCCTAATCCACAAGGAGATTTGAATGCGCCATTATGAAATCGTTTTTATTGTTCATCCGGATCAAAGCGAGCAGGTGCCCGCGATGATTGATCGGTATAAAGCCACGATCGCCCAAGGTGCGGGTAAGGTTCACCGCATCGAAGATTGGGGTCGTCGCCAGATGACTTATCCCATCCAAAAAGTGTTCAAGGCGCATTACGTGCTCATGAACATTGAAATTGAACAGCCCACGTTGGAAGAACTTGAGCACTCCTTCAAGTTTAACGACGCTGTGTTGCGTCATTTGATTGTCAAAAAAGACGCGGCCGAAACTGCGCCATCGCCGATGATGAAGGAAGAAAAATCCCGATCAGTTGACTTCAAAGACGACGTTAAGGAAGCAGCATAGGCATAGCCGCAAATGTAGTGGTTCTGGAAGGTGTAGTCGTTTCGCGGGATGTCATCAGGCTTACGCCAGGCGGTATCGAAACACTGAATCTGACGTTGCAACATCAATCGCATCAGCTCGAAGGCACGCATCAGGTTGCCGTTGAGCTGGAAATTAATGCGATAGCGTTTGGTGAAGTGGCAAAAACACTGGATGCGCTGAAAACAGGCGCAACACTTTCTGTCAAAGGCTTTTTAAGCCAGAAGAACCGATACAGCACCATGCCTACCTTGCACATTACCCAATTCAAAATGTTAAATGAGAGTTAATCATGCCCCGTCCATCACCCCGTGGTAAAAAGTTCGACAAGAACAAAAAAGACACACGTAATCCCAATCGCGGTTTATTCCGCCGCAAAAAATTCTGTCGCTTCACCGCAGAAAAAGTCGTTCAGATCGATTACAAAGACATCGGCATCCTGAAAGATTTCATCAATGAAAACGGCAAAATCATTCCGGCCCGTATCACTGGAACCAAAGCCAAATATCAACGCCAGTTGGATGTGGCGATCAAGCGCGCACGTTTTCTCGCGCTGATCCACTACACCGATCTCCATTAATTTAAAGATCGGACAAGGACAAAATCATGCAAATTATTTTGATGGAAAAAGTTGTTAATCTGGGCTTGCTCGGTGACGTTGTTACCGTAAAAAATGGCTATGCCCGCAATTTTCTGATCCCGCAAGGCAAAGCCAAGCGCGCCACCGACTCAAACAAAGCTGAATTTGAAGCGCGCCGCGTTGAGCTGGAAAAGAAAGCGGCGGAAATCCTGGCTGCTGCGGTTGCCCGCGCTGCAAAGCTCGAAGGCTATATGGTTCAAGTCACGCAAAAAGCCGGTGTTGATGGCCGTCTGTTCGGTTCCGTGACCAACACCGATATCGCTGAAGCGCTGACCAAACAAGGCTTTGATGTAAAAAAAGGTGAAGTGGTAATGCCGAATGGTCCTCTGAAAACCATTGGTGATTTCCCGCTGACTCTAAACCTGCACACTGACGCAAAGGCACAAATTACGGTTTCCGTTTTAGGCGAACACGTTTAGTCATCCTGCTGCAGTAACAAGCTGATTAATAAGGGCTGCCTAGGCAGCCCTTTTTTATTCACCGCTTATCCACAGGCTATCCCCCGTATTTGCACCAGCTTGTGCATTGCCTGTGCATAACTGTCGGCGCACAATATTGAATATCAAGCAGCCCAGTTCATTTTGCTCACCACATTCAGTTCACCTCATTTCACCTCATTAGTCTGAAAATTATGGCCGCTGTTTTTTCCACACCTGATCCATCGGGAGTCCCCGGGGCATCCAATCCGTTTAAACCGACCTATGCGACTGATAGCGCCATTAGTTCGCTCAAGCTGCCCCCGCATTCTATTGAAGCCGAGCAATCGGTGCTGGGTGGCTTGCTGCTCAATAATGAAGCATGGGACAAAATCGGCGATATTGTGGCCGAAGAGGATTTTTACCGCGATGATCATCGCCGTATCTACCAGGCCATCTCTAAACTTATTTCGGACAACAAGCCAGCCGATGTGTTGACCGTAGCTGAACGCCTGCAAATGAATGGGGAGTTGCAAAATATTGGCGGTATGTCCTATCTGCATAGCTTGGCCGAAGGCACGCCCTCAGCGGCCAATATCAGGCTCTATGCCGAGATCGTGCGCGAGCGCGCCATCATGCGTCGCCTGGCCCGTGTGGGTGAAGAAATCGCGGATGATTCTTACTCACCCAATGGCCGCGAAGCCCGCCAATTGCTCGATGAGGCCGAGAAAAAAGTTTTTGATATTGCCGAGATGGGCCGCAAAGGCGGACAGGGCTTTGCGGTGATGTCAGATTTATTGTCCGAGGTGATGACGAGGCTCGATGAGCTGGCTAAAAACCCTTCCGCTGTGACT
>ENA-OFCI01001416-OFCI01001416.1-metagenomes-genome-assembly--contig:-NODE-1416-length-10572-cov-3.851479_pt1 | contig 10572 bp, 8 predicted proteins | sample MGYA00153391_OFCI01 | MGnify analysis MGYA00153391 | reverse complement strand
TGCAAGTCCTTGCTGGATTGCTCGGCAGATGAATTCCCAATTCCCTAATCGCATGGTCGATGAGAACTCGAAGGAGGTTCAAATCCTTTATTACCGTTGCACCAGACATGCCGCTCGCTAGACGTTCATCACGAAACATCGAAACATCCTTGGTAGTGATCGACATCAACCGTGCTTTGCCAAACTTGCGATCCAATAACTGCAACCCGGATTTGTTATGGTGCCCGCGCAGAGTTGGCAACAGTCTCGCTCGATAGTCCTCAATCACTTCGTGCAATGAAGTACGCATTGCAAGATCAACAGTCGCAATCAGACCTCGCCCTAGCTCAGCTTCGCGCTGAGTCGCCCAGGAACTTGCGAGGCTTTTATTACGAAATGTTTTGTACTCTCGTTTTCCGTTGTGCTCGACTTGTACACGAAAACTGCCTGTAGCCATTTTGAGAATCGACGCCATGGTGTTTCCTATCGCTATTTTTTCGCTACATTGAAGCCGATAGGGGCAAAATGCAAGCGAAAAACTGGTTAAGATTCAAAGCGTTATGCGTGTTATTGATTTGCGTTGCTTTGCCCCTCCTAAGGGGAGGGTCACACGTTCGATTCGTGTCGAGGGCACCAATTATTTTAATTCGATTAGCTTGGCATGGCGCTTGGTGTACTGCATTGTTTTAATGCACCCTAAACCGCCACAAACATCGGCATCTTGATTGCCTTCGCATCAAAACTCGCCCTAGCGCCGCAGCCTTGTCTGCGGTGTTTTGCACCGATCATGCAATCGGCAAAGTCGGCTGAGGTGTCGCCCCACAGGAAAAGTGCTTCTTCAAGCGTGGTCTCGTCTTCAAAGCAGATTTCTGCCGAATCCAGAAATGGAAATGGAAATGGAAATGGAAATGGATAGGGCTGGCTTAAAATATTTGCGCACTGGGTTTCATTTTAAAAAATAAAATTTAGTTTCGCCCAAGCTTTAGCTTTTGGCTCCAGTTTCGTTATTGCAGCTCACACCGTCCACGGGTTTATCAGCTTCAAGCCCGTGCCTTTAAAGTCCCGCTCGTTGCGGGTTGCCAGCATAAAGCCGTGCGCAGAAGCAATCGCTGCAATAGCACCATCGGCGAAACTGATCGGGTTGCCAGCCGCATGTGCACGCGCATTCACACGCGCAAAAAATTCACATGCCGCCAGATCAAACGCCAAAATGCGCCCATCAAACAACGGCAACATCTGCTCAACTATAGCTGCATGAAGCTTACTGCGACGACGCCCCGCAGGCATGATTTCGATACCCGCCAGCAGTTCGCTAAACGATATCGTTGTCAGGTAAAGCGTCTCGGGTGCTTGCCGATCCAACCACTGCAGTACGGCAGGTTCGGGCTTGAGTTTGAGCGGCTCTGAAACAACGTTCGTATCCAGAATAATCATTTAAATTTAGCCGCCTGCACACGGGTTCGGTCTCGACGTAAATTCAGCTCAACACCACCGAGGTCGCGGCCAATATCAGCTAACGCCGTACCCATGCCCGTCTTTGGCTGCACCGCCGTTTCCAGAATATGACGCACCTCGGCCTCCGTGCTGCGCCCATGCAGCACCGCACGAACTTTAAGTGCGCGATGCGTTTCATCGGCTAGATTTCTTACTGTTATGGCAGGCATTCACGGCTCCTTCAAAATGAGATGAATGCCATCATTCTACATTTATGATATCAATTTGCAAGCGGTGGGCGCATATTGCAGCAACGATCCAGCGCTGCGCTGATCGCTCGACGAAAAAATCGGAAATAAGCCGCAATGGTTGGGGAAGCTAACCATGCGCTCGGCGGCCTTGCCCCCGGCACAGATCTCGATACCGCTGAAGGCCGCGCAATGTTTGCCCAATTACTCGCGCAAATGCAAAGCGGAGCCTATGCATGACCGACCATGTGCTGTGGCGCATCGGCACTGAAACCCCGGATTACACGACGGAAGACCCTAGCGGCAAGGGAGCTGAGACTACTGGTGGCCGCTGGAACCACAAAGGCACAGAGTACTGCTCTGCACCTCAGCTAGCGCGGCGCTAGCGTGCTTGGAGACACTGGAGCACCTGAATGCAGGGGGACTGCCGATGAACCGCTATCTCGTAGAAATCGGCGTGCCCAACGCCATCTGGGCCGATCGAAGTATATTTGACAAGTCCGTTAACGTCGGTTGGGATGCTATCCCCGCAGGCAAAGTCTCTATCGCATGGGAAACAGATTGGGCAAAAATCGCGGACATCACTTGGCGCTGATGTGCCGACGCCACCACGCTGACCATCACCAAGATCAGCAAGTGGACGCATGACGGGAGATTGGGTAAGCGATAATTCGAGGGATCGATTCTCTCGGATTGAGTAGTGACGGTTGGCGGAAGCATCTGCTAACGGCAGATGATGACTCAGATTTTTATCTTTTCGTTCATAGAGAAAAACTGGCCGCGGACATTAGTCATAGTCGACGCGGGTTCTCTTATCGCACGGCACACTCTCATTGAAATGAGGCAAGAGGCAAGACCTGGCCACGTGCCCGTTGTGACCCCGTCTTCGGTGACCCCGTGCTGGTCGTTGAAATGCAAAAAATCAAGCATTGATGGGCATCTTTGAACAAAAGTGGCTCAAGATGCTTAAATTTGCTGGATTTTTGCTTCTAAATAATGGAGCTCAACACGAGCGATTAGGCAAAGGGGAGGCTTGACATGCTTCAAATGGGAAGCTAGACCCAACAAAAAACCCCAATATCCACGAGCGTTTGCAGCCATTTATGCTCGAAACGCCTTGCTGAATAAGGTGTTTCATTTCCAATCAGCATGATTGGTGCCAAATACACCAAGCTTTTAATTCAACCCGCCGCCGAACTAATCTCCCCGCTATTGCACCGTGTTTGCTTCGGGCAATGTGTCTGGCGGCGTGCGCCGCAATGTGTATTTGCTGTTCAAGGCCATCTGCTTGGCGAAATGAATATTTTTGGTGGCGGCGTGCAAATATAAATTAAAGCCACCGAAGTGGATGGCCGCATAGTTGTAGGCGCCGCCTAAATCGTACTCCAGCCGGTTAACCGCAGTTTCAAAAAACGCGGGTGTTTTTTCCACCAGATCATCGCCTGATTTAAAAATAACTTCGTCGCCATTTTCAGTGTTTCTCACAGCGATACCGCCCGCCACAAATTCAGGATAAAGCCGATCACGACATTTTTCGAGATAGCAGCGATCCGCCATTTGGGCCACAATATCTGACGAACCCAGTAGGCTTCCCAACAAACGCATCAGCGGTTCTTGAATCAAAATATCGCCGACGCGTTTTTCAAACCCGGTGTAGTGGATGAGCTCGGAACCGGCTACCGCGTAATCGGACATGCCAATTTTCGGTAAATACTCAATCAAAAATGCCGCGCCCCGTGAGACGTGATTAACGGTATAAACCGCGCCGTTCAGAACGGATGTCTCGGTAGCGCGGCGCAGGTATCCCATATCGTGAAGCAGCGCGGTAATAATTCCCAACTGGAACAAACGCACACCCAGCGCTTCCGAATTACGCCGCGACCTTTCATAGCCATCCATCAGCCGCGACATCGCCAGCGTAACGTCCATGACATGCTGAAGATCATGATAAGAAGTGTCGCAAGCCAGATAGCCAGGGTAGCCGCCGTTGTACAGCAGGATCACATCCGCAAATGCCTTATCCATAGCGCTATGTGCTGCGCCCGGATAGAGCAGCCGGAATAGCCGATTGATCTCGCGTTGCACAGCTGTGGGATCGGTTGTCTGGATGCGGTTAGTCACATCGAAATCATTGCGCCGAACTTGCATGAAAAAGTTCTCCTGAATTCAAATCTGATGAATCGTTTTTATTTTTCTCTCTATTTGCATTATTCACCGAGCCAGCCGACAGCTAAAGCAAATTGATGAAACCTGCGTTATTCTATGAAGCCTGTTGGCGATTGCCGACAACTCACTATTTAAGACCGATAATGATTACACGCTTATTAACTGAAGGGTTCAATCTTTATTCTATCTTGAGTGGATCACGCGTAAACCACAATGACGCACAGCAGGCCTGACACCCGTGCAATTGTCGCTGTATCGCGGTATATTCCTTGCTGGATTCTTTTTGCCCACTCTGTATGCCTATCGCCGCTAACGACACGCTCGCCGCCATTGAACATCGAGTCATCGAGTTAAAACTGGAACATCGGGATCTAGATGTGGCCATTGAGTCGCTGGTCGCCGCGCCGGTGCATGATCAATTACAGCTGCGCCGTTTTAAAAAACGCAAGCTGCTGCTGAAAGACCAGATTTCATTTCTTGAGGGCCAATTAGTGCCTGATATTTTGGCTTAGTGCTGGTTTAGCGTTGGCTTTGAACGGGCTCAAGGTTGATTTAGGCTTGGTTTAGTATTCACGATATTTTGCTTCGCCGAAAGACAAATTTCTGCGTTTCATGACATGCGCCTAGTCGATTCATGCAAAAAGCGCGATAATTGACTCTTCGGTCACTACTGTTTCAAACTCATGATAAAAACTCAATATTGGATTCGCGGCGTGGCCGGGACCGCCGCGATTGCATTGATCGCTGGCGGCGCATTTTGGCTCGGCAAAAAGCAGGCTGACTCTACCAACCTGAAAACATCTTTGACCGGCACGGCCGGCAATGCGAATCCCGGCAGCAACATTAAAAACGGCAGCGCGGCGACTAACGCTATTGCCGTCGAAATCATGACGGTGGAGACCACTAAGCTGGCACAAAGCATCACAGTAGTAGGCTCGCTTCGCTCTGATGAATCGGTGGTAATTCGGCCCGAAATATCCGGCCGTGTGGCTGAAATTTTATTTACCGAAGGTGCGCGCGTATCAAAGGGCGCGCCGCTGATACGTCTGGATGCATCGATTCAACGCGCCGAGCTGGCCCAAGCCGACGCGAACCTGAGCCTGAACAAAAACAAACTTGACCGTGCGCTCGATTTACAGAAAAAAGGTTTCATCTCGAGCCAGGCGAAAGATGAAGCAGAAAACAATTATCGCGTTGCGCAAGCCGCCTATGATCTGGCAGCAGCGAAGCTTACCAAGCTTGAAATCAAGGCACCTTTCTCAGGCATTCTTGGGCTACGCCTGATTAGTATTGGCGATTATGTGAAAGACGGACAGGATATCGTCAACCTCGAAGGCGTGGACCCGCTTAAGGTTGATCTCAAAGTACCTGAAATTTTTTTGAAACAGGTTGCGCTCAAGCAGGCATTACAAATAACACTCGATGCATTCCCCGGAAAAACCTTTGATGGCCAGGTGTTTGCGATTAACCCGTTGGTGGATGCAAATGGTCGCTCAATTGTAATTCGCGCCATCATTCGAAATGCTGAAGCACGCCTGCGCCCCGGCATGTTCGCCCGCGTGCGTTTATTGTTCAGCGAAAATCATGACTCCTTGACCGTACCCGAGCAAGCGCTGTTTCCGGTGGGTGATGATCAATATTTATACCGCGTTGCGGATGGTCATGCACAACGTCTGAAAGTCGATATCGGGCAGCGTCGTCAAGGCCAGGTTGAAATCACGCAAGGTTTAAAAGCAGGCGATATCGTGGTGACTGCAGGACAGCCAAAACTAAAAGACGGCGCGCTCGTGACCGTAGTCGAAGCGCCCATTTCCAAAGCGCCGGGCGATTCTCGCAAAAACGGTATCAATAACGCCGGCAGCGAAATCAAACCATGACGCTGCCCGAAATATGTATCAAACGGCCGGTCTTCGCGACCGTGCTGAGCCTGGCCGTTTTGCTGCTCGGGCTCATTTCTTACAGTCGGCTGTCGGTACGCGAGTATCCTAAAATTGATGAGCCTGTTGTTAGTGTAGAGACTAATTATAAAGGCGCCAGTGCAGCGGTGATTGAATCTACCATCACTAAAGTACTGGAGGATTCACTCTCGGGTATTGAGGGCGTTGACGTGATGACCTCGCAGTCGCGTGCCGAGCGCAGCCAGATCAATATTAAATTCAAACTGACGCGTGACCCAGATTCTGCAGCTGCCGATGTGCGCGATAAAGTGGCCCGGGTAAGGGGACGATTGCCAGAGGCCGCCGATGACTCGATCATCGCCAAAGTGGAAGCCGACGCCGACCCGGTAATGTTTGTTGCTTTTTACAGCGACAAGCACACGCCGCTGGAAGTCTCGGACTATGCGAATCGCTATATCAAACCACGTTTTTCCACGCTGCCCGGTGCAGCCGATGTGCGTATTTTTGGTGAGCGCCAGGTGGCTATGCGCATCTGGCTGGATCGCAGCAAATTAGCTGCTTACAAGCTGGGGCCAGCCGATGTTGAAGATGCACTACGTCGGCAGAATGTAGAGGTGCCGGCTGGACGCATCGAAAGCCAGGCGCGCGAATTTTCAGTATTGGCACAAACTGATTTACAAACTCCGGAACAGTTCGGCAATATTGTGATTCGCGATGCGGGCGGTTACCCGGTTCGCGTCAAGGATGTGGCACGCACCGAAATCGCGGCAAGCGATGAACGCATTATTGCCCGGTTCAGGGGACGCAATGCGGCCACGCTGGCTATCATCAAACAAGCCACGGCAAACCCGCTTGAATTATCCATTGCAGTACGCAAAGAAGCCGCCGAAATCCAAAAAACGCTGCCGCCCGGGATGGAGCTGAATATTGTTTACGACACTGCCTTATTTATAGAACAGGCGATAAAAGCCGTATTTGGCACGATCTGGGAAGCGGTATTGCTGGTGGCGATCGTGATTTTTTTGTTCCTGCGAAATTTGCGCGCGACCATTATTCCGCTGGTGACTATTCCGGTTTCACTGATCGGCGCATTTACTCTGATGTACATGTTCAATTTCAGCATCAACACACTGACGCTGTTGGCGATGGTGCTGGCGATTGGGCTGGTGGTTGATGATTCAATTGTGGTTCTGGAGAACATATACCGCAAACTGGAAACAGGCATGCCGCGCATGCAGGCAGCCATTGAGGGTTCCAAAGAGATTGCGTTTGCCGTAGTGGCAATGACGCTGACATTGGCGGCAGTTTATGCTCCACTCGCATTTGCAACGGGCCGTACCGGGCGTTTGTTTATCGAGTTCGCGCTAGCGCTTGCCGGGGCTGTGGTGGTGTCCGGTTTTGTTGCGCTGACGCTGTCGCCCATGATGTGCTCACTGTTACTGAAACACGATGTGAAACACGGCAAAATTTATAACGCAATCGAGTCGTTGTTCATTCGACTTACCGAGCAGTACAAGCGCGCCTTATACCGCGTACTCAAACAGCGCAGTCTGGGCATCGGCTTATGGGTCTTGTTTGCGTGCCTGATGATTCCCCTGTTTTTGAGTCTTAAACAGGAGCTTGCCCCGTTGGAAGATCGCGGCATTATTTTTGGCGTGATTTCGGCCCCCGAAGGCGCTACCGTTGCTTATACAGCAGGCTATATTGAAAAAATTGAAGAGATGTACAAGCAAGTACCTGAAATGGCGAGCTACAACGCCATTGCTGGCAATCCTACGCCCTCCGATGGCCGCGTGATCCTTCGACTGAAGGGCTGGGGCGAGCGCAGCCGCAAACAGCAGGATATTCAGCGTGAGTTGCAACCCAAATTTCGTAATCTGGCCGGGGTGAATGCGTTTGCCATTAACCCTGCTTCGCTTGGCCAAGGACGCGACAAACCGCTACAGTTTGTCATCATGACCTCGGCACCGTATGAAGAATTGCAAAAATATGTTGATCGACTGATTGCAGAAGCGTCAAAAAATCCTGGCCTCACTGATCTGGATTCTGATTTGCGGCTGAACAAACCCGAACTGAAAATTGCCGTGAATCGCGACAAAATTTCGGATGTAGGTACTAATGTCGAATCCGTCGGCCGCACTTTGGAGACGATGCTGGGTGGTCGGCAAGTCACGCGATTCAAAAAAGATGGTGAGCAATATGATGTGCTGGTACAGGTGGCTGATGTAGACCGCTCCAACCCGGATGACATTACCAATATTTATGTGCGTGGCCGCAATAATGAAATGGTCCAGCTTTCCAATTTGCTGACGGTTCGCGAATCGGTTGCTCCACGCAGTCTTAATCACTTCAATAAATTACGCGCCGCGCGGATCGATGCCAATTTAGCACCCGGTTATGCGATCAAAGATGCCATTGATTTTATGAAGTCGACCTCGCAAGCCGTGCTGCCGCCGACCGTATCAAGTGATCTCTCAGGGCAATCGCGGGAATTTCGCGATTCATCCGGCAGTATTTATTTAACCTTCGTGCTCGCTCTGGCTTTCATCTTTCTGGTGCTGAGCGCACAGTTTGAAAGTTTTGTTGATCCGTTTGTGATTATGCTCACCGTGCCTTTATCCATCACCGGTGCGCTATTGGCACTTTGGCTGACGGGCGGTACGCTGAATGTATACAGTCAAATCGGCTTGGTGACTTTAGTCGGTCTCATTACCAAACATGGCATTCTGATCGTTGAATTTGCCAACCAGCTGCAGGAAAAAGGTTTGCCACTGCGCGATGCGGTAGTCGAGTCTGCGGTACTGCGTTTACGACCGATCCTGATGACCACGGGCGCCATGGTACTAGGTGCGATTCCGTTGGCGCTGGCGCGTGGAGCCGGTGCGGAATCACGGCAAATGATTGGGTGGGTGATCGTCGGCGGTATGTCATTGGGAACCGTGCTCACTTTGTTTGTCGTGCCGACGTTTTATACACTTTTTGCGCGCAATCACCAGCGCAAAAATGACGCTGTGCCCGCGCCTTCAAGTCAGTCTGCGTTGGCCACAGGTCGAACGACAGCCCCGGCCACTCAACAAGGCGATTAAAAACCACGCGGCTTGTAACGGCATTAATTTATACTAGGTTATGACCAACGTGCCGCAACCTGTAACTGACATTTCGTGGCAAGCCGCATGGACATGTCATCTGCTCCGTCCAGCCGAATCATTTGAATTAGCGGGGCAGGCGCTAAGCATGGCCGCCAAGGCCGGTGATGCGCACAGTGTCGCATGGTCGCACTTGTGTCAGGCGCTCGCCGGGTATCGCTGGATTGGAGCGGATATTGAAACCATGCGCACCCATTTTATGTTGGCTAAAACAGCTATGGATGCGCTGCAGGATAAACGCGGCATGCGTTTGGCATCACTGGGGCCGGCAATATTGGCGACCAAACAGGGCATGTGGTCTGATGCGTTGCACGAATACGAGGCGCTAGTTGGGCATTTTGATCTAGGCGTGATGGATGCCGATAATTTTTACGCGCTGCTCGGCTTATCCACCAGCCATGTTTATTGCGGCAACTTGGCGGAAGGATTACGTTTCGGCTATTCGGGGCTTTATGCAGCGCAGCAATTGGGTCTGGCTGCTGAAGAAGTCAATATGTCCCTGCCATTGGGCGTTGCTTTGATGGCGGCACGCGATCTGCACGAATCTGCCGCCGTATTTACGGCTGCAGAAAATATCGCATCCCGGCTCGATAGCCCAATGTTGCTCAAAACCGTTCGCAATAATCTTGCCGTGGCGCTTCGGCGTTTGGGGGGTGTGGATAATCTGGCTGAGGCAGAACGTCTCGTCAATCTGGTGTTCGCTGAATCTGCGGCCATGATCGGCGGACAACAATTTGCGCATTTTTCGGCTGCAGAATTATATATTCTGGCCCACAAACTCGATCTTGCAACCGAGCATTGCGAAGTCGCCCGCAAAATTTTATCCGCCAAAGAAATTGAGCCGCTTGATGCCGCCAAACTGGGTTTGATTGAAGGCATGATCGCGAGTCGACGGGGTGGGACGGCCAACATGATTCGCGCCATCGATGCGCTAAAAAATGTTGAGGCTATGTTACCAAGCCTGCTGGCATGGCGGTTTTCTGATCGTGCGAAAGTCTTTGATGAGCTGGCTGATGCGCTAGCTTCGCAAGGCCGGTTTAAAGAAGCCTATGTGACGCAAAAAAAATCCTCGCAAGATTATCTGGTCAATGTTGATGTGCTGAACCGAGTGCGCCATGTGTCGATGCAGGTGCGAAGTGAAATGAATCGAGTGCAGGCTGCATTGGCACGCGAATCCCTTGAACGGCATCAACTGCAGGCCTCTCATATGCAATTGCGCGCCGAGATGGATCACGCGGTGCGCGAGTCGCAAACACTGAAAGCGGCTGCCATGCACGATGCATTAACCGGGCTGCCGAATCGGCGTTATCTGGATGAAGCGTTGCCAAACATGTTGCTTCTCGGCAAGCAAACTGCAACGCCGCTAGCCATTGCTTATCTCGATCTTGACCGGTTCAAATTGGTCAACGACACCTACGGACACGCGATGGGCGATCAGGTGTTGCGGCGCTTCGGCGCACTCGTGCCATATTTTTTACGCGGTTCCGATTTGGTGGGCCGACATGGCGGTGAGGAATTTTGTGTAGCCCTGATCGGTTGTGGCCCGGATGCGGCCAGCAAACGCCTCAAAGGTTTAATGGACGCTCTACAGGCCGAGGAATTTTGCTCAGACACGCATAAAATTTCCGCCGTTACTTTTTCCGGCGGAGTGGCGGTTTATCCTGACGATGGCATTGATTTGACCGCGCTCATGAAAGCCGC
>ENA-OFCI01001414-OFCI01001414.1-metagenomes-genome-assembly--contig:-NODE-1414-length-10587-cov-2.918914_pt1 | contig 10587 bp, 12 predicted proteins | sample MGYA00153391_OFCI01 | MGnify analysis MGYA00153391 | reverse complement strand
AGTACACGACCGAGTTGCGTGGGCTGCTTAACAGTTTTCGCTCGACCACTCCCGCCTCTTCGAGTGTCTTCAGGCGCTTAGTGAGCACGTTGGTGGGGATGCGGGGCAACCCCCGCTTCAGATCGCCAAAACGCTGGTCACGAACGAGTAAATCACGCACGATCAACAGGCCCCACCGTTCACCGACCACATCTGACGCGCGCGCCAGCCCGCAGTACTGCCCGTACATCCGCTTCGCCATTCCTTCAAGATAACAGCATTACTTCACTTGACAAAGCACACTTGCTTATACGAAGCTTTGACACCAGCGCTACTCATTTATGGCCCAACAGAAAGAGACCGATCATGCGTACGCTTTCAGCGGGATTGTTCATGTCACTCGACGGCGTCGTCGAGGCCCCCAACCTCTGGCAGTTCGACAGCTTCGACGACGAACTTGGCCAGCAGATGGGAGCAATGATCGGGCGCATCGACACCGCTATTCTGGGCCGAATCGGCTATCAGGAATGGTCAGAGTATTGGCCGAAGGCCGCAGATGACGACCCATTCGGCGGGTTCATCAACCCCGTTCAGAAGTTCGTGGCATCTCGAACGCTGGCCGCTGATCTGAAGTGGCAAAACTCCACCCTGATCGAAGGCGATCTTGCCACGTTTCTCCTCGATTTGAAGAACACGGAGGGTGGCGAAATCGCTGTGTTCAGCAGCATCTCGCTGGTGCGGCAACTGCTCTTCGCTGGTGTTCTCGACGTGTTGACTGTCATGATTCACCCCGTGATCGCCGGAGTTGGGCGGCACCTCTTCGAGCCGACCGATCCAACTACCCGGCTCGAACTGGTCGACTCCACGATCACCAGCAAGGGCAATGCTGTGTTGAGTTACCGTCTGCGTTCGGCCTAAACCAGGCAACCACACTCTCGACATCAACGAAGGAGCACGTCATGTCATTCCAGGCCTATCTCGACACCATCGAAGCCAAGACCAAGCTCACCCCGCGACAACTGATCAACATCGCCACGGAACGTGGGCTCACGGCCCCACCAGTGAAGCCGGCAGCCATCGTCGACTGGCTCAAGGCTGACTACGACCTCGGTCGCGGACACGCGATGGCGCTCGTGCACGTGATAAAGAACGGAGCGGCAATCAGTGACAAGCATGTCGGTGCCGAAGGGGTGCACCGGGACGCATCGGCGGAATTGTGGCTCGACGGCGTCGCGACGAAGCCAGCAGGCTACTAATCCGGGTACCAAGCGCGTAATCGACTGCGCGATTGCCTTCGCGGATGGGCCGTACTGAGATCGCAGGATCGACCAGCCAATAAGCGGGCATCCCCTACGCGATACTTCTTGTTTGTTCTGACACTCACCGAACTGCGAGCGGGGGATGCGCGCAACTGCAGGGGTGTCCTGCCTGCCCCAAAGAGATCACGTCAACCGACGGACGCACCGCCAGCCTCCCACCGCGGCCTGGCAGGTGAAACTCAGGCAAACGGTGGGCAAAAACCCCGAACTTTCGGTGATGTGCGTTTCAGTTGTGGGCAAACTGACTTCATGATCCGCGGCATCCCACGAAAATTCCCAGTATTTGTAGGAGAATCTTAGGAAAATCCGAGGTGCCCCTGGAGGGACTCGAACCCCCAACCGTTTCCTTAGGACGGAACTGCTCTTCCATTGAGCTACAGAGGCTGGCCTTGCAAGTTTAGCCCGAGGGTGGTGAGTCGCGAGAATTGCATGCTCGTTGGCGAGGGAAGGGTGTCGTTGTCGCCGGTCACGGGCGGGAGGGGACCGCGGGGGATCCAAAACGCGGGCGGGGTAGCAAAAGCAGACGGCAGAGACCGTCCAGCGGAATCACGCCGCAGGCGCGAGGAACTCTTCCCACTCGGCCTCGGCTCGCTCGACCCCGCGCACCAGCCAGGCCGTCCCGTGCGGTGGCTTCGGGCGCACTCGCAGGGTCCAGTTCATCTCGGCGGGGGTGCGATCGCCCTTCAGGTTGTTGCAGCGCAAGCAGCAGGCCACGAGGTTCTCCCAGCTGTCGGCGCCCCCACGGGAGCGCGGGAAGACATGATCGATGGTGTTGGCCGTGCCCCCGCAGTATCCGCAGCGCTGCCCGTCCCGGCGGAGCACACCGCGACGCGACACCGGGATGAGCCGGCTGTTCGGGATGCGCACGTAGCGTGTCAATAGGATGACAGAGGGGCGGGCGTAGGAGCCGGATGCCGCCCACACCGGATGCTCGGCATCCGCCGCGACGATCGTCGCCTTCTGGTTCATCACGAGCACGATCGCTCGCTTGAACGACACAACGGCGAGGGGCTCGAAGCCCGCATTCAGGACCAGCGTGCGCATTGTCATCCTTTCGACGATGCCTGGACGGCTTCCAGGCAGTTCGATGCACCTTGGATTCCGGGAGAAGTCAGGGAAAGCGTGCGGTGAAGCGCCGGGGCAAACAAAAAGGCACTGTCAGTGAGACAGTGCCTGATGATTGCGCGCGGAGAAAACCGCCCGGTGCTGACAGCAGTGCCGTATGTAGAAAAGCGCGCGCGCATCCACGGATTGGATGGCTCGTGATTTCGACATCTGGCTCTTTCTCGAAAACGACTCTCAGAATTGCAAGAAGCCCAGCGTAACCCAAAATATCTGCGCAACCTGAAGCGTGACGCACCACGAAAGTAACCGTTAACGCGTAGTTAGATTCCCACGTAAACGTGAATCGCGACCTCGTTAGGTAATTCGAGCCCGTCTTCATGACCGTCCGCCTGCACCCGCACGTACGAACCAAAGGCAGAGAAGCTCGCCCTCGCTCCGGGCATCACGCCAGCGGAACGCAGTTGCTCCAGAAGCTCGACCTCATACTGCACTGGCTCACCCAGGCGCCGGATGACGCCGACGATCGGTCCTACCGCCCCCAGCGTGAAGTTGACGATATTCACCACACCGTCCGAGAACTTGCCCGCGCTGTGATCACCGAATTCGTCGAGGCCCGGGATCGGGTTGCCGTAGGGCGAGTGCGTGGGGTGCTCGAGCATCTCGATGATCCGGCGCTCCACCGACTCGCTCATCACGTGTTCCCAGCGGCAGGCCTCCACGTGCACGTCCCGCCAATCGAGCCCGATGACGTCCAGCAGCAGACGTTCGGCCAGAACCCGACGTCCCTCATGTCGACCATCAACAGCCTCCCCGTCGTTCACTTCGAAGCGGGCAATCAGGGCGGCGGCAACATCCTCACCATCCTCGACAACTCAGACCTGAGCTTGCAGTGGGGTACGGGGGACTTCTACGTTGCTGTCGTCGCGCGCTTCAACAACAACGCGCAAGACGGCGCGGGTCGCGGCGTAGGCACCTTCTTCTCGAAGTGGTTCGCGAATGGGAACAACGTCTTCACGGGCGTCGACATGACGGGCAACATCTACGGCAACAACTACGGCGCCATGGCCGGCATGTACTTCGCGACGGAGAACTCGAACACCAACTACGTCGCGACGACGACCGCGTACAACGACCTCAAGCCACACCAGTTCGCCTTCCAGCGCATCGGCGCCAAGCTCGACATGCGGGTCGACGGCACCTCGATACAGACGTCGACCTCCGCCGGCCTCAGCGTCGACGCGAAGAGTACGCAGGTGCGCATCGGCGCCGACCTGTTCGGCGGTCAGGGCATGTTCGGCCGCCTCAACGGCGACATCGCCGAGATGCTCGCGGTCAAGGGCGCGCTAAGCAGCAATGACCAGAGTGACCTCGAGGGTTATCTCAAGACCAAGTACGGCCTGTGAGTCGCTAGGTTTGACGCCTTCGGGCACGGGCCTGGTCAACGCGCCAGCGCGACGACAGAGTAGGCGATCGCGGCCGTTTTGCCGGGGTTCGCGTACGAGTGACGCTGATCACCGCGGAACGCGACGACGTCTCCCGGTGACAGCGTGTAGGTCTCGCCCGCGGCCACGAGCGTGATTTGTCCGCGCTCGCACGTGAGGTACTCGCGCGTTCCGGGCGTGTGCGGCACACCGACCATGCGCACGCCTGGTGGCAGCTCGAAGCGATCGATCTCCATGCCCGCGATCGGGTCGGGGAGGAGCTTCCGAATGGAGGCCTGTCCACGCTGCTGCACCTTCACGAGAGCGGCCGGGTAGAGCACGCACTCGGCGCGCGGTACGGCGACGAGCTCTTCCATCGTCACTTGTAGCGCGGTGGCCGCGGCCATCATCACGGTGAGCGTGGGGTTCGCGGCTCCGGACTCGAGGTGCGACCAGGTCGCCCGCGGAACGCCAGCCACCTTCGCGGCCTGTTGTTGCGTGAACCCGCGCGCCTCGCGGAGCTGCCTCACGTTCTTGCCCAACGTCGCCTTCAGGTGTTCGCTCACAGATGAGAACTTTGCCAATCTATTGGCAATCGCGTCAATAGATGAGCAGCAACGCCTCATGCTTTGTTCATGGAGGCCTAAGATGAAGCTGAAGAATCAAGGCGTGCTGATCACGGGCGCGAGCAAGGGTCTGGGGCGCGCGCTCTCACGAGAGCTCGCGAGTCGCGGTGCGCACGTCGCGATGGTGGCGCGGCACCAAGGGCCGCTGAACGAGGCCGTGCGAGAGATTCGCGCGGAAGGCGGAGCCGCGCATGCTCTCGCGTTCGACGTGAGCGACAAGGACTCTACCTATCGCATCGCGGGTGCGGCCGCGGAGCTCGTCGGAGACATCGAAGTGCTCGTGCACAACGCGAGCACTCTCGGCGCGGTGCCGCTGCGCCCGTTGATAGAGACAGACTGCGAAGATCTCGAGCAGGTCTGGCTCACCAACGTGCTCGGGCCGTTTCGCCTGACGAAGGCGATCCTCGGGGGCATGCTGCTGCGCGGTCGAGGCGCGGTGATTGCTCTCAGCTCCGACGCGGCCGTGGCGGCATACCCCACGTGGGGCGCGTACAGCGCCTCGAAGGCCGCGAGCGATCACCTCACACGCGTGCTCGCCGCGGAGTCTCCGCAGGTTCGCTTCCTGTCGATCGACCCAGGCGAGATGGACACGGACATGCACGCGGCCGCGATGCCCGAGGCCGATCGGAGCTCGCTCGCTAGACCCGCCGACGTTGCGTCGAAGATCGCGAACATCCTCGCCTCGATCGATCGCGTCCCGAACGGCGCGCGGCTCGTCGCCTCTTCATGGAGCGTAGCGTGAGCGCGCTCGCGCCGGCCGCGTGGCTGCGACCCGAGCCTGAGCACGATCGCTTGCTCGTCATCGATCCGCGAGCGGGAAGCTTCCTCCATCGCGAAGTCGGAGACCTGCCTTCGTTGCTGCGCGCAGCGGACGTCGTCGTGCTCAACGACTCGGCGACGCTTCCTGCCTCTCTGCTCGGCTCGTTGAGGGGTGAGCCCGTGGAGCTTCGCTTGCTCGCTCGTGACGACGAGACCACGTTCCGCGCGATCCTCTTCGGCGCCGGAGACTGGCGCACGCGCACCGAGGATCGGCCTCCTCCTCCTTGGACTCTCGCGCCCACGCCGGCGCGCTTCGGCGAGCTCGACGCGATCGTCACGTCGACGGACCTTCACCCGCGCCTCGTTCGCGTGCGCTTCACGAGCGCAGAAGACCTCGTGCCGAGGCTGTTTCGAGCCGGGAAAAATGTGCAATATGCACACGTTCGAGCGGAGCTCCGCGCGTGGCACGTGCAAACCGCTTTCGCGTCTAGGCCGTGGTCGTTCGAGATGCCCTCGGCGTCGCGCCCGCTCGGGTGGTCCTTGCTCGAGAAAATTCGCGCGCGCGGAGTGACGCTCGCTCGGCTCACGCACGCCGCTGGGTTGTCGTCCACGGGAGACGACGCGCTCGACGCGCTACTCCCTCTCGACGAGCGCTACGACGTCCCAAGAGAGACTGTCGAAGCAATCGCGCGTGCCCGAACGACGGGCGGCCGCGTGCTTGCGGTGGGCACCACGGTGGTGCGCGCGCTGGAAGGGAGCTTCGCAGCCAACGGCGAGCTGCGCGCGGGTGTGGGCGTCACGTCGCTGCGGATCGGTCCCGGGTTCTTGCCGCGTGTGACCGACGGCGTCTTCACCGGCATGCACGAAGCCGGCACGTCGCACGCCCGTCTGATGAGCGCGTATGCCCCGAGCGTGTTGCTCGATCGCGCGTGGAACGACGCCGCGCGGCGGGGCTACCTCGGCCACGAGTTCGGCGACTCCACCTTGATCTTGCCTACTCCGTGAGGAAGTCAACGGTGACGTTGTCGTACGCGAGCTTCACTTTGCCGGGGCCCGTCTGAGCGGTGCCGATGATGATGTACGGGTTGCTGATCCAATCGCTGAACGCGAGGTCTGCGCTCAATACTTCGCACGTCACCAGGTTCGTGAGCGGAGTGAACGCCGCGACCACCATGTTCTCGTCTTGCGGCGGGCCCGAGGCGTCCGGAACCTCGGCGTCCTTGGTGGAGAGCACGGGTCCTTGCTTGCACACGACGCCGTTCAATGCGGCGCTCTTTCGCTGCGCGACGATGACGCGCAAGTTCTCGAACGCGACGATGGGCTGGACCGGTTTGTAGCTCAAGAACACCGAGCCCTGAGCGATGGAACCGTTCGGGTTCAGAAGGTCGAGGCCATAGCCGATGTACCCGCCGTTCTCCGAGAGCGCGATACCGACGCCGTTCTTCGAGAGTGGGTGTGCGATGGCGATGATCGCGTCGAGGATGAAGTTGCCCGAGTCGAGGATCGGCGCGCTGCCGTCTGGGTCGATCACGTCCGGGCGGATCATGACCTCGAGCACCAGTCCGATGATCGGCTTCTGGTGCGACTTCTTCCCGTTCAGCTGCGTGATGGCGACTGCCGCGGCCAGCTTGGAGCTGAGAGGGTTGGGGATGCCGGACTGCGTGAGCAGCGCATTCGGTGGCGAAGGCGGCACCGTGGTGAGACCGTCGAACGATACAACCCCACCCACGCTGAGGGTCGGCTGGCCGAAGCTCGGGCTCGACCATTTGTTCGCCATGTCGGCGACGTTCTTGTACGAGTCGAAGTCGTCGCAAAAGTCGTGTGGGTTGCATGCGCAGAAGCCCGCGTCGTTGCAGGACTGCGCGGTCTCCGAGGTGACGTCGCCCGGGCCCGCGTCCGGCGTGCCCCCGTCCCGGAGCGTGCGGTCCTGCAGACCCAAGATCGCGCTGCAGGCGATCGCGGTGCTCGCACAGGTGACGACGATCGCGCGCGCCCTCAAAACGAGCCTCGAAGCGCATTGGCAGGCCACGCGATGTTGGCGTGCAGCGGCGGCGGCGCGGTGAGCCAGAGCACTACACCCCCGACGAGCATCACGCCGCCGAGGACGAACGACCACGTGCTCACGCGCGCAAACGCTTGCGCGTCACTCGAAGCCGCGAGCGAAATCGCGTCCGGACACGTACTCGGATCACAACCTGCCGATCGCGCGCTGCTGTCTTTGCTCAGCGCGAGCCCGCCGAACACCGCTCCGGTCCCGAGCGACACCACGCCCATCACACCGACGACGATGCCGACTGGCTTCTGGCCCGATCCCGGGCCCGGTGGAGTCTCTGGCGTCGTCACCGGCTTCGCGACTGGAGTCGTCGTTGCGGGGGGCGGCGCGACAGTCGTGTTGGGCGTGACGACGGGAGTCGGCGGAGGTAGCTCCACCGCGGGGTTGCTCTCGAGCGCAGGCACGGTGACCGTCTGCACGCTCTTTCCACTCGCCTCGAACGACGTCCTCCACGTCAGGTATCCCGGCGCGCGCGCCTCGAGCGTGTGAGTTCCAGGATCGATCGGGAGCGACACACCCCAAAGCGGCTCGGTCATGAACGCGCCGTCACGCAGCAATTGAAGACCGACGACTCGCACTTCGCTCGGCACCGCGACGGAGACTCTCGCGAGTCGCAGCTCGATCTCTCCGGCGCGCTTGTGCGCGTACGCCGTGCGTGCGCTTTCGCGATTTCGTCCTGCGATCGCTTCGGCCTCGCGGAAGGTCTCCCACGCCCGCGCGGTCTGACCGTTCTTGTCGTAACACTCGCCCAGATTCAGGAGCGTCCCCAAGCCCGGATCGAGCCGCTCGCTCTCGGCGAACTTCGCGCACGCCTCTGCGAGCTTGCCTTGGATCATCAGGCGGCGCGCGTCGTCGAACAGTGCCTCCGCCGCAACGGGATCGGACTGCGCAAGCGCCACGCGCGTCGACGCGAACACCATCAATCCAACGAGCGCCGCAAGCCTCACACCGACATACTACCAGCTAGCCGCGTCGACGACTGGGCGTGTTTCAGGGGCGTTTGTCGTAAGAGCCCGCGCCGTGCGAGCCGTCGAGGTACATGCACCCGCCAAGGCGCGACCCCAAGTAGATGATGACGGAGAGCGCGACGAACAGCGTCATGATGCCGGTCGCGACCAGCTTCATGGGCGACCACTCGGGGGCGGATTGTGCTTGTGACTTCGCCATGGGTCCGCGTTTCTACCAGCGGAGCCCGTGCACGTCCACCAGTGCTAACGTCGGCTGCGGATGAGCGACGACGCCACCAAGTTCGACTCCTCGGGAGAGCAGGATTGCCCGGGTCCACCGAAGGTGTCACCCCCGCCGAAGTCGGGAGACGTACTCGCCGGCAAGTACCGCATCGAGCGGGTTCTTGGCGAAGGCGGCATGGGTGTAGTCGTAGCGGCGACGCACCTGCAGCTCAGGCAGACGGTAGCGCTCAAGTTCATGCTGCCTCGCGTGATGGCCAACAAGGAGGCGGTCGCGCGCTTCGAGCGCGAGGCGAGGGCGGCGGTTCGCTTGAAGAGCTCGCACGTCGCGAAGGTGCTCGACACGGGCACGCTCGAGAACGGCGCGCCGTTCATGGTGATGGAGTACCTCGAGGGTGAGAATCTCGCGTCGCTCGTGCGCGGTCCCGAGGCGACAGGACTGCCGATCGAGCTCGCGGTCGACTATGTGCTCCAAGCGCTCGAGGGTCTCGCCGAGGCGCACGCGCTTGGGATCGTTCACCGCGATCTGAAGCCGGCGAACCTCTTCTTGACGAGCGCCGCCGATGGCTCGCCGATCGTCAAAGTGCTCGACTTTGGCGTGTCCAAGGTGGGCGCGCTCGCGGCGTCCACCGGCGACGAGACAGGTGAGGGCGACGTCACGCGAACGCAAGGCGTCGTCGGTAGTCCGCTCTACATGTCTCCTGAGCAGATGAAGTCGTCGCGTGACGTGGACTCGCGCACGGACATTTGGTCGATGGGCGTTTGTCTGTTCGAGCTGCTGACGGCGAAGGTCCCGTTCGAGGCGGAGACCATCCACCAGCAGTACGCGATGCTCATGCTCGCCGACGCGCCCAAGCCGAGCGCCGTGCGCGCGGACATCCCCGCAGCGCTCGACGATGTCGTCACAAAGTGTCTGGCGCGGGAGCGAGAGAATCGCTTCGCGAACGTGGGAGCGCTCGCTCTCGCGCTCGCGCCGTTCGCACCCGAGCATGCGCAGGCGACCATCGCGCGCATCGGGCGCACGATTGGTGGCGGTCGCAAGGTCTCGGCCACCGTGCCGCGCCCGCAGAGCCTCCCGCCTCCGCCCGTAGGCAAGACCGAGGTCACGTGGCGTGGCACCACCGGCAAGCGCGTTGCGGAAGCAGCCGCTGCGCCGCCGCCGAATCGAACGTGGCTCGCGATCGTCGCGGTCGGCGCCGCGATCATCGGCGCGATCTTCTTCGTCGGTCGCAGTCAGCCTCAGCCCACTCCCGCGGCGACGGTCGCCCCGCCGATCGCCGTCCCGACTCCGTCAGCCATCCCGAGCGCGCTCGCCGCGCCCGTTCCCACTCTCGAGACGTCCGCTAGCGCGACGGTCGACGCGAGCGTCACGCTTCTCAAGCTCCCTGTCCTAAAGATGCACAAGCCCGCGCTCGGGACTCCTGCGAACACGGACGAGGTCGACTTCACGCACCGGAAATAGCGGCCCAATCGGACGGGCGACAAATGTGACTTCGTGGCCCGCGCCTGACACGATTGAGGTCATGCGCGTCGACACGAAGCATCCTCTCGCCGAGCGGCTGTTGGCCGTCATGGATCAGAAGCATCACTGGGCCTACCCCTGGCTCACGAAGCCGGGCCTGTCTCGCTCGCAGCTCCTGATTCACTTCCAGCATGAGTATCTCGTCTACGTGCGCGACTTCCCCATTCTGCTGGGTCGCCTCTTGGGGGAGACGCCACCGCAAGGCGACGTGCGTCGCGCGCTCGCGGAGAACCTGTACGAAGAGCAGACCGGCGGTCTCTCGAAGAGCGCGCCGCACCCCGAGCTGTTCCTGCGCATGATGGAGGGCCTCGGCTTTTCGCGTGCCGACTTCGAAGAGTCCGCCGCAAGGAGCTTGCACCCCGCGGCGCAGTCGTATCGCGAGCTCCTCCGCGAAGGCTCTCGCGCTGCCCCATGGCAAGCGGGCGCGGCGCTGCTCACGATCTTCGTCGAGGGGAGCGTCAACGAGCGCGCGGAACTCGAGGGCCGCTTCATTCGCGCCAAAGGAGACGACGCGATCGCCAAGCACGCGCTCGTCGTGCACTACGGCTGTCCGCCGTCTGCGATGCAGCTCGTTCGCGCGCATGGTGACGTCGAGGGCGGTCATCGCGGCGACGCGTGGTCCGTGGTGCTCGGTCACACGCCGCAAGAGCTCGAGC
>ENA-OFCI01001411-OFCI01001411.1-metagenomes-genome-assembly--contig:-NODE-1411-length-10611-cov-3.343880_pt1 | contig 10611 bp, 9 predicted proteins | sample MGYA00153391_OFCI01 | MGnify analysis MGYA00153391 | reverse complement strand
ACGCGACGCCGGGTAGGCACTGCGAGACGCCGGGTAGGCACTGCGACTGACGACGGAGCCCCGTCGTTACAGTCGGTCGCATGCATGGAGATCTGGGCGCGGCGTTCGCCAACGCGGTTGCGGCCAAGGATCACGTCCGCCTTCGCGCGCTCATCCACCCCGAGATCGACTTCTGGGCGATGACGCCGGGGGACGTCTGGGATGCTGGTGGTCCGGACGAGGTCGTCGGCGTCTTCGAAGAGTGGTTCGGCGAGGATGACCTGATCGAGGCGGTCGAGGTCCTCGACTGCGACGGCTTCGCGGACCGTGAGCGGGTCGGGTATCGCCTCCGCGTGGCACGCCCGGGCGGCCAGTACCTGATCGAGCAGCAGGCCTACCTCTCCGAGCGTGACGGCCAGATCGGTTGGCTCCGCATCATGTGCTCAGGCTATCGCCGAGCTGAGGAGCCCACGTCGCCAACATCACCGGCCATGCCATAGTCCGCAACACCGCCGGATCGCCAGCCCACGGACTACGCGGGCACGCGAGCGTTCTGCAGCAGTCGGAAGAAGACAGGCGGGGGCAGTGCATGCCAGATCCCGCTATGTCTCAGATTCGAGACACTAACCATCATCAGGGGATGGTTGCCCGGTCTCAGGTGCGTTCCAATGAGGTCATGACATCAGTCCATCCCTCTGAAAACCAGTTGGCCTCCGCAAGCCCGACGCCATCCGCGCCAGGAGCGAAGCCGGTGGGAACGGTCGCCATCGGCATCGGGCCGCTGTCGTTCGACGATGTGGTGGCTGTCGCCCGCCGCGATGCCCGGGTGGAGATCACCGCCGAGTCGCTCGACGAGATTCGTCGGAGCCGCACCATCATCGAAGGCCTGGCGGGCGACGTCGAGCCGCACTACGGGGTCTCGACCGGCTTCGGTGCGCTCGCCACCAAGCACATCGCACCCGACATGCGCGCCCAGCTCCAACGAAGCCTGATCCGAAGCCACGCCGCCGGTTCCGGTCCCGAGGTTGAGCGTGAGGTCGTCCGTGCGCTCATGCTGTTGCGTCTTTCGACCCTGGCCACGGGCCGCACCGGCGTGCGCGAGGAGACGGCTGCGGCATACGCGGCGGTGCTGAATGCGGGGATCACCCCGGTGGTCCATGAGTACGGCAGCCTGGGTTGCTCGGGCGACCTGGCCCCACTTGCGCACTGCGCGCTCGCCGTGATGGGCGAGGGGCCGGTCCGCAACGCGCGGGGCGAGCTGGTGTCGGCCGCAGAGGCGCTGGCTGAAGCCGGCATCACCCCGATCGCGTTGCGCGAGAAGGAGGGCCTGGCCCTGATCAACGGCACCGACGGCATGCTCGGCATGCTGGTTCTTGCCATCACGGACCTGCGCGACCTGCTCAAGGTCGCCGACCTCACGGCAGCGATGAGCGTCGAAGGCCTGCTCGGCACCGACAACGTGTTCGCCGCCGACCTCCAGGCGCTGCGCCCCCACCCGGGCCAGGGTGCGTCGGCCGCGAACCTGCGCAAGATCCTGGCCGGAAGCCCGATCCGGGCCAGCCACGACAACGAGGACTGCCCGCGGGTGCAGGATGCCTACTCGTTGCGCTGCGCGCCGCAGGTCGCCGGCGCTGCCCGCGACACGGTTGATCACGCCGCCATGGTCGCCAGCCGCGAGCTCGCAGCAGCCGTCGACAACCCGGTGATCACCCTTGACGGCCGGGTGGAGTCCAACGGCAACTTCCATGGTGCGCCCGTGGCCTATGTCCTGGATTTCCTGGCCATCGTGGCAGCCGACGTCGCCAGCATGTCCGAGCGTCGCACCGACCGGTTCCTGGACGTCTCGCGAAGCAACGGCCTCAACGCCTTTCTCGCTGACGACCCCGGTGTCGACTCGGGGCACATGATCGCCCAGTACACCGCGGCTGCCATCGTCTCTGAGATGAAGCGCCTCGCAGTTCCCGCGAGCGTCGACTCGATCCCGAGCTCGGCGATGCAGGAGGACCACGTGTCCATGGGCTGGTCCGGGGCGCGCAAGCTCCGCCGGTCTGTGGACGGCCTCACGCGCGTGCTCGCGGTCGAGCTGTTGACTGCCGCCCGCGGCATACAGCTTCGGGCTCCTCTGAAACCATCGCCCGCCACCGGAGCGGTGATCAACGCCCTGCGCGAGACAACCACAGGGCCTGGCCCGGACCGCTTCCTGGCTCCCCAGATCGAGGCGGCGGTCCAGCTCGTCGCCACCGGCGGTGCCCTACGTGCGGTCGAGACCGTCACCGGCCCCCTCAACTGAACACTCGCCACACACCCACAACCGAACACCGCGTGCGCACCGAACCGGGGCCCTGGACAGCCTCAGACGGCGCCGTGGGGGTGTCCGGTCAGAAAGAACAAGGAGATTCGTCATGGAAGGCGCCCGTCCCGTCCGCGCACCTCGCGGCACGACCCTGACCGCCAAGTCGTGGACCACCGAGGCCCCGCTTCGGATGCTGATGAACAACCTCGACCCCGAGAACGCCGAGAACCCCGACGATCTGGTCGTCTACGGCGGCACAGGCAAGGCGGCGCGCGACTGGAAGTCCTTCGACGCGATGGTCCGCACCCTGACCACGCTGGAGAAGGACGAGACCATGCTGGTCCAGTCCGGCCGGCCCGTCGGTGTCATGCGTACCCACGAGTGGGCGCCTCGCGTGATCCTGGCCAACAGCAACCTCGTTGGCGACTGGGCGACCTGGCCCGAGTTCCGCCGGCTCGAGCACCTGGGCCTGACAATGTACGGCCAGATGACGGCAGGCTCATGGATCTACATCGGCACGCAGGGCATTCTCCAGGGCACCTATGAGACTTTTGCTGCCGTGGCCGCAAAGCGCTTCAACGGCACCCTCGCCGGCACGCTCACCCTGACCGGTGGTGCCGGTGGCATGGGTGGCGCGCAGCCGCTTGCCGTAACACTCAACGAGGGCGTGTGCCTGCTCGTCGACGTCAGCGAGGCACACCTTCGGCGGCGCGTCGAGCACCGCTACCTCGACGTGGTGGCCAGTGACATCGACGATGCCATCGCCCAGTGCCTGGTTGCCAAACGAGATCGCAAGCCCCTCTCCGTGGGTTTGGTGGGCAACTGTGCCACCGTCTTCCCCGAGCTCCTGCGTCGCGGCGTGGAGATCGACATCGTCACCGACCAGACCAGTGCGCACGACCCGCTTTCCTACCTGCCAGAGGGCATAGACCTTGCCGACTGGCACGACTACGCCGAAAAGAAGCCTGAGGAGTTCACCGACAGGGCCCGGGCGTCGATGGCCAAACATGTCCAGGCCATGGTCGAGTTCCAGGACGGCGGGGCTGAGGTCTTCGACTACGGCAACTCGATCCGTGCCGAGGCGCAGCTGGGCGGCTACGAAAGGGCATTCGAGTTCCCGGGCTTTGTGCCGGCATACATCCGTCCCCTGTTCTGCGAGGGCAAGGGCCCCTTCCGCTGGGCGGCTCTCTCAGGGAACCCTCAGGACATCTACAAGACGGACAAGGCGGTCATGGACCTGTTCCCGGACAACGACCACCTCCAGAAGTGGATGCGCGCCGCCGGCGAGAAGGTCGCCTTCCAGGGTCTTCCCGCGCGCATCTGCTGGCTGGGCTATGGCGAGCGTGACGTCGCCGGCCTGAAGTTCAACGAGATGGTCGCATCCGGTGAGCTCGATGCGCCGATTGTCATCGGTCGCGACCACCTCGATGCCGGCTCCGTGGCATCTCCCTACCGCGAGACCGAGTCCATGGCCGACGGCTCTGATGCCATCGCCGACTGGCCACTGCTCAACGCCCTGATCAACACCGCGTCGGGCGCCACGTGGGTATCGATCCACCACGGTGGTGGCGTCGGCATCGGCCGCTCGATCCACGCCGGTCAGGTGTCGTTGGCCGACGGTACGGCCCTGGCGGCACAGAAGCTCGCCCGCGTCCTGACCAATGACCCCGGCATGGGCGTCATCCGCCACGTCGACGCGGGCTACGACATCGCCGAACAGGCCGCCACAGAGCGCGGTGTCAGGATCCCTATGCGCGAGGGTCTGTGACGTCGGCAACCTGAGCTTCAAGGGCCTGTATGACGTCGCTTCCGTCCACCGTCAGGGCGACCCCGTGCGCACCCCCACCGAGCGAGATGGCCCGCCCCGCAACGGTTTCGTCGGCAACAACCGGCCAGGCACGACTCGAGCCGAAGGGTGTGATGGTGCCCCGTTCGTACCCTGTGGCTTCCTTTGCGATCTGGGCATCGGGCATCGACAGACGTCTGACGCCCAACAGAGCACGGAGCTTGGGCCACGAGATCTCGCGGTCGCCCGGTACGAGGACGAAGAGGAAGTCGTCCTCGGCCCGGCGCACGACAAGCGTCTTGACGATGTCCCGCGGCTCGATCCCTCGTGCCGCGGCGGCCTCCTCCAGACTGCTCACGGGTCCGATCCGGGTCACCGTGTGCGCGACGCCGGCGGCAGTAATGGCCGCGATCGCCCGGTCGGATCCTTCAGCTCCCATGGTCAGCAGCCTAGGTTGAGGCCATGACGCCTGAGAGCATGACCTCCGATGCAGTGACATTCGACGGGCTGTGGTCCGCCATCAAACCCATCGGCCATGAGGCGAGTACTGGCGGCTATCGACGCTATGCGTGGACCAGGGTCGACGCGATCCTGCGTGAGTGGTTCGCCGGTGAGGCGGCCGCCCGCGGTCTGGACCTGGTGACCGACCGCGCCGGCAACCAGTGGGCGTGGTGGGGCGATCCTGATGCCGCCGTCGCAGCCGGTCGTGCAGGAGTGGTGATTGGCTCCCACCTCGACTCTGTTCCGGATGGGGGCGCCTTTGACGGTCCGCTTGGGGTCGTCTCGGCTCTGGCCGTCGTCGACGCCCTGAGGGCAAAGGGATTTGCGCCATCACGTCCCATCGGGGTCGTGAGCTTTGTCGACGAGGAAGGCGCCCGTTTCGGTATCGCCTGCGCCGGATCCCGTTTGATAACCGGCAGGCTCGGCGCCGACAAGGCCCGCGGTCTTCGCGACGCGGATGGCGTCACGATGGCCGAGGCGATGACTGCCGCCGGTCATGACACCGGCGAGGTTGGCCCGGACGACGAGACGTTGCGCCGTGTGGGGACGTTCGTCGAGCTGCACGTTGAACAGGGCCGCGGCCTGATCGACCTGGGCCGTCCCGTTGCTGTCGCATCGTCCAGCTGGCCGCATGGGCGCTGGCGGATCGACCTGGACGGCGAGGCAAACCATGCAGGCACCACCCGGCTTGAGGACCGACACGACCCGATGCTTGCCCTGGCGGCAACGGTGCTTGCGGCGCGCACTGCCGCCAGCGCGCACGGGTGCGTCGCCACGGTGGGCAAGGTGCGCGTGGAACCCAACGGTGTCAATGCGATTCCTTCGCGGGTCACCGCCTGGCTGGATGCCCGAGGTCCGGGCGAGGGCGGAGTTCGAGCCGTTGTGGAAGCTGTCGGGCGCAAGTCAGGCGGCGTTGTCGTCGAGGAGTCCTGGACCCCAGAGACCGCCTTTGACGTGTCCTTGGCTCAGCGGCTCTCCGGCCTGCTCGACGATGCGCCGATCCTGGCGACCGGCGCTGGTCACGATGCCGGCGTGCTGGCGGCTGCGGGACTTTCGACCGCGATGTTGTTCGTCCGCAACCCCACCGGTATCTCGCACTCGCCGCTGGAGTTCGCCGAGCGCGAGGACTGCCACCGCGGTGTCGAGGCCCTGACCCGGGTCACCGAGGAGCTGGCCCGATGACTTCGGCCGCACCAGTCACCCCAACACCCTCGACCGAACACCTCGGCGGCACCGTTTCGGGTGCTCTTCGGGGTGAAAACGGTGCCGAAGCGGTGCTCGGTCGAGAGGGGAAGCGGCGACGGTGGTGGGCGGCATACGCCCTGCTCCCTTCCGGCCTCGCGCAGGATGTGACCTTCGAGGTGGCAGGTGGCCGCCTTGTCGCGGTCACTGCGGAAACGGTCGTCGGTGATGCCACGATGCTTCCCGGGGTCGTTCTGCCCGGGCTCGCGAATGCTCACAGCCATGCGTTCCACCGGGCGCTGCGCGGCCGCACCCACGATGGCCGCGGCACCTTCTGGACCTGGCGCACGAGGATGTATGCACTTGCGGCACAGCTGGATCCGGACTCATATCTCGCGCTGGCCACCGCGACGTATGCCGAGATGGCGCTGGCTGGAATCACGACGGTCGGAGAGTTCCACTACCTGCACCATTCTCCTGGTGGGGCGTCCTATGACGATCCCAACGCCATGGGTGAGGCCCTGCGTCAAGCTGCTTCCGAAGCAGGCATCAGGCTGACCCTGCTCGACACCTGCTATGTCGCCGGTGGGCTGGGTCACTCCGGCCACAGCCCTCTGGACGCGAGCCAACAACGCTTCGGTGACGGCGACGCAGACCTTTGGGCACAGCGTGCTTCAAGCCTCAAGGAGTCGGACGGTATGCGTGTCGGCGCCGCCCTGCATTCCGTGCGCGCGGTGCCGCGCGATCAGATCGGCCACGTCGTCGCCGCGGCGGCGGGCCGGCCATTGCACGTTCACGTCTCAGAGCAACCGGCGGAGAACGAAGCCTGTCAGGGGTTCTACGGCATGACGCCTACCGCACTTCTGGATGTCGAGGGCGTCCTCGGGCCCTTGACATCTGCGGTTCACGCGACGCACCTGACCGACGAGGACGTCGCGACGTTGGGTCGCACCCGCACGACTGTCTGCTTGTGTCCTACGACCGAGAGGGATCTCGCCGACGGTATCGGACCCGCGCGCAGGTTACGGGACGCCGGCTCGCCACTCTCGCTGGGTTCGGATCAGCACGCCTTCATCGACCTGCTCGGAGAGGCTCGGGCGCTGGAGATGGACGAGCGGCTGGGCTCGCTGCAACGGGGGCGATTCGACCTGGACGAGCTGTTGAAGGCAGCTACGCGACACGAGAGCCTGGGCTGGGACGACGTCGGCCGGCTCGAGGTGGGTGCCCGTGCGGATCTCGTGGCCGTTCGACTCGACAGCCGGAGGACGGCCGGAAGCGCGCCGCAGCAGATCATCCTGACGGCCACCGGCGCTGACGTTGACACCGTGATCGTGGACGGCAGGACCATTGTGTCCGGTGGCCAACACCTGCTCGGTGACGTGGGAACGTTGCTGCAGAGAACGATTGAGCCATTCTGGGAGGGCTCATGACCGCAACGCTGATCGCCGGTATTGCAGAGCTCGTGACCAACGACGAGCTGCTCGACGGCGCGGACCAGACCGAGCGCCTTGGCTGCCTCAGCGATGCTGCTGTCGTCGTTGAGGATGGCGTCATTGCGTGGGTCGGCCCGTCTGTCAACGCGCCGCAGGCGGATGAGCGGCGGGACATCGGCGGGCGGGCAGTCGTCCCCGGCTTTGTGGACTCGCACTCACACCTCGTCTTTGCCGGAGACCGCTCTGCGGAGTTCGCCGCCCGGATGGCAGGGGTCCGGTACGACGGCGGCGGGATCGCTAACTCGGTCAACGCCACGCGGGCTGCAGGGGATGAAGAGTTGCGCGCGCTGGTCGGCGCACGCGTCGCCGAGATGCGCGCCCAGGGCACGACCACGGTCGAGATCAAGGGCGGCTACGGACTCAGCGTCAAGGACGAACTGCGGTCATTACGCATCGCCGGCGAGTTCACCCCCGAGACAACGTTTCTCGGGGCCCATGTGGTGCCACCGGAGTTTGCGGACAGGCGGTCCGAGTACGTCGAGCTGATCATCGGCGAGATGCTCTCGGCCTGTGCTCCCCACGCCCGTTGGATCGACGTGTTCTGCGAGCCGCACAGCGGGCACGCCTTCACCGAGGTCGAGGCGCGGATCGTGTTGTCCGCGGGTCGGAACGCCGGTCTCGGCCTGCGCGTGCACGGCAACCAGCTTGGTCACGGTCCCGGCGTCCGCCTCGCAGTCGAGATGGGCGCGGCTAGCGTCGACCACTGCACCTTCCTGTCCGACTCCGACATCGATGCGCTGGCCGAAGCCTCGGACACGACTGTTGCCACGCTCCTTCCCGCCGTGGAGTTCTCGACCCGGTCGCCTTACCCGAACGCACGGCACCTGCTCGATGCGGGCGTGAGTATTGCGCTGGCTACCGACTGCAACCCCGGTACGTCCTATTCGTCCTCGATCCCGTTCGGGATCGCGCTGGCGGTGCGCGAGATGGGGCTCACCCCGGGAGAGGCGCTGCGGGCAGCAACCGTCGGCGGCGCCAAGTCGTTGCGACGCAACGACATTGGTGTGATCAGCCCTGGAAAGCGGGCGGATCTGACGGTGCTGGACGCACCGTCATACCTGCATCTGTCCTATCGCGCCGGCGTACCTATCGCCCGCGCGCTTGACCTGGCCGATCGTCAATGAGCATCAACCATGATCTGGAGATCGTGCGCTTCGCCGCGCTGTCCTGCGTGCCTTGGCGCAACGGCGGCGGCGTCACGCGTGAGGTCGCGGTTGGCGGTTCCGGCGGGCAGCACTTCAACTGGCGGATCAGCATCGCAGACGTCAACATGCCCGGTCCGTTCTCAGCTCTTCCTGGTGTGGACCGCATCATCACACTCGTCGCTGGCGAGCGGATGGATCTCGTCATCGACGGGGTCGAGCATGTCCTGGGTCTGGGTGCACCGCTGAGCTTCGACGGGGCCAGCCAGACTTCCTGCATGCTGCCCTTGGGCCCGACGCGCGACCTCAACGTCATGACGCGCAGGGACCGGCATTCGGCGGCGGTCACCATGACGGACCTCTCGGAAACCCGACCACTGGCTGTTGCTCGCGGCCAGGTTCTGGTGCTGCTGAGCGGATCGGCCGTCGTCACGTCAACGGACGCGGGCCGAGCAGAGCTTCGCCCGCTGGATGCCGTGTGCCCAGCTGGTCCGGCCATCAGACGGGTCATGGGATCCGGGCGGGCCGCTGTGGTCCTGATCGAGAGCCCCCGCAAGGCCGGATCCGGCTGCACGTTGGGGGCGGACCTACAACAGGGCCAGTAGCGAGCTTGGCCGCTCGACGCAGTCGGCGACAAACCGCAGGAATCCGCCGGCGGTGCTACCGTCGCACACCCGATGGTCGAACGTGAACGACAGCTGTGCAACCTTGCGCAAAGCCAGCTGCCCCGCGTGTGCCCACGGGCGGTCGATGATCCGGCCGATCCCCAGCATGGCGGCCTCGGGGTAGTTGATGATCGGCGTCGAACCATCGACTCCGAACACCCCGTAGTTGTTCAGGGTGAACGTCCCTCCGGTCATCTGCGCGGGGCCGAGGGCGCCGCCGCGGGCCAGGGCGGTCAGCTCGCGCAGGGCAGCCGCCAGCTCGGCCGTGGTCATCTCGCCCGCGTCATGAACGACGGGAACCATGAGCCCGCGCGGCGACTGTGCTGCGAAGCCCAGGTTGACTCCCCGCAGCTGCACCAGCTCCTGGGCCTCGAGGTCGACACGTGCGTTGAGCTCGGGGAACTTCTTGAGTCCCGCCACGCTGATCCGCGCCAACAAGGCAAGGAGGCCGATACCGGCTTCGGGGTTGGCGGCTCTGATCTCGTCTCTCGCCGCCATCAGAGCGGTCGCGTCCACGTCGACCCAGGTGGTGACGTCGGGGATCTCGCGACGACTTGTGGTCATCTTGTCGGCGATCACCTTGCGTACACCACGCAACGGGATCCGTATGTCGTCAGCCCGGTCCGCGCGAACGTCACCGTGGGCTGGGGTCAGGCCGCCGGACCGCAACGCGGCCTCTACATCGGACCGGCGGATCACTCCGCCGGGCCCGGTGGGAGCCAGGCCGGTCAGGTCAACTCCCCTGTCCTTGGCCAGTTTTCGCACTACAGGCGAGATGACCTTGGGCGCCAGAGCCGCTGAGGTGACGTGGGTTTCGGCCACCGTTGGCGCGATGACCTCTCCGGGTTGAGCTGCGGCCGCGAGCCCAGATGACGTCGCGGGTCCGGACGGCATCTCGTTCCCCGACGTCACCCGGCGACGATGGCTCCGCTTTGACTCGGAGGTGCCGTACCCGATGAGGACTCTGCCGGAGCCGGACTTCTCGTTCGCACCGATGGTGATCAACGGTTGGCCGACCTGGAGCACCGCGCCGACGACGCTGTGCAGGGTGCCGACGCGACCGGCATACGGGCAGGGCAGGTCGACACTGGCCTTGGCGGTCTCGACCGTCACCACGATCTGGTCAACCTGCACCTCGTCGCCTTCGGCGACGTGCCACTCAACAACCTCGGCCTCGGTCAGGCCCTCACCAAGATCGGGCAGCATGAACGTGCCGGTGGTGGAATCAGAGAAGCTCACGCGCCGCCCCCATCTGTGGCTTTGGCCTCGCCGGTGATGGACCGGAGGTTGGGTTGGTCATCCCACTGCAGCCTGGCGATCGCGTCGAGCACGCGCTCGACCCCTGGAAGGTGGAACTGCTCCAGCTTGGGCGGCGGGTAGGGGATGTCCAGTCCGGCCACGCGTAGCACGGGCGCGTGCAACGAGTGGAACGCTCGCTCCTGCACCCGGGCCGCGATCTCGGCGCCGACGCTCGCGAAGCCTTGTGCCTCCTGGACAACGACGCACCTCCCCGTCTTGCGCACCGAGGCGACCACCGTCTCGTCATCGAGGCGGTCAAGGGCAAGTTGGC
>ENA-OFCI01001410-OFCI01001410.1-metagenomes-genome-assembly--contig:-NODE-1410-length-10620-cov-3.566020_pt1 | contig 10620 bp, 11 predicted proteins | sample MGYA00153391_OFCI01 | MGnify analysis MGYA00153391 | reverse complement strand
AAGGGATCTTGTTAAACAGTTGACAGTTGACAGTTGACAGCGAGGTTTTTAGCACTTCTCACCAGGTTTCAGTCGATGTAGGGTGTGTTAGGCACAAGCCGCATGAGCACCAATGTTTAATACCAGAGATCTGATTTAGAATTGCTATAGTAAAAAATTGACTATGACGATCGCGATATCTCAAGTAACGAATAAATAATCTCCGAGATTTTTACTACATGAATAGATCGAAATATTTATGGTTAGTTATCCTCGCCGTAGCAATAGTCACACCGATCGCTGGAGATTTAGTTAGGGGGAACTATCGATGGCAGATGCTCCCAGCAATGTTCTCTAGTATCTTGCTGTTATTATCAATAGCAGTGTTAAAGTTCCAAGTAAAATTACCGCTATTATTTCCCTGCTTAATTGGATTGGGAATAGCTGGCTTAATTGCTTCTACGATCCTATCCGAGCTATTTCCAGTTTTTACATTTCCAGTGCCGACAGGTAAGTATGCCGTTGGCACAACATCGATCGATTTAGTCGATCGATCGCGGATCGAGCTTTGCGATTCAACTACCAAATCCGCTCGTGAGTTAGTGGTTCAAGTTTGGTATCCCACCACTCAAACTAATGGAGTCAAAGCACCTTATTTACAGGATGCACGTTTGATTCCTCAAGGAGTATTCAGTCATTTAGGTAATGTAAAAACTCATGCTATTTTAGATGCTCCGATCGCTAGAGACATTCCTTATCCAGTCATCATCTATACGCCCTCCTGGAGCGGATTTAAAACAGATAATACCTTCCAGACTCAAGAGCTTGCTAGTCATGGATTTGTAGTAATTGGATTGGAACATCCTTGCTCTGTACCCATGGCGATCTATCCCAGTGGCAGAATAATTTACAGCAATTTATCGGCTGACTATACATCTTCAGATGAGGCATTAGCGACATTGCTCCGAGTCGGTGAAGAGCAACTAGTACTAAGAACTCAAGATATTAGCTTTGTACTCGATCGATTACCACAGATCGCCAGAGACAAGCCATTTAAAACTACTTTCAACCTCAATAAAATTGGTATTTTTGGGCATTCATTTGGCGGTGCAGCGGCGGCACAGGCTTGCTCGATCGATTCCCGCCTCAAAGCCGGAATGAATATGGATGGCTTATTATTTGGCTCTGCTGCCCGACAGGGTGCCGAGGTGCCCTTTTTCTTTATGAATTCAGATTACCCCCGCCCCACCAGAGCCGATCTCAGCTCTACTAATGGCTCATTGCGGCGCGAGAAACAAACCGATGCTTGGGGCTATGAGCAAAGGGATCGCTGGTTTCAACAGCATGGCGGTGACAATCTGACGCTGTTAGCATCCGCCCACATGAATTTCTCAGATTATCCTCTGAGATCGCGGCTCCACAATGGCGGTGGCAAAATCTCCACCGATCGAGCAATGAAGATAATTAATGAATATACAGTGGCTTTTTTCGATCGAGCATTAAAAGGTAAGTCCTCTTCCTTATTGGAGCGACAATCCGGTAGCCCCTTTCCAGAGGTAGTATTTGAACATCATGCCCAACCTAGATCCCCAACGGCTCACAGCGATCGAGGATCTGCATAATTCCTATACCCGACTAATTTAGTCGGGTATATTTGACGGCTCGATCGAGACGTGATATCGTTGTTTTCAACAAGTTGACGGATATCTAAATCATCGCGACATCCAACCATGACCCAAGCAACCTTAAATAGCAATCGAACTACTGCCGCCAAAGGACTAGCCTGCAAAGAGTGCGGTACTGAATACGAACTCAAAGCTACCCACATTTGCGAACTCTGCTTTGGGCCATTGGAAGTGCAATATGACTATGATTACCTCCGTACCAAGGTGACTCGCGAAAGTATTAAAGCTGGCCCTCACTCCATTTGGAGATACAAAGATTTACTTCCAGTTCCCGACGAGCATATTATCGATGTCGGTACTGGGATGACACCATTACTCAAAGCAAATCGCTTGGCGCGTCGCTTGGGTTTAAAGAATCTCTACATCAAAAATGATGCTGTAAATATGCCTACCTTGAGCTTCAAGGATCGGGTAGTATCAGTGGCACTTTCCAAAGCCAAAGAATTTGGATTTTCAACGATTTCTTGTGCCAGTACTGGCAACCTAGCCAACTCCACTGCGGCGATCGCGGCTCATGCTGGTCTAGAGTGTTGTGTATTTATCCCCTCTGATTTAGAAGCAGGTAAAGTACTCGGCACCGTGATTTATGGCCCAACTGTGATGGCGGTAAAAGGTAACTACGATCAAGTAAACCGCTTGTGTTGTGAAGTTGCAAATACATATGGTTGGGGATTTGTCAATATCAATCTTCGCCCCTACTACTCCGAAGGCTCCAAAACCCTCGGGTATGAAGTTGCCGAACAATTAGGTTGGGAATTGCCCGATCACATCGTTGCACCGCTGGCTTCTGGTTCGTTATTTACCAAGATTCACAAAGGTTTTCAAGAATTTGTCAAAATCGGACTAGTCGAAGACAAACCAGTCCGGTTCAGTGGCGCACAGGCTGAAGGTTGTTCGCCAATCGCTCAAGCATACGCCGAAGGTCGTGATTTTGTCGTGCCAGTCAAACCAAATACGATCGCTAAATCGATCGCCATTGGCAACCCTGCTGACGGAATTTACGCCCTCGAACTCGCTCGCAAAACTAACGGAAACATCGAATCCGTTACCGATGCCGAAATCATCGAAGGGATGAAACTCCTAGCAGAGACAGAAGGTATCTTTACCGAAACTGCTGGTGGTACAACGATCGCCGTCCTCAAAAAACTAGTCGAAGCTGGTAAAATCAATCCTGATGAAACCACCGTTGTCTATATCACTGGGAATGGACTCAAGACCCAGGAATCAATCCAAGGCTATGTCAGTGAGCCTTTTACCATCGAAGCAAAATTAGACAGCTTTGAACGCGCCCTAGAACGCTCTCAGACACTCGATCGCCTCGACTGGCAACAAGTCTTGGTCTAGGGGTTAGGCTTTAGGCTTTAGGCTTTAGGGTAAGAGGATTGGGGTAGAAGGTAAATATTGTTTCCTTTCCCCATCCCAAATCCCATTTCTGTTAGCTCTCATCTCTCTCGTACCATTTCCCCTTCATTAAATGACTGTTAAAGTTTTAGTTCCCACAGCACTGCAAAAATTTACTAGCGATCGAGCTACCATTGAATGTGACGGCAATAGTATTGCTGAATTGCTAGATGCGCTGGAAGTGAGCTGTCCTGGTGTGAAAGCTAGACTATGTGATGAAAGCGGTCAATTGCGACGGTTTCTCAATCTCTATGTCAACGATGAAGATATCCGCTTTCTCGATGGTACTGGAACCCCACTAAAAGATGGCGACCAAGTAAGTATCGTTCCGGCTGTAGCTGGAGGTTAGACTCGCTGTCTACGAGCAATTCGTAATTTCTAGCTCGTCTTAGAACAGAATCGGCGTTGCCCATCGAAGGTACAATGCCCGATTTGTCAAACCCATCTTTCTCCCAGTCTCTGGTCAGTGAGCGGCTTGCACTTCGGCTTCACTCAGTGCAAACCACTCACTCCCAGCCTCCCCCTCTCCCCCTCTCCCTTATTGTCGTACCAGAGTGCTTGCCAGAACCAGCCAGAGAGGTGAAGATTGAATCGCCACGATGACTACTAGCCAGTAGCACCCGATTTCATCATTAGCACCGAGTTTATAGACAGCGAAGATCGCCAAAGTCAAGCCGATCGAACTACCTTTTTTATCATAGATCCCGTTGGCAATCACCCAATCTTTAAATTGCCTTCGGCTATAGCCACCTTCTTGAAAATGGCGCAAATAGCACAACAGGCGATGGCTGAAAAATATAATTGCAGCCACAGAGATGAAAGAGAGTGAGATAGCTTTGAACATGAATATCGAGCTGAACTATGGAGCTAGAGCGATCGAGTCTCAATCTAAAAATTTCCTCATTTATTGAGAAAGATTCTAAAATGTGTTTTTGGTAAATCTATCAAATTATTATACTCCATCTAGTACGATCGGATACTCGATACTGATAGAAATGATGGCTGGAGAAGGCAAACTTGCTAAATAGACTAAAGTTTGACTAATTTCAGTGCGCGGAAGTTAAAAGTAGTTAGCAAGATACTGAGATCGGTACTGCCACTACTTGCATCTCAACTATCGATCGTTTGCCGCGCCTACTGTGCTACAATATAACACAGCAAACGATAGAGTGTCGTCATTTGAGCGACTAAAAGTTAAAAGTAGTTCGCAGGGCACCAATTACCGCACCGCGACTATTGATATCCTGATCGGGGGCTGTCAGGTAGATAATTCCTGGCGTGATACTGATACTATCACTAACTTTAAACTGATAAAACCCCTCAATATGTAGCCCAGCTTTAGTATCCGTCGTATTGTTGCCAGTCGCAGGATCGACACTAGATGACGTTACGCGTGGCTCTTGCCCAACTAAGAACCCAGCTAAATTGCCTTTCCCACCCAAATCTGGTGCAGCAGCAGTGACTGCCCAGTTCCAGATTTGGCGATTGCCACCAGCCGCTTGATTTTGAGTATAGCCAGCCCAAGCACCCAAGGAAAACCCAGGATTCACTAGCACAGAACCCTGTACCCCGTAGTGATCGCTGAGTCCACCCAAATTAGCATTGTTACTACCAGTGCCAAAATCTGAATTAAAACTCCGAATATATGTCAGTCCCACTTTAGAATTTTTGCTAGGCTGAAGACTGAGTTGAGCTAGTGCCCCATAACCACCGCCAAACAATCCATTTCCTGGAGCTGGATTATTACCAGTACGCGCTAAATAACCCACACTGACTTCGGCGGTGTCACTGAACTTGTGACGAATCGCCGCTCCCGTGCCTTGAGTCGCAAAGTAAATCGAGGGACGATTGCCAAATAGAGAAATCGCGCCATTTGCACCATCGGTACCACCACCATCAAAATAAGGATTCATGGTGTCGGCAAAGTCATCGGCAGCACTAGCATTGGCAGAAACAAGGATCTTGGTTTGTGGCGAGAGGGCAAAGTCATACTTGAGCTGATCGATACTGATACTACTATTCGTCGTGCCATCAGTCCAACCGAGACTACCTTCGGGTGTCGCGATCGCATTATTAGTCACTGGAGTTCGATTACTCAAACCCAATCCTACAGCTTGCAGCCTCGTTGTCAGGATGCCACTCCCAAAATCAGTTGCGAGTTCGAGCCGTGTCCGTTGCCCAAAGGCAGTATTCTGAGCGTAGTCACCAGCCAGAGTCCCAGCTACCCCAAAAACTACTTCACCTCTGAGTTTGGTTGTCACGACAAATTTATTGACACCTGGTGTTGGAATAACGGGTGCATTTGGTGGGGCGATTTCAGTGGGTGTTGAAGGATTTTGTGTAGTCGGTTGGCTGGGAGCGGGTGGTGTTGACTGGGTGATGTTGGTTGGGGCGATTTGGGTGGATGTTGGAGGGCTGGATCGATCTATTGGAGTGAAATTGGTTGGGGTAATGGGTGTCCTGGTGGCAGTTGTTTTTGGTTTGGACTTAACTTTGCGCTTAGGGCGTTTTTTGTTCCTAAGTGCAATGAGCTGGTTGGGACTGTGTAGATCGAGTGTTGAATTGAGTGAATTGGATGCCGAGATCGTGTCGGCGGCTTGGGCACTAGTAATTAGCAATAATGTTGCTAGTAGGCTACCTGAGGTAATCGAAAGCCAGTTTATCGTTCGGTTGAACATATTTAATCCTGATATAACTAAGTAATAGGGGGCGATTGAAAGGTGTATAGCAGTCCTAAATCAGATCCTTGGGTATCGATCCTGGTGCGTTACGGCTGAAGCCTAACACACCCTACATCCACGTAGCTGATAATTTAAGATTGCTATGTTTCAGGTTTGATTATTTTCACAGCACGATACTTGCGAAACCCTCTAGTAGGGGATTTCGCGATCGAGATTAGTCGTCAAGACTAATCTGTGTTAATAATTGGACTGAGGATGTGCTGAGATTAAGTGTTAGATAAAGTCGCGCAACATCTTTTTGATTTCGATCGTATGTAGCTCTTCGTTACCAATCATCGTTCGAGCGAACTCTTCGAGATAAACACTAGCATCCTCGACGATATCGAGGAGTTTTTTATACATTTGCAATGCGCTTTTTTCGTGAGTCAGACTTTCTTCTAAAATGTCTTTGACAGAGTGCTTGTAGGTTTCCTCCATCGGTGCAATTTGTAGGGATGGATGACCCTCTAAGCCAGTCAGGATCTCACCAACTTGCTGGGCGTGAAGTAGAGATTCTGTCGCTTGAGCTTTGAAAAAATCCACAATTGGAATCCGGTTTGGGCCTGTAATCATCAGTGAATAGTGTGTATATCGCACTACTCCAGCTAGCTCAAATTCCATCAGCGATCGCAGAATGTCGATCGCTTTTTCTTGGTCTAAATCTTGCATAATCTAAAAATTTAAGTTAATGAGTTACGGCGGTGGAAACCTGATGCTGCAAATAATCACCGATTTTTTCGATGAAATTAGAGCCGATCGGTTCCGGTTGTGCATCGATGGGGAAATGCTTGGCTAAAAGTGTTGATACCTGAGTCGGTTGAATTTGGCGATAGTGAGTTTTTCCAGGTAATATTGCTCCGGCTGGGTTAGTGACGATCGCGTGTGGTGCTGCTTTACATTGATGAAGACATTTTACTGTCTCAATTTCTACTCGCTCGGTGAGATCGTGGCGATCGAGATATGTTTGCATGGCGTGACAGATCCCCTCGCTCCCCCGTCGCCGACAGCTAGAACCCTGACAAACTTGAATTTTTGTTGGTAAGAGGCTATTGGCTGCTGGGTAACGATCGATTGTGGGCGGTACTGGTGCGGCGAACCCGTTCTCCAGCGGCGACTCCATTTGTGGTGGAGTCAACAACTGTTTGACTTTAATCTCGATCTCACCTGTAGAGCCGATCCGTTCTTGGCTGAGTAATGTCAACCAGATTCCTGGTTGCCAATCCTGAATTTGCGGGCGGAGACTTTTAGCAATTTTGAGTAGTTGTTCGCCATTGGGAGTGGCTAATCTAATGTAACGGTGTGGTGTGCGATCGTCCCCCCAGCCGAGAAAATGACCTGCTAGCGATCGAGTAAGTTTTCGCTGTTGATTGCTCATAAATGGTGCTTTCTAAAGGGCATTTTTTATAGTTGCTGATAATTATTCTTACTATTTTTTTAAATAGTGGCGACGATTAATTCGTCATGAAATATCGAGAAAACAATAGATCTAGATTCTCAGCCTGACTCCCAGATTGATTTAGCCCGTCTGGTTACTCATCCACCAGACCGCCAACTGTAACTTCGTTTGCATTCTCCCGCCACATCAGGAACAACTGCACACACATCAAACTTGCTAGTCAAGAGATTTATTTGGGCTTCCTCAGTTACTATATCGGATCGACAAGCAAATGACAATAGTTTGCAACTAATTAAAATTGATAAACCCATTTGCGTTGCGATCGCCGTAATGAGCCGAACTTAGCCCAATCCAGTCGGGATGTAAGATTTAATTTCAGTAATTTGATTGCGATCGTCTACCATCACTACCTTTGGCTGGTGATTTTGGGCTTCCACGTCGTTAAATTGGGCGTAGCTCATAACGATCGATTTATCCCCTTTAACGCCCAGTCTAGCCGCTGCACCATTCAACTCGATCGATCCAGAACCAGGTGCAGCAGCAATCGCATAGGTAATAAATCTTTCGCCATTATTTACATTGACAACGTGCACTTGTTCGTAAGGTACTATGCCCGCAGCAGTCAGTAACAGCTCGTCGATACTAATGCTGCCCATATAGTTGAGATTAGCATTTGTAATCGTGCAACTGTGAATTTTGGCTGCTAATAACGTGCGCTGCATAAGTTATGAGTTGGGGATAAGGGATGAGGGGTGAGGGATTTGTTGGAACCAGACAAGCCCGACTCCAACAGCCCACCTTTACAGGTAGGAAAGTCACCCCCTGCATGTGATGCAGCTATTAGTTGTTATCTACTGTTATTGGTAAAATGGGAAAAAATTGGTGATTTTCTGCGTCCCATTTTCCCATTGCCTACTTCTTCGCCGCCGCAACGCATTCTTGCACTAGAGGCATTACTGCATCAATATCTTTCCAGCCGAGGATTTCGGTAACTTTTTTTTCTAGATTTTTATAAGTCTTGAAAAATTCAGAAATTTCATCCAAGCGATGTTGAGCAACGTCTTTGAGCGACTTTACATTAGCATAGCGGGGATCTTTATCGGGGACACAGAGGATTTTCTCATCCCGATCGCCACCATCGATCATTTCTAGCATTCCGATCGGACGTGCAGCAATTACACAACCTGGAAAAGTCGGCTGATCCATCATCACCATTGCATCGAGCGGATCGCCATCATTACCCAGCGTATTGGGGATGAAACCGTAATCGCAGGGATATTGGACTGAAGAAGACAACACGCGATCGAGTGCCATCGCATTCATGTCTTTGTCAAATTCGTATTTATTTTTACTCCCAGCGGGAATCTCGATTAAAACATTGATAATCCCGAATTTAGGTTGAGCGGGAATGAGCGTTAAGTCCAAAGTAAAATTCTCCAATTCAAACAAGCTAGGGGAAGTAAGTTTCCCCCGATCGCATTTTACTAGAGATTGGGAATTGGATAATAGATATTTGAGAGTCCGAATATTGTTTTTTAGATCATTCGGGTAACTCTGCTGTCGTGGAAGTAGGTAAAGCTTGAACGCTGCTAGCTGGCGAGTAGTGAACGATCGCCGCGACAGGTAAGATCAGTGTAAAAATCGCGATCGTACTTCCCCAAAATTCTCCCCATTTGCGTCGAGGAGGTTCGGTTTTGGACTTGCCAGGGGGGATTGATTCCATGTGATAAATGTATTTAACTCAATATTGGTGCTGACCACTGAACTAACAGTCGATCTAAACCGCACCACTACATCTATTGTACCCAACAACTGGTATGGGGTTGTTACATAGCTCACAATTATTCGTATTTACGGTGATTTTTAGCAAAATTTCTCGATTATTTCAGCGCGATGGGATGCCTACGATTGAAATCGTGGCTAATGTTGCAAAGTCCGCCTACGCGGACTGACATATTTAGTCCGCGTAGGCGGACTTCGCATCATGAGCAGCGGTTTCTAACCGCTGGAGTTACAGGTGGCAACTTGGGTTATCTATGCTAAATTTCGATCGCTCTGAGCAATTGCCACCGTTACACCATTACCAGCGATCCGAAATTTTTGCTTGGGTACTAATAAAATCTCGGTTTGTGCCGCGCAAAGAGCTGCTGCTTCAGCTACACTAGCAGTCCCGACTAATTCTGATACCAATCGCGATGGACGATCGACAACGACGGAATTTAGCCGTTCTGGGCGATAAGTTTTTAAAAACAATCCTGACTCACGACAATAATCGAGCAATCCCACCTCATTGGCTTTGCGATCGACTGTTGCAATCCCCGCAATTGTGGCAAGATCTAGATCGCGATCGGTAAATACTGACTCGATCGCTTGCTGGATGACTAATTTAGATACTCCCCGCTGACATCCGATCCCTACCCACAGATATTTATTCGCATCATTGCATCCATCCCAGGTTTGGAGGGGTATCCCCGGACAAGTCAATCTCGATTTCAGCCGCCGCTCCATCACATCCGCCATCGCAAATAATATGTCAAACGAAGTCACTGCTAAAACTCTATATCTAGTTGGTACACCGATCGGTAATTTGGGTGATATGACGATGCGGGGGCTTCAGGTATTGCGGGATGTAGATACGATCGCGGCTGAGGATACCCGCCACACTGGTAAATTACTCCATCACTTTGAGATTAAGACTCCGCAAATCAGCTACCACCAGCATAACGAACAACAGCGCATTCCCGAACTGATCGGTCAATTGCAAGCAGGTAAATCGATCGCCCTAGTGACAGATGCGGGGATGCCAGGGATATCCGATCCTGGTTATCTAATTGTCTCAGCTTGTGTTGCCGCAGGGATTCGCGTCATTCCCATTCCTGGGGTGACTGCGGTAATTACGGCTGTGAGTGCTTCGGGATTGCCGAGCGATCGATTTGTATTTGAAGGCTTTTTACCAGCCAAAGGACAGGAACGTAAAGGGCGATTAGAAGCAGTTTCAGGTGAGGCTCGTACCCTAGTATTTTATGAATCTCCCCACCGTTTGCGCCAGACTTTAGCAGACTTTGCGACGACATTTGGCACAGAGCGACAGATTGTCATCGGGAGAGAATTAACTAAACTGCATGAGGAATTTTGGCGGGGCGAAATTGGGGCGGCGATCGAGCATTATACCCAAACCGAACCGCAGGGGGAATACGCGATCGTCCTTGCGGGTGCCCCTGTCAGCCATCCAACCCTATCAGATGAAGCGATCGAACGCGCCTTAATCGAGTTGATGCTCAATGATACATCACGTTCTCAAGCCAGCCGAATCGTCGCCGAACAGATCTCTCAATCACGGCGATATGTCTATCAATTAGCACTCGCGATCGATCTCGATGCTGCTAAATTAATTGATAATTGATAATTGCGGATGCGCGCTCGTCGGGTTTCCCGACGG
>ENA-OFCI01001408-OFCI01001408.1-metagenomes-genome-assembly--contig:-NODE-1408-length-10637-cov-3.295596_pt1 | contig 10637 bp, 11 predicted proteins | sample MGYA00153391_OFCI01 | MGnify analysis MGYA00153391 | reverse complement strand
CTGTTACTGCAGGCAACCGTGAGCGTGATCGCCTCGTTGGCGCTCGCCGCGCCACCATTGATGATCACGGTGACTGACTGACCAACGCCTGGGCTCGTGGCGGAGACCGACGCGGTGAAGCCCGGAGCGTTGTAGGCCATCGCAGCACTGGGGACAAGGATGACGGCGACTGCGGCAGCGGCCACCAGGATTGCGCGTCGGATCATGACAGGTCCCCTGACAATTGATATGGATGGTGCTGGTCTACGGGCAATTCACTGCGTACCCTACCGCGGTTGGCACCCCGGTGCGGGAGCGGTCACCACATTACTACCCACTGTGACGGGCGTCACACTTATTGCCTGCTTGCCGGCTGTGCACCGACCACCGTTGGCGTCCTGTCGGCGCGTCCCCCGTACCAGCCCTCGGGGTTGTGGGCGGATCACCGATCTCACGGCTGGGAGCTTCACGTCGCGGGCGTGGGCGCCTCGGAACGCTGCCAATTCCGGTGTATTCCCTGCGCTTTGAGACAAGCGGGCATAAGGTGCAAATTGCGCCGCCTTCGATGGGTGTCGCGGCGGGGCAGAAGTACGTCGGTCGACACTGGTCGCCCCAGGGCTGGCGGGGAGCAAGAGGCGGAACCCATGCCAGTTTTGTCCACCAGACATCCCTCTTCGGAGGGAAGGAGAACAGCATGCAAACAAGCAAACGTGGGGTCAGCGCGGCGCTCGGACTGGCAGTGGCGCTCTCGCTTTTCGGGGGCGTGAACGTCGCCCAGGCAGTGCCGGCATCAGTGACTGTCTACGATGCCACCCCAAGCCCGTTGCCGCCGAACATCGCAAGTGTCGGGTTCGAAGCGAGGTCAACATCGGAGTTTGGCGACTACGTACACCTCGCTGGTACGGCCCGGGTTCTCAATACGTTGACGGTCACCATGAGTGACTGGGCCGTGTTCTCCGACTACGCGACCGATTCCCGTTACGCCGGGAACGCCGCGACGTGGTCGCACCCGGTCACGGTCAACGTCTACAGCAACCACCTCGGTGCCAACGGCGTTCCGGACACGCTGCTCGCAACCAAGACCGCGAACGTCACGATCCCGTGGCGTCCAGCGGCAGACCCAACCTGCGCCACTGCGACAGCCTGGAGGGCTGGCAACGGCACCTGTTACAACGGCATCGCGTTCAACGCGGTGTTCAACCTCAGCAGCCTGAGTGTCACGTTGCCCAACGACGTGATCGTGGGCATTGCCTACAACACCGCCGACTACGGCTTGGCGCCGATACACGCAGCCGGTCCTTACAACTCGCTGAACGTCGGTGTCCCGACGAATCAGACGACGACGGTCGGCACCGATGACAACGCGGACAACGTCTTCCAGAACACGTCATTCGCCGGCTTCTATGCAGATGGCGGCGCGGCTGGTGTTGGCATCTTCCGCCAGGACACGAACTGGTCGCCGAACGGGACGGTCTCCATCAAGATCACCGCATCCGCACCTGCGCTCGCTTCGCCGACGAGCAAGGACCAGTGCATGAAGAGCGGCTGGGCGACCTTCAACGACCCGTCGTTCAAGAACCAGGGTGACTGCGTGAGCTTCGTCGCCACCGGGGGCAAGAACACGGCCCAGGGCTGACGCCGTAGCGCACCCCAAGCCAGCGATGCATCAGGTCCCCAGCCCTCATCGGACTGGGGACCTGACTGTGTTCCCCTACCCGTCGAAGAGAGCGTTACCGATGACGACACGGTGGCGCTTCGCAGGTTCAACGACATGGTTGCCGGCGACGTGCGGGTCGAGGTGGTGGTCCTGACGGCGTTCGACGAGCTGCAGGCGGGTGTCCTGGAGGCGAGCGACACTGCGACCCGCGCTCGCAGGTTGGCGACCCTTGACTCAGTGGCAGGCCTGGAGGCGTTGCCCATCGACGTCGTTGCCGCCAGGCATTGGGCCACTCTGCGAGTTCGATTCGCGTCTGAAACGGCACCATCACGTTCGGCCGGGCCTTGCGAGCTCGTTCAGGTTCGCGATATTGCTCCAAACGAGCAGATCAGATAATCTGATTCGATGCGCACCGTTACGGCAACCGAAGCGAGCCGTTCTTTCGCCGCTCTGTTGGACCAGGCCGAGCGTGGGCACACGGTTGTGGTCACTCGCGGGGGTCGACGAATCGCCTCCATCGGGCCGGTGAACGCAGCTAACGGCCCGGAGGTCATCGCTCTTCTGGGCGCGAATGTTGCTGACGATGAGTTCGCCGAAGACGTCTTTGCCTCCCGCGATGCGGTCACTCTCGAGGACGCGGCGTGGCCCGCCGACTGATCCTCGATACAGGTGTGCTGATCGCGTCCGAACGCGGGCGAGCTCAGCTCATGGACGTCATCGGTGAGGACGATGACCTCGTGATCGCGGCGATCACCGTTGCTGAGCTTCGCACGGGTATCGAGCTCGCCAGTGAACGTCGCCGTGCCGCCCGCGCGGAGTACCTCGTCAAGATTCTCGAGACACTGCCGGTTGAGCCCTACGACCTTGCCACGGCCGAAGTCCACGGACGACTGCTCGCGCACGTCCACCGAGGCGGTACCAAACGCGGGGCTCACGACCTGATCATCGCGGCGACTGCCGTGGCCACTGATCGCACCATCCTGACCACGGATCGCGGCGCGAACTTCGAGAGCTTGCCCGGCGTCTCATGCATTGTGGTGTCCTGACTGACCTCAGTCGGCTGGGCGCTGCCAGGAGACGGGGTCGGAGGCGCCGCGGTCGATGTCGGGCTCGAGGTACATCACCAGGCGCAGCGCGGGCACGGCCTCGCGGGCCCGGTGCTCGGCAGCGTCGATGGCGGCGGCGATCTGGTGCCCGTAGTCCTGGGTGCCCACCGCCAGCTTGGCAGCCACGAGCAGCTCCTCAGGCCCGAGGTGCAACGTGCGCAGGTGTATGACGCGCTGGACTGCCGAGTCCTCGTCGCCCTCCAGTGCGGCCCTGATGGCCTGCACCTGGCCAAGGCTGGCCGCCTCGCCGATGAGCAGGGACTTCATCTCGATGGAGAGAACGATCGCGACGAGCACCAGGAGGGTGCCGATCAGGGCGGTGCCGACGGCGTCCCAGATGCCGTTGCCCGTGGCCAGGGTCATGCCGACGCCGAACAGCGCGAAGGCCAGACCGAAGAGGGCGGCGAAGTCCTCGAGCAGGATGACAGGCAGCTCGGGGGCCTTGGCGGTGCGAATGAAGCCTGCCCACGAACGCTTGCCCCGGACGAGGTTGCTCTCAACGACGGCGGTACGGAAGGAGAACCCCTCCAGCCCGATCGCGACAAGCAGTACGGCGATCGGCACCCACCACCATCGGCCGGTGATCGGCTCGGGGGCCTGGAACTTGTGCCACGCCTCATACAGCGCGAAGAGCCCGCCGACGCTGAACAGCACGATCGAGACGATGAACGCGTAGACGTAACGCTCTCGGCCGAAGCCGAACGGGTGCGCCGGAGTGGCATCGCGCCGGCTCCTCTTGCCGCCGATCAGCAGCAGGCCCTGGTTGCCCGAGTCGGCCAGGGAGTGCACCGACTCAGCCAGCATCGAGCTGGATCCGGTCAGCAGGAAGGCGACGAACTTGGTGACCGCGATGCCGGTGTTGGCCAGCAGTGCCGCGACGATTGCCCTGGTCCCACCCTCGACTGCCATGCGCACCAGCCTATTCGGCGGAGAGCCCGAGGCCGAGCAGGGCGCTCTCCATGACCTCAGCGAGCGCGGGGTGGATCCGGCACTGCCCCAGCGCCATCTGCTGCACGCTCTGCCCGAAGGACATGCCGGGCTGAGCTGACCCGGTCAGCTTGCCGCCGGGTCGCCGACCGTGAAGGCCCTGGCGTCGTCCAGTGCGATGGCCTTGAGGTCTCTTGGTGCGTTGGTCAGCTCGTGAAGGCCAGGTCGGTGGAGGGGTCGGTTGCGACGACCTTGGCCTCAAACGTGCGCTTGTCCTTCAGGGTCACCACGATCGTGCAGCCCGGCCCAGTGGCCGCCACGACGCGATATCTGGTCAGGATGTGGCCTGCGCTGTCAAAGATGACGCCCACGCCTCGGCCACGCCGATGACCGCTCGTCACGGTGATGGCCACCACGCTGGCAGATACGGCGTCAGCGACCGCCGGGCTGGGAGCGGACCAGTCGTTCTTCACTACCGGCGCAGCAGGGGTGGTCGCGCTTGTCCCAACGTGCGCGGCACAGGAGGCGGCCGTGTCACCTTGCGTCACGGCATACCGCCCGGCGCTGGCGACGAGCTTGAGCAACCTCGGGGGCTTCGCCGGCTCAGCGAGCTCTGCACCAGGCTGCGTCATCGGACCCTCCATCAGGTTCCTTGGCGTGTCGAACAGGGACACTGCCCACTCAAACCCACAAGCAGCAGAAAAGGCTGAGTGCTGACTGGGAGCTTGCGGTGAGTAGTAGGACTGCTCTTGCCGTCCGAACACCGCGGGGGCACCATCTCATGCCCCGAAGTCGCGCGAAACGGTGCCCCGGCGGTGTTCGGTCGAGGGGGACGAGGGTGGGGGCGGGAAGCGTTTCGGGGCGTCCGGGCAACGCTCAGCTTTGGCCGCCGTGCGCAGCAACAGACAGCGGCTGCCACGCGTTCCAGGTCGCCAGCCGGGACTCGTAGTCGGCCGTGGCGATGGCCAGCGGCGCCTCACCGAAGAAGACCCGCAGCGGCGGGTCGTCAGAGTCCACCAAGGTGAGCACGGCGTCCCTGGTCGCAACCGGGTCTCCTGGGGTGCCCCGCCGGCTGGGCCGGTTGGCGGCCTGCGCACGGACCTCGTCGTAGGCGGGCAGCGCCGTGGCGTGCTTGGCCGAGCTGCCGCCCCAGTCGGTGGAGTACCCACCGGGCTCGATGAGGGTCACCTTGATGCCGAAGCCCGCAACCTCCTGCGCAAGGGCCTGGCTCAGACCTTCCAGCGCCCACTTCGACGCGTGGTAGATGCCGACGGTGGGGAACGCGGAGATGCCGCCGATGGAGGAGACCTGCAGGAGATGGCCGCTGCCCTGGGCGCGAAGGAAGGGCAGCGCCGCCTGGGTGACCCACAGCGCCCCGAACAAGTTGGTCTCGATCTGCGCGCGGGACTCGGCCTCGCTGAGCTCCTCAACCATGCCGAACTGGCCGTAGCCGGCGTTGTTCACCACGACGTCGAGGCGGCCGAAGTGCTCGTGGGCCCGGGCAACGGCAGCGAAGACCGCGCCGCGATCGGTGACGTCCAGGGAGATCGGCAGCACCGCGTCACCGTGCTCAGCGACCAGGGCGTCCAGACTGCTGGCATCCCGGGCGGTGGCGGCCACGGAGTCACCGCGCTCCAGGGCAGCCAGTGCCCACTCCCGGCCGAAGCCACGGGATGTTCCGGTGATAAACCAAACCTTGGTGCTCATGGGTGTCTCCTCAATGTGTCATCCGGTTCTTCAAGTCGCGACGACGCCGAAGTGTTCCCCTGGTGGTCTTCGGCCCTATTCGGCAGTGAGCCCGAGGCCGAGCAGCGCGTTCTCCACAACCTCGCTGAGCGCAGGGTGGATCCAGAACTGTCCCTGCGCCATCTGCTGCACGCTCTGCCCGAAGGTCATCCCCTGGATGAGCGGCGCGATCAGGTTGGATGCCTGGTAGCCCATGAGGTGCGCGCCGAGCAGCTCGCCCGTGGCCGGGTCGGCGATGACCTTGCAGACACCTGTGGTGTCCTCCATCGCCCAGCCGTATGCCGTGTCGCCGTATGCCTGCGTCTTGGTGACGTAGCTGCGGCCCTGGGCCTTGAGCTGCTCCTCGGTCAGTCCGACACTGGCAATCTGCGGGGAGGTGAAGACCGCCTCTGGCACGAAGCGGCGGTCGAAGCTGCGCAGGTCGCCGGGGTGGGCCAGGTTATGGGCGACGACCCGGGCCTCATGGTTGGCCACATGCTTGAGCTGGTAGTCGCTGGAGACGTCCCCGAGGGCCCAGACGCCGTCGACGCTGGTGCGGCCGTGTTCGTCGACCTTGACCCGGCCGTCCGCGCGCGTCGCGATGCCTGCATGGTCGAGGCCGAGGTGGGCGGTGTTGGCCACGCGACCGGTGGCCACCAGCAGGATGTTGCCGCTGGCGTGGCTGCCGTCGGCAAAGTCGAGGCGGACCGCGGCCTCGTCGCCCGAGACCTTGGTGAGGGTGGTGTTCAGGCGGACGTCCCACCGCTTGCGGGCGATCGCCGTGAATCGTTGCGAGATCTCGGTGTCGAGCTGGCGCATCAGCGCATCACGGCGTGCGACCACGGTGACCTTGGTCCCGAACGCGGAGAAGACGTGCGCGAACTCGGCTGCGATGAAACCAGATCCGAGAATCACCAGTTGTCTGGGGAGCTCGTCCAGACGCATGATCGTGTCGCTGGTGTGGAACGGGACGCCGGAGTCGCGGACCTGCCTGGGAACAACAGCGTGGGCGCCGGCAGCAATGACGATCTGGTCGGCGGTGACCTCGTCCCCGGTGTCGACCTGCAGCGCCTTGGGACCGGTGAAGGCCGCGTGGCCGAGAAACACGGTCGTGTTCGGGCCGTTGACGCGGAAGTCCTTGCCACTCTTGGAGATCGGGTCGATCCGACCGAAGATGCGGTCGCGGATGTCAGGCCAGCGGACGCCATACAGCGTGGCATCGATGCCGTACTTTCCTGCATTCGTCACTGTATTGGCGACGTCGGCGGCGTAGACGTACATCTTGGTGGGGATGCAGCCGACGTTGATGCAGGTGCCCCCGAAGGTCCCGGACTCGATGATCGCCACGCGTTTGTGCTCGAAGTCCGCGGTGACCAGGGAGTTGCCGGAGCCGGTGCCGATGATTGCCAAATCGAAGTGAGCCACGCACAGAAGGCTATCCGCCGCGTTCCCTTTCCCGATCAGGCCGGAAAGTCACGCCCATTGCCTCCTTGCCCTGATTCGCACGTGTGACCCAGGAAGCTGACCCAGGAAGCTGACCCAGGAAGCTGACCCAGGAAGCTCGCCGAGCTGGCCACTTCTGACATTTCTCGCCGAACGGCCGACGGCACCCTGGCCAAACGTGCAACCAACGTTCGCCGGAAGGACTGATGTCTAACCCGCGGCAGGCGTGGGATTCTTTCACCGTCGCCAGGGGAGTTCCTCCTGCACTCAGCTCCAGTCCATGAATCGGGACCGACATGCTCCTGTGGCTCGTCAAGCTCCAGACCAGGGCGGCCGCATTGCGCGACGATCGTGGCGCCACCGCCGTCGAGTACGGCCTCATGGTTGCCCTTATCGCCATCGTCATTATCGTTGCTGTCAAAGCGCTCGGTGCCAACCTGAGCACTGTATTCAACAAGGGTGCGACCAGCGTCTAGCCGGTAGCCGCACCTTCAACAAACCAACGATCCAGCGGGGACGCGTCCCTGGGAATCGTTGTCGCCGCGGTTTCCACTGCTGGCTTGGCCAGAGCTGCTGGATCTCAAGCCCTTGCGCCCGCTGGCCCATGCGGAACCGCAACTGGTGCTGCGCTGTCCACGTGCGACCACGTCGCCATACCTAGTCGTACGTGTGTCCTAGAACTGATGTACTATAAATGCATGATCACGACCAGCGCGCAGATCGAGGCCGAGCAGGAGCTCGCCTCGCTGTGTGGTGTGCTCAACTCGTCGTATGCGCGGCTGGTCGCCATCGTGGCCCAGGCCCTGGATGACGAGTCGTGGGCCATTGCAGGGGTCAGCTCCCCCGAGCACTGGTTGACCGTGCGGGCCGGGCTCTCCCCGTTTCGGGCCAGGGCGGTCGTTCGGGTCGCCAGGCGGCACGGCGAGCTGCCAACGGTGATGGGTGAGTTCGCCGATGGTCAGCTTTCCTTCGACCAGGTCGCCATCGTGGCCCGCTACGCACCCGCGCATGTCGAGGCGTCGGTGGCCGAGCTCGCGGTCTTCGCCTCAGTCCCCCAGCTGCGCCGCGCCCTTTCCCATTACTCCTTCGACCCGCCTGCCGAACCGGGTTACACCGAGCGCAACGCCACGTTCGACGCCCAGGTCGCCGCTGACCGCGTTGCCGCGGCCCTGGCTGACAACGCTCAGACTGCCGACGACGCGGCTGACAAGGGCGCGACCGGCCAGGCTGGCGAGGGCGCGACCGGCCAGGCTGGCGAGGGCGCGACCGGTCAGGCTGGCGAGGACTGGCATGCTGGCGACCCGCCCGGTTGGAACGGCCTCGCTTTGACCGAAGACCGCTCGGGCGCACCCGCGGAGCTGTCGATGTCCCATGACGAGTGGGGCCGGTTCACGATGCGTTTCACCGCATCAGCCGACCTGGGCGCACTGGTCGAGGCCGCGTTGAGGGAAGCCAAGGACGCGCTGTTCAAAGCCGGTCGCCCCGAGGTCACTTTCGGCGATGCCATGGTCGAGATTGCCGGGCGCTCGATAGGTGCGGTGGAGTCGATCAACCGGAGAGACGCCTATCGGACCTACGTCTTCCTCGATACCGACGGCGGCTGGCTAGCCGGTCAACCACGCCTGCCCAAGCACATCGCCGCCAAGATGACCTGCGACGGGATCCTTCAACCGGTATGGCTCAACCAGGGCGCGCCGGTCAATGTCGGCCGAGCCCAGCGAATTGTCCCCACCCGTACCCGCCGTCTGGTCGAGGATCGCGACCGCGGCTGCCGATTCCCTGGCTGCACCAGCACCCACGTCGAGTGCCATCACCTGATCCACTGGGCCAACGGTGGGCCCACTGACACGAGGAACCTCACGAGTCTCTGTAGCTTCCACCATGACGGCCATCACGCTGCGGACTTCACCATCTCGGGTGACGCCAACGACCCCCGCGGCCTGACCTTCACCACCAGACATGGGCACCCCATCCGCCCCGGGCCAACTTTCACCACCCCCGCCAGCCTTCAGCCCCAACCTGCTCCACAAGCTGATCCACCACAACCTGATCCACCACAACCTGATCCACCGCGACCAGTCGGCTCCCCGACGTCCGGCTCAACGGCCTCACCGTCGGTGGCGCCTTACCGCGGGCCGAGCGGCGACTCCCTCGACCTCGCCTGGGTCACCTTCCACGAACCTCGATTACCCGCGTGCTACGCCTGACGCGTCCCGCTGCACCTCTCAACGCCTGAGAATGGCGCCGCGATCAGCCGCGGACGCGATCGCGAAGATCGGCGAGATGTGGCGACACCGCCGGGTCAAGCCCGAGGCCGATTGCGAGATAGGTCGCGGCAAAGTCGGTCTGGGCAATCTGGCCGGCCAGCCTCACCAAGGGGTGCCCTGGGTCAGCGGCCACGATCGAGACCTGAACCCCAGCGTCGTATGCCGTCTGAATGACTGCCTCCGTCAACGAGTTGGCGTCGATCCATTGCTGGGTGGGGGTCGCTGGCGGCGCATCCCTCAGCATCAACAGACCCAGTCGTGGCTGGGCCGGCCCATCCAGGAACGGGTCAGCGAAGATGTCGGGCGCAAACTCCCGGACCCCGGCGCCACGACCACCACCGGCGGTGAAAGGCCCGTCGAAGCTGGCCACGATCTGCGAGGCGGCATCAGGAAGCTCACCGTAGGTGGCCGGGATACGGGCCGTGCGGGCCAGCATCGAGGCTGCCCGCAACGCGGCGACTCCGTTAAGCGGCCCGTCACCCAGCACCACCGGGATGGTCTCGGCCAGCTGCATCGCCAGGATCTTGGCCGGGTTGACGAACGACTCCGACCGCGGTCGGCAAGCCTCGGCGTGTTGGTCCAGTCGATCGGCAGCTTCGGCCAGAACCGACTCGCCGGCCTCAATCAGACCGAGCGCATCGGCGGCCAGGACGACCGGCGTGAGCAGCGACCACAAGGCGGTGCGCGAGGAGGTTCGACCGCGGCCGACGTCAATGTGCACGCCCCGAGCGCGCGCGCAGACTTCTGCCAACGGTGAGTCGGCAGCACCAACCGTGAGCAAGGAGGCCCCACGGCGGGCAGCCTCGGCGGCCACAGCCAACGGTCCCCGAGCGCGACCCGACAACGACACCGCGACCACGAGATCCAGCGGTCCGACCCAGCCGGGAAGCGGAAGGTTCCGCCGGACGGAGACCGGCACCGGAGATCCGGGCTCGGCCAAGAGCTCCAGCACGTCGGCCACGACCGCCGAGCCACCCAGGGAGGCCACCAGGACCGAGCGGGGGCGGTCACCACCGGCCACGCCTTCGATCCCGGCCTCGCGCGACAGGGTCACCGCCTGACGAACCTGTGCCCCAGCCGTGGCCAACGCCACCAGCGTCTGGCGGGAGTCGCACGAGACGATGTGGTCGGGGTCGTTCAGGAGCGCTTCGTCCAGGAAGGGTGCCATGACCTGATCGCCTAATCAGTTTGCGAGCGAACGAGATTCATCGACCAAGAGCACCGGAATGCCGTCGTCGATGCGGTATGCCAAGTGACATTCGGCATTGGTGCAGTGCAGCTCTGGGCCGCCCGGACCGGAGCCGTCCGACAACGTGGACCCGCAGTTCGGGCAGCGCAGGATCTCCCGCAGCCATGGCTCGATCTCGGGAGCGGATGGCAAAGCAGTCTGCGCCTCGAGCGGGCCAGGAACAGGCGGAGCAGGAACAGGCGGGCCAGGAACAGGCGGAATGGAATTGTCAGCACCAGGCCGGGCATTTTCGGTCATCAGGTTCTCCCCACGCACGATTGACAGAACAGCATCGCGTACTCGCT
>ENA-OFCI01001407-OFCI01001407.1-metagenomes-genome-assembly--contig:-NODE-1407-length-10658-cov-4.881826_pt1 | contig 10658 bp, 8 predicted proteins | sample MGYA00153391_OFCI01 | MGnify analysis MGYA00153391 | reverse complement strand
CGCGCACTTCAGGTAGTGCGCGCCCGCAACCGGATTGAAGTAGTACGGCGCAACCTCGACGAAGCCGAGCGACGCGTACAGCTCGCGCGCCGACTCCATCTCGTCGAGCGTGTCGAGCAGCATTGCCGAATAGCCGGCGCGGCGCGCCTCAATGAGCAGTGCCTCGGCGAGCATGCGGCCGAGGCCGAAGCGGCGAAACGCGGGGCGCACGAACAGGCGCTTCATCTCGCACGCATTGGCGTAGTCGCAATCCGCCAACGCGCGAAAGCCGCCGCAAGCAGCAAGCCCGCCATCGACCCACGCGAGCAGCAGTTGGCCCAATGGCGCGGCGTACTCACCCGGCAGCGCCGCCAGCTCGGCGTCGAAATTCTGGAAGGCCAGGTCGACGCTCAGACTCGCCGCGTACTCGCGCAATATCGCGCGTGCCGGCTCGATCGACGCGACCGCCTCGATGGGCTGCAGCGTGACCTCCGGCGCGCCTGAATTCACGCTGCTCACCTTGCTCACTCGCCGAGGCTCACGACCCAGCCGACGAGCCCGGCGCAGGCCGCGAGCAACACCGCGGCTAACGCGCGCGAGCGGGCGTTGTCGACCGCATGCGGCGCCGGCGCGACAAGAAGCTTGTCGCCGGTAAGCATCGGTCGCACGAGGTTGTGCTGCTTCGCGAGCAGGTAATACAGGATCGCCGTAATGTGCAGCACGACCAGCGCGATGATCAGCCACCGGCCGTAGCCCTTGTGCCACTTCGTCAGCGCCAGGCTGGTCGCGCCCGAAACGAGGCGGGTCAGCGGGCCGGTGGTCGCGATCTCGTCATCGGCGAACAGCCCGGTCGCAACCTGCGCCGCCAGCAGCGCCAACACACCGAACACCGAGAACGCGCCGAGCGGGTTGTGGCCGACCTCGTGGTGATCCTCGGGCCGGCTCCCGCCGCGCAGGTAACGCACGACCGTGGCCGGCGCATACGTGAAGCTGGCAAAGCGCGACCAGCGCCCGCCGACCAAGCCCCACACGAGGCGAAACGCCAGCAGCGTAAACACGCCGTAGCCGAGCCGCATGTGCCAGACCATCGCATTGCCGCCGATCCACGCGCTCGTGATCGAGGCGATCACGCAGGCGGCGAGCCCCCAATGAAAGGCTCGCGTCGGCAGGTCCCAGACGCGCACGGTCGTCTGCTGTTCGTTCATGAAGTTCTGGCCGCACTTGGCAGCGCCATTGGCGTGAGCCCGAAAGATAACCGCAACGGCCGGCCCGGAGCGGCACAGTCGGGCTTTCCCGAAGCTCAGTTATTTGTGAGTGCGCGGCTGCTTACACTCGCCCGCGCTCGTCGCTTTCTCATGAGCCGGCGTGCGCCCGAGTCGACCCACCACCCAGTCAGTCCAGGAGAATCTGCATGAAACGCTTCGTTCCGACATTGCTGATGACCATGAGCGCGCTGCTCGGCGCTGCCATCACGCTGCCTGCCGCGGCGCAGTTCGCCAAACCCGAGGACGCGATCAAGTACCGCAAGGCCGCGTTCACCGTGATGGGCGCGCACTTCGGCCGCGTTGCCGCAATGGCCAACGGCAAGATCCCGTTCGACGCGAAGGCAGCCGCCGACAACGGCGAGATCGCCACCTTCATGTCAAAGTTGCCGTATGCCGGCTTCGTGCCCGGCAGCGACAAGGGCGAAACCCGTGCCGAGCCGAAGATCTGGACCGAGATGGACAAGTTCAACGCCGGCGCGACCAAGATGCAGGAAGAAATGGCCAAGTTGAACGTGGCGGCCAAGGGCGGCAACCTCGATGCGATCAAGGTCGCCGTCGGCGAGACCGGCAAGACCTGCAAGGCCTGCCACGACAACTACCGCAAAGAATAGACCGACCGAATTCGACCGACCCGACAAGCGCTCGTCACCCCGTGGCGCGCGCTTTTTCACGACCCGGGCGCGTATTCGGCGCGATGCGCCCGCCACGCTAGACTCGCAAGTTGACGCCCGTTGCGGTCAAGCACCGTGCCGCCGCGGGCCGAGGGCTGATCACCCAGCCGCAGCGCGTCGCTCGAGCCGCCCGGCGGCCGCACCCGATTCCGAATCCATCGCCGACACCCCCATGACAGACTCCCGCTTTCGCCCCGCCCACCGTGCCCTGATCGCGATGTGCGCGGCCTTCGCGCCATTCTTTGCGGGTGCCGCCGACGAGCCCGTGAATCCCAACTCGTTCAACACGCCCGGCTACCCCACCGCCGCGCAGCGCGGCGCCAACGGGCAAGCTGGGGCGAGCGGCGCTCAGGCGAATCCGCAAGGCACGCAGGGCATGCGGCCGAATACGGCACCGAACGGCTTCGGCAACAACCCGCGCCAGGGCGGCGTGAACGGCAGCAACCCCGCCGATGCACCGAGCCGGCGCGCCGACCAGCCGCCGCCGAAGCCGGGCGAGTTTCAAAAGTTCGTCGAGACCGCCACCGGCCGCATGCTGCCGCTGTTCGGCAGCACGTTTTTCGCCGACGTCGGCGAGAGCTTCTCGCCGGTCGACAACGTGCCTGTCTCGGCCGACTACACCGTCGGCCCGGGCGATGAGATCGTGCTGCGTGCCTGGGGCGCGATCGACATCGACTACCGCAGCACGGTCGACCGCAACGGCTTGCTCAACCTGCCCAAGATCGGCAGCTTCAACGTCACCGGCGTGAAGGCTTCCGAGCTCGAAAAACACCTGCGCTCGCAGATCGGCCGGCTCTACACCAACTTCGACCTGAACGTCTCGCTCGGTCAGCTGCGTGGCGTCAAAGTCTTCGTGGTCGGTCCGGCGCAAAGGCCCGGCGTGTTCACGCTGGCGAGCCAGTCGACCTTGCTGTCGGCGGTGGTGATGGCCGGTGGCCCGGCGCCTAACGGTTCGATGCGCAAGGTACTGCTGCGGCGCGACGGCAAAGTCATCTCCGAGCTCGACATCTATGAATTCTTGGTGGCCGGCGACAAGTCGAAAGACGTGCAGCTCGCGGCCGGTGACGTGGTCGTGTTCCAACCGGCCGGCGCGCGCGTCGCACTCAACGGCGCGCTCGACACGCCGGCGATCTACGAACTGCAAAGCCCACAGGAGGCGACGCGCCAGGTGCTGCGCTACGCCGGTGGCACGCCCACGCTGGCGAACCCGAATATGGCGCAGCTCGAGCGTATCGACACGACGCAGGCGAGGGCCGCCCGTTTCGTCGAGGAGTTCAGGCTCGACGCCGCCGGCATGCAGAAGCCGCTGCGCGATGGCGACGTGCTGACCCTGCTGCCGATTTCGCCAGCGTTCGCCAACGCAGTGACGCTGCGCGGCCACGTTGCGCAGCCGCTGCGCTACCCGTTCAAGCCGGGCATGCGCATCCGCGACCTGATCCCCGACCGCGACGCATTGATCACACCCGATTTCTACCGCCGCAAGAACCTGCTGGTGCAAGTGCTCGAAGACGACGAAGACATGCGGCTCGATGCGCAGGCCGCGATGAGCGCCTACAACAGCAACTACAACAACCTGCCGCCGGGTGGCATGACCGGCGCCAATGGCATGCGCGGTGTCAACGGTGTCAACGGTGTCAACGGCGCGAACGCCACGAATGGCATGAATGCCGCGAACGCCATGAACGGCATCGACAACACGGCCGCGTCGGCAGGGGCTGCACCGCGCACCCGCGCCGAGCGCCAGCGCCGCAACGAAGACCGCGCTATCGTCCTTGCCTCACGCAAGGCGCCGACCGCGCTGTTCGACGAGTTGAATTGGGATTACGCGGTGATCGAGCGCCTGAACACGCGCGACCTGACCACGCAGGTGATTCCGTTCAACCTCGGCAAGGCAGTGCTGCAGGGTGATGAGCTCAATAACGTCGAGCTGCTCGCAGGCGACGTCGTCACCGTTTACAGCCAAAAAGACATCCGCGTGCCGGTGTCGCGCCAGACGCGTTTGGTTGCGATCGAAGGCGAGGTCGGCGCACCGGGCGTCTACCAGCTTCAACCGGGTGACACGCTGCAGAGCGTGATCGCGCGGGCCGGCGGCTTCACGCCGCAGGCCTATTTGTACGGCCTGGAATTCAGCCGCGAAGAAACGCGCCAACGGCAACGCGAGAACCTGATCGCCGCGATCGCACGGCTCGAAGGGCTCGCGTCGGTACAGGCCGCGCGTGATGCCGCGAACCGGCGCGACGACCCGACCGGCGCGGCCACCTCTGTCGCGGTCAGCAACGCCGCCACGCAAGCGCAGCTCAACCGTTTGCGCAGCGTGCAGCCCAATGGCCGCATCGCACTCGAACTGCAGCCCGACACCGCAACGCTCAGCGCATTGCCCGACGTGCCGCTCGAGGGTGGTGACCGCATCACCGTGCCGTCGCGCCCCGGCTTCGTGACGGTGGCCGGCGCGGTCGTCAACAGCAACGCGTTCCTCTGGAAACCGGGTCGCACCGCGGGCGAGTACCTGCGCCTGGCCGGCGCCGACGAGGCCGCCGAGCCGGCGAACATGTTCATCCTGCGCGCGGACGGCACGGTCAACCATGCGGGCGACAACCGGGGCCTGTTCGGCCGCAACAGCCTGGAGTCGCAGATGATGCAGCCGGGCGACGCGCTGATCGTGCCGAACCAGCTCGACTTCGAAACCTGGGGCCGCGCCTTCGTGCGCAACCTGAAAGACTTCGCGCAGATCTTCACCGGCTTCGGCATCGGCATCGCCGCGATCCACACGCTTTGATCCAGGGCATTTCATGAAGAGTGCAGACCCGCAGCACAACCCGGCCGTCGATGAATTCGGAGATGACGGCCCGAGCATCGGCCTGACCGAAGCCCTCACCTGGATCGGCGGCGGCAAGAAGCTGATCGCGGTGGCGACCGTCGCGACCGCGGTGCTGGCCGCGGGCCTTGGTCTGTTGCTGCCGAAAACTTTCACCGCGCGCGCAACGATGCTCGCGCCCGGCTCGCAGCAGCAAAGTGGTTCGGTCGCCGCGCTCGCCGCACTCGGTTCGCTCGGCGGCCTCGTCGGCGGTGCCGCTGCCAAATCGCCGGACGAGTTGTACGTGGCGCTGCTCAAGAGCGACAGTGTGCAACGCGCGCTCGCCGACCGCTTCGACCTCAAGACGCGCTACGACGTCGCCACCTACGAGACGCTGCGCAAGGTGATGCCGAACTACATCCGCATCGCATCCGACAAGAAGAGCGGCCTGATCAGCGTCGAGGTCGACGACGCGCAACCGCAATTCGCCGCCGAACTCGCCAACGCGCATGCGAGCGAGATCACCAAGGTGCTCGGGCGGCTCGCGGTCTCGGAGGCCCAACTGCGCCGCGTATTCTTCTCGACCCAGCTCAACGAGACCAAAGAAAACCTGATCAAGGCCGAACAAAACCTGCGCAACGTGCAAGAAAAATCCGGTGTGATCGTGCTCGACAAGCAGGCCGAGGCGCTGATCACCGGCGCCGCGCAATTGCGCGCGATGATCGCCGAGCGCGAGGTGCAATTGAAAGTGCTGCGCACCTCGGCGACCGGCCTGAACCCCGATGTGATCCGGCTCAACTCCGAGCTACGCGCGATGCGCGTCGAGCTCGCACGCATGGAGTCGCGCCAAGGTGGCGTCGACGGCAGCACGGTCGACTTGCCGGTGGGCAAACTGCCCGAGGCCAGCATCGAGTACGTGCGTGCGCGACGCGAGTTGAAGCTGCAGGAGACGCTGCTCGAAACCATGATCCGCCAGTACGAGGCCGCCAAGCTCGACGAAGCCAAGGAAGGCCCTGCGCTGCAGCAGGTCGACATCGCGCAGGTGCCGGACCGCAAATCGAAACCCTCCGTGACGCTGATCGTCTTGGCGGCCGGGGCGCTCGCGTTTTTGCTGTCGTCGGGCTGGGTCGTCGTGCGCCGCTACATGGTTTGGTCGCGGGAGCAATTCCCCGAAGAAGCCGAAAGCCGCGCCGCTCTGGCGCGTGCTTGGCGCTGGCGCGGCTGACGTGGCTGATCCGCTGACGACGAGCTGACGCTCAGGTCGTCGAAGCGCCGGCCAACACCCGCGCGAACACCGCGCTGTCGACATTGCCGCCAGTGAGCGGCAGGCCGATGCACTTGCCCGCCCACCGTTCGCGCTGAGTCAGCGCGCCGGCCAATGCCGCCGCGCCCGCGCCCTCGGCGACGTTGTGCGTGTCGGCGAACAGCGCGCGCATCGCGTCGGCGACCTGCGCATCGGTGACTGCGATCACATCGTCGACTTCGCGGCAGATGACCTCGAGCGCCTGCGCGTCGGGCACGCGGCAGGCCATGCCGTCGGCGAGTTCGGTCGTGACCGGGGCGGAGGTGATGCATCCGTCGCGAAACGACTGCTGGTACGCCGTGGCATGCGCAGAGACGACGCCGATGATCTTGCAACTCACGCCCGCATGCGCACGCGCCGCGACACAGGCGCAGATGCCCGAGCCTTGGCCGATCGGCACGAAGACGACCTCGGGCATCGCTTCACGAGGCATCGCGTCGAAAAATTCGAGCCAGTAGGTCGCGACGCCGCGCACGAGGTCGTCGTGGAACGACGGCACGAGGTGCAGCTTCTGCTCGCGTGCGAGCGCGGCGGCGTGTTCGCGCGCGGCCTGGAAATCATCGCCATGCTCGACCAGCTCGACGCCGAGCGCGCGCATCGCCGCGTTCTTCTCGACCGAGTTGCCGTGCGGCACGACGATGGTCGCGTGAAAGCCATGGCGTCGCGCCGCGAACCCGACCGATTGGCCGTGGTTGCCACGCGTCGCGCCGATCACGCCGCGCACCTGCGGCTCGCGGCGGCGCAACGCGTCGAAGTACACGAGCCCGCCGCGCAGCTTGAACGCGCCGACGGCCGTGTGGTTCTCGTGCTTGACCCAGGCTTGCGCGCCCAGGCGTTGGTCGAGCAGCGGCCAGCGCTGTTGGGGCGTCGGCGGCATCGCCTCGCGGACGAGGTGGCGAGCATGTTCGATGGAAGCGCGGTCGTACATTTTTCAGGCCGTTGGGTGAGGCGATCGGAGTGTGCGCGCCGCAATCACGAGGGGGTCGAGCGCGAGCGACATGGCGATCGCGCTACAGCGAAACTTCGCCACGAATGCAATCGGCGCAGTGCCCGGCGACCCAGACCTGCCCGTCGATGCACTCGATGAACACCCGCCCGCCGCGGTTCAGCCGGGCGCCTTGCGCTGCGACATAGCGCTCGGGTGCGGCGCCGCTGGCGATCAGCCATTGCGCCAGGCTCGCGTTCAGGCTGCCGGTGACCGGGTCTTCGTAGCCGGTGCCATCGCCGATCAGCGCACGCACCTCGAATTGCGCGGTGGCGCCGGCGGTGTGCGGGCCGACCACGCCGAGCTTGATGTCGGACAGCGCAGACCAATCGGGTTCGAGCGCGAGCACGGACTCGGCCGAGGCGAGCCGCACCGCGCACCAACCCGGGCCGTTGTCGACCCATTGGTGGTCGAGCACATCGGCTGGCTGCAGGCCGAGCGCGGCCACGATGCGCGCCAGCAGCGGCGCTTCGAGCGGCCCGCTGCGCACGCAAGGCGGCGCGGCGAAGGCGAGCCGCGCGCCGTCGCGCCGGATGCGGATCAGCCCGGCGGCGCATTGCTGCACGACCTCGTCGACCGCCCGTGCGGTGCCGCCGGTCGCGAGCCAGGCGTGGCAGCTGCCCAGCGTCGGGTGACCGGCAAATGGCAGCTCGCGGTGCGGCGTGAAGATGCGCACGCGGTAGTCGGCCGCCGAGTCGGTCGGCGGCAGCAAGAACGTGGTTTCGCTGAGGTGGGTCCAGCGCGCGAAGGCCCGCATCTGCGCTTCGGTCAGGTCGCCCGCGTCATGCACGACCGCGAGCGGGTTGCCGAACAACGGCGTGTCGGTGAAGACGTCGAGTTGGGTGAAGCGATGGGTGCTCATCGCTCGCCCGTCAACGCTTTCGCGAGCAACGCCACACCGCGCTCGATCTGGGCCGGCGCGGCTGTCACGAACGACAGCCGCAGCGTGTTCGCCTGCGGCTCGCTCGCAAAAAAAGCCGCGCCCGGAACGAAGGCCATGCCGAGATCGACCGCCTTCGGCAGCAGCGCGGTCGCGTCGACACCTTCAGGCAACTCGACCCAGAAGAACATGCCGCCGACCGGCACGCGCCAGGTGCAGCCGGGAGGCATGTGGGCTTCCAGCGCAGTGCGCATCGCGTCGCGCTGGGCTTTGTAGCGCGCGCGGATCATCGGCACGTGCTGGTCAAGGAAACCGTCTCGGATCACCTCGTACACCACGCGCTGGTTGAAGCCCGGCGTGTGCAGGTCGGCGGCCTGCTTGGCTTGCAGCAGCTTGGGCATCAGCTCGGGCGGTGCGATCACGTAGCCCAGGCGCAGGCCGGGCGCGAGCACTTTCGAGAACGAACCGACATAGACCGTGCCCTCGCGCCAGCGTGCCGAGAGCGGGGGCGGTGGCGGTGGCGGAGCGTCATACCAGAGCTCGCCGTAGGGGTCGTCTTCGACGATCGGCAACTCGATCGCGCGGGCCGCGTCGATCAACGCGGTGCGCCGCACTTCGCTCATGCAGCGGCCGCTCGGGTTCTGGAAATTCGGGATCGCGTACAAGAACCGTGCTCCCTTTGCGATGCCGAGCGCTTCGGGCAACGGCCCGTCGTCGTCGCACGGCACCGCGACCACCTCGGACTCGTACGGCGCAAAGGCCTGCAGCGCGCCGAGGTAAGTGGGCGACTCGACCGCGACCGTGCTGCCCGCGTCGATCAACACCTTGCCCACCAGATCGAGTCCCTGCTGCGAGCCGGACGTGATCAGCACTTGCGTCGCGTCGACCATCACGCCCTGCGCGCCCATGTGCGCGGCAACCCATTCACGCAGCGGCGCAAAACCTTCGCTCGACGCGTATTGCAGCGCCTCGCGCGGGTAGTCGCGCAGCACGCGCGTGGTGGCTTCGCGCATCGCCTCGATCGGAAAGCTGTCGGGCGACGGCAACCCGCCCGCGAGCGAGACGATGCCCGGCCGCTCGGTGACCTTCAGGATCTCGCGGATCACCGACGGGTTCATGCGCTCGGCGCGGCGGGCCACGCGCCACAGCGGGGCGCGTTCGTCAGCCGGCCACAGCGTGGAGTTGATTGGCGTTGTGGACATCAAAGTCTCTTCGGTTGGAGGACAGGCACAGGCGCACCCGCCGGCATCTTCTTGCCGACGAACACGACGGCGATCACGGCAAGCGAGAACACCACGGTGACGGCATCGAGCTTTTCGCCGAGCACCGGCACCGCGAACAACAGCGCGAGGAACGGCTGCACCAGTTGCACCTGGCTCACGCGCACCGTGCCGCCGAGCGCGAGCCCGCGGTACCACGCGAAGAAGCCCAGCCACATCGAGAACAGCGTGACGTAGGCGAAGCCGCCCCATGCGCTCGCCCGCACGGGCGCTGCGGGCCAGGTGGCGAGCGCCACCGGCAGCGTCAGCGGCAGGCTGAGCACCAGCACCCAGCAAATCACCTGCTCGGCCGGCAACTCGGCTGCCACCCGCGCGCCGGCCACGTAGCCGACCGCGGTGAAGAACACCGCGAGCAGCAAGAAGCCGTCGGCTGCCGACAACTGCCCGCTGCCGCGCCAGGCCGCGAACGCCAGCACCATCGTGCAGCCGAGCGACGCGCAGAACCAGAAGCCGTTCGACGGCCGCTGACGGAAAAAGATCGCCGCGCCGATCGCGGTCGCCAATGGCATCAACCCGGTGACGACCGCCGCGTGCATCGCGTCGACCTCACGCAGCGCCAGGCTCAAGAACAGCGGAAAGCCGACCACCGTGCCGAGCGCCGACGTGAACAGTGCCGGCAGGTGGCGGCGCTGCACGCGCGGCGCGTGCGTGAACGCGAGGTACAACACGCTCAGCAACCCCGCGAACGCGGCGCGGCCTGCGGTGACGAACAACGGCGGCAGTTGCGGGTCGCTCACCGGGCCGACGGCCAAGCGCGTCATCGGCAGGGTCATCGAGAAGATGACGACGCCGAGCAGGCCGAGCCACAGGCCGCGTGCCTCGTCGCGCTTCGTGCGGGGCGTACTGGTTTGCATGCGACCAGTCTAAGCGCAGCCACCAGCACAGAGACAATACACTTGGCCGCACAATTTCAGCCGCTGTACCGGCAGAGCCGACGACACGCACCATGAACGACGCTGCCTTTCCGCTGACCACTGCACCGCTCTCGCGCGAGGCCGACACCAGCCTCACCGAGCAGCTCGCCCGCCGGTTCGCCGATCGCATTCGCCAGCGGCTGCTCGCGCCGGGCGCGCGCCTGCCCTCGGTGCGCGAATGCGCGAAGCGCCACGCGGTGAGCCCGCACACGGTGGTCGCGGCCTACGACCAGTTGCTCGCGCTCGGGCTCGTCGAGGCGCGACGGCAGCGCGGCTTCTTCGTGAGAGAGTCCGCTCCGCCGCGCGCCACGGCCGGCCGGGGTGGCACGACTCACGCAACGATCCACACGACGGCACTTGCGACGACTAACGCGGCTGACCGCGTGCCTTCGCACCCGTTGCCGATCAGCGCCACCGCGCTGATCCGCGGCATGTTCCAACCGCCCGGCGCGCGGCCGATGCCGGGGCTCGGCACCTTGCCGGCCGACTGGCTCGACCTGCCGCTGCTGGCGACCAACGACCTGCACTACGTCGAGCAGGCCGACGCCACGGCCCACGAGGTGCTGCTGTGCGTGCAGTCCGGCAAG
>ENA-OFCI01001406-OFCI01001406.1-metagenomes-genome-assembly--contig:-NODE-1406-length-10665-cov-2.793874_pt1 | contig 10665 bp, 6 predicted proteins | sample MGYA00153391_OFCI01 | MGnify analysis MGYA00153391 | reverse complement strand
GAGGTTTTTAGGATGGGGATTTAAACCCCATCCTAAAAACAATCCTCCTAAAGGAGGGGGACTTAGACCCCGAAGCCATAGCTTCTGATTTTTGCTAATGATTAATTGAGATGACTGGCTGAATTAGCACTCAATTGCGCTGGAGATCCAAGACCTAAGAGCAATATTTGCAGGGGTTCTAGACCATTTTCTTGTGGGACGATCGCCATGTGGCTGACGAAACTGAGCTGATTGACTTCGCGATAGGCGAGGGGGATCGATCGAATCGTGTCTGGATTGAGATCGATTAGGACTGGTGCGTCTTTGATGGGAAGACCGCAAAATTCTCCGGCTTGAGTGTGAAATAAGATTAGAAATTTTGAGGAATCATGCTCGGATTCAATACTCGTAAATCTTTGGCGCAAATCTACAATTGTTAGGGTTTGTTCGCCGAGATTAATCATGCCAATGCCGTCTTTGAGGATAGCTCGATCGGGAGGATAAACGATCGCTTTTTCGACTGCTTCGACGGGGAGGGCAAATAGGTATTTAGCCATTGAGGTGTGTTCGATGTCGGCGAGGCTAAAAACGATCGTGCGGATGGTGTTGGGGTTGTCGTTGAGGCTGGATAGGCGTTGGGGGAGGGATGGGGCGATCATGGGGGTTAGGGTTGGGTAAGTGCTTGTGCTGGGCGGAGCGGTAGATGATAAGTACTGGTGGGTTGCGAGTTTTATTAGTATGGGCAGAATCTGGTGGGGCTACGGTGGGCAAGTTGCCTAAGATCTCCGCAACTCAAAACTCCTAGCCCGAACCCCTAAAGCCTAAAGCCTAAAACCTAAAGCCTAAAACCTAGATCCTAAACCCCACTCGGTTGAGCTAGTTGAGCGACGATATCTAGTAAGTCGCGATCGGATTGGGGTTTGGTGAGGTAGTTTTTGGCTCCTAGCGTCATGGCGAGATCGCGGTGTTTTTGTCCGCCGCGAGTGGTGAGCATGACGATCGGAATGGCTTTGAGTTTGGGATCTTGACGGCAATAGCTGAGGAACTCGAAGCCGTTCATTTGGGGCATTTCGATGTCGCAAACTACTAGGCGGATGCGGGGGTGTTCTTGAAGTCGGAGGATGCCTTCGCGTCCGTGACTGGCTTGAATTACTTGACATCCGGCTTTGGTGAGGGAGCGGACTAGGCTTTGGCGTTGGACGAGGGAGTCATCTACTACCAAGACTTGGAGCTGTCTACCTGGTTGGGGGGAGTTGCGATTATTTAACTCGTTGAGGGTATCGGCAACTTCGTTAGGGAGGGGTGAATCGTTGGCTGGAGCCAGGGCTGGTTGTTGGGTTGTCGGTGGTAGTGCGGGTAGGTTGGCAGGGATACGAGGTGCTGAGGTGGAGGTTTTTGTCCGTACTCGTGCTAGCAATTCGACTGGATCGAGTGCTAAGGTGAGGCTACCGTCGCCGAGGACGCTATAGCCTTGGATATAGTTGGGCAATCCAAATGTTTGACCGAGAGATTTGACTACTAGTTCTTGTTCGACGAGGATGCGACTGACTTCGAGACAGATTTGCTCGTTATCGATATCGAGGAGGAGGAGGGCGTTGGTGCTGTTTTTTGATTTGGCTGGGAAGAGACTCAACGCATGTTCGTTGGCGACGATCGGGCAGTGGTATTCTAGTAGACTATTGAGGGGATAAATTGGGATGAGTTTCTGAGCGGAGCCATCGCCCCAGCGGAGAAAGTTGGATGTACCTTGGGCGAATAATGATTGGGATTGAATCCGATCGGGTGAGGGTAATAATACCTGACTGATGGCTTCAGAGCGCAGCGCGCGGATAAATCCTTGAGATTCACAAATCATCAAGCGGGTGGTAGTGAGATTGAGTGGGAACTGCATGATAAATGTTGTCCCTTTGCCTGCGATCGAGCGGACATCGATCGTGCCCTGCAAGGCACTTAAACGGTCGCGGACGACATCTAAACCGATACCGCGACCAGAAAGATCGTTTACTTTCTCAGCGGTGGAGAAGCCTGGGGCAAACATGATTTCGGCTAGTTCGGGTTCGGTGGCGGTATCGGCGTGGCTGACTGCGAGGAGGTGGAGATCGATCGCGCGTTGACGAATTTTAGTCCAGTTCAATCCTTGTCCGTCGTCGCTGACTTCGATTTTGGTGCGGTTGCCTTGGTGATAAACTTTGATTGTCAGTTGTCCGGTGGCTGATTTGCCTTGGGTGGCACGAATTTCGGACGATTCGATCCCGTGATCGTAAGCGTTGCGGACGAGGTGGAGGAGGGGATCGTAGAGTTTTTCGGCGATGATTTTGTCGATCGAGACTGTACTACCAATTAATTGGAGTTGTGCGGGTTTGCGATGGGAAGCAACCATCTGTTGGAGTAAACGCGGAAAGCGATTGAGCACTCCAGAAATCTCCACCATTCTGGCTTCAAATAATTCTGACTGAGCTTCGGAAAGCAGTTGTTTTCGTTTGTTTAATGTCGTCCGCGATTTTTGGGTCGTTTCTGCCAAATTGTTGACATCGATGCCTAATTTGGTGATGTCGTCGGTGAGGTTTTGGAGCAGGATGCTCAAGTCACTGTAGACATCCAATTCGAGGCTATCAAATTGAGATTGGATTTCACTGGCTGCTTTTTTGGCTCTTTTACTATTGTGCTTACCACGGCGGGTAGAAGATTTCGATCGTTCGTTGAGTAAGGTATTTTTATCAGCCCAATCGCTGACAAGGCGTAGTTTTTGTTCGCAGCGACGATACTGTTCGACGGTGGAACGCACGAGTTTTTGGAGTTGCTCGGCGCGGAGATATTGCTGGTTGTCGTCAATTAGCAGTTCGCCGATGGTATGGCTGAGTCGTTCGAGTTGAATGGTAGCAACACGAACGCTCACCAGTGCTTCGGGTTGAGCTTCGCGTGCGGTAGCTGGGGTGGTTGCTGATGCGAGATCTTCAGGTGAGGATGATTCTGGATATGTGCTCCAAATCGATTGGAAGATCCGATCGACTCCAGAGCTGGTACTCACTGCTAGTTCGGAACTAGCACGATCGGTTCTCAATTGTGGGCTGTGCTCGATCGCTTCGACTAAATATTCTGTCTGAATTAGATCGGTGCTATACTCGATCGTCTCTGGCTCAAAGTCGCCAATCTCCACAATCTCTAAATCGGTTTCGATCGAATTGCCTGAATCAAAGGTGGTATCGATGGAGTCATCGATCGCTAATTGCTGGAAATTTTCGATGGTTGGAACCGATTCATCATCGACTAATGATAACCATTCCGATGAAGATGTGGTGTCGGTGAGTGGTGCGGCGGTGGCTGATTCATCATCGACTAATGATAGCCATTCCGATGAATTATTTGGATCGATCGATGTGGGTACTAATTCTAGATCGCCTTGAGTCCATGCGGCTAATGCTGATGATACCTCACCACCAACAGATCGATCGCCACCGACGATCGCGATTTGGGCTTGTTGAAAATTGGTCAAAACGATCGGGGCTAGTTCGAGTACTCTGGCTGGATGGCGTTCTAAAGCAGCCAGAGTACTCTTGGCAATTGCGGCAATACCTGGGAGGCTATAAGAACCACCCAACTCTAATAAGAATTCGGCGAGTGAATTGAGACTATCATGAACCTGCTGGGTATTTTGACTGGCGATCGCTGTAGCTAGATCTTCGAGATCGTGAGGGATACTGTCGGTAAAAATCGACCCGATCACATCAAACCCTAGTTCGGCGGCGGTGGGTAGTGGGGTATCGCGCCCAAAGAAGTCGCCCAAATGAGTCTGGAGTCTGGCAAATAGTTCGGCTGTGCGTTCGAGGGTAGCTGCTTCATCGTAGGGGACGCCTGCAAGTAAGGCACTCAAGGGGTCATACAAGCAATCGTAGCCCTCCATCAACAGTAAACTCAGTTGGGGGTCGATTTCTAGTTCGGGCGGATAGAGAGCCTGGAAGACGTCTTCTAGGTGATGAGCGATCGTTTCGATCGTTTTGAACCCACAATTGGCGGCACTACCTTTGATGGTATGTGCCGCCCGCATCAGGGTATGGACGCGCTCGATCGTTTTCTTTTCTACCAGACTGTATAGTGTTTGCTCGATCGTTTGGAGCAATTCCGCCGCTTCGATCTCAAAATATCGATCGAGTGACTCTTGAAAATCTAGATCGTCGGTCATTTTAGGTATTAGGTATTAGGCTTTAGGCTTTAGGAACTAGGCTTTAGGCTTTAGGAACTAGGCTTTAGGCTTTAGGAACTAGGCTTTAGGTGTTGGGCTTTAGGTGTTAGGTGTTAGATGTTAGGTGTTAGGTGTTAGGTATTAGGTGTTAAATATTAGAAATAAATCTAAATTCTCATCCCTAAAGCCTAAAACCTAAAGCCTAAAGCCTTCCTAAAGCCTAAAGCCTAAATCCTAATCCACCTTAAAGCGACTCACACTCGTCTCCAACACTTGGGAAGTGGTGAGTAACTGTTGGCAAGATTCGGAAATCTGAGTCGCGCTGTCGGAGGTGAGATTGGCGATGGTGGCTACGTCAATCATGGCTTCAGTCAGTTTGTGGGATTGTTTGGTTTGATTGCCAGCCGAGAGACTGATGGCTTTGACTAGTTCGCTGATTTGACTGGTAGCAACGACGATCTCACTCAAGCTCTGGCGGGTTTCATTGACTAGATTTGTCCCTTGGACGACTTGGGCGATGCCGATTTCCATTGCTTCGGTAACGTCATTGGTATCGATCCGAATTTCGTCTACTAAGCGTTCGATTTCGGTAGTCGCATTCGCTGACTGATAAGCCAGAGAGCGCACTTCATCGGCTACTACGGCGAAGCCTTTACCATATTGTCCCGCGCGGGTGGCTTCAATTGAAGCGTTGAGCGCGAGCAGGTTGGTTTGCGTTGCAAAGTTTTCGATCAGGTTGACTACTTTGGAAATCTTTTGGAAGGTTTCACCCAGACGTTTGATTTTTTTGGCAGTAGTGGAGACAGTCGATCGAATTTCGAGAATCTCTTCTACGGTGTTTTCCATCAGTGCGTCGCCAGTTTGGACGGTGCGGTTGGCTGATTGGACTACTAGTTCGACTTTTTGGGCTAAGTCGGCGACTTCTTGGCTGGAGGCTGCCATTATGTCTACCTCGATCGAGGCTCGATCGAGTTGTTCGAGTTCTTGTTGGGCTTGGGCGGAGAGATTATTTACCAGGATGTTGTTTTCGCTGGAGGTATTGCTCACACTCGTGGCGGCTGTCTGGACTTGGCGTACCAATTCTCGCAAGCTTTGAATCGTGGTATTGTAACCATCGGCGATCGTACCGATCTCGGTTTCAGATAGGGGCGCACGGACGGTCAGGTCGCCTCGGAAGGATGGGCTAATCGCTTTGAGGACTTTGAGAGCCTCTTGCTCTAGTTCTTGGCGGGTAGCGCGTTCTCGATCGACGATCTGCGATAGTTCGCGTTCTTGGGTGCGGACTCGCTCTAGGTATTCGGATAGTTGCAGTGCGGTACCGATTTGCATGGCGACTTGCTCGATGACTGCGCGTTCGAAGATATCCCAGACGCGGGGGGCATCGTTTTGATAAACTCCCAATAATCCCCATAAGGTATCGCCGATGAAAATCGGTGCCAGGATATATGCCCTGGCTTGATATTTTTCGAGCGACTGCACGTAGCAATCGGGGAAGTCTTGAGTGTAGATATCGTCGATGGCTGTGGATTTTTCACCTTTGGCATACTTACCCCCCTTGTTAGTTTTGAGATAAGTATCATCCTCGGTGTTATCTGTTTGCGCCCATTTGCGGAGGACGCAGCGATCGTTATTGGTGCGATCTCCGCTGAGGATTTCATCTTTTGGCTGCTCGACGAGGAGTGATACCCAGCCACTCCCGACGGATTCGGCGACGACTTGACCGCTCCAGTCAGGGTTAAACTGATAAACTACAGCTCGATCGGTTTTGGACGCTTGGCGGATTTCTTGAACGACACTACTAAATACATCATCGACGACTAGAGATTGCCGAATTTTGTCGGCAATCCGATTGATGGTTTGTTCTTGCTCGGCGCGTTTTTGGAGTTGGTTGATGTAGTCGATTTGCTCCATCGCTATCCCGACTTGTAGCCCCATTTGGCGGAGGGTTTCGATTTCCTCATCTTGCCATTTGCGAACGCCAGAGTTTTGATAAGCACCAATCAGTCCCCACAATTTACGATTTGCTCCAAAGATCGGCGCGAGCATATACGCTCTAGCTTCAAATTGTTCGAGCAGTTGGACGTGGCAAGTTTGGTGTCCGACAGTGTAGATATCATCGACGGCAAAGCATTCACCATCTTTGTAGCGTCCGCCTTCAGTCCGTTGGAGGAAGGTATCTTGGACGATATGGGTAGTTTCGATCAGATCGATCCAACCAGGTGCAGCCGACTCAGCGATAAATCGCCCACTCCAATCTGGCTCGAATTGATAGATTGCCAGCCTGTCGCTATTGAGCAGTTTGCGACCATCTTGAGTGGCAACTTGGAAAACGGTTTTCTCATCTTTGGCACTGCGGAGCCGCTCTTGGAGTTTGGACAGTCCCCGCTCGCGTTGGAGCCGTTCTTCCATTTTCTTGGTCTGAAACTGAGCCAGACGGCGGCTGGTAGTTTGCTGAATCGGGAAGCCAAAACTTTTGGCATAGTCGAGCATGGCTTGGAGTTCGGACTCTTGCCAGTTGCGCGCGCCAGAGTTTTGGTAGACACCGAGCATCCCCAATAATTGATTATTGTTCAAGACTGGGACAATGATGTACGCCCTCATTTGCAGCGGTTCGAGGGATTCTAATAAGCAGCGATCGAATCCTTTGGCGGCAATATCGTTGACGACGTAATAGGGCTTGTAATTCTCGTTGTTAATCGAGTAATCCAAATCTAGCGAGTTACCCGCTTTCGCCCAGTTGACACCGACAGATTCGGCAATGACATTACTGCTCCAGTCAGGATTGTAAGCGATAACCATCGCTCGATCGGCTTGCAGATTGTGACGGATATTGTCTAGTGTTGCCTGGATCACTTCCTGGGCTTCAACCTCGCGGCGTTGGGATAATTGCAGTAGAGGTTGATTGGGCTGGACTGCTAGTGTGAGTTCTAGGGATAATTGGGACAAGCAAGCAGTTTCCGCTTCCGACCAGGTGCGGGGGCGATCGCATTGGTGAACGACCAATAAACCCCACACGCGACCCAAGCTATAGCTATCGGTGGCTGCGGAGTAACCGTTAATTAAAATCGGTACGGTGACAGTTGCCTGCACTTGATACTGGTCTAAAATTTGTTTTTGGTAAGGGCTAGTTTCGCTATTAATCAAAGCCATTACCCGTTGGGAACGATCGTCAGTTAATTGCTCGAAGCCAAAGCCAATCTGGGGAATTTCAACATTCAGCGTCGGTGTCAAGCCTACTTGGACGGCTTCGGCGATCGAACGACCCATACTCGCCCCAGTCAATTGATAAATCAGAACGCGATCGGCATTTAGTAATGTTTTGATCTCAGTAACTGCACTAGTAAATGCCGCCATCGGTGACGTAGCTTGTCTGATTTTGGTGGCAACTTGATAGACTCGATCGGCATCAATGACCGCAGCGATCGGTGCTGCTGGAGTAGCACTCGTAACTGTCAAAAATCCGGCTAATTCTCTAGCTTTGCGGAGATTTTGGCGCAGAGGTTCGGAGTTAGGATTATTGGAGTTTTCTAGTTTGATTTGAGTCTCTTGGAGAATCGATAATAGTTGTTGTTTGGCAGAAGTATTAGTCATAGCTCGATCTAGGTTAGATGGTTGTTTGTCTGGGGCTGGGGGGACGGTATTGAGCAGTTCTGCTGCTTTATCTTGTCGCTCGTCCGCCGAACTAAATAGATTTTTTAACATGTGTAATGATTTTAATTAATAACTTTTTGTAACTAATCGATCGTAATTGCTTCTAGTGGTATTCATTCGGGTTATACAGCCACGCCACTAACGGCACTGAGCGAATTAACCACTTGACGGAGATCGATAACTACTCGCGACTTTTGCTCGGCATCGATAAAATAACCAGCTAAAAATAATCTGATGCGATCGGTAAACATTGCCTCACCAATCGGTAAAGATTGATGGGAATCGTAAGTTTCGATCGTACCGACTCGATCGATTAGTAGTGCTACGGTTTCGTTCTGTACCTGAAATAGCATACCCATTCCAGTCGAAACTTCTGGTGTATTGAGATAGCACGATCCGCCCATCAGATGAGCTAAATCTAGAACCCACGTAGCTTTACCTCCATAATTAATAATGCCCAACAATGAGTCATTCATTTGGGGAACTGGCAAAATTTCCGCTAGTGAAATCTTAATCGTTGCCTGTAAATCGGCTAGGGGAATTAAGGCATTCAAACTATCGCCGATTGTGAAACCTAAAAATCGTTGATTATTTACACTCGCGTCGGTTTTCTGGGGTAATAATTGACTAGCTGGAGCTGGCGATCCCCAATCGATAACTTGATTCATAATTTATGGCTCATAACTAATAATTTATCAGATTTGTTCAACCGATCAATCGATTAACCGTCTGGATTAACATTGGTTCATCTACTGTTTTGCTGAGATAAGCATCAGCACCACTCATATCACCCCAAGTTCGATCGATCTCTTTATCCTTAGTTGAATAAATAACTACTGGAATATTTTTAGTTGCTACTTCCGCTTTGAGCTTGCGACACAGTTCAAATCCGCTTTCTCCTGGCAAAATAACATCCAGCACGATTAAATTTGGCTTAAAAGTTTTGAGTCTAATTTCTGCTTCTTCACCACTTGTAACTACCAGGATCGTAAATCCTTGACTCTCTAAACACTTTTTCAGTTTGTCTGCTTCTAACTTACTATCTTCAACAATTAAAATCTGACTCATAATTACCTACCTACACCAAGATATTTATCGCTTGTATTTACAACTGACTCTGACTCGATCCTTAGAACCGTTCCCGAATGTTTTCGATTGAATTAGCTCGATCCTTACTGATTAAAATAATTATCGATCTATTTTCATCTCAAACTTTGCTAACTTATTCCCATCCTGTATATCATGACTGTCTACTTACACCAATATATTTTTCAATCATTTTTAGAACTGGCTCTGACTCGACTGGTTTACCGAGAAAGCCAGTTGCACCGATCATTTTCGATCGCATTCGATCGATCAATCCATCCTTACCAGTCAAAATAATTACTGGTATATGTTTTAGACTTGGAGTTTTTCTGATTTGTTCGCATACTTCATAGCCGTTAGTAATTGGCATCAATAAATCTAGAAAGATAAAATCTGGTTTAGTTCTAATCAAGCTCGGCATAATTCTAAGTGGATCTTGAACTCCATAAGAACGATAGCCATGCCCGGTGAGAATTCTCTCTAGAGATTGATAAATCAAAATGCTATCATCGATACAAGCAATCAATGGTGCCTGCTTGACTGGAAGATTGTTGGGGGAACTAGAATTGTTTATTTGCCCGCTAAACTTCTCACTCAATGGGCTGCTTAGATCCGCAGGATTCGGTTTACTTACTCTCGACCTTGGCTGAGGCGATAAACTAATAAATCCCGACCGCAGTAATGGTAAAATGGTGCTAGTAAAATCTATTACAGATTGACGATTATTGAGAGCTAGACTGCGAAGAGAGCGATTGCCATCGATCGACAAAACAGTATGATGCAGCTCGGAATTATCGACTAATTGCGAAACTTCGAGCGACTTGGAAACAATTGCAAATAGACTAGGTGCGTACACCGCTAACCCTACATTCGACCATTCCTGCCACTTTTGAATCGATTTAGTCAGAATTGGCTCGATCTCAAGTAATGGTAATACTAGATTTAGTTGAGCATTGCCAGCTCCAGTCTGATGAAATTGATACGCTAAACGATTACCGCTCTGTTGACTAAATTGAATGATATCAAATAAGTTTTCGATCGTCATCCTGGCAACTAGATCGGCACATTTTTGGCGATCGATCGATTCTTCAACCAATAGCTCTGCTAAGATATTTGAATCTAACGAAGTTGTATGAGGATTATTGACTTGGGCGAGTTTTTCTGGTGGAAGATTTAGTTGAGCCAGACTCAGATTTCTCTGCCAGCAACCGAGCGGCTCGATCCCACCATCAACCCAGCCCAACCGTCCCAACCGAAATGAGAACGTCCAACTTAGACTTGGCTCTACTTTAACGATGAGATTTCCACTCAGCGATTGAGATTTAATATCTTTCAAATGAATGATCAAATCCTTAAAGCTAAGTCCTACCGATCTTTCACTACCTTGAACCATTCTGTTACACCAGTGTTTTAATACAAATTCTCAGCGAGATGCTTATACCTTAAAAAAAATGGATGGTTTGAGTAGCTTACACTCATAGCCGATCGCCTTAAAATATCTATTTTAATTATCTTAAAATGACCCTAAAAATAATTTTTTACCGATACTCTATCAATATGGTAGATACAAACAAGCGATCTGGATGCGATCGAGATCGCCGCTGGGATTTCGATTCACTTTTTACACTCACATAGCTAGTGTTCCCAAATTTTACCCAGAACACCAAAATGACCCTAAAGTTTTTAGTGCCGCTCGATCGACAAGTTATTTGAGCTGTTGCGTAGTCCTTTACCCCACCCCAGCCCTCCCCTCACAACTCACATTCCGC
>ENA-OFCI01001404-OFCI01001404.1-metagenomes-genome-assembly--contig:-NODE-1404-length-10673-cov-3.586080_pt1 | contig 10673 bp, 9 predicted proteins | sample MGYA00153391_OFCI01 | MGnify analysis MGYA00153391 | reverse complement strand
TCTCTTTTAGTGACTCCATCTTTATGCCGTTGGTAGTTCCGCGGAAAGTCACCTTCATGGCGAAGAGCGAATATTTCACCTCTCCGGGTATCAAAGGTTTTTTTAAAAAGATTATTTTCCAAGCGCTGGGTCAAGTTCCAGTCGATCGCTCGGGAGGACGTCGAAGTGAGTCGGCGATCCGCACAGGACTCAAACTTCTTGAAGAGGGCCAGTGCATTGGAATTTATCCAGAGGGAACTCGTTCTCCTGACGGTCGACTCTTTAAAGGCCGGAGCGGGATAGCCCGCATGGCGATCGATTCCGGTGCTCCTATCGTTCCCGTCGCGATGTTTAATACCGCAGAGATTCAACCTACGGGTCAAGTTGTCCCAAAGGTGAGGCGCGTTGAGATGGTTTTTGGTGAACCCATGTACTTCACGGGAGATTCCAGTGATCTGGCCCTGCTTCGCCAGGTTACCGATGAGATCATGCGTGGAATACAGAAGATTTCTGGACAGGTTTATGTCGATATGTACGCCTCAGATGCTAAGAACGCCTTGGCGGCAGAGCAGAAGAAGAGCGAAGAAGACTAGCCGTTACCTAAAACATCGCGGCGGGAAGAGACGTAGTCGCACACAGAGCATCCATCCTTAGATGGTGGACATTCCCCCTGCACCATCCGCACTAGTTCGGATAGACGATCTTGCAGAGCGATCGGATTACGTTCAGCGGGGAACCACGAGCTGTTGACTCGATATCCAAAGCCTGATGTGAGGTTGCCCGAGGCGCGGTCGAGAGACCAGGTATAGAGCCCGATGAGAGAGATCTTCTTTGGTGCATCTTTCTGGGGGTTCTCCAGGCTAAAGGCATATGCCTCAAGCTGGGGAGCGTAGAAAGTGCTCTTGTCATAGTCCTTCTTCTGCAACTTGCAATCGATAATTCCAAAGGTTCCGTCCGCAAATTCCAACAAGAGATCGTACTTACCTCGGATGTAGAGGCCAGAGTCAACTCCGTCTACAACAATCTTTTGAGATGCGACCCAACCACCATGCGAATGAACGCGACCCTCGGGAAGGTCTGGATGCATATCGGAGGTTTTAGCACCGATGAAGTAACGCTCCTGCATATCGGCAAGGTCACCAATTAAGGGCATGGTCACTGGCGCTGCTACCGAGTGGTTGTATTGCAACCAGAGGCAGCGATGACAATCGCCCCATGCATACGTTAAATGGCTTGGACTAATTGCGGCGCGGGCGCTACCCATAATGACCTGCTTCTCTCGGAGTGGGGAGTTGACCCACGATTATTTATAGCCGAAGTCTGTACTAAGCCGGTGACATCCGGGGAGCACGCCACGAAGAACTTCTCAGCGCTGGAGGAAGGAATTGATAAAAGTGAATATCCCCAAGCCAACCATCACGGCTCCTCCACCCACTCGAAGTCGGATGAGGCGAAGGGGATCGGAGGAGAGCCACGCGCGAGCGCTTCCCGCGACAATCCCCCAACTGCCATCAGAGAAGAGACAGATTAGGCAGAATATTGCCCCCAAAAGGAGCAGTTGCGAAATCAGGTGGCCGCGTCCCTTGTCGATGAATTGAGGAAGTATGGCGGCAAAGAAGACCAAGCTTTTTGGGTTTAGAACTCCCACCACATAGCCCTCACGGATTGTTCTCCTGATCGAGGGCCTGCCTCCACTGAGGTCGGTCATGGATTTGGCATGCAGCCGGCTGTGGAAAATTGCCGCGAAGCCTAAGTAGACCAGATAGCCGGCCCCGAGCCACTGCACGGCGAGGTAGAAGGGATGAGAACGCTGCAAAATGGGTCCCAGCCCAACTGCGACCAAGATCGAGATTGTGAACATGCCCAGCGCATTGCCCAGAACCGTTGCCACAGCGACGGCACGGCCCCAAGAGATCGCCCGGGCGATGGTGAAGAGGACGCTTGGTCCGGGGGCGAGAATGATCACTCCAGAGGCGATTAGGTACTCCCAAAGGCGTGAGGGAAGGATAAAAGCCACTCCGAGAGGGTACTTGAAGGTGGTGGTTTGAAGTGGACAGTTTTGTATCGATTCGATAGGTTACGCATCGTTATATCGAATCGATAGTACCGAATCGTTAGTTCTCAGATATGGAGTTGGTCAATGCGTTCGCGTAGTGAATCCCTCGAGTTCGCCCTGCTGGGTGTCCTCAACCAGGGTCCACTTCATGGGTATGAACTCCGTAAGCGGATGACCGCGATTTATGGCCCTTTCCGCGCCCTCTCATTCTCTGTCCTCTACCCACAACTCCACCGGATGTTAGAGGCAGGGGTAATCCAGGAGAACCTTTCCAAAGAGTTGAACGGCAGCAGGCGCTCTCGAATCGTTTATGCCATCACTGATTCCGGCCTGGCACGTTTTGAAGCTATATCAGCGAGCAGCGAGCCAGATAGTTGGGAAGATGAGAGCTTTGAAGTTCGGTTTGCCTTCTTTGGACCCACACCGCAGCGCAACCGACTGCAAATTCTGGAAGGTCGCCACGGCAAACTCGATGAGAAGGCGAAGATCCTTCGCGCCGAGCTTCTGAAATCTCCTGAAGGAATCGACCGTTATTTAGTTGAGTGGCGTCGTCACTCATTGGAATCTGCTGAGCGAGAAATCGCTTGGTTACAAGAGATGATCAATACCGAAAGGAAGTCCCTGTGAACGACCAAACTGTGACCAACAGTAAAGAGATCCGCGTAGCGATTATCGGAGTAGGAAACTGCGCAAATTCGCTAATCCAAGGCGTGACGTACTACAAAGATGCGGCAGTTGATGTCGAAATCCCGGGACTCATGCACGCAGTACTTGGTGGTTACCATGTTCGCGACGTGAATTTCGTGGCTGCCTTTGATGTGGATGCTAAGAAGGTTGGCCTCGATTTGGCTGATGCGATCTGGGCCTCGGAGAACAATACGATTAAGTTCTGCGATGTCGCCAAAACCGGCCTCATCGTGCAACGTGGTCACACCCTTGATGGCCTCGGTCGTTACTACCGCGAGACGATCGTTGAATCAACGGAAGCACCGGTTGATATCGTGGCAATCCTTAAAGAGCGCAAGGTCGATGTATTGATCTGTTACCTCCCAGTGGGCTCAGAGGAAGCAGCTAAGTACTACGCGCAGTGCGCCATCGACGCGAAGGTCGCGTTCGTCAACGCCCTTCCGGTCTTCATCGCCTCCGACCCTGTGTGGGCCAAGAAGTTCGAGGACGCCGGCGTCCCGGTCATCGGTGACGACATCAAGTCCCAGGTCGGCGCGACCATCACCCACCGCGTCATGGCCAAGCTCTTCGAGGACCGCGGCGTCGTGCTGGACCGCACCTACCAGCTCAACGTCGGCGGCAACATGGACTTCAAGAACATGCTCGAGCGCGACCGCCTAGAGTCCAAGAAGATCTCCAAGACGCAGTCCGTCACGTCCAACCTGAAGCACGACCTGGGCGAGCGCAACGTCCACATCGGCCCGAGCGACTACATCCAGTGGCTGGACGACCGCAAGTGGGCCTACGTGCGCCTCGAGGCTCGTGCCTTCGGCAACGTACCGCTGAACCTTGAGTACAAGCTCGAGGTCTGGGACTCCCCGAACTCGGCCGGCATCATCATCGACTGCATCCGCGCGGCCAAGATCGCCAAGGACCGCGGCATCGGCGGCGCCCTGATCTCAGCGTCGTCCTACCTGATGAAGTCCCCGCCCGTGCAGCGTCCCGACGACGAGGGCCGGGCCAAGCTCGAGGCGTTCATCACCGGCGAGGAAGAGCGCTGATCCTCCTCACGCGCTGATCTTGCGTAGGCATCAGAGCGGCCCACCGCGAGTGGGTGCGTCATTGCCAGGGGCCCGGTTCCACCGTCGAACCGGGTCCCTCGCACGTCAGATGGTCGAGGGCCTGGATCTGGGTCTTCTCGTCGATGCAGACCACGACCGCGTTCACGGGAGGATCCAGGTAGATCCCGACAACGTCGCGGATCTTGGCCTCCAGCTCCGGGTCGGTGCTGAACTTGAACGTCTCGACCTTCCACGGTTGCAGGCCCCACCGCCGGCATACCGCCTCCGCCAGGACCTGACTGTCGGCAGGCTCACCCCCACCAAGGCGGCGATCTCAACGTTGCTGCGCCCCTGCGCGGCGAGCAGCACAATCCGGGCCCGCTGCGCCAGCCCGGCCGAAATCGACGACGCCCGCGTCCACTCCCGAAGCACTCTCTCGTCCCCGACCCGCAAACCCCATGGCTCTACTCGCGACAGGCACCATGAGCTCAAATCCCCACCAGAAAGTCACTAACAACACGCGACACTAGTGGGTCGACGTGCTCTGCTGGTCCGAGGCCTGTGCGCGAGCCGTCCTGGACATCGCCGCGATGGCGTCGGAAGCAGTCTGGAGCTGCCTTGAGTACGTTGCCCAGTCCGAGGCGAACTGAGTCGAGTCGGCGCCGAACCAGTTCTGGCCGAGGGTGTTCACCGCCGCCAGCGTGCGCGCCATCAGATCGGTCACGGTCTGCTGGTCAGCGTCGAGCTGACCCGCTGTGGTCAGAACCGCTTGGCGCTGCATACCTTGGCTAACAGTCATCACAATCTCCCTCAGAAGGAACGAGCTTCGGCTGGGCGAACATCTTCAGTGCGCTGAGGTGGCCTGCTGCTGGGCGAACATCTCTTCGCGCGTCGGCGTGGCCCGCTGGTGGGTGAGCAACTCTTAGTGCGCTGAGGTGGCCTGCTGCTGGGCGGCGTTGCGCAGGCTGGTGTCGCCCATCGAGGCAAGCAGCGTGGCGGCTGTGGTGAACACCGGCTTGTGCGTGCCGGCCCAGTCGGCCGCGAACAGGTTGGCGTCAGCGCCGTGCCATGCATCCGCGAGCTACGCGACCTCCGCCTCGATCTTGCTCATCAGGGCAGTGATCTCCTCCGAGAGGCCGTGAAGGATGCGGGCCTGCACCTGCACCACCTCGGGGTTCATGCCCTCCCAGGAGCTGCCACCTATGTTGCTCATGTTCTTTTCCCTTTCACGGACGTGCCCACACCTGACACTGCGAAACTAGGTGCGCTCGGGAACGCAGTCGATGGGGAGCACTCCCCCGGGGACGCGACCAGGCCTTCGCTTCCACCTCCCGGATCAGATCCTTCGGCCATCGCGACCTGAAGCAGCTCGGGGCGGCCACGCTGAACCAGGAACCCGCGACCTTCGGGAAGGTCTGGCCGGTTGACCCCCGGAAAGCTGGACCGGAATACCGTCTGACCTTCGACGCCGTCTGGCTGCAGAGCCAAGCCGGACCGGGAGGTCTTGAGCAGACCCGGCAGCCCGAAGTTGGAGCTGAAGAACGACGTATCGCCCTCGGCAACGACAAAGTGGCCGTTGTCGAGACAGGCTTTGACCAGACTCGATAGAGCCAGCTCGGCGGCAGTGCCGGCCAGGTCATCCACCCGTTCGATCACGACTGCGATAGGCCCCTCGTGGAGCTGGTCGTGGTCCTGGGGGTGGTCCCGGGCGTGGACCTGGGGGTGGATCGGGTCGTGCTGGGCACCCCTTAGCTCGGCCTCCAACCGAGCGGTCAGTACGACGATGGAGTCTGGGCCCGCCGCGACCTCAGTCCAGTCCACCCCAGCGCTCAGCTCCGAGGAGCGTCGCGGCGTGAGGAAGTACAGCTTCCTGGTCGGGTCCCACCGACGCAGCGACCGGGCCAACGAGCCGAGGCTCGAGGTGCGCCCACTGCCGGAGGGGCCGGTGACCACAAATGATCCTCGTGCATCGAACGGCAACGGCAACAGGCTTGTGGAAGCGATACCGAGCACGGGGCTCCCCTCGACCTCGGTCGGAAGATCCTCCATCAGTACGCAGTCGGTCAGGCTGCGGATCGGGGGCGCCTCGCGAGCGTCCGCCTCGCGGAGCGCGTCGCCAAACGCGCTCACCGAACGCGACTGCGCCATGACCTCCGAGGTGCCACCCAGTACGGCGCACTGGATCTCGGCGCCGTTCAGCAGCCCTCGGCCGGGAGGCGAAGCCATGGTCAGGACATCGCCGGCAACGCCGAGGAAGCTGTAGTCGTCCGGGTGCGCCATCCGCAGAACCACCCGGCGCTGAACAGCGGCGGCCAGCGAGCCCGGCATACCGGTGCGTTGGTCGACCGCGATCACGAAGTGGACCCCGACCGGGCGGCCGTCGGCGGCCAGCGAGGTGAACAGGTCGAGCCAACGGACCCGCCCGCCCGTCTCGTAGGCCTGGCGGAAGGCGGTCAGACCGTCCACCAGGACGATGATCCGAGGCTCGTCAGGGGCAGCGGCCAGGCGCCGGTAGTCGGTGATCGTCGAGGCTCGAGCTTTCGAGTACCGCACCGCCCTGTCGTCGATTGTCGTGCGAAGGAACAGGAGCAGACGGGTCAGGCGCTCATGGTCGGCGCCGGCCACGACGCTGCCCACGTGCGGGAGCGACTCGAGCATGGACAGGGCGCGGTTGCCGAAGTCGATGCCATAGACGTGGCAGGGACCCCCACACGCGGTGGACCCGGCCGCTATCGCGATGGTGCGTAGGAACGCGCTCTTGCCCGAGCCGCTGGCGCCAAAGACCGCGAGGTTGCCATCCCTGTCGGGATGGAACGCGACAATCGGCTGGGCCTGGTTGTCCGGGTCGTCGGCCACGCCGAAGACCAGCTGGTCGTCGCGCCCGGCGGTCGGAAGATCGGCAAGGTCGTAGACCGGGCGCAGCTCGGGCAGCCACGGCACCCTTGGGATCGGCAGCTCGGCAGTATGGGCCGCGAGACCGATGGTCGACACGAGACGCTGGATGTCGGTCGGCCCGACGTTCACCCGGGCTTCCTCCACCTCCGACTCGTTGACCGGCGGCTCCCACACCTGGATCAACCCATAGCTCAACGTCTCGACCCGGATCTGTGGTGGCGGGGGCGCATCGGAGGTCCAGCCACCGGCATACCCCGTCTGGAACGGAGTCAGCCGCCCTGGCCCACTCTTGGACACCGCCCGCCCCGGGATGGCGGGGTCGAAGGAGGCGGCCATTCCTGAACCGAGAACGTCCGCGCTGTCGTTCTCGTCGGCCATCCGCAGAGCCATTCGCAGGTTGGTGTTGGCTCGCAGGTTGTCCTTGATGACACCGGCGGGCCGCTGCGTCGCAAGGATGAGGTGCAACCCCAGGGATCGACCACGCTGGGCGACGTTGACGACTCCCTCGACGAACCCAGGGACCTCCTGGACCAGGGCGGCGAACTCGTCCACGACGATGATCAGGCTCGGCGGTGCATCAACGTCGCCGCGCCGCTCCAGCTCGACGAGGTCCTTGGCGTTATGAAGGGCCAGCAGGTGCTCGCGGTATCGCAGCTCGGCGGACAGCGAGGCCAGCGCCCGCCGGACCAGGTGGGGGGAGAGGTCGGTCACCAGACCCACGGTGTGGGGCAGATCCACGCAGCTTCGAAACGCCGATCCGCCCTTGTAGTCCACGAGCAGGAACGTGACTCGTTCCGGGGAGTGCGCGGTCGCGATACCGAGGATCCAGGCCTGGAGCAGCTCCGACTTGCCGGCCCCGGTGGTGCCCCCAACCAGGGCGTGCGGGCCGTCCGTGCGCAGGTCGACCGAGAACGTCCCCTGCGCCGACCGGCCGACGATCGCGCGCAGGTTGCCGGACTTGCGGTGCGGGGTCTTCGGGGCGAACGGGCCGGTGAGGACGGACCGGCTCTCACCCCAGCGCTCGATCACGGCGTGCTCGGATCGGGCCAGGTCGGTGCCGATGAGGCTGAGCAGCGAGACTGCGCCGGGCAGGTCGCTGTCGTCGTCCAGTGGCGCCCCGGAGTCTTCCACCGGCGACAGGGATCGAGCGGCGGCGAGCGTCTCGTCGAGGGTGAGGGTGTCGACGATGATCGGCGTGACGACCTTGCCCTCCCTGACATAGCCGGCGCATCCCTCGGTTCTCCCTGTGACTGCACTGCTCCCTGTGACCTGGCTGGCCTCGACCTGGCTGGCCTCGACCTCGAGGAAGACCCTGCAGGCTGCCGGCAGCTGAGGCGTCGTAGGCGCCAACCAGAGCACGCAGACGCCCCTGTACCAGCCCTTCTCGGCGAGCTGGACGAGGCGACCTCGCTCCGCCGGCGCATCGTTCTCGACCAGGACGAGTACCCGCGGGTGGGAACCGTCGGTGTCCTGCTTCGGTTGCCCGGGCTCGCCACCCGACGCGACGAGGTCCTCCAGCTCGGACAGCAGCGCCGAACATGCTGGTGCCGCGCTGGCCAGATGGCCGGCTGAGATCGGGCTGTGCACCGACGCCGTGTGCGGCACCCACTTGAGCCAGTCCCAGTCGCGCGCTGAGGTGTTCGACGCAAACGCCGTGACGATCAGCTCGGCCGGCGAATGCAGCGAAACTGCTTGCAGCACATAGGACCTGGCTGCAGACAGCAAGACGCAACGATCTCCCGACACGCCTATCGCACCGGTGCTCAGTGGGTCGATGACAACCGGGACGTCGGGAACGACGGACAGACCCTCCATCGCCGTCGAGAGCTCGGTCCACGCCTGCGCAGTCGACCGGCCCAGCCGTGGCATCTTCATCGAGCTGCGCGACGGCAGCGTTCCCTGGCCGAGCCGCAGCTGCAGGAACCCGGGGGTGTCGTTGCGGCGCGTCCACAACAGCGGGCTCAACCGTCGGGCCGCCTCGGCGCACTCGGCGCCGGAGGGGTTCTCGCCGCGACGTTGGTCGGCTTCCACCCGCAGCGACTCGCGGATCCGCGTTGCCACGACCTCGAGATCCTGGCGGAACTCCCGCATCAGCTGCTCGAAGTCCTTCTTGCCACCTCGACGCTGCTCGATGTGGTTGCCCAGCATCATCATCGGCGACATCACCACAAAGATCAGGGAGTAGGGGCTGTGGGTGAACGCGAACATGCCGACCCCCAGGAGCGCCGGGAACATCATGGCCAGCCACGGCATCCGCGAAGGCTTGGGGCGCTCGGGCAGGCTGGGGAGGTCATGCTCGAGGCCTTCGAACAGCGGCGCGATGCGCGGCGACCTCGAGAAGGCCACCGAGGCGCAGTCACCGCCGGCCGCGCCAGGAGCGTTCTCGAGCAGGCGCACCTCGACCTCGGTGTCGCCGACGCGGACGCGATCACCCGGTTTGAGGACCGCCCGCGGCACCTCGGTCCCGCCGACCGAGATCCCATTGGCCGAGCCGAGGTCCACGACCTCCACGGATGGGACCGATGTGATCTCCAGGAGACCGGCGATCAGCAGCTTGGCGTGACGACGTGAGACGGAGGAGTCAGTCACCTGGATCGCACAGCCATGGGCACGACCGATGTATGCCGTGCCTCGCGGCAGCGCGACCTCCTTGCCCATGTCTGGTCCAGCGACGATGGTGGCCACCGCGACCGGACGGCCTACGTCAACAAAGGACTCGCTGCGTCGGGCGAGGGAGACCGTTGCGCCCGAACGCAGTCCACTCTCTGGAACCGTCGAGCCGGCGTCCAGCTCTCGGCGGAACGGGTCGAGGACTGCCAGGGTGAGATCGCCCTCGCCCGGTCCAGGCACCACCGGCGCCCCGGCGACGACGCGCGCGACGGACGACCAGGGACCGATCCGATCGGCAGATCGCATGGCGTCGGCGCTCGGGCGGTTGCTACTTCCGCCGGCGACGCGCTGTTCGGGGTCGGCGCTCGCGAGGTAGGTCGCTAGGTCCCCGATGGTCGTCGTGGAGTCGATGCTGGCGACCAGATCCCGGGCGTCATGACCAGGTGACTGAAAGGTGAGCTTCAGCTTCACGAGGTCGTGGCTGACTCGTGTGGTGAGCTGACGCCCAGCAGCGCAAGGTCGTGCACCGTGACCAGACGGGTGGAGAGCGCGTGCTCGACCAGCCGGGACTTGCGGCTGCTGGCCAGATTCCCGATCCCGCCGTGTAGCCCTCGCGTGCCTGCGTCGGCCAGCTTCTGGCAGACGTTGTCCAGCTTGCGGTTGAACCTGGTAAGGGTCCAGCCGATCCGTGCTGCCGCCACCGCCGAGGACGGGATGCTGCCGCTGCCCGGACAGCTGCGAGACAGGAAACCCTCACAAAGCGCAACCATGAGGAGCTTCTGGTCCGCGGTGAACGAGACGCGACCCACGGTCATCTCCCCCGAGTAGTCCGCAGCGAGAGGTTCCGCGGCTGCCGATACGAAGGCTGGGTTGTTCACGATGACTTCGAAGTCGTAGGTGGTCGGCCCGGCGGTGAACCAGACCAGGATCCGGTTGAGCGCCAACGGGATCCGGGCCCCCGGCGCAATCCACGCCTGGAACAGCCCGGTGTCGTCAGCAACCGTCGCCGTCAACGTCGACCCGACGTTGGACAGCCACCACAGGCCGCCCTCCTCCACGACCGTCAGGAAGCGACGGTGCAGGAACGGGTTGTCGTCGATCTCGACGTCACCCGACCGCCCGATCGTCAGCTGCCGCCCAGCCACCGCTGGGAACTCTTCACCACAGAACAGCACCTTCACCCCTGCATCGCTCACCCCTGCATCGCTCACCCCTGCATCGCTCACCCCTGCATCGCTCACCCCCGCATGCTGGCACGTGCGCGCTGACCACTGACCCGGTTATCCACAGGGGGCTGGAGTCCGAAGACGTCCCAGTGATGGCCGGTCCGGTGGGTCATCTGCCGGCACGTGTCCGAAGACGTCCCAGTGATGGCCGGTCCGGTGGGTCATCTGCCGGCACGTGTC
>ENA-OFCI01001403-OFCI01001403.1-metagenomes-genome-assembly--contig:-NODE-1403-length-10676-cov-3.472366_pt1 | contig 10676 bp, 8 predicted proteins | sample MGYA00153391_OFCI01 | MGnify analysis MGYA00153391 | reverse complement strand
GCTGCCGACGGCGAAGCCGGCGGCTTTAACGCAGTACAGAAACTCCTCACCAATCGCGACTCAAGCGACTGTCCTGTCTCGCCTGATTCTTGACAGTCCTATATCAGCAGATGCTTAACACTGTCGAACGCATCGCGGCAGAGGAGTAAGTGCCCAGGTAGAGGCCGCTTGCTGCGGCGGAAGCAACAGGCGTACACTTTTACGTACAGGAGGCAGTGATGAAGACGATGAGCTACACCGAGTCCCGAGCCCGCTACGCCGAGGTGCTCGACGGGGTCACAAACGACCGCGAGGAGGTCATCATCACCCGCGCAGGACACGACCCGGTCGTCATCGTCTCCCTTGATGACTACGAGTCCCTCCGCGAGACCGCTTACCTGATGCGCTCACCCGAAAACGCCCGACGCCTGCTCGACGCGATGGAGCGGCTCGAGGCGGGGCGCGGCGAGGCACACGACCTGATCCAGACCGACTGACGTGCTCCTGGTCTGGGACGAGAACGCTTGGGAGGACTACCTCTGGTGGCAAGCCCAGGATCGCAAAGTCCTCAAGCGGATCAACGCTCTGCTGGTCGACATCCAGCGCCACGGTAACGAAGGCATCGGCAAGCCCGAAGCGCTCAAGCACGACTTCGCCGGCTACTGGTCCAGACGGATCAGCGACGAGCACCGGCTCGTGTACAAGATCACCGGCGACGAGGTCCGCATCGCCACCTGTCGCTACCACTACGGATAGCCGACTGGCGGCATGTGCGGACAATGGTTATGGACGTCGGCGGTATTGGCGTGGCTGCCGTGTGGATCAACGATGATGGCCCCATGACCGAACTGGACATCGCCTTCGAGCTGGCCCTACGTCTGCCATGCCGCTCCCCGACGTGACGTGCGGACAGTGTTTCGGCAGATTCCCTCACAGCGCGTTCTAGCAACGACCCGTGGCTCCCCAATCGGCACGACCGATCGGCGGCATGAGCGGACGTTGCTCGCGGCTCCACTGGATCTGGCCCCTTGCTCCACCCATGTCGACGCAACACCGCACCGTTGCTGACGTGCAGTTCAAGCCGCGCGCGGCGTAGGCGACGCTTGACCTCGACCTCCTTAGTGGCGGGATCGGCATACGCGGACAGAAGAGCCAACTGGTCTCGGAAGGCTTCCTGCGCCTCCTCGTCGGTGTAGCCAAACTCACGCCACGTGTAGCCGCCCGGCAAGTCGAGCAGGAACATCTCGCCGTTGAAGGAGAGCTTGGCCTCGCCGTCCCGGCCTGGGATCGACATCAGAAAGACCAAGTAGCCATCGTCGTCAGCGCCAGGGGACTGCACCGCGTAACCGCGAATGTCTCCATACCGCTCCACTTGGGCGGCGAACTGCGCCAACTGCACGGGAGGTTCGGGTCACGGCGCGTTTCCTGTGACCGAGACGGCGACGTCGCCGCGCCTCGGGTGCATCCCATCATGGTACCGTTTTGGTATGAGCAGACAGATCGCAGTCCGCCTCCCCGATGACCTGGTCGCCTTCGTTGACGACCTTGTGAGTCATGGCGATGCCACCAGCCGTGCGGCCGTGGTGTCTCGAGCCCTCGAACGGGAGCGCCGTCGCAAGGTCGCAGAGCGAGATGCAGCCATCCTCGCCAGCGCGGCCACGGACTCCGATCTGGACAGGCTCGCCGAGTTCGCTGCGGCCACGTCGATGGACGATCTCGACTGATGCGACCGATTTATGCCGCGTGCCTGGACAAGACGCGCCCGGTGCTGATCCTCACGCGTGAGGTGGTGCGCCCCCATGTCAGTCGGGTCACCGTCGCACCCATCACCAGCACCATCCGGGGTCTGTCCACGGAGGTGCCAGTCGGCCCAGCCAACGGGTTGGATCACACCAGCGTTGTGAGCTGCGACAACATCGTCACCGTGCCCGTCAGCGCGCTCGGACGTCGGCTGGGCTTCTTGTTGGCCGAACAGGAAACCGCGCTCACGGATGCGATCCGGGCTGCGTTCGACCTCTACTGAACGCGCGTTCAGCGCCCAAGTTGAGGTCAAGCCACACTGTGCCTCGAGTCGGGCAGGATCACCGACCTCAAGGCTGCGGCCGCCGACCCGACTGCACCCGCGGTGCTGCAGCTGTACACGAACCTCCTTGACGCCTCCCAGAGGCACCTCCGGGCGGTCGGCGGCTGACACCTAACTGGCGCCCCTGATCGGGGCGGGACAATCGTGTTCAAAGGCCCTGCGGCCAGATCCACCCCACCGTGTCCACCCGAAAGCTCGGTGAGAACAACGCCATCTTCGATGGGATGAAGCACGGCAAGATCGACGGCCGGGTCGTCATCAGCTACTGACCACCCGCGGGCCGCATCCTGACGCGATGACACAAGGGCCGCCCCTCTGCGACGAGACCTATCCCGTTCCGCTGATGGCGTGAGGAGAAGGCCGGCAGAACAGCGCAGACGACAGGTATGCCGTGTCCCATCGTGATCGGGACACGGCATACCTCTTGTGGAGGACGCTCTCGCACCACCTGGGTCCGGGCGGGCTGCAGGTCGATTTCAAAGCCGGCCGCACGTCGTTGTGGTCAGACGGGGCCGAGGAGCCCTGCGAACCATGGGAGGTCATCATGCCCAACCCCATCGTCGACGCCAAGATCCGTTCCACCGACCCGGATGCGACGCGCACGTCATCGGCCTGGCCCAGCAAGGCTGAGCCGAGTCGCTGGGCAGGGCTGGCCGGGTCAGCTCTGGCGGGCATTCGGCGAGGGCAGGTCGAGCCTCACCACCTGTGACGACGCGGGCGTAGTGTTCGAACACACCCGCGTCGTCATGGGAGTCAGCCGGTGTGGGGAACAGTCCGTGAAGAACGAGCAGCCTGCCAGGGGAAGTCGCCATGCAACCATTCGTTGTCAACAGTCACGATCGAATTGTGTTTCCTTCCAACTTCATCCCGCAGCTTGACCTGTCGGTCATTGACACTCTTGAACAGCTGGACAGCGTGATCAGACGCGACTTCGAGATGAAGGCCCCGACGGGAACGGACATCCTTCATCGCGTGGAGTCGGGTGCCTACTCCAGCCGGTACGAGCTGATGCGCGACGTCGCCCTCAACCTCTTCTGGACCAACCGGTTTGCCACGACCCTGTATGAGAAGCGTCCCACTCGCTGGGCTGACGTTCCTCGCGCGCGTGCCGATGTCTTCCTGCCGATCGTCACCCCGTGGGAAGACGGTGACCGCAAGATTGCCGCTGTTCTTGGTGCTTACGAAGGGCTGCCGCCGACCTGGAACAAAGACGTGGAGGACCGCATCTTCACGACGCTCTTCGACGTGTTCGGGCATCGCCGGCACCATGCCACCGATCTGCCCACGATCAAGCCCACCGTGGCCGAGATCCTCTCCGACCCGACGAACCTCACCTTTCGGCTACCGGGCTATGACCCTGACTTCCCGGTCTACGACTTCAACCAGATCATGGACTGCGACGAGGAGGTGCCCGAGCTCGAGGCACTGAGCCGCTGGGCGATGGTGCTGCACAACCAGTATCCCTGGGACCGCTCCAAGGGTGAGCTGGTCGCGGTCGGCCAGCTGAAGGACGACGACTACGTCGTGGTTCTGCACCCCCGCGACCAGGACGTGCGGCACTTCCTGCGACGCCTTGAGCGTGGGGTGGTGCCAGCCTCCGGTTCGAGGGCCAAGGACGCGACGCAGCCGGTCCGCCCCTATGCGCCGGTCAACGTACGAAGCCAGTTCTCGGTGATGCCCCGGATCGAGGCCCTGGCAGTGGTCCACGGTGAGGTCACCTGCAGCAACGAGGACCTGATCCGAAACTCGGCCTACAACTGGTCACCGATGACCGCGGACGAGATCTTTGACAAGACGGGCATCCACCAAAGGCGCTACACCTCGCGAAGCATGGAGGAGATTGCCCTCGAAGCCGCAGCGTCTGCTCTGGCCCATTCGGGCCGCGGACCCGAGGACATCGGGGCTGTGCTGGTCTGCACCTGCACGAGCACCCGGATCATTCCCTCCGTTGCGACCTGGATCTCCGGTCAGCTGGGAATCTTCCAGACCCATGCGTCCTGCGACATCATCGCGGCATGTGCGGGGATGTCCTACGGCCTTTCCGACGCGACCCGAATCCTCCAGGAGGTTCAGCGCCCGGTGCTCGTCGTCTGCGTCGAGAAGTTCTCGGACAAGATCGGCAACGTTCGCCCGTCCCGCATGATCTTCGGTGACGGTGCAGCAGCCTTCGTGATCGGCGCCGCCCCCGAGGGCGAGCCTCCGGACATCGAGTTCATGCAGACCTACGCGAGCGGTCCAGCGACCCAGGTGAACTCGATCATCTGGCCCAACCCTGTGTTCGACAACAACATCACCGTGTTCGGGCCGCAGGTGAAGTCCCTGGCCGGCCGCTACCTCAATCAGATGATCGAGGATATTCAGCAGCTGCCTGATCCAGATGGCGTCGCCGCGTCGTTGCTGGACAGCATCGACCTGATTGTGCCGCACCAGGCAAACAAGACGATGGTGATGCAGCTGGCCGACAAGGCCGGGCTCAGTGCCGACCGGCTGTACTTCAACATCGAGCGGGTCGGTAACGCATCGTCGGCGAGCATCCCGCTGGCCATCCACGATGCCGTCCGGGACCGCGTCATCAAGGAGCCCACGCGGATCTTCGCTCCGGGCTTCGGTGCCGGCGCCGTGGCCGGCTACTGCGTGATGCGTATCGACCCAGCCGTCGTGGCGATCGAGGACGAGACGAATGCAGAGGCCACCCAACCCCTCCCGGACAGCACTTCGCCGTTCCAGAAGCCCTCGGCGGACGACGTCCAGCTGGCGTTCGGTTAGTCCGAAAGCAGGACCCTGACCTCTAGTCTCAGGGTGTCCGTCGAGCAAGGGAGCCCTCTCACATGATCAGCCGCATCGCGATCGTCAACCGGGGAGAGGCCGCGATGCGGCTGATCCACGCAGTCCGCGAGCTCAACGCCGAGGGCGGCCCTCAGATCGAGACCGTTGCATTGCACACGGATGGTGAGAGATCGGCCATGTTTGTGCGGGAGGCAGACGCCGCATACGCCCTCGGACCCGCCGCGGACCGTCCCTACCTCGACCTTACCGTCCTCGAACGTGCGTTGACGAAGACGGCTTCGGATGCCGTCTGGGTCGGCTGGGGGTTCGTCGCCGAGGACCCGAACTTTGCCGAGATGTGTGAGCGGATCGGGGTCACGTTCATCGGCCCGAGCGCGAGGGCCATGCGACGCCTAGGCGACAAGATCGGCTCCAAGCTTCTCGCCGAGGAGGTCGGGGTGCCAGTCGCACCGTGGAGCCGCGGCGCAGTCGACGACATCGAGGCCGCCCACGCGGCCGCCCGGTCGATCGGATACCCGCTGATGCTCAAGGCAACCGCCGGTGGTGGCGGACGCGGCATACGGGTGGTCACCTCCGATGATGATCTGAGCCAAGCGTTCGATCGAACCCGCGAGGAGGCGGCGCGGGCCTTCGGCAGCGGCGTGGTGTTTCTCGAGCGCCTGGTCACGGGTGCTCGTCACGTTGAGGTGCAGGTCATCGCCGATGACCAGGGGACAGCGTGGGCACTAGGCGTGCGCGACTGTTCGGTGCAGCGACGCAACCAGAAGGTCATCGAGGAGTCGGCTTCGCCGTGTCTGGACGAGGAGCAGGTTCGCGACCTCAAGGCATCGGCTGAGCGGCTGACCGAGGCTGTGGGCTACTGCGGCGCCGCAACCGTCGAGTTCTTGTACCACCCGGGTGAACGCACCTTTGCGTTCCTCGAGGTCAACACACGGCTACAGGTCGAGCACCCCATCACCGAGCTGACCACAGGCTTCGACCTGGTCAAGGCCCAGCTGCATGTCGCTTCCGGGGGCCGGCTCGAGGGCGAGCGTCCGAAGGAGGCCGGACACACCGTCGAGGCACGGCTCAACGCCGAGGACCCGGACCGCGACTTCGCACCCTCACCCGGCCGCATCGCGCTGCTCAACCTGCCGTCCGGCCCGGGCATCCGGGTTGACACGGGTGTGAGCCAGGGTGACCTGATCCCAGCGGACTTCGACTCGATGATCGCCAAGGTCATCGCCCACGGCCGGACCCGTGCGGAGGCTTTCTCCCGCCTGAGGCGGGCCCTGGCCGACACCACGGTCCTCATCGAGGGCGGCACGACGAACAAGAGCTTCCTGCTCGACCTGCTCGACCAGCCCGAGATCATCGACGGCAGCGCCGACACCGGGTGGATCGACCGGGTCCGCAACCAAGGTCGCCTACAACCGGAAAAGCACGCCGGAGTCGCTTTGGTGGCCGCTGCCATCGAGGCCTACGAGGAGCAGGAACAGGCCGAGAGACTGCACTTTCTCGCCACAGCTCATGGGGGCCGGCCACAGGCACGGCACGAGGTCGGGCGCGCCATCGACCTGAAGCTGCGCGGCGCTTCGCACCGGGTCACGGTGGCGCAGATCGGCCCGACCCGCTTCCGTGTGGGGTTCAGCGCGGATCAGCAGGACCGCGAGGTCGACGCCGACCTGGAAAAGCTCGACGACTACGTTGGCCGACTGGTCATCGGGGACCAACGGTTCCGGTTGGTCAGCGCTACCCACGGTCCTGTCCACCTGGTCGAGGTCAACTCAACAACCCATCGCGTGAGCCGCGATGAGGGAGGGATGATACGTTCACCCGCCCCTGCGCTGGTGGTGGCCGTACCGGTTGCCGTTGGTGACCTCGTCGAGCTGGGTGCGCCGGTTCTGGTGCTGGAGTCCATGAAGATGGAGACGGTGCTGCATGCTCCGTTCGCCGCGCGAGTGCGCGAGATACTCGTCAGTACCGGCGGTCAGGTCGAGATGGGCACTCCCGTGGTCCGGCTGGAACCCGTCGCCGAAGATGACGGCAGCGCGCCGGGGCTGGTCATGGTCGCTGCCCCGCTCGAGCTGCTGGACCTGCCGGCACCGCCGGAGACGACGGCGGCGACACTCACCGCACGCCGCCTCGACGACCTGCGCAGCCTGCTTCTGGGGTTCGACTTCGCACCCGGGGACGCCGCGCGAACCCTTGCCAGCTACCTGCGGGCTCGCGCCGAGCTGGTCGCGACCGGCGAGCTGCCACTGAGCCAAGAGATCGAGGTGTTCGGCGCATTCGCCGACCTGGCCGAGCTGGCCCGAAACCGACCAGCCGCCGAGGAGACGGAGGATGAGCGGGTTCACAGTCCCCGCGAGCACTTCCATGCCTACCTGCACAGCCTGGACGTCGACCGTGAGCACCTGCCCGATGGCTTCCGCCGCCGCCTGGCCCGAGCGCTCGCGCTCTACGACGTCAGCGATCTCGAGCGCACCCCTGCGCTCGAGGAAGCGGTATTCCGCATCTTCCTGGCCCAGCGAGCGGCGTCCGATCTGGTCGTCATCACCACACTCCTGCAGCAGTGGATGATCGAGGCGCCGCCTGTGGGCGATGTCGCAACCCAGGCGCACGAGGTGCTGGACCGGCTTGTCGTCGCCACCCAGCTGCGCTTCCCCATGGTGGGTGACCTGGCTCGCAGCGCACGGTTTCGCTGGTTCGACCAGCCGGTGGTCGACGCCGAGCGCCAGGCTGTGCTGGCCGGCGTGAGCGCCGAGCTCATCTACCTGTCCGACCATCCCGACGCGACCGACTACGGCACCCGGCTCGACGCCCTGGCAGCGATCCCGGAGCAGATCGTGCGCTTCCTGGCCAAGCGGATCGAGAACGAGCTGCCCGAGCAGGAGCCGATGCTCGAAGTGCTCGTTCGCCGGCACTACCGGGAGCACGAGCTGCATGACCTTCACCAGCTGAGCGCTGCTGGGCGGCCGTTCGTGGTAGCGGACTACAGCCTGGACGAACACCCAAGGCATCTGGTCACGACCATCGCCAAATGGTCAGAGCTTGACCCGACCTCCGACCTGGTCGCCGCGATCGACACCCAGCTGGCACTCGGAGCAGACGACAAGGATGCGGTCGTCGTGGACCTGTACCTGTCCTGGCCCGGCGTTCCCGACACGGTGACGCAGGTCTCGGACGCGTTGCAAAAGGCACTGAGGGCACTGCCCTTCGCAGGACGGGCGCGACGCACCGCTGTTGCGGTCTGTCCCGGCGGCGACCGACCGGTGTCGTACTTCACGTTCCGCCCCGGCCCTGGCGGTGTCATCGAGGACGACCTCGTGCGCGGCGTCCACCCGATGGTTGGCCGCCGCCTCAACCTGTGGCGGTTGCGCGACTTCGACATCACCCGACTCGAGGCGCCGGAGGACGTGCTGCTCTACCACTGTGTCGCGCCCGGCAACGCGGCCGACCAGCGCCTCGTGGCCCTCGCGCAGATTCGCGAGCTGGCCATCGTCCGGGACGCCGACGGACGCGTCACGTCATTGCCCCACGCGGAGCGCGCTGTCGCCAGCTGTCTCGAGGCGATCCGACGCGAGCGCAGCGCACGGGGAGCGGCAGGATCCCGGCTCGACATGAACCACGTGTTCCTGCACATCTGGCCGGTGATCGCCGCGCCCCTCGATGAGCTCACAGCGCTGCAACGCACCATCGCTCCTCTGACCTCGGGCGCGGGTGTCGAGGAGGTACTTGCCCAGGGCCGGATCGCAGGCCCCGACGGGGGGGTCCACGACGCCGCCGTCCGCTTCTCCTACCAGCCGGGGGCTGGCGTCGTCACCGCGGTGACCGGCCCACCGACGGAGCGTCTGCGACCGCTGGACGACTACGCGCAGAAGGTGCTTCGCTCGCGGCGGCGCGGCACGGTCTACCCGTACGAGCTCGTGAGCCTGATCAGTGGGCCGTACGGAAGCTTCGTCGAGCACGACCTGGACGAGCGCGGAGCACTGGTGCCGGTTCAGCGTCCGGCCGGAGGAAACCACTCCGGGCTTGTGGTCGGACTGGCACAGACACTGACCGTGCGCCACCCCGAGGGCGTCACGAGGGTTGTCCTGCTGGGTGACCCCACCCGGGCGCTGGGCGCCGTGGCCGAGGCCGAGTGCGCAAGAGTGATCGCTGCCCTCGACCTGGCTCAACAGCTCGGAGTACCGGTCGAGTGGTTCGCCTTGTCCGCTGGCGCACGCATCTCGATGGACTCGGGCACAGAGAACATGGACTGGGTCGCGCGAGCACTACGCCGCATCGTGACTTTCACCCAGGCAGGCGGCGAGATCAACGTCGTCGTTGCCGGGATCAACGTCGGGGCCCAGCCGTACTGGAACGCCGAGGCCACGATGTTGATGCATACCAAGGGAATCCTCGTGATGACCCCTGACAGCGCCATGGTGCTCACAGGCAAGCAGTCGCTCGACTTCTCGGGCGGGGTCTCCGCCGAGGACAACTTCGGCATCGGGGGCTACGACCGGGTCATGGGCCCTAACGGCCAGGCGCAGTACTGGGCGCCGGACCTTGCCGGCGCCTGCGAAGTGCTGCAGGCGCACTACGACCACACCTACGTCGTACCCGGCGAGCTCACACCCAGGCGGGCTGCGACCAGCGACCCGGCTGATCGCGACGTGTGCGTATTTCCGCACCACGTTGCCGACAGCGAGTTCCGCACTGTTGGCGACATCTTCTCGTCAGCCACCAACCCCGACCGAAAGAAGCCGTTCGACATCCGCACGCTGATGCGGGCCATCACCGACCAGGACCACCCGACCCTCGAGCGGTGGGCTGGCATGACCGACGCCGAGACGGCCGTCGTCCAGGACGCCCACCTCGGCGGGTATCCGGTGTGCCTGCTCGGGATCGAGTCGAAGACGGTGCCGCGTCGCGGCTTCCCGCCCACCGACGGCCCCGACACCTATACCGCCGGCACGTTGTTCCCCCGCTCGTCGAAGAAGACCGCCCGGGCGATCAACGCCGCGAGCGGGAACCGGCCGGTAGTGGTTCTGGCAAACCTGTCGGGCTTCGATGGTTCGCCGGACTCCATGCGGCACCTTCAGCTGGAGTATGGCGCCGAGATCGGCCGCGCCGTCGTGAACTTCGAGGGACCCATCGTGTTCTGCGTCGTGTCGCGTTATCACGGGGGCGCGTTCGTGGTCTTCTCCAAGGCACTCAATCCCGCCATGACTGTGCTTGCCGTCGAAGGCTCGTTCGCGTCGGTCATCGGTGGCGCGCCGGCTGCGGCCGTTGTCTTCGCCGGCGAGGTGGACTCCCGCACCGCATCCGACCCGCGTGTCGCCGACATCGAGGCTCGGGTATCCATTGCGGTTGGTGCGGAGCGGGCGTCCCTTGTCACCGATCTGGCCCAGCTGCGCTCCAGCGTCAGGTCCGAGAAGCTTGGAGAGGTCGCCGCCGAGTTCGACGGCGTCCACAGCATCGAGCGGGCCGTGAAGGTGGGCTCGGTCGACGCGGTGATCCGTGCCGCAGAGCTTCGTCCACAGCTGATCGCAGCCATCGAGCGCGGACTCGTGTAACGAGCTGCGTGCCGATGGAGCGGGAACGACCGAGCCGACGGCGCCTATGCCGTTCTGGATGGCCGTCAGGGCGAAGCCCTTGTCGAACTTGACAGTGATGTGGGTGTCGTCGGCCTTGGTCATGTCCGCCTCGTAGGTCGCTCCGTCTGCATCGGTCTCGACCCGGTAGACAGTGCCACCGGGCACGGCCCGAGCGCGGCCGCCTGGGTGGCGCTGTCCTCGACAAGCAGGATCTTCACGGCGCGCGCGGTCATGAGGTGAGGTCCACGAGGCGTCGGGCAATC
>ENA-OFCI01001401-OFCI01001401.1-metagenomes-genome-assembly--contig:-NODE-1401-length-10686-cov-4.830308_pt1 | contig 10686 bp, 5 predicted proteins | sample MGYA00153391_OFCI01 | MGnify analysis MGYA00153391 | reverse complement strand
TGGGAGCTGAAAGGCGATCGTCATCAGCAAATGTCCTGTAAATAAGGTACTAATTACTTGAGGATTGAAGCCACGAGCACCATCCGATTGGGGGATGAAACCACTAAAATATAATGGTAAAGTAGTTTGAGTCTGAGATATGTAGACAGTCAAAATAATATTGACTATAACGTAAACTAGTAAACGTCGATCGCGTAATGCTGTTGTATAACCACTTAAAAATTGCACCGATCTTTTGGGCGATTGTAATGTCTCTTGAATCCCAAACGCGATCGTCAGTAAAAAACAGCAAAAAGAAATTCCATCGATAATAAATAGGCTGCGATATGCTCCGGTAGAGCTAATCAATAGCCCCCCAGCAATAATTCCCAGTCCCATCCCGACATTATCCGCCAAGCGGGTAATCGCATACGCAAATCTGCGCGTCTCCCCAGTTGTCAGATCGGCAACGATCGCCTCATTAGCAGGCCAGTATAAACCTAAACCGAAACCTTGGACGAGACAGCCAGCGATCAGCGTCGGGAAATCATTTGTTACCGCAAAAATACCACAGGCGATCGCTAAAACGACTGTAGATAATAATAAAACTGGTTTGCGTCCCCACCGATCGGCATAAGTCCCGCTAATCAGCCGTCCAGCAATTCCTGAAATCGAGGCACTGCCTAATGCTAGTCCCACAGATGTCGCTGATAGCCCTACTTGCTGCACAAAAAAAATCGGGGCATAAAAAAGGGTGAAACCGCTACCAATTTCTGATAGCAATCGACCCAAAGCAAGAATCCAAATCTGTAGAGGTAGCTTGGACATATCGAGCCAGGGGTGGGGAAGATCGGGAGCCACAGCATCAACATCTCGATCGACTCTGCATCCTTACTGTAACCCAAGTTGCTACCCATAACCCAAGCGGTCAAAAACCGCTCATCGGCAAGGCAGACGCTACGCGAACGGGGTACAAAGTCCGCGAACACAGACTTTGCATCGCTAGCCACGATTTAAATTGTAGGAGTTATCCCTCACGGCTAGTGCAAAGCGATCGGACTTATTCTCCAAGTGCCAGAATATCGATGCGGACTGCCCCGATCCCAGTATTTTTCAGACCAATGGCTTCCGCCGCACCAGCGGAAACATCAATCATCCGGCGATGATGAAAAGGGCCGCGATCGTTAATCCGAACTACGACGGCTTTACCAGTTTTGAGACTGGTAACTCGGACTTTGGTACCAAAAGGTAAAGTCCGATGTGCTGCTGTCAAACCGCGAGGATTGTATCGTTCGCCATTAGCAGTCTTGGAACCAGCTTCACTACCATACCAGGAAGCTTGTCCGGTATGGGTGGCAACAATTTTGTCGAGGGCTGGTTGTAGGGCTTTGGCAGGTTGCTCGATGTTCGCGCTCTCTATTTCGACAGGCTGCGCTAACGCCGCCGGAATCGATCGTCGAGCTGGAATATTTTGCTGTTTGGGTCGCTCTACTGGAATTGCAATACTCGGTTCTGGAGCGACGATATCGTTACCGACTTGCGCGATGACGGTCGCTACGATCTGCTGGGGTCGCTCATTATCAAAAATAAATACAGGCAATCCAGCTTCAAAGCTAGGAGTATCCAATCGATTGTTGGCACCAGTAAAGATCGGTGCAACTTGCGGTACAGGAATGATTTCGGGTCGCGGGGTGGATGTATCGATCGCTGTTGCAGCGAGAGTGTCCTGAGGTTGTGGAAGGCGATCGATCTCAGCCTGAGCGGTGGTTGAATTAGTAATTATCGTTGGTCGAGCGCGATCGCTATGTACGACGAGAATAGGCGTAGTGGCTGTCTGACTGGCAAATGATGTGAATGCTGCTGGATTGGTTGCCCCAGTAAGTTGTGGCATCGGCAGAATGGCAGCAACTGGAGCAGCCGCTGAATTGATGCTGTTACTTAGAGGGTTCTGAGTCGAGACAATTGGTTTAGTAGCCTGGGACTTGGGATTGAAGATGGATGTTGCTAGGGGAATTGCAGCGTGATGGAGGTGCCGATTCCTAAGCGGGATGACTATAGCAATTTGATGCTGGTTGCGATCGGCTAATGATGCGATGGTTGGAAGTTTACTAACTTGGGGAACCACTTGGTTCGCTACTGGTAATACAGCGTCAGTTTCGATTTCGGAGGCTGTCAGTGGAATAATCGTCGGCAACGATTGTGGTAAAGGGCTGTAGTTATCGCCAGCTTTTACTGGGGATGGTACTTTAGCCTGAACATGAGCGATCGGTGCCAATACCGCAGTCAGGATTAATGTGCTTAGACAAGTCCAACGATGTTGATTCATATCTGATGAGGGAAAACAATATTGAATTGTGTAAAATTGATACTCTCGTAGCAACGATGTCATGCTGATGGCGATCGCCATGCGTCAAACCCGTGCAAAACTTTATCGTTGCTGCTGATATTCGCTCAACCTACATTCAACAGCAAATCTACCGATCTGGTAACAACTAGCTGTTTACAGGTTGGCAAATCCGATTGACCAATTTTACCTGCTTTGAGTGACAAATAAGTATTGTTTGATTTGCAACTACTCAATCTCACAGCTTCTAGATATCAATATACCCTCAGAATCATCATTACTCTCAACTACTCTCTTTTCTATTGTCAAATTAGGCTAGGGTAGTGAGTAGATGGCTTGCGACTTGCGCGTAGCCGTTGGCGTTAGCATGCCGTAGGCATAGTGTGACTGGTGGATCGATCGGGGTGGGAAGGGAATAAGAACGTTGGCTCTAGATTAGCGACTGTATAAATCCTGATTTACGACATTGATATCGATTATCTATCTAACGATAACGACGACCTTGGCGACGACCTTCTCCGCCACCCAAAACTTCCATCTGGACTGTGCCGACACCAGAACTGGTCAAACCGATCGCCCGCGCGGCACTAATCGAAAGATCGATCGCCCGTCCGCCTACAAATGGCCCGCGATCGTTGATCCGCACCACAACGGATTTTCCAGTATTTGGACTAGTCACACGGACTCTGGTACCGAAAGGTAAAGTGCGGTGAGCCGCAGTCAAACCACCTGGATTGTATCTTTCGCCACTGGCAGTCATTGGGCCACCTTCATTCGCTCCGCCGCCGTAAAAAGAAGCTTGCCCGACAGCTTGAGCGATCGATTGTTCTGATATGACTGAAACATGGGATTGAGTGGAGTTGACTGATGGTGTAGCCGAGGCTGCTGTTGCGATTGTCAGCGTTGCTACGAGAGCAGTTAGTCCAGTCAAAGTTTGGTAATTCATATGCCTATTGTGAAACGTTTTTATCTTTGAGATTTAGCTCGGATCCACCATATTTTCAGGGATAATTCACCGATTGCTAGCTCATACTTGTTCCGTGTTCACCTCGGTGTGAGGAACGTTTGGTCTACCATAACACGAAGTTTTTTATAAAATTATTGTTCTATATCCTTGACAAATCGAGTTTTGTATGTAGACAAAAAATGGAGATCGAGTCCCAAAAGTCCGAGCGATCCCCACCAACCCCAGCTTTGAGCAATGCGATCCCCAGCATTTTTAAATCAGGAAAAATGATATGTTACATTTATTCGCATATATTATTTAAATGTTTTTTCAGTCCAAATAGGGTTGACAGGGTTGAGATGTTCGCAAATTTTTTATTAAAATTTTATTAAAATCATGTCGATGGCGACTAAATCTGTAAATCAAAAGACTAGATCCGCTCGTTAAGGTCGCTAAATCGGCATCAATAGATGGAAGAATCGAAAAGACAGCGGCGATTCTCCCGATCGAGAGGCAAAGCAGGGAACAACAACAGGCTGTAACTGGCTGCTGAAAAAGCTAAATTGCTAAACCCAGATTTGCGGTGGGTAAAGCGATCGCTGTAAAATGCCTATGCCGATCGTCTACGGGGTCAGATATGGATTATCAACAAGCAGGTGTCGATGTGGTAGCAGGGAGGGCGTTTGTCGAAAACATCAAAAACCTCGTCCAAAGCACCCATCGTCCAGGAGTTTTAGGCGGTTTCGGTGGCTTTAGCGGCTGGTTTGAACTGCCGTCTGGCTATCAGCAGCCAGTCCTAGTATCGGGTACAGATGGAGTGGGTACCAAGCTCAAAATCGCTCAAGAATTGGACAATCATGCTTCGATCGGGATCGATTTAGTCGCAATGTGCGTGAATGATATTTTGACGTGCGGTGCCGAACCGCTATATTTCCTCGATTATTTAGCAACTGGCAAACTCAACTCTACTCAACTTACCCAAGTAGTAGCAGGAATTGCCGATGGTTGTCGTCAAGCTGGTTGCGCGCTTTTGGGTGGTGAGACTGCGGAGATGCCAGGATTTTATCAATTAGGTGAGTACGATCTGGCTGGCTTTACTGTGGGAATTGTCGAAAAAAGCAAGACGATCGATGGTTCGCAGATCCAGGTGGGTGATGTGGCGATCGGGTTAGCTAGTAGTGGTATTCATAGTAATGGCTACAGTCTGGTGCGGAAGATTGTCAGCGATGGCGGCTATGGGTGGGAGGATACTCCCAGTCGCTTGGAAGGGAAAAATCTTGGGGATGTGTATCTAACTCCCACTCAAATATATGTGAAGCCGATTTTAGCAGCGATCGAGCAACAATTGCCCATTCGTGGGATGGCGCATATTACGGGTGGTGGTTTACCAGAAAATTTACCGCGCTGTTTGGGTGCTAATCATTCGATCGCGATCGATCTTCAGAGTTGGCAGATTCCGGCGGCGTTTCAATGGTTGGCTGAGGCGGGAAATGTGGCACCTGTGGATATGTTCAATACTTTCAATATGGGAATTGGGTATGTCACGATCGTACCAGCGGCTGCGGTGAGTGAAGCGATTGCGTTTTTTAAGTCACAGGGGATTGCTAGCTATGCGATCGGGACTGTGGTTGCTGGCGATCGATCTTTGATTGGGATGCCAGGGTAACGTTAGTTTGGGTTGATAGTTATACTTACATCTTGCATCAGTTTAAAAATACTATCGATCGGCGTAGATTTAGGGTACCCACGAGGGGCACCCTTACAACCTGAGTTCGATGAGGCTACGCTTCATCAAACTTAGACAGGACAACAAATCTAGGTGTTGGGCAGATTTCATCTGAATTTTGACACTGTAAAACTTACCATTAAAAGGATTAATAGTTGAAAATATTGAGTTAAATTAAGAAATCAATAACAATCTAAATAGGTACAATACTGAAGAAGTCTTGAACAGGCTCGTCTAGCTTTAAACTCGGTTTTTTAGGTTGATGAGTATAAGCAATTAATGCTGTAATCAAATTCAGCATGAAATTGTGTAAGCTGCGATGACGAGAATGGACTAAGTAAGAAATATTTTTCAATTGGTCATTGACTGTTTCAATCACCGAGCGTTTACGAAGTAAGAGCTTATCATTCATAGGGACAAGTTTATTTATCATGTTAGACTTGAGTGGTGTGATTAACTGTAGCCCACGATTTAGCAATTGCTCAAATAATTCTTTTTTAATATATCCTTTGTCTCCAAACATTTTACCAGTTATGCCCTGTGTCATTACGGATAAATTTGTCCGGTCATCCACATTACCAGGTGTAATTTGACAGCTTAATATTTCACCAGAATCGTTAATTATTAAATGTAGCTTAAACCCGTAGAACCATCCCATAGAACTCTTACCCAGTTTAGCAGTTTCTTTAAAAACCTTATTTCTGGTAATCCTTTTTGGGTGGCAGACTGGGATAGCAGTACTGTCTACAAAACTAATTCCAGTCACCTGACCTTGACGAGATTTCAGATAATAAAGACAGCTAGGCGGGTCACCCGCCCAGCAAGCGGTCAATACATTTGGCATCAACTCTACCATCCGATTATAACTAACTAGATTGGGGAAATAATCAATTAAATGCTCACAGACATACTTAAGATAATAGTCTTTGAATGTTCGATATTTCGACTGATGAAAGTGAATAGCAATAGTCATCACCTCGCTGAGTGACATCCGACAGTAATTTGGTAAGTTCTTACCCTGTGCTGGAAATAAGGTTGATGAAAAAGTTACCAGCCAATCCTGACAAAAATCGTCTAGTTCACAAAAAAGTTCAGTTAAGTCCATAATCCATAATCTAATTCTGGTTGGTTCGATCTATATATTTTCATTTAACCAGAACGGAAGATTGAAAACTCATGTGGGAATCTTATTGATACTTTTATTCGGAAATTATTTCTCAGGCTTTTAATAACTTATTGATTCTTGATTATTTGTAATGATAAATAATCAAGAATCAATAAGTTATTATCAATAAGCTATATTTATTGACAATGACTTGAGAAGTACCTTGTTTTGACAATTAATAGTTGGTGCTCAAACACAGTCAGGGAGTTGATTTGATGAGGCATAGCCTCATCGAACTCAGGTTCTAAAGCATCTACCTCTAAAAACTGGTAGTCCTCAGCTATAAATATGCTTATTCACCCTTTTGGAGGGTTTATGCAAATAACCCCTGATTCAAACCTCTTGCAGGTTTATTAGGATTGTACCTGGTTCAATCGTTGGTACAAACAAGGATAGTTCTTTGAGTTGCATCTTTAACCTGAATCCTGATGATGGCAACAGACATTTTACCTACTTTCAGCCCTTAACCGAACCGTATTGAAGTAGCTGGGATCGACCATTTAACTGAGAGGGTGTCTGAAAAGGGGGTAGAAAAGCTCCTGGACAAATTATTCGATCTAAAATTCCTGATGATGCGATCGGTAAGTTTTGAATATAACCATTCAAAGTTCCTAGTACAGATTCATAACTAGCGAGTAATTGTCCAAATCAGAGGCTACGCCAACGCACCTAAACCCTTGAGAGTAGCTAGTTGAGCGGTTGTAATTCCAGTTGCGCCGCTAACATTCATCCCCTCATAAATACGTTGCGGTCGCAGCACCTCGATACATTCGCCAGTAGCAGTATCCCACAAGCGAATCGTGTCGTCATGACTACAGCTAGCTAATAACTGCCGCTGAGGATCGGGATGATAGGCGATACCAGTAACAAAGCTGATATGACCTGTTAAAATTTTGAGACATTTCCAGGTATTTACATCCCAGATCCGGACGGTGAGATCGTTACTAGAGCTAGCCAGATAGGCACCATCGGGACTAAATTTCACCGCCGTAATCGTACTAGTATGCTCGTTCAAAACTTGAAGACATTCCCCTGTCCGCACATTCCAGATCCGAATGTTGCTATCTTCACTACCACTGGCTAATAGCTCTCCGTGAGGATGAAAAGCCACCGACCAAATATGACTGGTATGTCCTGGGAGCGTCCGATGGCAAGTTCCAGTTTTGACATCCCAAATTCTGAGATCGGAATCGTGGCTAGCACTGGCTAGTAACTGCCCTTGAGGATGAAAGTTCAAGTCAACTAGGATGTTGCCCTCTACTGTCTGGAAAGTTTTCAACAGTTCCCTAGTGCGATAATTCCACAGGCGAATCATCGCGTCGCCACTGCCAACGGCGAGGATCTCGGCATCGGGAGCAAAGGCAATTGCGACAGCAAAAGAGCAGTCTTTTTGCAATGGTGATGGATGTGCTTGTAGATAGGCATTGTCACTGATATTCCACAATTTGACGGTGCTATCAATACTGCAACTAGCCAGCAAATCGCCTTGAGGTGGAAATGCGACGTGCCAAACTGCCATCCCATGAGCTGAAATTGTACTCGTACAGCGAGGGATATTAATATCCCACAGTCGAATTTTGCGATCGTCACCACTGCTAGCTAAGAGATTGCCGTCGGAGTGAAAAGCTAATGTTCTAAAAGCTTTCGGAATACTAATGAGAGTTTTTAGGCATTCTCCAGACTCAACATCCCAAAACTTTAACATCCCCTCATTATCGCCGCTAATTAACTTGTTACCAGTGGCATTCACAGCGAGCGAATACATATTCTTATGCCCCTGCAAAACTCGAATGCAGTGCCAATCACCAGTTGGCACTGTTGCCCACATCCGCACGGTTGAGTCTTGAGAGCAACTCACAATTAGTTGCCCATTGGGAGTGAATATCGCCTCACCAACAGAGCGAGAATGCGCCTGCATCGTTTGGAGACAAACTCCAGTTTGCACATCCCAAAGTTTAATTGAGGTATCAAAGCTACTACTGAGGAGCTGTGTACCCAGAGTATTGAAAGCAACCGACCAAATAACTTGAGTATGTCCGGTGAGGGTAGCGACACATTCACCAGTTGTGACATCCCAGAGCTTGATGGTAGCGTCAAAACTGCCACTCACCAACAGCGTGCTAGCGGGATGGAATGCCACATCTCGCACCTGTGCGGTATGTCCGGTTAAACTTTTGAGCAGTTTGTGGGTAGCGACATCCCAAAGTAAGATCGAGCCATGTTCGCCATTACAGGCGAGGGTTTTGCCATCACCGCTGAGGGCGATACCGTAGATAGCGACTGAAGACTGCCACGACTCCAAACATTCGCCACTATCGATATCCCAGATTTTGATGTATTTATCGAAACTACTACTAATCAATCTGCGGCTATCGGCGGTAAACGCCATCCCGACAACGTAACTATGATGCGCTCTAATGTTGAGTATATTTTGACCGCTGCCCATGTCCCAAAGCGAAATCCGACCATCACTACAAGAATTCGCCACCACTCGATCGTCTGGACTGATAATTACTTTATGAATATCCCCGATCGATTCGGCAAATAGTGACGTAGCCAGATTAGCATCAGTAAAATTGACTCCATGCAGCGGCAGATCTCGCAAATCGGCTTGGCGAATACTCAGTCCTGACAAATCTAAGCCAGTCATATCGGCTTGCAGGTGAGAGAGTAAATTGAGGCAGTTTCCCGCACCATAGCTCGATGCCGAGCATGAGTCAGTTGAGAGCTGTTGCAGAATTTGCTTCAGAGCCAGCTCGATCGCTTTTCGTCCGCCCAAATCTGCTTCTAGCATCGTCAGTAACGGCACAACGACGATCCGAATTTGACTCTCGCGCACATAATCCTTCGCTGTCGCTTTCATCAATGCATAGCGCAGCAATAACTTCGGCACTCGATCGCAAATTTCCATCCGTACCGCAGTTAATAGTCGATCGATCGCGTATTCCATCACTACTGGCTGCTGGGTGAATTTACCTCTTTTGTGTTCGATGAGCGATCGACCTTGCAAGTATTCTAGCGATTCCAATAACTGCGCGATCGAAATAGCGGGAATCAGATCTGCTTGCAGTTCCTCGATTGACACCCATTCTCGATCGATCGCCAGCCAATACATAATCTGTGATTCTACAGGCGAAAGTCGCGCGAACTGACGCTCCAACAACACCCGAATTCCATTAAAAACAGCCGCACCTCGATCGAAAAATTCCGCGATGCGACCGTCAAATAATTCTAAAATTGAAGTCGAAATGATTTTCAGTGCCAGCGGATTGCCTGCATACAGATCGACTAATTGTTGACCATTATCGATCGTCAGTGGCAACCCTTTATCTTCGAGAATTAACATACCTTCATCGATCGATAGTCCCGGCAGTGGCAAGATCCGAATCGGTAAATGCGCCCCTGCAAACATTGAAACTTCGGCAATTTGTTCGCGACTAGTCAGCACTACACAACTCTGATGCGAGCATTCTGCTAATTGCCTAAATAACTCTCCATAAGCCTCATAACCCGCTAAATATTGGCGCGGATGTTCGCCGAGCAAAATTGATTCGACATTATCTAATATCAACAAACAGCGATGTTGCTGTAAGTAATAAATCAGCCGCGAAATATGATTAGTAGAAGAGATTTCGATCTCTTGTTGTCGCGACAGTACGGCAACAATGTCAGCTAGTAAAGCTGAAAGTGCAGGTGCATTGCGGATCGATCGCCAGATGACATACTCAAATTCGCCCTGTAACTGCTCTGCTAGCTTCACAGACAGTGCTGTTTTGCCAATCCCACCAATCCCTAAGATGGCGACAACCCGACAGCGATCGCCCAATATCCAGCGGTTGAGGGTGACTAATTCCGCACTACGTCCATAGAACTGAGTAACATCAATCGCTTCGCCCCAATTGGTGTAATTTGTGACAGGTGGCAAGTTTGAAGTTGCGGCGGCGTTTGTGTCTGGTTGTCGCTGTGCGGCTCGATGGAGGACTCCATGCAGATTATTTTTGGTGACTTTTTCGCCGACAACCTTAGAGATCGATCGCCACAGTTTCGAGCCGACATCTTTGATATAGCCAGAGTCGTAACCTGCGTTTAAGGCTATATCTAAGTATGTCTGTCCCGCCCAAGATTCGCTAAAGACAATCTCTTGAACTATGTTGAGGCGACCTCGCTGTAATAACTGTTCGACTAGCGAGATCGCCTCTATGTCTGTCATCGATCGACTTGGGCGGCTAACTTTGTTACAGTTTTCGCATTATACAGCTTGTTTATTACGGAGTGTGCACGTAAATTTACTAAAAGACCCGACTTTGATCTGACCTTTTCTGACTATCAATTTTTGGCTCGTGCGGCGAGTAGACTCAAAACATTACAGAGATTCTTGAACAGTCCTAGATTTTGCAAATCGAATCTGCTATTAATCTGGACATGTTGTCCCATCTGAGTTTGATGAGGCTACGCCTCATCGAACTCAGGTTATTCGGCAATTGCTTCCCAATCATTAGCTCCACAGATTGTAGCACAGATGGTGA
>ENA-OFCI01001399-OFCI01001399.1-metagenomes-genome-assembly--contig:-NODE-1399-length-10710-cov-3.344533_pt1 | contig 10710 bp, 8 predicted proteins | sample MGYA00153391_OFCI01 | MGnify analysis MGYA00153391 | reverse complement strand
GCTGACCACAGATGAGCGTTTTTCAAGCAACGCGAAACGCAGTGCTGCGCGTGGGGCGCTGTCCGCCTTGATCGTCCAGGCTTTCTCTTCGCTCACCGGCGCACAGGTGGCCGACCGCCTGGAGCAGGCCGGCATCGCCGCAGTCGTCCTCCCCTCACTGTTCGAGGAGCAGGTCGAGCACGAGGAGAGGCAGGCTGACCGGCTGGGCGACCTCGGCACTGACAGCAATCCGGAGGCGACCGGCTACTTCCCCGACCTGGCGGACTACGAGTCGGCCGTTGACCGCTACCTGCGCCATGTCGAGGAGGCGAAGAAGGCCCTGTCGATCCCCGTGGTGGCCAGCCTGAACGGGGTGACCCCGGGCGGCTGGGTCAGGTACGCGCGGCTGCTCGAGCTCGCTGGCGCCGACGCCCTCGAGCTCAACCTCTACGGGGTAGCCGCCGACATCGAGGTGACCGGCAGCAAGGTCGAGGACGAGCAGGTCGAGCTCGTCGCCCTGGTCAAGGCGTCCCTCTCCATCCCGCTCTCGGTCAAGATCGGCCCTTACTACAGCGCGTTGGGCCACGCGGCCTCGAGGTTGACCGAGGCGGGGGCTGACGGCCTTGTGCTGTTCAACCGTTTCTACCAGCCCGACATCGACCCGCGGACGAGGAAGGTGACGCCCACCCTGGTGCTGTCGTCGTCGTCTGAGCTGCGGCTGCCGCTTCGCTGGGCGGCCATCCTCTCCGGTCGGGTTGAGGCATCGCTCGCGGTGACGACCGGGGTCCACACCGGAGCAGACGCTGCCCGCTGTCTGCTCGCCGGCGCTGACGTGGCGATGATGACGTCAGCGCTGCTGGAGCACGGCCCAGAGCATGTCGCCACGGTCGAGAGTGATCTGGTGAACTGGGCCGCCGAGTCGGGCTTCGAGTCGGTGGCGCAGCTCAGGGGCAGCGTCAGCCAGCGCAATGTCACCGATCCGTCCGCCTTCGAACGGGCGAACTACATGGCCGCCCTGATCGGCTTCACCAGCTCGTTCCGCTGACCCGGCCAAGCCCAAGCCCGTTGCGGCTCAACCGCCCTGGGGTTGGGCGGCGTTGATATTGACCAGCCAGCTGACGCCGAACTTGTCGGTGCACATTCCCAAGGTGTCACCCCGGCCTTCACGAGCGGCATCGCGATGGTGCCTTCCGCCGCGAGTCCCTCGCAGTAGCGACGCAGCTCGCCCTCGTCTTCGCCACTGAGGGAGACCGAGTAGTTGTCCCCCGGCGTGAACTTCCTGCTGTTCGGGGTGTCGGCGCCCATCAGGGTCAGCCCGCTCTTGGTGACGAGCATCCCGTGCATGATCTTGCCCTGCTCGGCCGGATCCTCACTGGCCTGGAACTCGGCGAATGTGCTCAAGGTGAGCTCGCCGCCGAATACCGACTTGTAGAACTCCATCGCCTGCTTGGCGTTGTCGCGAAAGCCCAGGTAGGGATTGAGCTTGGTGCTCATGTCAAGTCCCCTCAGCTGTTGGGTCGGCACTTCCTCTCGGATACAGCGGTACGGCGCCAGTCGGGCAGCCGGGCGCTGCCGTACGGGATCGCGGCGAGTGTGATCGAGGTTGCGAACAACTCGGTGCCGGCTCGGGTCCTCACCCACTCGATCACGGCCCCAGACGGCGTTGGCTTCATCAGCTCGGACACGACGTTGGTGTCGACGATGATCATGCCGACGGAACGGGTGACCGTACCGTCACAGCTGCCATCGTCTCGACCTCCACGTTGCTGTCAATGCTGGCACTCGGCGTCGGGCCGACCGAAAGATACACGTCGTGGGATTGGTCGTGATCGGTTCGGCACCTGACTCAACTTTCACGCTCAGGACCCGCGTGCCGCCTGCCATTCTCCTGTATGCCCTCAGAAGAGTGAGCTGCACGCCCCCCACGGTGACCGTCCGTCCGCTGACAACCGCGAAATACGGCCCGACCGGCTGACTATCGATGGTGAAGTCCTGAACCGCTCCCCCGTCAGGGCTACGGCACAGAAGTGAACGGTGCTTCTTCGAGCCGCTGCAACGCGCCCCGCAATCCACTGTGGGGATTGGCATGGGGCAGAACCTGCACGATGTCCGCCAGGGCGTCGGTCGGAGTGCGGCCGGTGAGTCGCGCGCCATACAGGGCGGCGACGGCCGGGGTGCGGGACTGGGCCTGGACGCAGTGCAGCAGGACAGTCTTGCCCTCAGCTCGCAGAGCAGTGACGGCCGCGGCGGCGTCGGTCAGCACGAAGTCGAGGTTCGGGTTCTGGTGCCAGTCGGGCTCGTCGATCAGCCAGACCTCGATGTGGTCGCCAGGGGCCACACCCGGTGCCGGGACCTGCGCCGTGCCCAGTCGGCAGAGCGAGACCACCGCGTCCACCCCGTCGGGCAGGTTCTCCAGAGCGTCGACTCCACCGAGCCACACCCCCTCGTCGTGCGGGTGGCGGACCAGCACGGCCGTGTCCTTGTATGACGAGTAGTCCACCTTCGCGCCCATCGGCCAGCCCGCAGAGTCGGCACGACCGCTGCGCGCGGTCATCACGCCAAGGGCAACCAGGTCGCGGGCGCGCAGGCCGGGCCAGCCGTGGATCTGGCGGCGCCACCCGGCCGGAACCGCGGACGCGCCATAAGCGGCACCTACCAGGGCACCCGCGATGGCGCCAACGGTGTCGGTGTCGTACCCCCCGCGGACCGCGGCCTCAAGGGCGCGCCGGAAGTGCGCGGGCCTGGCGGTCGATGACGAGTCGTCCAGATCTGCCGGGGTGGCGGTGGTCGTGATGGCGGACCACGCGCCCTGCACCGCCTGGACGACCCACCCGTTGTGCGGGAAGTCGGCCGGCCCGGAGCGTTCGGCACGATCCAGGCGAGCGGACCAGGCTCGCGCGCGCGCCTTGGGCAGGCGTCGCAGGCCGCGGCGCAGGTCGAGGGTTCCTTCCAGGACCGCGTGGCGGATGGCCAGACACCACAAGGCGCAGGCCTCGCCCGCCACGGGATCGTGATGGGTCAGTCCGCTGATCTCGTAGGCGGCGTGAACGAGGGCGCTCGGATCGTCAAGGTAGGCCAGAGCGATCGGAGCCGTCCGCATCAGCGATCCGTTGCCGGCGGAGCGGCCGGTGCGGGCATGGTGCTGCGCTGCCGCCAGCTCCAGGTCGGCACCGGTCGGGGAGCCCTCACCGCGGGAGGCTGCCGCGCGCAGGCCACCGTGCAGCACGGCGCTCGTCTGCGCGCCGACGTCCTTGGCGTTGGCTGCCCATCCCGCCCATCGAGCCGCGATCTGGGCGCGTGTCCTCTCTGTCCGCAGGTCCGCGCCGGTCGCGCTGAGCTCGGCGATGGCGATGGCCATCGAGGTGTCGTCGGTCCACTCCCCTGGCGACCAGCCGAACGACCCGCCACCTTTCATGGTGACCGCGATGTCGGGGCGCAGCGGCGGGCCGAACTCGTACGGGGCGCCAAGGGCGTCGCCGCACGCTATGCCGAGCAGGACGCCCGCGGCGCGATCGACCTGTGCGGTGGTGAGGTGAAGGGTCACGCAAGCTCCATCAGGTGGTGACGACGGTTGAACGCGGTCGCATGCAATAGCTCATCGTCCCAGCCGAGTCCGCGTATCTCGTAGCGGGGGGACCGGGAGGCCAGGGCGTGCCCGGCTCCCACCGCCGGCGGTCAGCTGATCGCCCATAGGCACACCCGTGAGAGACCCGACGAAGCGGCGAGCCCGGCGACCTGGCGTCGCCTCGGCCGGCAGCAGGGCCGCGTCGAGCGCGGCCACCTCGAGCAGTCCGGGCAGGTGCCGGCGAAGGCTGGTCGGTGATGCGAACAGCTCCACGAAAGCGGGTTGGCCGCCGAGGCCAATGAGCACGCCCCGCTGACCCGGGAGCGCTCGGATGCTCTGGATCCCAGCAGCCAGCTCGGTTGCCTTGGTCTCCTGCGCCCCCTGCGCCCGACCGTTGCTGCCCTCGGAAGGAGCGGCCCGGCGGCGGGTGCAGGTGGTGACGCCGACCGGCCAGATACGCCGTCTCTACGCCAGTGCTGTGGCGGTCCGGACACCAGGGGGCTGCTGCGCTGCGGGTGACTGGAGGGGAGTCGTGCGGACCGCGCAGATGTTCGTCGGGCTGCCGTATCTGTGGGGAGGACGTTCCGGCTTTGGTCTCAACTGCTCGGGTCTGACCTCGCTGGACTATCGGGCCCACGGTGCGACCATCCCCGAGATGCGGACGCTCAAAAGGACACGGACAAGGCGGTGGCGAAGAGCGCCCTGCGACCCGGCGACCTGCTCTTCTATGACACCAGCGGACCCGTGCATCACGTTGCGATCTTCGCCGGCAGCGGCCGCATGGTGCGGTCCCCCAGAACCGGCAGCCCGGTCCAGACGATCGCTGAGTCCACTGCGTCCTACGCGCGTGAGTATGCCGGTGCCCGCCGCCTCATCGGCTGATGGGCCCGGCGCGGTGCTCACTGACCCCGACCCGGTGTCCGGCTGCCCCCCCGTCTCCAGTCCGTGGTTCCTGCCAAACGACCACCGCGCCATCGTGGCTTACGTCAGGACCGGCTTGAGCGCGTCGAGCAAGCTCGGCGAGTCCGGTAGCACCTCCAAGTCGTACCGAACGCGGATCGCGGGCTTGCGGATCTCGACCACGGCGCGGAGGTCGATGGGCGTGCCGATCACGACGACGTCGACATCCGCCTTGTCGATGATCTCCTCCATCTCGGCGAGCTGGCCTTTCGAGTAACCCATGGCTGGCAGCACCGGCCCGACGTCATACTTGAGGAAGGTCTCTGCGATCGTGCCGGTCGCCCAGGGCCGCGGGTCGACGATCTCGGCCGCTCCATGTGCCCGGGCCGCGACGACCCCAGCGCCGAACTTCATCTCGCCATGGGTCAGAGTCGGACCGTCCTCGATCACCAGGACGCGCTTTCCCTTGATCGCATCGGGATCGTCCACGGTCACGCGGCTGTTCGCCTGGATGACCATCGCGTCAGGGTTCGTCTGGTGGATCGTGTCCATCAGTGCGTTCACCTGTTCGGCCGAGGCCGAGTCCATCTTGTTGACCACGATCACGTCGGCCATGCGGAGATTGACCTCGCCTGGGTAGTAGCTCGTCTCGTGACCGGCGCGCAGCGGGTCGGCCACCACGATGTGGATGTCCGGCTTGTAGAACGGCAGGTCGTTGTTCCCTCCATCCCACAGCAGCACATCGCATTCTGCCTGCGCCTGCTCGAGGATCTGGCCGTAGTCGACGCCCGCGTAGATGATCGTCCCCGACATGATGTGGGGCTCGTACTCCTCGCGCTCCTCGATCGTGGTGAGATGCAGGTCCAGGTCCTCGAGCGTCGCGTACCGCTGCACCCGCTGCGCCTCGAGGTCCCCGTACGGCATCGGGTGGCGAACCGCCACGACGCGCTTACCGGCTTCCTTCAGAATCTCGGCGATCGCCCGCGTCGTCTGGGTCTTGCCCGAACCCGTGCGGACGGCACAGACGGCGACCACGGGGACGGTCGACGTCAACATCGTCGATCCCGGCCCGAGCAGCACGAAGTTCGCGCCGGCAGCCTGCACCTGGCTGGCCTTGTGCATCACATACGTGTGGGGGACGTCCGAGTAGCTGAAGATCACGTCGTCGATCTTCTGATCCTTGATCAGCGCCGTGAGCATGCTCTCGTCGTGAATCTGGATGCCGTGTGGGTAGCGCTCGCCGGCCAGGCTCGCCGGGTACATCCGGTCGTCGATGAACGGGATCTGAGTCGCGGTGAAGGCGACCACCTCGACCTGGGGATTGTCCCGATAGGCGACGTTGAAGTTGTGGAAGTCGCGCCCGGCGGCGCCCATGATGAGCAGTCGACGCTGCATCTCTGGATCCTCTCGGAGGTTTGATGCGCAGAACATGCGGTCTGGCGCCCTGAACCTATCCGCCCAACCGGTCAGGCGCATCGATACCAAGTGACATTGTCTGCGGAACCTCGCCCCGGACATGACGACAAAGAGCGGCTCACCGCCGATCACCACCTGGTCGCGACCACCAGTGCCCAAACCACCCGAGCCCGGCCGTCACCCGAAGAGCGGCCGGCTTTGGTCGCGATCTAGGCCGGCAGCGGCCACATCGTTGCAGTCCCCCACAACCGGCAGCCCGGTCCAGACGATCGCTGAGTCCACTGCGTCATACACGCGTGAGTATGCCGGTGCCCGCCGCCTCATCGGCTGATGGGCCTGATGCGGACAACCCTGAAGGTTCAGACTGCCGGAGTCTCCTGTGCCGGCCTGGCTGCCAGCAGATCCAACTCATCGTCGGGGTAGATCATCGCCGCCGGCGGGTTGGCACGGGTCCTGGCCACCAGGTAGTACACGGCCGCCGTGACGAGCAGCCCGACGATCCACGAGATGTCCGCTCCACCGAGAGCGTCGGTGATCGGGCCGGTATAGAGCTTCTGCGCCAGGAACGGGATCTGCACGAGGATGCCGAAGGCGTAACACGTGAGGGCTACTCCATTCCAGCGTCCGTATCGCCCCTCCGGCCGGTAGAGCGCTGGGATGTCGACGCGCTCCTTGGAGATCAGGTAGAAGTCGACCAGGTTGATGGCGCTCCATGGCGTGAAGACCATGAGCAACGTGAGTATGAAGTTTTTGAAGTTGCTGAGGAAGTCGGCACTGGCCAGCAGCGCAATGAGCACTGACACTGCAAGGAATCCGCCAATGTAGAGGGCGCGCACCACGGGCGAGATCCTGCGGGTCCGCGTGAACGCCGACACCGTCGTCAGCATGGACATGAAGCCGCCGTAGGCATTCAGGCAGTTGACCGTCAGCTTGCCCACGACGATGACGAGGTAGATCAGGATCGCCACCAGGCCGCCTCCGGCGAGCTCACCGAGGAAGCCGACCTGGTTGTCCAGGAATCCCTTGCCGTTGACCAGTGGGAGCGACGCAACAAGAGCGCCCAGGGTCATCGACACCTGTGAACCGATGACGCTGCCCAGGAACGTGGAGCGGAACGTGGTGCTCTCGGGGGTGTCCTGAGGCAGGTATCGCGAGTAGTCGGCCACGTACGGCCCGAACGTCAGCTGCCAGCCAGCGGCGAGGGAGATCGCCAACAGGAAGGTCACTGCGTCGAACGGCTTCTGACCGATCAGGGTGCCCACGTCGTAGCTCGTCACGAGGCGGATCACCAAGTAGGTGAAGCCGACGATCCCGACGACCGTCGCAATCCGGCCCAGGATGTGGATGTAGCGATAGCCCAGCGTGGCCACGACCGCGGTGAGCACGCCAAAGATCACGATGCCCACCACCGGCGCGTCGATATGCACGATCTTGTTGACCGCCTGGCCGGCGAGCACCGTTCCTGTTGCTGCGAACCCGAGATACATGATGATCACCAGCACCAGCGGGACTGCCGCGCCGAACACCCCGAACTGGGCCCTGCTGGAGATCATCTGGGGCAGGCCCAGACGGGGGCCCTGGGCCGAGTGCAGCGCCATGATCACGCCGCCCAGGAGATTGCCGATGAGCAGGCCGATGATCGCCCAGAGCGCGTCCGCGCCAAAGACCACCGCCAGCGCGCCGTCGACAATCGCGGTGACCTGCATGTTGGCCCCGAACCACAGCGTGAACTGGCTGCGCGGCGTGCCGTGTCGCTCCGCCACCGGGACGACGTCAATGGATCTTCGTTCGATCCGGGTCGCCGGGATTGCTGGGTCTAGCCGTGACTTGTCCGCCATGTCGGGCACTCCTGCATCGGGATACGCACGCCGCGCTCTGCGGCCACGCGGTCGGCGATGCCGTAGGCCGCGCCAGGTGCCCGAACGGTATCCCGCACGCAAATACTGGTCAGAACGCGGGTGCCCTGTTGATCGCGCCACCAATCCTGGTGGTGGTACTCACGACGACTGGCCCCCCCTCTTGTTCGCAGACATGCGCAGCGCCTCGAGCGTCTCAGGGCCACCCTGGGCCGTCCGGCTCATGTGGTCGCGCCTGTGCACGGGTTGTTGATCAGCCCCCTCAGAAGATCATTCGTCTGCGGGTCCACCGAGTGGATCGCCACAGCGCGCATACCTCGGGTTAGCAACACCTTGTAGACATTGCGGATCAGCCGGTCGGCCTGGGAGTCATCGACCTTGATGCGGTTTCGGAAGTCGGGATCCTTGTTGGCCGAACGGACCATCGCCCAACCATCGTCGCGCCATACCAGGTCGGGCCCCATGATGACGCCTGCGTAGTCGTACTCGAAACCCTGGGCGGTGTAGACGCATCCGACTTGTTCGAACCCGGCGGGATCCGTGGCCCACAAGGCCGCGGCTGGGGCTCCGCCGACGGACCGGTCCCCCTTGAGGTTCCACGGACGCGACCATCCGCCGACCTGCACATCGCGGACGAGCGTGCCGTCAGGTCGCGGATCGCTCCATGGCCAGCAGTAACCGGCTGCGATACGCCCGCTGTACCCGTCCGCGATCCTCGTCGCCAAGGACGCCTCCATCTCAGCAGGCGAGTCAACAACCTCGACATCGAAATGCGGATCACCGATCCACTCAATGGGTCCACCAGGCGTCAGACCCAGAAGCCGCTTGACCCAGAGGAGGTACTCCTCCGAGCCACCGCAACGGAACTGGGCATCGAGGTCGATCTTCACAACTTGTATTCCCCGCGCCTGGGCGTTCGCCTCGATGTCCTCGACGGTGCCCTGCTCGCCGGGACGCACGACCTGGAACTCGTCGAGCAGGAACACGGGAACCCGCGCCGCGGCAATGAGCTCGTCGATCTGGGGCCGGCCGCTGCGATAGGCGGCTTTGGTCCAGCGATTCACCGAGGTCTCGCGGATGCGGTGCGCTTCGTCCAGGATCAAGGCATCAAGGCTGTTGGGTTCGGCCGCCATGAATGAGTTGAAGTACTGAAACATCTTCTTGACCTTGGGCGCCCGCGCGCCGGCCACCTTGCGCAGTGTGTGGGTGAATGAGCGAGACCCAGTGGCGTGCATGACAGTTCGGCCCTGTCGGGAGAGCTCGCCCAGCAACGAGAGCGCGATAACGCTCTTGCCGGAGCCGGGGCCTCCCGAGATGATCACCGTCGTCTTGTCGTTTGACTGGCGCGCACGCTCCACGGCGTGCAGCACGTAGTTGAACGCATCTCGTTGCTCGTCCAGCAGCACGAACATCTCTCGCCGCTGCACCTCGTCCGCAGCCAGGGCCAGAAGCTGTCTGGACGGTGCGATCCGGCTCGAAAGCAAGGCATCGGCATACGGCGCACCGCTTTGACCTTCGGCGAATCGAGATCTGAGAAAATCTTGGAACTCACTGCGCCGCTGTCCGGTGAAGATACTGCCCAAGCGGTCGCCGGGGAGGCGGAAGAGATCGGCAACACCGCCGTCCGTGGCGTTGTGCAGATAGGCCACACCAGCGAGAGACAAAGGGACCTCGGCGAGAACGGCTGTGAAACCAAGCATGTAGTCGCAGTAGTCCCGGACTTGAAGCACCGGGTGCGTGACTGGCCGCTCGCCGTACTGCTCGATCCTGACGAGGGTGTCGCTGTCCTCGAACCGCTCCGCGCGACTCCACTGCTTGAGTTCTACGACGAGGTATGACGGGCCGCCAGTCTGAGGATGCTGCCCCGCCAGAACAACGTCAGCGCGCTTGCTGGTCAGCGGAAGCTGGTACTCGAAGAGCATCTCAACGTCGGACAAGCCAGCGGACATGAGATCTGCACGCAATGCCGGGATACTGCGTTCCCACGAACGGTACTCACTCGCGGATGGGCGACGTCCAGTCCGAATGGTCATCTGCTCAGCAATGAGGTCAGCGAAGTGATGCTCGACAGCCGAAAAGCCGCGGACCGATTGGCGATACAGCGTCACAGGACAGAACCCCAGGCAGCACGAAGTGTCTCGTGCGGGTGGGGGCATCTCCTGAGGCGGAAGCCCGTCGGGCCGCAATTACATGGGCGACTCTAGCCATCGGTTCAGCAAGCCAAGAGAGCGGGCATACTCGCAGGTGTGTCTGACCTGACAGAGATCCGGAACGCTGCTCGCACGTTCATCTCCGAGCGGGAGTGGCAGCAGTTCCAAGACCCCAAGTCGATCCTGCTGGCCCTTGTCGGCGAGGTCGGCGAGCTGGCCGAGCTGCTGCAGTGGCTGCCAGCGGATGTGGCACGCGACCGACTACGTGCGGAACCCCTGCACACTCGCGTCGCCGAGGAGATGGCGGACGTGCTTGTCTACCTGGTTGGCTTGGCGGACCAGTGTGAGGTTGATCTAGGCTCCGCTGCACTCGCCAAGGTCGCTGCTTCGGCTGACAAGTACCCGACGGAGGAGAACAGGGGTGTCGCGCCAGACAAGACTTGATGGGGGAACCCCCAGCTTGCAGCGAAGGTCACCGACCCAGAAAGTGAGTTGATCCAGCGCCCGTCGGGGGGTGTGTCAGATCCCAGGCTCGAAGCGGTCATCGTTCACGCGGGAGCCCCGCGGCGGCTCATGGCGGCGAGCGACTGCTTCGTCTCGCCTTCACGTCGAGCGAGCTCGGCCTCTGAATCGGCCAGCTGGCGCATGGGGTCGGTGGTACGAAGGTTGCTCCAGGCATAGCGATCCGAAGACCTGGGCGATCCGCTTGGTGTTCCGGATGTCGTGGTCCGGAATGAAAGGTGCAAGTTCGATCGGCGATGCACTTGAGCGGTCGAAGACGCGCTGTCCCTCATCCAATGTCTGCCTCGTACTCGTTCTGCCTCTCCTGCATGCGCAAGCTATG
>ENA-OFCI01001397-OFCI01001397.1-metagenomes-genome-assembly--contig:-NODE-1397-length-10725-cov-4.217994_pt1 | contig 10725 bp, 11 predicted proteins | sample MGYA00153391_OFCI01 | MGnify analysis MGYA00153391 | reverse complement strand
TTGCGGTCTACAGCCGTTCCACTGGCGCGCCGGCCTTGACGGGGCGAGACGGGTGGCGGCGTCCCAAAGCGGGATCCAGTCCTATAGCCCCAAGTCCAGCAGCGCGGCGTGCAACGCGATCATGGTGACCCATTCCACCGTTGACTGGGACGTATCAACAATCCGCGATCGGGGCGTCCGAACGCGCGCCTTGGTGTTCCGTCATTCAGACGATTCCACCTCCAGAAGTGAGCCGTCGAAGATCGCCGATCCAGCGCTCACGGAGATCCCTGCATCGTTCGACCATAAGACCAGCTCGATGGATATCCCGCCAGTTGCTGAACGCGCAAGATGTGCCTCGGTGATTTCTGCATAGTCCCAGGGACCAGGGATGGAGTTACGGAACCGGAGTTCGCTCACCTCAAGGAATTCGAGACGATGTGTAACGGCATCGGACCCATCCGTAACACGCCCTATCAGGACGACCGTTTGGCTTACTAGATCGACATCGAACTGATCGATGATGGCTCCCCAGAGCTGGTCAAGGTGCGCCATCAGTTAAGTCCTTTAATAATCGACAGGATGTCCTGGAACGACGTTCCGAAGATGAGGATGTGCGTCAAAGCGGGGTCGGTTGAGGCCTCTCCGCGGACGGTGAAGGCCTGTTTTCCCGGGATGCTGACTCGGTAGTAGTTGCTTCGGCCTCCGCCTTCATCCATGACACGAACGACGATACCGCGACCGCCGGACGGAATCGTGACCGAGTAGCCTGACTTTAGGTTCTGAAGGGTTCCGCCGGTGGCATCGGCCAAATCGGATCCCAACGCGCGAGCGCTGGGAACGGCAAGCTCGCTACCTGCTACTCCCGCAGCGACGCCGTCACCTAAGGCGGCGCTCGATCCGAACTTTCCGAGCACGCCTGATCCCGCCAGGACGGCCAGAAGCGGATCCACTGGGTCTATGAAACCGTGGTGGGCAGCTGAATAGGGCGTCATGATGTTGTCGTATGCCCAGAGTTGCCATGGCGCCATCTGCGATCGAGCATGAGCAATCACTTGAGCCATCAGCGCCTCGCTCCGGGCATTCTGACAGGCAAGAATCGCAGCGTGCGCCTCGTCTGCCTTGTCTGTTTCCCGTTGCTGACATGCGGACGGAAACACGTAATCCTGGTACTGACTTTCACAGTGAAGCCCGGTGGGGTCGGTCGAGGCGAGCGGGGCCCAGCCTGATACAGACCAGTTGCCGCTCGCGTCAGTCCTGGTCAGCGGATTGTTGAAGGAGTAAGAATACCCGGCGATGTAAGGCATTCCGGTGGGGACGGCGACTGTGTCGTTGGCGGTGAACCGTCCACTGTGTGGGTCGTAGTCCCGGGCACGCATGTCATACAGTCCGGTCGCCGACTCGAGATACTGCCCGGCGAAACCGATCGCCGAGCCAGCCAGCGACCCGGTCGCTGTTGCGCGCGTAACACCGAACGCGTCCATGGTGCGGGTGCCCGAGACGGTGGAACCAGTGGTGGTGATCGCAGCCGTGATGTTCGCGGACGGGTCGCTGAGAAGCCAGGAACTGACCCCACCGGAGCTCTCGGCCAGTGCCGCCCCGGTGGTGGAGGTCGGGTCGGTCAGCCACGCGGTCGTCAGAGAACCGGTTTGGTCATACTCACCCGCTCGCACCGGAAGGCTGGACAGGTCATCCCACGACCATGTCGCCTCGGTCACCCCTCCGACCGTGCGAGAAGTTCGGTTGCCCTTCGTGTCGTTCGTGTAAGAAACCACTGGAGCAATCCACGAGCAATGATCTTGTTCGCGAAAAACGAAACCGGTCTTGCTTAGTCGGTTATGGGGCCGCGAGTCACGTTGTGGACAGCTCTACATCTAACAATGTCCACAGCGACGCCGGGTCCTGGGTAGTGGCCGCAGCCTCGTACACACACTCGCTAGTGTCGCCCGCTGCGGCACACGCTAACGAAGCAGCCGCACGCGCGCGAGCAAAAGCTTGAAGATAATCAGCCGAACTCGCCGTGCCGGCATCAACTTGATCTTGGATTTGCCACGCCGCATCATCGAGTGTCTCAATCAGGGCGGCCAGCCAAGCGTCGGCCCCGGCTCGGACAGCATGTGCAGAACGGAGCTCCGAGAGCAGCCGGAGCACTTCGGAGTCATTCAACCGGGCTGTCGAAATGGCAAAGCCAGCCGCCACGAGTGATGCCCGTCGCCGTGCGCTCGGAGATGCGTTGGAGAGGCGTTGAGCGAGTTCAGGAGCGATGGTCTGAAGCCTGTTCATCATGGTCCTCTCAGCGGCGTCATGGACGGTCTGCGTACTCGGCGGCTTTGCGTGTCAGGTAGTCCTTCCAACGGCCTTCGATTGCTCGATTCCCTGTCGCTGCACCGGGGAGAGGAGGAATGAAGCGAACAATGCCTTGCATTTCATCTGGATAGTCGAAATCGGTAAATAGCATCTCGACAACCTCAAGCGGGTCGAGGTAGTCCGCGCGATGCTCGTAAACCCAGGTGAGAGCGAGAAAAAGCCATACAGGCGATGAATCAGCTTCGGGTTTCAGCGACTCCGCGATTTCGCCCATTAATTGTGGGACACGGTCAAGTTCGTCAGAAAGAAGTAGGGCTAGATCCTTTTCCGGACCGGACTGCTCCACACCCTTCCCGTATGAGGACAAGGTAATAGTGACGACGTCATGCTCGCTTAGCCAGCCCCGCCGGTACCCACATACCAACTCGGCCGCAGTTAGGTGCACCGCCGAAATGATAAACGCTGCGGGAAAGGATAATCGGACTAGGTCGCTCATGGCTTGATCGGGATTCCATTGATGGTTCCACCTCGTTCGAACATCTGATGGGTGAGTTTCCCGCCACCTACGATCCACTCGAAGCGTCCAGCCACTCCGTTCACCTCCCCGGGCATTTGGATCAGGATACGTGACACGCTGTCAGCGCCCACAGTGCGGGAGGCCGATATTCACCGGCCCACGCGCTCCTTTAGAGCGGGGAGCTTCGCAGCCCAGCGTTCACTCGACCGAGTTTGATCCTCGATAGCAAGTTCGATACCGTGCCGGCTACCCACCGCGTACACCTGGTCGGCAATGTCCGCGGTCAGGAGATCATCGAAGTGGAAGGAGCCCTCGTACCCAAACCAGCACACGTCCGCCCCAGCCTCGATCGCAGCCTGGAGCCACGCAACCACAATCGACTCAAGGTTCGCAGGTACGATATCGAAAAGCAGGTCGTACTCGTAGCACTCACCGCCACGAAGACGCTCGTCGGGAGCCTCAAGGTAATAAGTCTTCACCCCGCGCGGCGGGAGGTCACCAATCGGCCCGGCGAAGGTGCTGCCTCCCTCGGTGGGGAAAAGCACGAATAGGCCGAGCACCACACCCGAGCCGGACCACGCAATCGCTTCTGTAAGAACACTCACGGCAAACCCCATTTCTCTATTTGAGTTGCATCCGGAACGACGGCGGTCAGCACCTTGCCCTGATACTTCCCCTCCTTCGCAACGAAGACGACCACCTCGCGCCCGCCCGCACTACCCGCAAAGGCCCGAGTCATCGTTCCACCAAGCGCCCAGTCGAATGTCTTTGCCGGGGACCGCAGAATCGGCGAAGTCAGCTGCTCAAATTGGGCGACCTGAGAATCCAGACTGCCAGAGTTCGCGATAAGACCCTCGTCACGAAGATGTCGGATCGCATGTCCACCTCCGGATCGCATTCCCTGGTACGCCGAGCCAACGGCGTCGTTCGCGAAGCCGATCGCTGGCTTTGCGGCTGTTGTGCCGCAATTTGCGGGCAGGATGCCCTTCGCGAAGGGGGCGGCAGTGAGTCCAACACCGAGGAGACCCGTCCCGAAGGCTTGTCCGGAGTCTTGAACATTGGTTGCGCTCAGTGAGGAGGTGAAGTCGTTGCGTATCCCAGCTATCGGGTTGAGATTGTCCACACACTGCAAGAAACCTTCGAAGGATGGCCCGTTGCCCCCGTACTGCGCGAACCCAGCATTGCAGGAATTAGCCACACCAATAGCCGTGCCAACCGGGTCAACGACCCACGAGACAACGCCGACCAAAATGCCGATTCCGGCCTTCGCCGCGCCAATGATCACGTTCGCGAAAAACGTGTACGAGTCGCAAGCCTGCGAGAAGACGCCGCAGTTGCTTGTCCAGTTACCGCTGGCATCGATCCCGGTCAGCGGGTTGTTGAACGCGTATGAGTATCCCGCGACGTAGGGCATCCCCATGGGAACGGTCAGCGCGACACCTATCGGTCGATGGCGATGACAATATTTCTCGATGCCACGGAACCATACACTTTGGGGGTGCTGACCATCGCGATCGAAAATCCCCGTCAAGACGACGTGCTCACCCTGCTGCAGCAGGCTGACGAGTTCGCCCTCAGCCTGTACCCGGCCGAAAATTATCACGGCCTCGACATCGTTGCCCTTGAACAATCAGATGTCGCGTTTTATGTTGCTCGTGACAACGGTCTGGCCCTGGGCACTGCCGCCATTGTTGATCGCGGTGACAATTCAGGTGAACTCAAGCGAATGTTTGTCACCGATGCCGCTCGAGGCGCCGGAGTGGGCCGGGCTTTACTGGAAGCCATTGAGGCATTTGCTCGCGCGGTGGGCATCTCGCTTCTGCAGCTCGAGACGGGGCTTCCCCAGAACGCTGCAATCGCTTTATACGAGCGAGCGGGCTACGAACGTATTCCTCGATTCGGTAAGTATGTCGAAGACCCAACAAGCTATTGCACGGAAAAACAACTTTAGAAGCGCCCGATACGGCCCACAAGCGTGACAGATCGATCAAGTATCCGTTGGACGGCCGAGCTCACCGACTCCGTGTCACAGGGGAACCTCGACCGGGCACTTTCTCGGCTTGAATCCTGTCTTTTCACCAGAAAGAACGCGGCACAAAATCCGGGACGGTGCACTATGCCCTTTTTTTGATAACGCTTGAGTCCGGGAATATCAGAACTATTGATCGGGTCGTTTGGGTACACGTAGGCGTTGACATTCCCGCCGACCACGGGGTCGACGCTGAGGAATCGCCCGAGGATGGGCACAGACTGGCGTGCCTCCATCTCGATCGTGTTGGCCACCCGGGTCTGCTGGTGGAGCTGGTGCTGCTGTTTCGAGTTGTGCGAGTTGTGCCAGGTTGATCGCGGCGTTCCGGTCGCGGTCGGTGGTGTTCCCGCGGTCGTCGCAGTGGATCGCACGCTCGGCTAGAGACGGTTTTGTTTTCGCTGTTCGGCGGCGTGAATCCAGTGCGTCGTCGCGCGCCGCCCATCAAGCAGCCCGGCTTGCGCCAAGACGAAAGCACCTGCGCAGATCGATACGATCGGCGTGCCGCGTGCGTGTGCTTCGGCGACCGCCGCGACAAGTTCTGTCGGCTAGTTTTCATGGACATTTGTACAAGCGGGAACGATGGCCGTATCTGCCGCGGTGAGCTCGTCGAGGCCAAACGGTGTCGTAGTTGCGAACCCACCAGCGATAACGGTGCCAGGTGCGGATACGCACAGGTGACCTCCCACCAGGGATCGACATATTCCGGCCCCGGGATTGCAAAAACCTCGCAGGAAACGGCGAGCTCGAAAATCACCGCGCCTGGTGGCACCGCGACTGCCCTTCGACGTGCGTCGGTTTTCTTGCGCGTAACAATGCCACTTGTGCTCCAGTGCGAACTGCCATCGAATTGGTCCGTGACGACAACGGGACAGAAATTTGCGACCGCGAATAAACCAATCGGGTTACTTCAGGGGGTCGCGTTGTATGTCTGCGCGATTCTCGGCGCTGGCGTGCTTGTGTTACCCGGCCAGGCGGCGAGCCTTGCTGGGCCTTCGTCGTTGATTGCTTGGGGGTTCAGTGCGCTGATGGGACTGCCGCTCGCGTTCACCTTCGCCGCCCTGGCATCTCGATTTCCTAATGCCGGTGGCGTCGCTACTTATGCCACCAAGGCGTTCGGCCAGCTGGCCGGTGGGGTCGCTGGTTGGTGGTACTTTATCGCCGGATCTGTCGGGCAAACCATCGTTCCCCTCACTGCCGGATACTACGTCGCGACTGCGTTCGGGCTTGAGCAGCGCTGGGCGCCGGGAATAGGCGCCCTGGTGCTGGCGGCCGCGATAGTCGCGAACCTTGCCGGACTCCGCCTTGGCGCCAAGGTTCAGATCGGCCTCGCGGTAGGGGTCGCGGTAATCCTTATCGCAGTCATTCTGATCTCACTGCCGCAAATCCGAGCGGCGAATTTTGCTCCGTTTATGCCGCACGGAATTACGGGGATTGGCCGGGCGGTTGTTGTGTTGTTCTTCGCCTTCGCCGGGTGGGAAGCGATCGCTCACCTGTCGACCGAGTTCAAAGACGTCCGCCGCACACTGCCGCGGGCCACGTTGGTGACGGTTGTGATAGTCAGCGTTCTTTACCTCGGGATCGTGGCCGCTGTCGTCGGCACGGGCTCCTATGGCACGCGCGCACTTGACAGGATCTCTGTGGGCATCATCATCGGAAACGGGCTCGGTCTTTCTGCGGTTATCGCTGTCGCGATTGCCGCCGTTATCATATGCCTCGGCACTACCAACGCAATTGTCGCTTCTATCTCACGGCTCGGCTTCGCCCTCGCTCGAGACGGCTGGGCACCGCATTTGCTTGCACAAAAGAACCGTCACGACGCTCCTCATTTCTCGATCCTCGCCGTCGGTGTAATCTCAGCAGCGGGGCTACTCTGCGCTGCACTGTTCGGATGGGGAACAGACAACATTGTTTTTATCCCCTCGGTCCTCGTGCTCGTGACCTATCTCCTTGGCGCCGCGGCCGCAGTCAAACTTCTCACGGGTCGGCTTCGTCTCCTTGCCGGTGGCACAATCGCGTTGCTGTTACTCACTGTTCCGTTCGCCGGCTGGCATCTGCTTGTGCCGCTGGTGGTGGCCGTGACGGTAGTTTTTTTCCATTTGCTCAAGCATCGCAAAGTCGAAAGCGCAGTTCGTCGAGATAAACCAGCCGATCGTTCTGGTCCCGTCGAAAGGCAGTGAACGGCTGGTGGTTCTGGCTGTCCGATTGCTAGATCAAGCAGGAGCTCGCCGCCGAGCATGCCGATGAAGTGTGGCTTGGGAACCCGGCAGAAATCTGCCAGGCCACTACTCATTCCCGCTGAGCTTGCCTCACTCTGATCAGCACTGAGCGGCACAAGTGCTACGGCTCACGACCGAAAAACCCCAGCGTGTGAGCCCGCTAGCAGGTCACAGCGGCACCATCCCTGACGTGGTGCTGTGAAGCCTGATCTAGTTCGAATGCGCCCGAGTGGTGGAAGCCGATCGAGGTTTCGCACGAGTCACCATTTCCAGCGAGATCATCCCCAGGACGAACGCGATCATGGTGCGCACCAGATGCGCCGCCACCCACCGACCCGCTACCGAAACGAAATCGGCGGGAACAACTCCGACCCGCCAGGTCATGGAGGCAGAACTGTCACCGATGTCCTGAGATACAACACTCCCGCATCACCGTCGCCGACACGATGCGCTTCCACCGGGTCACGGTAGTCGGCGTCACCATACTGTCTTCCGTTCTGGTTCTAACGGGAATTTTCAGCGGATCGAACCCTCAGGTTTTCGCGGGGGTATTGGATTTGGGCAACACGGTTTCCGTCCAAGCCAATCGCGTTTCGGCTACTTCACCTTCTGCTCTACCGTCTAGTTCTCGCGGTGGCTGCGGCGCTTCTGGCCAGTGTCGTCATATCGGCAGTCTTGGCCCTCGTCGACGGGTATCTGCCCACTACATTGGCCCCGAGCTACCCCGGAAGGGGGATCGTCTACTGCGTTGTCGCAATTACCAGATGCGTCATCGCTATAAGAAAGTTGTCGGGCGCAAGCCGGGAAGACGCTGCCCAGTGACTCAAACCTGAATCAACTCAAACCTGGATCGATCATTCTGAAGGGTTGGCCGATCACCTGGAAGGTGACGGTTGAACCCTCAGCCACCCCGCCGACTTGCGTGTCGCTCAAGAACGCTGACTGACGCACCGACGTGTAGGGTCTGGCGCCGAAAGTCAGTCCCTCGCGGTGAACGCGCGGCGGCGGGCCGGGGCCCCCGGCTGGCTGGGCGCCCTTGAATACCGCGAATCTTCTCTGCGTCGCTGGAACGACGACTGACGCCGGCCACGGTTGCCCGGCGCTCGGGCGTGGGCCCTACCGCAGGAGCTGGTGCACGAGCTGGTTGCCCAGCCAGGTCTCGTACTGTGTCGGGGTCCAGCCGCGCTCTAGCACCAGCGACCGGTAGACCTCGGGCAGCACGAGGGTGAGGTAGATGTCCAGCGCTCGCGCGGCGTCCATTCTTGGCCGCAGGTGCGCTGCGATCGACTCCAGGTATGCCCCGACCCCGCGTTCGCGGTTGGCGAGGATGCCGGCGGTGATCCTCGCGATGTCCGCGTCGACGCGGGCGCCCTCGAGGTGGGTCGTCACGACGTCGTACATCTGTTCGTACTGGCGCCGCTGCAGGCCGGCGCTGATCCGCAAGCCCTCCTCGGGAGTCCCGGCGGCGGCCTGTACCCACGTCTTGGTCACGGCGAGGGGTTCGATCGCCAGGCGAGTGACCTCCTGCAGGATGTTCGCCTTGCTGCCCAGCGCGGAGTAGACGGTCTGGACTGGGATGTCGGCCCGCTCGGAGATCGCCGCGATGGTTGTGGCCACGTAGCCGCGTTCGGCGAACAACTGCCGGGCGGCTGCAGCGATCTGAGAGCGGGTCGCGGCCGCCTGGCGCTGCCGGTGCGTGGGGCCGACCTTGACATTCACCTCTTCAAAGTAGCACTCTTGTAGTCCTAGCTTCACTATGACGAGAGGGGGCGGACCCAACCATGGGTGCCCTGCCAACGATGACACCGGTCCTGATCGTGGGCGGCGGCCCCGCGGGCCTGACCCTCTCGTTGCTGCTGTCCCGACACGGGGTCCCATCATTGCTGGTGGACAAGCGGACGCGGCCTTCGACGCTGCCGCGGGCCCGCGGGATCCATGCTCGGGCAATGGAGATCGCGCGCAGCTGCGGGGTGGAGGACGCGCTGCGGGCGGTCGAGCTGCCGATCACGCCGGGCGTGCGGTGGCACTCCGTGCTGAGCGCCCCGCCCGCGCGCAGTGAGCGGTTCAGCGCGGCGGTCGACGACGACGTCAGCCCGTGTGAGGGGCTCGCGGTGGCCCAGGACGTGTTGGAGGAACAGCTCCACGCTCACGCCGCCGGCCGGCCGACCGCGACCGTACGGCAGGGCATGGAGCTCACCGGGCTGGAGGTGGACCCTGACCGTGTCGTCGCGACCGTGGTCGAGATCGATGGCGGGCGCGAGCAGCGCGTCGAGGCCCGCTACCTGGTCGCGGCGGACGGCGTCCACAGCGGCGTCCGGAGCCGGCTCGGCATCCCGATGGACGGCGAGCCCGACCTGGGCGCCCGCACCTGGATCGCCTTCCGCGCGGACCTGAGCCCGTATGTGGGGCGGAACCCGCACGGCCTGTACGTCCTCACCGGCTCAAGTTCGGTGTTGCTGTGGACCCACCCTGACCAGCGGTGGGTGCTCAGTGGCCCCGTCGACCCCGCTGACCCCGACGGCGCGCACGCCGCCGATAAGGTCCGCGCGGCGATCGGCGACTCTCGGCTGGCTGTCGAGGTGCTCGGCCACCGCGTCTGGACCGCAGCCGCCCAGACCGCGCGGCGGCTGCGGTCCGGCCCGGTCTTCCTCGTGGGAGACGCCGCCCACCGGGTACCGCCCGCCGGGGCGACCGGGGTGAGCACCGCGATGCACGACGCCCACAACCTGGCCTGGAAGCTCGCCGCCGCGCTCGGTGGCCGGGCCGGTGACTCGCTGCTGGAGACCTACGAGGCCGAGCGGCTACCGGTCGCTCGTCGCACGGCCGCCGAGGCCCGGGCGATGTGGGAAACCTTCGCCGGCCGGCCGCCGGCGCAGCCCCAACGCTCGATGCGCCAGATCGACATGGGCTACCGGTACGTCTCGGCGGCCATCACGGACGACGACCCTACTGCCCCCGACCCCGACGCCCCCGGCTCGGACTACACCCCGACCGCCCGCCCGGGCTGCCGCGCCCCGCACCTGTGGCTAGACGCCCGGCGGCGTCGATCCACCCTCGACCTGTTCGGCCCCGATCTCGTTCTGCTCTCCGACGCAGGCGCCGGCTGGGCGGAGGCCGCGCGCAAAATCAGCGCCGACCCCGCGACACCGTTGCGCTTCCACCGAGTCGACGCGCCTGGCTGGGCCGAACGCTACGGCGTCCGAGCAGGCGGCGCCGTCCTGGTCCGGCCAGACGGGCACATCGCCTGGCGTCGCCCCCACCCCTATACCGATCAGTCCGGCGCGGAGGCGGCAGCGCTCAAGACGGCGATACGCACCGCCCTCTGCGCCGCGGGAGCGGGGGCAGATACGAGCAGTGGCTTACCTACAGCCTGACCTCCGCCGTACTGGGGGCGGATAGACCTGTTGGCAGGGCAGGGCTGTTCCGAGCAGCCCGATGTAAGACCTCGACTGAGGTCTCAGTGGAGGAGGGAAACGTGGCTCTCTCAGGCCTGCTGTACCTTCGATGAAACCAACAACCATTGGCATATCCGCTGAGCAGGGGGCCCGGTGAGGGAACGCGTTACGGCGACGATCTGGCGGTCTGCCAGCCGGTGTCGACCTCTACGGATCCTGTGTCATTTACCGGTCCTTAGCGGGAACACTGAAACTCGTGATCTTGGCGGAACGCGGCGCAGC
>ENA-OFCI01001395-OFCI01001395.1-metagenomes-genome-assembly--contig:-NODE-1395-length-10752-cov-5.305693_pt1 | contig 10752 bp, 9 predicted proteins | sample MGYA00153391_OFCI01 | MGnify analysis MGYA00153391 | reverse complement strand
GCTTCACCTACCCCATCCGCGGCCGCCTCTAGTTCAACAGCTACTACCACATCAGATTTGGCTCCAGTTGGCATCGTTGCTCACTACACCTCCACGGGTGCCAGAATATTCTGGTTCCCAGCACCTGGATCAAAAGGGTTAACGACGTATAACGTTGAAATAGCCGCAAACGGCGGAGCCTTTAAATTGCTTGCCACAATTCCCTCGACCCAACTCTCGATTGATCTTTCAGAGTCTGATACAAACGGGTGGACTTCATTTAAAATTTCTGCTACTTACGCCGATGGACATACGATTGCTGGAAAGGTCTTTGGACTACCCGGTCAATATGCCTAACTTTTAAGCGCTTCTATGATGGCGTTTACATATACCTTTCCACCATTTTCGCTTAGATGAACTCCATCCGGTGCGAAGTATTCGGGGTGACCTTCTGAGATCGTTGCCCAATCAACTAGATGCATCTCTGGATAATCCTTGAGAACCAGGTGGATAATCCGATTGTTATCATCCCGCCAACTTCTTGGAACGGCTGTATCCACAACAACCACCTTTGGCTGGCTACTTAACAGGTTGAAGAGCGTACGAACATCCTCCTGCGTCAGGTGGTTGTTATTTCCCAGATCAAATATGACTGGAGAGTATTGCAGCCCTACCTGATCGCTTTTGACGACCTGAATTAATTCACCTATCTGCCGGCCAACTCGAGCATTAATAAGTGCGATTGGGAATTGGCTTTGTAGTTTGTCGCGAATTCCAAGGATGATTGAGTCTCCAGTTACCCAAAGCCCAGACCTTATCGACGGGGTAACTACCTGGGGTTGGGGAGTGGCCACCAACGACGTAAGTTGGATCGGTGAAACTTTCTCAGTTTGTGCAAATGCAGCCCAGACAGCGCCGCTGGTAGAGGCCATAATTCCAAGGAGGCTAAGCGCCAGCCAGGCTCCTTGAGTACGTCTACTTCTCTTGGTTCTATATTTCATTCCGCGCAGCCAATTTGTGAGTTTGCCTTGCCTGATTGGGGCCTCTACCCAGCGCAGCGAAATATCAGCGAGTGCAACCACGATCAAAATACGTGCGATATTTATTGCCCAATTCGCTCCAGCAAGATCTACATTTGGCCGCGTCACTTGAAAGATAACCCAGTGCCACAGGTAGATCCCATACGAGCGTTCTCCGATCCAGATTACTGGTCGTGCACTCAGGAGAGGTGAAAATCTTGAGGCTGGATGTACTAGAGAGGTGATTGTCGCGCAACCAAAGAGTGCTGCGAGTGGAAAGGCAATTCGATAGAGGGCGGGATTGGATTCGTCAATGAAGAAGAAAGTAGAGAGAAGGCCAAGTAACCCTATGACGCCGATCCCATCAACAAAATCTTGCGCCCGATCTGAGATATTTTTATTGAGGTTAGCAGGTATCCAACTGACTGCTAGAGCGGCTCCCAGAAAAAGCCCAAGGCTATGTGTGTCAGTACCAAAGTAAATGTGGCTAATTTGATTGGTTCTACTGGTATCAACCCGCAGCGAATAGATGAAAAGAGCCAGCCCCGAGATAAAGGCAATGAAGAGTGAAGCTTTTATCACGCTCTTCTTTCCTAAAAAGCGCAGGATCGCGAGCAGGATCAGTGGCCAAAGAAGGTAGAACTGCATCTCGACCGCGAGTGACCAGGTATGTTGCAGCAAAGGTGGTCTACCAACTGCTTGGAAATAATCCTGATGGATGGCAACTAAATGCCAGTTTTCACTACCTGTAAGAACGTAAGGGAGATCAGCGAGGAAGCGATGGATGGCATCAGGCTTCCAAGCCGCGATGATAAAGGTTGTCCCAGCCATCATAAAGAGAAGTGGTGGTAGGAGTCGTCGAGCCCGCCCCCAGTAAAACTCGCGAAGGTCTAAGGCGCTCTTGCTTAAGATGGAATCCAGAATTAAGCGAGTGATGACATACCCGCTGATCACAAAGAAGAGATCGACACCTAAAAAGCCACCCGGGATCCAGGTTATGCCAAGATGATAGAGAACGACCGCCGTTACTGCCAGCGCTCTAAGACCATCGATTGGAGCTATGTACCGTGAGGTTTTAACCGACATTACTTGCGCTTAGATTCTCTTCCCACGGTCTTGCGGGTTGTCGATGGGGGCTTAGCGGATGATCGTGGCGCGGGCTTAGCCACCTTCGGACTCTTCTCCACTGCGACAGGTGTGGCGCGAGTAAATTCCTTCTGTGGGGGCCGATTGCTTTCATCGATCGCACCTTTGATCTCACTCCCTAAATTTGCGAGCTGTTCGAAAGCCCCCGAAAGCCGGGTCCGTGCTTGACGGATTCCTTCCTCCGCGGCGAGAAGTGTTTGATGCTGAATCTTCTCTAGCCGTTCAGATTCTTCTACTGCACCGAGGAGCCAATTTTTAAAGTTAGCAATATCTGCCGTTGCCTCCGAGATTACGCGTTCGGCCTCTCGCTTTGCGGCGGAGGTAATTGTCGATGCCTCCTTCTGCTTGGAGTGAATTAAATCTTCGGCAGATTTGGTAGCTGTAGCGATCGCCTCCTTGGCTTCTAGTTCGGCCGCTTCCAAGAACCTGCGGCCGCGACCTTCGGCGCTTTGCAAGACGGTTCGTGCCTTGGTTTCGGCGCCGTCTGTTAATTGTTTAGCCAGACGTTGCCCTTCTGCGAGGGCGCGCTGCGCTGTAGCAACAGCTCGTGCCTCGCGAGCTTGCGCCGTCTTAATGAGGGAGGTGGCAGTTTCGGTGGCGAGGATCTCGAACTCTTCGGGAGTTAGGCTGGTGATATCGCGGCGAGCCCGCAGGTCGGCGAGTTCAGCTTCTAGTTCGCGAATGCGCTCAAAGGTCGTGCTACTTCTGGATGGTGAGGCGGCGCTTATCTGCGAGGGATCACTCGGTGCGCCGGAGTTATCAGAATTGGAGGAGCCCACCTCATCTTTGAATCCGAGCCATGAGAGAAATTTCTTCTCAGCCATCTGTGGTCCTTCCATCTGTGCAATCCTGTGAATTTCAAGCGGAACTCCTATGCCCGCATCTTAGTAAATCATCGCTTATCAGACCTAAAGCGGTAAAGGGGGAGCGGGGCTTCGCCAGGAGAAGGGGGAACTTTAGAGAGACTTTCCCTTTCGGCGTCGGGGCTCGGCTTTTCGCGGAGGAAGAAGTCGGAGCACTCTTGGATGCAGAAGTAATTGCGGTTTTGGTCGTGGTAGAAGCTTGAGAAGGGTAATTCCCAGGTAGATCAGGGTGTTGACGGCCACGAAGGAGAGAAGGATTACGAAGCCACGACTTTGGAGATACCTCGAGGAAAAGAGAATTCCCCGATGAAAATGCAGCATGGGATAGCTCTTGGTGAGGTCTATAAGGAGCATTTACGAACCCACGACGCTATTCATGGCGGTGTGTTTGACCGATGCCCAACGACTCCTGCGCATTACGGCAACATCAAAGAGGACCTTAACGAAGACCAACTGTAGAAATATATCGAAGGCGAGCTCTAAGACGATCGGTAGCGCTAACAAGACGGCCGCACTGCCACCCTTTCTCACCGTCCAGATTCGTTCTAAAGCAAAGATCCCGCCGATGGCGATCCAGAACGGGTACCACACCCAATGATCTTGCAGGAGCAGCACGACCAGTGAGAGGATCAGGGAAGAGGAGAGCGCGATAGCGCCGTAGGCAATCGCAATTTGCTGGCCCCAGTAGCGCATAGTGGTTCGAGTAAATCCGTATGCACCAAGATTTTCAATAGCACCTCTCTGCCACCTAATTCGTTGACCCCAAAGGCTCTTCCACGTCGGCATTAACTCGGTAGTTACCCGACATTCGGGGGGAGAGATCATGGGGCAGCCCAATGTTTTAAGGGCGATCGTCAGTTCGTTATCCTCCGTGAGCGCAGCTGTGTCATAAACCTGACCCTTTTCACCTGGGATGTAGGTGCCACGAGCTTTCGCAACTGTAGAAAGCGCACGTGCTCGAAAGAGGGAAGCAGTACCCGTTAATACAAATACACGTCCGCCCCGTCGTTTAATCTGATCGGAGTAGCGGGTGAATTCGTTGCGTTGGAGTTGCCCGAGAATTCCGCGGCCCCTCTCCCCGAAGAAGACCCCGCCAACTGCATCAAGATCCGGAAAGTTGTGAAAATTCTCGGCAGCATTAGCTAGAAAGTCGATATTTATCTGGGAGTCTGCATCCATCACCAGAATCACATCATGTCTGCCCATTGCGGGCAGGATAGAAGCCAACGCTTGATTTAGAGCGCCAGCCTTCCGCTCTGTATTACCAACTGTCTCAAATACCTGATAACCCATCTCGAGCGCGATACTTGAGGTGGAATCTGTGCAGTTGTCGGCAACCACAATTATTTTATCTGGAGGGCGAGTCTGTTCTTGGAGTGATGCCAGGGTTAAGGGTAAAGAGAGCTCTTCGTTGCGGGCGGGGATCAGAACTGTGATACTCGTGAGGGAGTTGTGACCGGGGTTGAGAAGATTACTGGTTGATACCGGAGTCAAGAAATTCTTGATAGGCCGCTCGTTAATATAGATTTCGATAATCTCCAAGAAAATCGCGATTATCGTTACCGATACAACTGCGACGATTGCGGCAATAAGAAGCCGATCATCGGGCGTCTGCCATCCCCAATATTGCTTAAGTCCAAGCACCTGGAAAGGGGTGACATTAAGTTTACTCCGCTTCATTGATGCCGAGAGGGCGACGGAGAGGACTAGTCCAACAACTCCGGTGGTAAATACCGAGAGAAAGAGGAGCGCTCGGGCATTATGGCTTTTGATCAAGAAAATTATCAGAGCAGCAAGAATGAAGGCCGAGAGGGAGGAGATACCAACTATGGCGTTCATGAGGGTGCGATACTAGTGAATTTTGGCTGGATTAAATCCCCTTGCCCCTGCACGAGATCGTCCAATACTGCCCATGGAATCGAGCCGGTAGACACGTTAGGTTCACAATTCCTAAAGGTTGAGGTCCTCAATTCCTAAAGGTTCTGCTACCCCTATGGAGGATCTCTAAGAAAAGGGGCGGGGTCGGAATGTTCACAGGAAGGATATTTGAAGTTATCAAAGCTCGATTTGCCGAGGAACCCGTGATGATCCTGGAAGGCGCCCGAGCCACAGGCAAATCCACGATCTTGCAGGCAATTCCCAAGGATCTCGCCGTCTTAATCGATGAATATCAAAAAGTTCCCGAAATCTTAGATGCCATATGAGCGGAATTGAATAAAACAACATATGCAAGGCGATATCGAAGGAAGCAAGATCGATCTGTTAAGTGCGATCCTTAATAATCTTGAAGGGCTGATGCTAAAGAAAGCCCGCAGATCGATCGACTCAACTATGCCAACCGAGTGACAACGGGTGGGTTCCCCACTATGTTGAACTCGAAGGGTCTCGGACAGAGGAATCGTTGGCTGAGAGATTACATTAACAAAACCTTAAGTCAGGATGTTCAAGAGATAAGTAAAATTCAATAACGGGAATTATTGCCACGGCTATTAACACTTCTCGCCTCACAAAATGCTCAGGTTTTGGATACAGCCAAGATCTCCAGAGCGATAGAACTTCATGCAGTAACCACTGATCAATATATTAAGTCGCTCGAATTTCAAACTGGAGCGATTGTAGGAGTCGAAGTTAAGGCTGGTAAAAGGTTGACTGACTCAGATTTTCGGGGACTCAGGAAGCTAAAGGATTATGTCGGAAGCGACTTCCATTGCGGAATTTTGTTGTATCAGGGGGAGTTTTCTCATCGTAATGCAGACGGATTAATCGCTTTTCCAGCTGACCGTATGTGGATTGACTAGTACATATGTGCGGGGGGTATGTCTTTGCGACGCTCCGATTGAACGTCTCCCGAGAAGCAAGCGACATTTAGCCACCAATCACTTAAATCCTTTTCTAGGCCCCGAGTGACCCTGGCTATGAAATTGATGACCGAATATTGAGTCAGAAAGTCCTTTGCATTGATAAATTGATGAACGCTCGGGTCGCGTAAGGCTTCATAAAGTTTGGCGGTATGAATGTGGGCGATATGCTCCAATGTAAGTAGTTTGGAGCCAAATTCGTTCATCAACTCATCAACTCATCAACTCATCAACTCACGATCGATTCATAGTCGCGGATGTGGGGCATTGAGTGCGGGAGGCGGGACTTGAACCCGCACGTCCGAAGACACAGGTTCCTAAGACCTGCGTGTCTGCCATTTCACCACTCCCGCTAGAGGGTAGATAAGCGGTAAGGGTACGGGTAGGTTAGGCCAAGAGCCAAATAATCACGATGGCAAAAGATCCCAACACTATTGAGGTCCCAGACCTGCAAAAGAAGGAGTTGTTTCATGTCTTTAACCCCAACCCCTGCCGATAAGTTCACTTTTGGTCTTTGGACCGTGGGCTGGCAGGCGCGTGATCCATTCGGGGATGCCACTCGCGCCCCACTTGATCCAGTTCGCTCGGTTAATGAGCTCGCAGCTCGTGGCGCTTATGGAGTGACCTTCCATGATGATGATCTGATTCCTTTTGGAAGCGACGAGGCGACTCGTAATGGACATATCCATCGCTTTAAGAAGGCGTTGGAGGAGACCGGAATGAAGGTCCCTATGGCCACCACCAATCTTTTTAGCCACCCAGTATTTAAAGATGGTGCACTTACATCGAATGATCGTGACATCAGACGCTTCGCCATAGCCAAGGCGATGCGCAATATTGACCTTGCCGCCGAACTCGGCGCCCAGATTTATGTCTGTTGGGGTGGTCGTGAAGGTGCTGAATCTGACGGGGCTAAGGATGCTTACGTTGCGCTAGAGCGCTACCGCGAGGGCTTTAACATTCTAGGTGCCTATGTGAAAGATAAGGGTTACGACATTAAATTTGCCATTGAGCCAAAGCCCAATGAACCACGCGGAGATATCTTCCTGCCAACGATCGGACATGCGCTCGCATTTATCAATACTTTGGATAATCCAGAGATGGTCGGAGTCAACCCAGAAGTTGGCCACGAGCAGATGGCGGGACTTAACTTCGTTCATGGCATCGCTCAAGCTCTTTGGCAGGGAAAGCTCTTCCACATCGATCTCAATGGTCAACACGGCCCCAAGTTCGACCAAGATCTCGTCTTTGGGCATGGTGACCTCAAGTCTGCCTTCTTCCTAGTTGACCTTCTGGAGCGTTACAACTACCAGGGCCCGAAGCACTTTGATTACAAGCCGGCTCGTACAGAAGATGATGCGGGCGTTTGGGTGTCTGCAACTTCTAATATGCGCACTTACCTCGCTCTCAAGGAGCGGGCTCTCGCCTTTCGCAACGATCCACGTGTTATCGATGCGATGAAGGAATCCCGGATTGATCAACTTGAAGTCCCGACCCTTGCTGCCGGTGAGAGTTGGCGTGATCTCGGTAATGACTCATTTGATGTTGAGTTAGCCGGAGGCCGAGGCTATGGATACGAAACTATTGATCAACTCGCACTCGAGCACCTTATGGGCGTTAAAGAGTAGTTTTCGCTGAGCGCAGATTAATCCCTTTATAAGAAAGGCGCCTCGTATTGAACTGAACCCCAGAAGTTGGAGTTCTAATTCGGAGTCGGGGGTATGTTAGCAAGGGACTGAACCCGGTAGTCAACTGGGCTCAGTCCCTTTAGCTTTATCCGAATGCGGTCATTGTTAAACCAACGTATGTAGCTGTCCAATTCTGTTCTGAAATGACCCACACTTTTAAATGTTCCCTGCCTCAAAAACTCCTCTTTGAAATGTCCAAAGAAGTTCTCGGCAACGGCGTTATCTAGACAATTTCCCTTTCTAGACATCGACTGCAACAGGCCTCTCGATTTGAGCGTATTGCGATAAGCAATATGGCGATAATGCCATCCTTGGTCGGAATGAATCATCGGTTTTGTCTGCTCATCTAACTTTGCTATTGCCTTGTCCAGCATTGTTGTGACAAGTCCCAATACTGGTTCTGATCGCAATTCATATGAAATGACCTCGCCATTGAAAAGATCAATGAGAGGTGAGAGATATTGCTTTTGACCCAATACCCGAAACTCAGTCACATCGGTAACCCATTTGCTATTAGGGGTGAGGGCTTTGAAATTACGGTCTAATAAGTTTTCTGCAGCCAATCCGATCTGTCCTCGATAGGAGCGATATTTTCGGGCGCGAACACGGCATGTACGATTCTCTTGGCGCATGAGCTTCAAGACGGTTTTTCCACTCAGATGGATATTGTGCTTGGACGCGAGTACCGAGCGCACCCTTCGGTAGCCATATGCCTTATAGGAGCGGTCAAAGACCTCCCGCAAGACCGGTCTAACGCTCACATAGTGATCAACAGAGGTGGGTTTGTTTCGGTGGTAGTAAAAGGTGCTTGGTGCTAACCCAATGAGTCGACATAGCGCGCTAACTGGATAGAGGAGCTCTAATGATGCGACTGCTTGCGCTTTGAGGGCTGCGCTGCTTGATCTGCCATCACTAGAGCTTCGTATTTTTTTAGGAGTGCATTCTCCATTTCTAGGCGATAAACCTTCTGCTCGAGAGTCTCACTTCCAACCACTGAAGGCTTGCGGCCCCTGGGTTTAGGTACAAGTCCGGCAGGCCCATCTTTTCGATAGGCGAGCACCCAACTATTAAAAAGAGCTCGGGTGCTGATTCCAAACTCTAGAACAATGTCAGATTTGGGTGTTCCGGCCAAGAACTTCTCAACCGCTGCCACTTTAAGTTGCTGTGAATATCTTCTATTTTCTCTCACAAGACCAGAGTTTAGAAGATGACCTTGGCGATAGGAATCCTGCCAAATTCGCACCGTCCCATAAGGTATTCCTAGATACGTTGCCACAGCGCGATAGCTATGACCAAGAGCAAAAAACTTGCCCGCTTCTATTCGAGTTTCCTCGGAATGAGCAATGCGTCCATCCATGAAAAGAACCCCTTCGGTTAGGACTCTTTATAGGGAGTCCAACTTCTGGGGTTCAGTTCATTTCGAGGCGCCTTTCTTATTGATCTTTACTAGTTAGCGACGTTAGCACCCTTGCGAGAGATGGCATCGACGGAAGCGGAGATTAGTAGGACTCCACCAGTTACCAGGTATTGAGTCCCTGGGCTGAACCCCAGCAGACCCATGCCGTTATTGATAATAGCTACGACGATCCCTCCTAGGACCGCATCGCGGAGTTTTCCTTTTCCGCCAAAGAGCGATGTGCCACCGATCACGGCCGCACCCACCGCGTAGAGCAGGGTTGTTCCGCCACCTGTCGTAGGTGAGACAGAGTTAGAGGTCGAGGTAAAGAGCATTCCAGCAATTGCTGCTAACCCCGTACAGATCATGAAAGCTAAGGTGCGAACGCGGCGTACGTTTATTCCAGAACGACGGGCTGCTTCTGCATTTCCTCCCACTGCGTAGAGGTGGCGTCCAAAGACGGTGCGATTAAGGACAAATGTTCCGACAACTAAGAGCGCAAGTAGCACTGGCACCACGATCGGCATGCCCTTGATACTGCTATTAGGAGGATTTCCACGTTGCGTGTTGAGCACATAGGTTATGCCAACTCCCACCAAAACCAAGAAAATGTTTTTCGCTAACCAGACCTTAAAGAGTTCTGATTTTAGATTCTTACGGCGTCGATGCAGGATCCGATTGAGGCCGAGCCCGACGTAGATAGCCAAACCAACCAAGGTAAATGCCCAACTAACGATCGGGTTTAAGTTGTTATTTTCAACCGCGAGGATGAACCGATCTTGCAATAAAATAGTTCCGCCATTTCCAGCCATCAAAAGGAGAATTCCTTGAAAGGCTAAAAATGCAGAGAGCGTGACGACGAATGATGGGATGCGCAGCCGTGCAACGAGGGTTCCCATCAACGAACCGAGTCCAACTCCAATAAGGATGCTGACCAAGAGGGCCGCATACCAAGGGAAGTGATGGTCATTTATGAGAAGTACCATGGCGGCGCCACAAACACCTGACGCAAAACCTGCCGACAGATCAATCTCTCCAAGAAGTAATACAAAGACCAGACCCATTGCGATCACGATCACGGGAGCCGCTTGAGTGAGGAGGTTTGCCATATTTCGCGGAGTGAGGAAGTACTGAGAAGAGAGGGTGAAGACCAGTCCGAGCGAGACTAATCCCAGAAAGGCTGGGAGTGCACCAATATCACCAGATTTGATCTTTGCTAGGTAGTCAGAGAAAACACTCTTGAGAGTGAGCTCTTGGCTCGAGAGATTATCTGCGTTGACGCTCATACGTTCGCTCCTACAATTCCTTCAGATTTACCGGTGGTTATTAATTCGACAACTTGGCTCGCTTTTACATCCTTCGTGAGTACTTGGGCGGCCATCGTGCCGAGGTATAAGGGAGCGATGTAATCAGCTACTTCAAAAACGTCGTTTAGATTATGGCTAATTAAAATAACCGCTAAGCCGTTATCAGCTAAGCGGCGAACCAACTTCAACACTTGCTCAGTCTGTGCAACGCCCAGAGCTGCGGTGGGTTCATCGAGAATAACCACCTTCGAATTCCAGAGAACCGCCCGTGCAATCGCAACTGTTTGGCGCTGCCCCCCCGAGAGTGAAGAGACGGTCTGTCGAATAGATTTAACGGTACGCACCGAAAGTCCATCTAGGGTTTTTGCGGCGAGGGATTCCATATGTGTCTCGTTAAGGACCACGCCATTGCGCTCTTCACGTCCTAGAAACATATTTTGAACGATATCTAAGTTATCGCAGAGCGCGAGATCTTGATACACGATCTCAATTCCAA
>ENA-OFCI01001394-OFCI01001394.1-metagenomes-genome-assembly--contig:-NODE-1394-length-10758-cov-2.971690_pt1 | contig 10758 bp, 6 predicted proteins | sample MGYA00153391_OFCI01 | MGnify analysis MGYA00153391 | reverse complement strand
TAGTAGACCCAGAAGTTGCGGTTGCCATACGACGAGCACGCATCTCCACTTCCGTATAGGTTGGTGAGTGCTGCGCCGTTTGGGGTGTAGGGGGTGTAGATGTACAGGGAGGCCGTGGCTTGGTTGGCGATGTACACGGACTGGGTTCCGCATGCCGCGTTGGGGCTCAGCCTGACATTGTTCACCCGCCCCGCCTGGTATCCGAAACTGGTGGGATTGAGACGATAGACCTGCAGCTGGCGGGCGGCGAAGTACACCTGATAGAAGAATCCGGCGAACTGAGGGTCGCATCCGGCGGTGTCTGGGCACGACATTCCCGTGGCGGCGGCGAAGGCATAACTCGAGGGTTCCGTCGACGTCACAAGGCCCTGCTCCTTCTGTAGCAGTGTGATGAGAACCCGCTGGTTGAGACCACACGCGCGTGCCACGCCGTCGATAATCTGGGCAGCCGTTTGGTACGCGGCTCCCTGATAGGACGAGGTGCAATAGCGGTCAGCGGCACGGGTCTCGGTGGGAACTCCGTAGCCCTTGAGGCAGCTGTACGCGGCAGCTGCGCACGTCGGGACCTCGGCATTCAAGAAGGACTGCACTGCATTGGCGTCCATCGAACTGGAGTCGTAGAAGATAGTGTCGTCGATGATGTAACCGGCGTCCCAGTCGGCGGCATTCGCCGCGGCGGCTGGTGCGGCAGGTGTCGCGGTCAAGTCGATACTGACGAGAACTGAGGCGACAATCGCGCCGATCGCCAGGCAACCTACAAATCGGGCGAGGCCACTCGTTCGCCGCGAGCCGCGAACGGTTGTTGATTGGGCGGAAGTCATTGTCACAGTTTCACGCTCGCGTAAGTGCTCGCGAGGTTCACACGCCGCAGCCCCTCGGGCCAATCCCTGTTTCTCATGCGACCGCACCCGATCGAGCCATGAGCTCGCGGATGACTGTCGCGTCCCCCCACACTCCCGGCGAATCGTATAAACGATCGGGGAAAGCGCCGTATTCGAGCGTGATGGGCAACTCATTGCTCGCGATGAAGGATTCCACCTGCGCCGCGAGCGAGACCGGATTGCCGGAGCAGCAGTTGATGATCCCGCTGACCTCGCTCTGGCTTGCGACGGCGGCGATCTGTCGCCCGAGTTCCTCGACACGGATGAAGTCGTATTTGTTGACACCGCTGGTGAACGGCAGCGTCGACTTGCCCTCGTCAACGGCATCGAGCAGCCGCCGGAAGATCGACTGATTGTTCCGGTCGTCACCGTAGATGTAGTAGCACCGCAGCCACTGGAACACGACCGTGTCGCCAAGATCGATCTGCAGTCCGCGGCGCAGCGCGTCCTTCGCGACTCCGTAGAGCGAGAGGGGCGCGGAGGGGGTGGTCTCGTCGATTGCGCCCTCCCAGTACCCGATCTCGTGCATGGTGCCGAGGGCGGCGATGTGCCCCACGCCCTGATCGGCCATCGAGGTAAGAAAACGAAAGTGCGCCGACAGCTGCTCCAGGTGCGACCGTGCGTTGTGCCGGAAGCCGTCCGACCAGGCGAGATGCACGATCACGTCCGGCACCACCCCGAAGACCGCTGCCGCATCAATGTCGCCGCGAAGGATATCGACCTCAATCGCCTGAGCGCGGGGATCGATCTCGCGGCGAGAGCCGGGTCGAGTCGTGGCGATCACGTGGTGGCCGAGATCGGCCAAAGCCGTCACAACGTGTCGGCCCACATATCCGCCCGCGCCAGTGATAAGTGCATTTGACATGTATCACCCTCCCCCAGCGGCAGTCTACTTCAGAAGGGGCGAAAATCGCGAGCATCCGTTCGACACCCCGGGTCGCCGGCGCTCTAGTGCCGGGTGATCGCGCGAATGATCGCCGGCCCCGCCTGCGCCGCGATCGTTCGGGAAAATGTGGCCGTCATGTGGTGATCGCCGAAATAGACGACGAGCCCCCCGATCACGCTGTGGCAGGTCTTTCCCGTGCAGAAGATTCCGCTGAGATCCACCGTGTTCACCCCAGCGGTCTTCGACGCGGCCGCGACCATCGGGTCGTGGTCGACCAGCGGCATGGCCGCCGACCGCGGTGTGGTGCACGGATCGTATTTGGTCATGTGCGCAGCGACACAGCTCGGCACGTCCTTTCCGGCGGCATTGGGGATGTCACGGAGCGCTACCACGGCCTTCCCCGCGGCCACCATCCGGGCGAAGGCCGCCGCGTAGTCCCCGGATGTGATGGTTCGTCCGGGCGCGGATACCCCCGGCAGCGCGTACTCCGCCGTGAAATCGGAGAACACGACGGCCGTGATCGCCGGATTTGAGGCGATCTTGCTCAGCGCCTCAGTTCCCCACTGGGTGCAACTCGCCACGCCAGCGGCGGTCTGGCTTATCGCCGAGGTGACTCCGACCGCCCCGGTTCCCGCGCACCACGTCTTGAGATACATGAGGAATTCAACGTGGTGGGACTTACCGTAGATATCCATTGCCTCCATGTAGTGCCCGGCGTGTGAATCGCCGATCATCGCCACGGTGATCCGCGGACGTGTCGTGTCTCCGACGGGACAGGGCAGGACCGTCGAATCCTCCAGTGCCCTCTTGCATTTGTCGACGACCTGAACGCCCTTGCCGATGTCATTCGCGGCGAAGGCGGGATTCGTCAAGCCGGTGACCGCATACGGGTGCAGGCAGATGCTTCCGGGGGAGACGGCATCTGCTCCGATGCACGACTTCGCCGACTTCAGGGCACTGTCGACTTGCTCCTGCGCGCGCGCGATTCGGGAGTTTGCCTCCGTCCAACCGCCGAAGGCCACCGCCCCGACGAGCACCGACGCCACGATCGCGGACATGATGGTCACCCAGTTTGGGCGCGCGCTCAGCCCCCGCCAGGTTCGGACCGGATCCTCGATCAGACGCTTCGTGAGCCAGGCGGCCAGCAACGCCGCGGCGAAGATGCCGAGACGGACCCGAGTGCTGAGCGAATGCCCGAGCACTATCGGAAGGATGACAATCGGCGGCCAGTGCCACAGATAGAGCGAATAGGAGATGTCGCCCAACCACTGCACGGGACGCAGGCGCATGAGACCGGCCGGAGACCATTGCACGGACGGGGAACCGGCCCAGATCACCAACACCGCGCCGATCACCGGCACGAGGGCGGCAACGCCCGGGAACGGCGTGGATGCGTTATATAGGAGGACGGTAGCGAGCACCATTGCGATGCCGAGCCAGCTGCAGATTGCCCTGACCCGGGTGAAACCCGCGGGGCTGCGGTACGCGAAGATCGCGAGAATGCCGCCGGCGCCAAACTCCCATGCCCGCCCCGTCGTCACGAAGTAGGCCGCCGCCGGGTCGGTGGCCACTCCATAGGTCGAGAAGGCGAGGCTAGCCAGGGTCAGGGCCACCAGGGCGATGGCGATCGCCGGTCGCAGTTTCGATCGGTCCAGGTACTTGCAGGCGAACAGCACGCCGACGATGATGAGCGGCCACGCGATGTAGAACTGCTCCTCCACCGACAGCGACCAGTAGTGCTGCACCGGCGATGGGCTGTTGTCCGCGGCAAGATAGTCGACCGCATTGCTGGCCAGCAGCCAGTTGAGGCCGTAGACGGCTGATGCCAGGATCTCCGAGAACCACTGTCGCCACACCACCACCGGCACCAGGAGAAGAGTGGCCGCGGCGGTGGTCAGCAGGACGAACAGGCTCGCTGGCAACAGTCGTCGGGCGCGGCGCGCCCAGAACGACGCGAGGCGGATGCGGCCCCAGGCCTCGGCCTCCTTCATCAGATGACCGATGATGAGGAACCCGGAGACGACGAAGAAGACGTCGACGCCCGTGTAGCCGCCGGTCAGCCGAGAAGGCCAGAGGTGGAAGGCGACCACGGAGAGCACCGCGATGGCACGCAGTGCCTGAATTTCCGGCCGAACGAGCCGAGTGCCCGTGGCCGCGCTCAGCCGGTGTCGTGCGGTGTCCGGCTGCGTCATCCGCCTCATTTTAGGCGATGATCAGGAATCCGACGGCCGCACGGCACGCCCGATGTCCCGGGCGAACGACCGCATTCGGAACCGTTGGCCCGGCAGGAGCAGACTGCAGCGGACTGCGTGGCTTGGTAGACTCCATTGACCCTCTCCCCACCAGTGAAAGGCCACCATGGCTCGCATCCGGCCGGGTGTTGTTTCCGTCGTTCTTGTGAACTTTCGGGGAACTGATGACACCATCACCGCCGTTCGGGGACTCGAAGAGTTGGACTGGCCGTCCGATCGATACGACGTAATCCTGGTCGAAAACGGATCCGGTGATGACAGCGCGGACCGTCTCCGCGCCGCGCTGCCGAACATCCAGCTCATCGTGTCGACGGCCAATCTCGGATTCGCCGGTGGCTGCAATCTCGGCGCCAAACAGGCAACGGGGGAGTACCTCGCGTTCCTCAACAACGATGCCCGACCCGACACGCAGTGGATCCGCGCGGCCGTAGAGCGGTTCGAGGCCGACCCGACCGTCGGTGCGGTGGCGTCGAAGGTGCTGGACTGGGAAGGCACGAACGTCGACTTCATCGACGCGGCGTTGACCTGGTTCGGTCAGGGCTACAAGCCCCTCACGGCTCAGCCAGTACCCCGCAACTACGACGTCCCTTCGGCGGTGCTTTTTGGCACGGGGTCGGCGATGTTCGTCCGAACGTCCGACTTCACTGCGCTGGGCGGATTCGACGAGCGATTCTTCATGTTCTTCGAGGACGTCGACCTTGGCTGGCGCCTCAATCTGGCCGGACGCACCTTCGCGTACGAACCCCGTTCTATTGCCTTCGATAAGCACCACGCGTCGATGACCTCGTTTGGTGCCTTCAAAGAGCAGTACCTGCTCGAGCGGAACGCGCTGTTCACGCTGTACAAGAACGTGGGCGACGAGGCGTTGGCGCACCTTCTGCCGGCGACGCTCGCGCTCACCGTGCGGCGCGCCGTGGCTCGGGGCGGCCTGGATTCCGACGCGTACGACCTGCGGAAGGGGGACAGCGAGTCCGACGAGACCACGGTCAGCAAGCAGATCATGGCCGGTGTGTTTGCGATCGATCAGTTCGTTTCGGCGCTTTCCGAGCTGGAGAAGGAGCGCGCGCGAATCCAATCGTCCCGCCACGTGACCGATCAGCAGATCTCGGAACTCTTCCACCAGCAGGATGCTTCATCCTATCATGACAGGTATTATCTTGCCGGCTATGACGTCATCGTCGACGCCTTCGGCGTGCTCGATGTCGTCCGTCCCACCCGGGTGCTGGTCATTACGGGGGATCCGATCGGCGCGAAGATGGCCGGTCCGGCCATCCGGGCCTGGCACATCGCGCACGAACTGAGCTCCGTTGCCACGGTGACGCTGGTGTCGCTGTCCAGCCACGAACCAGTGGATGCTCCGTTCGAAATTCGAACGGTCCGTCCCTACGACGATCGCGCGATGGGCAAGCTGGAGAAGGCCGCCGATGTGATCGTCTTCCAGGGCGATGCGATGGATGTCTTCGACTCGATTCGCGACAGCACCAAGGTGATCGTGGCCGATGTCTACGACCCCATGCATCTCGAGCAGCTCGAGCAAGGGCGCGAACAAGGCCCCGAGGGCTGGACTCGGCAGGTTCAGGGTGCGACCGACATTCTCAATGAGCAGCTCAGTCGCGCCGACTTCATGATGTGCGCCTCCGAGAGGCAGAAACACTTCTACCTGGGTCAGCTGGCTGCGCTCGGCCGCCTCACCCCGACGACGTATTCCGATGACCCGGATTTCTCCAAGCTGATCAGTGTCGTGCCCTTCGGCTTGGCAAAGCAGTTCCCGGCCTCCACGGGTCCGGCGATGAGGGGGGTAGTGCCGGGGATCGGCGTCGATGACACGATCCTGCTCTGGAGCGGCGGGCTCTACAACTGGTTCGATCCGCTGACTCTGATTCGCGCCGTGGCCGACGCTTCGACACGGCATGACAACCTGCGCCTGTTCTTCCTCGGCACGCGCAATCTCAACCCCAAGGCCCCGGAGATGGGCGTCGTCGCCGAGCCCCGCGCGCTCGCGACGGAGCTCGCCGTCCTCGGCACCTCGGCCTTCCTCAACGACTCTTGGTTGGATTATGCGGACTCGCACAACTCCCTCGCCGGAGCCGACCTCGGTATCAGCACCCATTTCAACCGCATCGAGACCACCTTCTCCTTTCGCATGCGGATCCTCGACTACCTCTTGGCGGGTCTCCTGATGGTGGTCAGGCGGGGCGATCACTTCGCCGAAATGGTCGAGCGCGAGGGGCTCGGAATCGCGGTCGATCCGGAGGATGTTTCCGGCCTCGCCGCAGGGATCGAAACGATTCTGCACGAACCGCGCCGGGCGGAGTCGGTGTTGCGGAATGCCTCGGCTGTTCGACATTGTTTTCTCTTGCCGACAGTGTCGGCGCGGCTCGTTGAGTTCACCGGAAATAGCTACCATACGCCGGACATCATTGCCGACTCGAACGGCGTGCGTGGCCGGGCGCGTTCGACGCAGCGCGCGCGAGGATCGCGACGTAACGTCGATCTTGCGGGTCGCTGCCTGAGCGCAAGCGGGGCAATTCTGGTGGTCCGGAAGGTGAGAAGTCGACTCGGTGGGGCGCGATGAGGCAGGTAGCCGACAGTCCGAAGGAGAGTATTGCCGACCGTCAAACCATGCCCGGAAGCGGAGCGTCAACACTTTGCGACTCGCGCTAACATGCAGGGCTATCAAATAGTGCCGATGGGCAAGAACGAGGATGACAATGGCTGAAAACTCGGCAGAGCCCACAGTGCTTGTGACCGGTGGGGCCGGCTTCATCGGATGCGCAATAAGTCGCTTGGCATCGACCACGGCCGGTCGATGGGTCGCTGTCGACAACCTTCATCCTCAGGTGCACCCGACCAGAAGTCGACCAGAGACGCTTAATGACCGAGTCGAGTTAGTAGTCGCAGACGTCACTGAAGCGGCGATCTGGGACGACCTACTCGCCGACGTGCGGCCTGACATCATCATCCACCTCGCTGCGGAGACAGGAACGGCCCAGTCGCTTCATGAAAGTAGTCGCCATGCGGAAGTCAACGTCGTCGGGACCACTAGGATGCTCGACGCTTTGGGGCGAGCGGGACAGGTGCCCGACCGCATCATTCTGAGCAGCAGCCGTGCCGTGTACGGTGAGGGCCTGTGGGCGCGCGCAGACGGGACGACTTTCCAGCCAGGTCAAAGGAGTCACGCGCAACTTGCGGCCGGCCAGTGGGATTTTCCTGCGGCTAGTCCTCGAGCCAGTTCGGCGTCCACCACTATCCCAGCTCCCACGAGCATCTATGGGGCGACAAAGTTGGCGCAGGAGCACCTTCTTTCCGTGTGGTCGTCCTCCCACGATTGCGATCTAACTGTGCTTCGACTCCAAAACGTCTACGGACCGGGACAATCGTTAGCCAACCCCTACACGGGGATCGTGTCGCTGTTTTCCCAGCTGGCGGAAGAGAAACGTTCCATTCCACTCTTCGAGGACGGGAATGTCGTTCGCGACTTTGTCTACATTGATGATGTCGTATCCGCTTTCGCGGCCGCATTGTCAGGATGGCACGCGTTTGGACCATACGACATCGGGTCCGGAATCCCTACATCGTTGCTCAGCATCGCCAGCACGATTGCGAACTACCATGATGCGCCAGCGCCGACCATCACGGGCGCTTTCCGCGACGGAGACGTCAGATACGCGGCGGCAACACTCGAGCTCAGCACCGCTGGACTCGGATGGGCTCCGCGTTGGCGACTAGTGGATGGTGTTGCAGCTCTACAAGACTGGATCGGAAGCCAATCAGTTCGCATCGAATCCGAAGGACGAGCAATTGTCGGAGAGTCTGGAAGTCATTGATCCCCATGTCGGAATGAGGAAAGTCGGTTTTATCAAACTTGACCACTCGGCGATCTTCGGTGTGATCTAACCATCGCGCGACGTGGCCCCGTCGAGATGAAGAGTGCGGCCACCCCGCATATTGCTGCGAAGGTCGCTGCGATGAGCAGCGTTCCGCCGGGTGGATTCCAGTTCGGGTCTAGGAGCATTCGCTTCCATGACGCTCCATTTCCGCCGAGCCCAACACTGTATCGCTTGAGCGTATTGAAGAAGGCGTACAACTCACTGGCAAACCACAAGGTCGCGATTACGCGGATAAAACGGCCCACCGTCCTCGTTTCGAGCCTGGGGAGTTGATCCGAGAGGGCAGCGGCGAGTCCCACCATCAAGCAAACGAAGAGGGGGAGCGCGTAGCGTCCCTGCCAGATAATTCCTCCTCTGGTGACATAGATGGCTTGCAGCGTTGGGGGCAGTAGCGTCAAGCACGTGAAGAGGGAAATGGCAAAGACGAGGAGCCGGCCTCGGAGTGCCACACACGCGGCGACAACCAGACTGCCGATGAAGAACGACCACACAAAAAAGACGGCGGGTGGCGCCGGTGTGTCGAGCCAACCGAACACACCAACGTAACCTTGCCCGTAGTCGAAGGTGCCCGCGAAGATCCGGGCGAATCCTCTCAGTGGAGATGCACTGACGCTCGATCCGGCGACCGGAGATGTCGACGACGTTTGTGCTGTCCCGAGCGAGTTTGAGAGAAGAGTCCACAGGAGTGCGGCCACTGTGGACAGTGCAACGCCAAAAACAGTGATCTGTACCGGCCGACATCGCATCAGTTGTTGGATCTGAGACGAGTTGGAGAGAATCAACGGAACCAGCAAAGCGATAGCAACCCACAGAGGAGAGATCCCCCGCATGTTCGCGGCGACGGACGCGGAAACCAGCACGATCATTGAACGAAGGAAAAGCTGAGACTCAGAGGGGTATTTTACGATTCCCAGCATCCCCACGAACGCAGCAAGGGTTGCGGTGATCTCCAAGGCGTTGGGGTTCATCACTGCATCAAGGAAAAAGACCATTGGTGTGAGCGCGGCCGCGAATCCCAGGAGCGGAAGAGTTCGTCGATGCCAGGTGGAAATGATCATGAATGCCAGAGCGAGGAAGAGCGAGCAAAGAATTCCGCTGACGAATCGCATGGCGTAGACGCCGGAGACTGTGGTGAAGATCAGGGAAGGCCACCCAACTAACGCGTAATACAGAGGATTGTAGAGTCCTGCCGTGGTCACACTCGTCACTGTGCGATCACCGTCCGAGCGAATCGCGACTGCACAGTCGGCCGTCACCGTGACAGCGTAGGCAAAACAAGCCTGGCTGTTCGTATGGGAGATATACGCAGGAACGTTTACGCTTGTGCCGCCCTCAGCGGCTGGCCCTGCAACCTGGCCGCGCACAACGGCCGCCGCTTTGATGATGTGCGCGGGTTCATCGGGTCCGCCGGAGATGGGGGTCGCTAGTGACCAGACGCCGGTTATCAAGGAGAGAACCACCCAGCAAGCCGCGAAGGTTTTCCATCGCGAACGACTTGAAAGGCACCGAAGCGTGAACCCAGGAGAGGCCGACCTGCGCGGTTTCACACTGTCGAGCGATCAGTCAGCATGGCTCGAATACTATCGCGACCTACGAACCCGCGAGTTCGGAAGACACCATGATACCGACTAGCTCAGGAAATGAAACGCTTGGCTCCCAGCCGGTTTGCCGGAGTTTTGAGGGATCCCCAACCAAGTGACGGGGGTCGGCAGGTCGGTAGAGCTGTGGATCGATGATCACTCGGCGCTCCCAGTCGGAGATTCCGACTGCGCCGAAGGCCTCTGCCACAAACTCGCGGACCGAGTGGGAAACTCCGGTTGCAACGATGTAGTCGCCGCTTTCTGCTTGCGAGACGATGCGGATCATCGCGTCGACATAGTCTGGAGCGTAGCCCCAGTCTCGTTGCACGTCGATGTTGCCCAGGGTGATGGTCTCTTGCAGACCGACCGAGATTCTTGCGACGGCTTTCGCTATTTTGCGAGCGACGAATGCCTCCGGCCGACGAGGGGATTCGTGGTTATAAAGTACTGCTGAGCTCACGTACATACCCCGAGCGCGGTACACACCGGCCATTTCGTGGGCGAATGTCTTGGCGGCTCCGTAGGGGGTGACCGGCTGCCAGGGAGTGTTCTCAGTTTGCGGAACTTCAGTGGTATCGCCGAAGATCTCGGCACTCGACGCCTGCAACATCCGCACGTCGCGACCTAATCGCTGCGAAAGCTTCCACGAAGCCTCCAGCAACCGAATCGGGCCGACGCCGAGAACATCCGCTGTCTCAGCCGGCTCGTCCCAGGAACGGGCCACTGAAGTGTTGCCAGCGAGATTGAAGACCAGTGTCGGCTCGGTTTCGTCAACCAGGTTTCGAATTTGCACGGCGCTTTGTAAATCGGCGACGTGAGCGGTGACCGAAGGGAATTGTTCGAGGAGGCGCCGGGCTCCGTCCACGGAGTGACACATGCCGTGAACCTCGTGGCCTGCCGCGAGTAGTTTGTCAACGAGATAGACGCCGTCTTGACCATTCGCCCCGGTGATGAGGGAACGCTCAGTCATGCCATGCTCCGATACACAACGATGTGAACATCGCGACATCGCTCCCAAGTGAAATTCTGAACCTGTCGAGCGCCCCGCGAAGCGAGATCGACGTTTCGAACGAGCGCCTCGAGAATGCCCGAGGCAATGGCCTGGGGGTTGAGCGCATCGAAGAGCACGGCAGCATCACCGCACACCTCCGGAATCGAGCCGGCGTTCGAAGCCGCCACCGGGCAGCCGGATGCCATTGCTTCGAGCAACGACATCGGCGTGGCATCGGATGACGGAATGGAGACGGTGACGTCTGCAGTTCGATACAG
>ENA-OFCI01001392-OFCI01001392.1-metagenomes-genome-assembly--contig:-NODE-1392-length-10760-cov-2.478281_pt1 | contig 10760 bp, 19 predicted proteins | sample MGYA00153391_OFCI01 | MGnify analysis MGYA00153391 | reverse complement strand
ACCAATCGCTCACGTTCTGGCTCTCTCGGCACTAATACCCAATCTTTTTTCGTAGATACCTGTTCACTCAGCGCATCCCGCTCCGCTTTGACTGCGGTGAGTTCGGTAGTGAGGCGGTCGAGTTCGTTAGCGGCTCTTAGCATCATTTGATAGAGGCCGTTAGTTTCGTGTTCGTCCCAATCTTTGGCCTCTGTTCGTAATTCGTTTTGTAGGCTCATGTATTACCTTTCTCAATCTCACTCTGACGGTCAGCTATTGAGTTATCGAATACGAGCGCTATGTCAGCGCGGGATTTGCAGTGGTCTACAACCCAATAACAGGAGCTTGCAGGGCTACCGCCAGGCCAAACAAACATACAATCTTCATTCCAATTGTTGCAACGAAGATCAAACGCTCGAATACAAGCATCAAAAATGCAGAGGTTATCGGGATATAACTTCATCGCAATTTTCTTAGCCTTGCGTAAGCGTTTAATAAAAAGGGCGTTGGTCATTTGGTTTCACCTTTCTCTGTGACGGCTATAGCATCGCGTAATCTTTCAATCCATTTTTCACGTAAAGCGGCGATCTCTTTTGCCGCATCCAAGCAGCGGCAATATAAATCATGACTGCCTTCGTTTGGGCTACTGTTGCGCAGGTTGTTGAGTAGGTCAGTTGTCATTTCAGCGCCTTTTTCTGTAGTCGATCAACCATTCTCATAATTCGCTTTGATGCCTCTTTGTTAGCGGAAATTTGTTGCGTGGTTGCTCCGCCCCAATTTTCTTTTTCCACAAATTCGGCAGCACTTTCTAGCGCATCCATAAGATCAAACTCGTCATAAGCTTCATTATTTTTAATCGTTCCGCAGGATTTAGTTGTCATTTTGTTTCACTCCGTAGATGGAAATATGGCCCTTGGCTTTGTTTGAGATCGCACGCGCAAAATCGTCCGCTGGTTCGATGGGGACGCGACGAACGGCGCGAGCTAAAAAACTCATGTCGATGTCGAAATAACGCGGGTTGCCATCCGCAAAATTTAGAGTCCACCCGCAATCCGCGCCGCGATGACCTCTTGTAATTTCTGCCGACCAATAAAACTCTTTGTTGAAAATAGAAGGCGCGTTGGCGAACAAAATTAATTGCTCGTGCCGTTGCGGTAAACTCCAGTCGTGACGCGCGGAATGAGTTGAGCTATTGGCTTTTCGGTTCCCGTCCCCCCAGCTTGCTGGCGGGCCTAGAGCAGGGCCTAAAATGAGGTAGTAGTCGTTTCCGCGAGGCGTGGTAATGCCTCGCGTAATGCCCGCATAAATGCCGCCTTGTTCTTCCCAATGGTCTCCTACGCGCGGCAGGACGAGTGGGGTTTTTATCGCGGCGTTGTTGATGCCTGCACCCATATAATTGCCGGGTACCGCAACGGTGAAGCCTTTTTTTTCAAGATAGGCAACCAAATCGCAATCCATAAAATCCGACAAATCGAAACCAACGTCAGTGCGAACCGTTTTATATATAGTTTTCATGCGTGCACCTCAGAATTAAAATTAAGCGAGCCTGATTGGCCTGCGGTTAGGGTTTGGTGGGCGGGCACAATGGCGTTGCGCCAGCGGTCGGTGGCACCTTGGCCGCGTTTGATGCCGGTCAGCATACTTTCGGCATCACCTTTGGTTGCGAATCGCTTGGCGAGCGCTGCATCACGCTGCCATGTGCCGTGCTGTTGATCGCCTGCGGGCGCGCACCAAAACTTGAAGTGCACGCGATCCTGAATCAAATAAGGGCCGTGGGTTTTCATATTGCGGCGTCCTCAATTTCAAAAACCTCTGCCGCTGAAAGCAGGTGCTCGGTTTGCGGCCCCCACAGTCCAAATTTAATCGGACAATGTTTTTCAATCCATTCGTTAAGCGCCTGTTTCAATTCAGAGCGCGCTTCGGGCGTTATTTTTCCGGGCCAATCTTCGTCAATTTCAATGTCGTAGTAGTCTGAAAAATCCTCATTCATGGTGGTTAAAAACCAGCCGTTATCGAGGATTTTATCAACGGTCAGCTTGGTGACTGTCCTTGAATAAATTGACACCACCACGCCACCTTCGTACAGCCTGCTACGCACAAAATCGCTGACCGCATCAGCCATTGTGCAATGATTAAAATCTTCGCCGTTGTTTGACCACATTAAATTGTCTGACATTTTTAGGTCCTTTAAGCGGGTTGCACGGGGCGGGCTTTAATGCTGACGGCCATACGATGCCAGCCGAACGGGATGCGCTGCGCACTACACAGCGCGATGCACCCGCGCCGCTCGACTAGTACGACGTTGGACACGGCGGCCAGCTCGGCGATCTCGATCAGGGTTTGATCGGCGGGGGTGATGATGTTGAGGATGCTGCTCATCGCTGGCTCCAGATCACCATCAGCCATGCGGCGGCAATGAATATTTCAAGAATCAGGACAAAAAATAGGCCGTGCCAGAAACCTTTTTCGTAGGCGGGCATCATTTTTGCACCTCGTCCAGATTGCCCTGGGCGCGGCGTAGGGCGGCGGTGATGGTGGGGCTGCTTAAATCCTGCATCGCGGTTTGCATGGCGGGTGGCATGTCACGCAGGGCTTGGGCGACGGGCGTTACTTCGATGCGGGGCTCGAAAATGCTGCAGCCGGAGACTGCAACAAAAGCCGCAAATGCCACGATGGCCGCTGCGAGCTTGGATATTTTTTCGCTAGCGTTTGGCTCGTGCGCTTCCATTTTCAGATTTAAATCTGCTGTTTTGAAACCGCTGCCGGTGACAAGCGTAGGCTCAGATGCGCGTATCAGGATGTCGCTGCGTATCAGGATGCCGCTAGCTGGGCTTGGCTTGTCGCTGACGCCTAGTGTCGTTTCAGTTTTAAAAAAACTCACCCCGCCTGGTGTGGCTTTGTTTTTAAATTCGAGCGCTGATCTATCTAGGATTAAATTGTTTGAGGGTTGGACGGTTAGCCGGCAGACGATAACGGCTGAAAGTTTGCGCCGGAAGTCAAATCCTTTCTGGCGGCCATTGGTAGCGAAAAGACCTAAAACAAAATCCCTATCAATATTCGCATCATCGAATATGCTGGACCAGTAAATCAGGTGGCTGGTTAATAATTGCGGCGCATTCGCGAAGATCAGCGAGAGTTCGCGAATCGTGGGTAACGAATAATCAGTTTTGTTGCCCACTGCGTATTCGTTGGTGAGGGAGAGCATATATTCCCATTTTTGGGGCGCACCCAAATCGGGGCCGACAAACAGGTGATAGGCGGACTTGCCTTCGTCACCGCTGGCGATACCGGCGTACACGCCGCCCTGTTCGGAGCAGTGCTGGCCGATTTTGTAATAGCGGGCGTAATAGGGCTTTTCTTGAGGCGGTGCGGGGGTTTGATCAGCCGGGGGCTGTAGATCTGTTGCGGCTAATTCGCGTCCGAAGTTTTCGGCAGCGCTTAATTTTTGTTCGGTTAGTGTTGACATTTAGCCTCCATCGTTGGCACCCGGGGTGGGTGGGATGGAGGTAATTTACCTGCGGGTAAACTCCTTGTCAATACCTAAAGGTAAATATTTTTAAAATAGTTTGATATTTTTATCGTTCTTGTAAGGTTTTGCGGCGCAAATCAGATCGTAGAGCTGGTCCATGTGCTGCGGCTGGTCGCCGTACTTGCCGCCGCCAAGGTTGACGCCGCTAGTGTCGCGCAGCACGGAAACGCCAGTCTTGCAATCTAAAATGATTTTCAGGTCGGTCTTTTGAATATCGTTTGGCCCGCCTGTCCAAAGTGTGCCTGAGCGCACGTTGCCGTTTGCTGAAACGGCTTTAGGGTCAACGCAAAACACTTTGCGCGTGCCTTGTTCTTGCCCGCATTTAAGAGGTGTGCTGGCGGCTGCGGTTGTTGCGATTAAAGCAAGAATTACTGTATAGATTTTAAGCATTTTGACTCCCTTGATTAAAAAAATTGCGCTGCAGTGCTTGTTTCGGCCACGGTCATAATCATTAAAAAAACGACCGCTTTAGTGCAGCTTATCCCGTGGCCGTTTTCTTTTTTCCGGTGCCCGTGACTATGTATGGCGCAGGTTGTTGGTGGATGGCGTGCGCGTTATTTTTCTGGTTTGCGCTAACAATCTCGCGGGCTATGCCGTAAAAGGTTTCCGCCAAATTGTTTGATACGTGCCCCTGCTGAATGATTGTTATAGCGTCGCGGATCAGTTGCTCGTCCAAGGTCGGCTCTGCGGCAACAGGCTCTGAATCGCCGGACCCGTCAAGCCAATTTTTTTTAACGCCCGCTGCGATTTCAATGCGTCGGGCAATATTTTCAGTAAACGGCTTCGTGCCCTTGAAAATTCGCGAAATATAGGTGCTGTTTTCGCCGGTGGCAGTACAGAATCGTGACGCTCTATGACCGTATCTGTCGTCGATCAATTGGCGCAAGCGGTCTTTTCTGGTTTGGTAAATTTGCATGTAATTAGTCTAATTTTTTAATTCTGTCGAGCAAATAGCCTGTAGGTAAATAAAAGATTGCAATAATTTTTACCTTGGGGTAAAGTATTTGCATGAGCAAAATTAAATGTTTTCTGGATTCGATCCCAAGAGCGACCCGCGCTGATTGGGCGCGGCGGCACGGAATGGACCCTGTGAGAATCTCGCAGATTGCGGGTGGCCACAAGGGTATCGGGCTTGATTACGCACGAAAAATTTTAGCCGGTGCCGCTGAATTGGGCGCTGTGTTGTCGCTTGATGATTTTTTTCCGCACCCCGACGATGGCCTGCCGCTGGATAAGCGCGGGCTGGTTTCGACTCAAACCAATCAGGAGGCCTCATGATCAACATGACTGAGCTGGAAATTCTGGAATTTGCTGAAAAAATGAGTAGTTGTTTAGCTGACAAACAGGCTCGAAAACAGGAGCTTATTGCGCAGCGCCGGAACGCAGTCCAGGCGCTGAGCGATATTAGTGCGGCCCTCAACACCATTCGCGACACGCTCAATGACCTCGAACTTGTTTTAATGGAAGACGAGGTGCGGGACGTGGTTACCCAGCCGCGCCGTGAATTGCAGCGCGCATGAAAACCTTGCCTGCCATGACCGAATCTCACGCGGGGTACTTCGAAAATTTTGCCGCCATCGGCAATACTGCATGGGCTAGAGCCGCACAGCCTGGCCTGGCATTTGCGGCGGCCCACGGTTTTGAGTCTCTCAGCGCGATGCGGGATGCGTTGCAAGCAGAAACGCGGCGGCTGCTTGCAGATGTTCGGCGGTCGCTGGATCGGAAAGCGCGGCGGCATCGGCAAGGCTTGTCAAGTGCTGGTAAATGGTCTGCTTTGCGTGAGGCGCGGCGATTAACAGCGATGAAAAGGTCGCGGAAATGATCGCTTCTTGGCGTTTGGCGACGGCTTTGAGCAGCTCGATTTCGGCGCGGTCGATGAGCGTGGCTTTTTGCAGGTTTTCTAGCACCATTAAAAATTTCATTTCTTGTTTCATCGGGGTTCCTTCCGTGTTGGGTGATTGTCTGGAAACAAAATCCTAACATGTCTCGGAACCCCACCTCTTTGCAGTCCCCTGCCACGCACTCCTTTGAAGACCAAGCGGCTCCCCGCATGGTGCGCGCAAGCACGAGGGTACGTGGCTTTGCGCCGATACCGCGATTATGCATCGCGGTGTCGGCTTTTTTATTGGCAGTTTGGCTCACCGTACTCGCTGGCTTGCTGTGCCCATGTGCACCGCCCATGGGCGCGGCCAGGGTGAAGGGCCGGCCTGCATGTGGGTGCGGGCCGGTGGTGGATTGGGTAGCGGATGGGATGGCAATTTGCATAGTCATCATCTTATTTTTTTTACTAATTTTTGGGTATCAGTAGGCATCAGTAATTAACTGATCGGTACTGAAAGGGGCGTTATGAATCAGGAAAAAATGCTGTTTGAGGATTGGGCTGATGCGGCGCGGGATGTGATCCGTGCGGCTGGCGGCACCAAGGTGGTGGCGGCGATTTTGTTTCACAACAAGCCGATCTTCACCGCTGTTGCGCGGCTTAACGATGCGCTGAACCCGGCGCTGGATGCGAAGTTGTCGCCCGATGAATTTTTGCAGTTGTGCAAGATCGGGCATCAGCATCGCTGCCATGCGCTGATGCGATTTATGTGCGAGGAAATCGGCTATGAGCCGCCGCTGACGCTCAATGCCGAAGATGAAAACGCCCGGCTGCAACGCCGGTTCGTTGAGGCGAGCGCGGAGCTTCATGCGCTGATTACGCGTATGGAAAAGTTGAAAGGCTGATCGTGAATCTGGCGCATAAAAAATCTGCACCTCTGCCCACGGTTCGGTTCCGCATTTGGACATGGGTGGTGCAGCAAGATACGCCGATCACGACCCGGGATGTGATGGGTGAATTCAAAATGACGGTTGTGGTCGCGTCGCGCCATTTGGGGATTCTGTGCGGCGGCGGTTGCTTGTCACGCGAGCGCATTAAAGGGGGCCGCAATCGCTATGAGTATCGCGGGATTGCTGATTGCCCACCGCAGTACGGCATGGGGCATCCGTGCGCAGCGGATCACCCGATGCGGGAGCCGCACATTGTTATTAGCGATGAGATTAAGCGGGTGAATTTAAGCAGCGCAAATATGCGGTTGTTGGTGGACCGCCAATTTTTGAGGCAGGCGCGCAAGTTTGAATGCGCACCGCTGGTGAGGGTGGGGCAATGATGGCAACGGCCCCGGTTTCGCGCATCGGCTTGTCGTCGGCTGAATACAAAGCAATTCTTTGCCAAGCGCAGCAGGGGGTGCGGATGCTGGGCGATGCGCAAATATATTACCTGCCGGAAGCGCGAACGATCCGGGTGGTGAACCCTTCGTGCACATTGGCGCGGCGGTTTAAAAAAAATGTTGGCATTTGGGTGGGGAATTATTCAAAACCATTTAATAAAGATGCGTTTTCGGATGATTTGGATGCGTTAATTTTTGAGCTGGGGGGCGTATGACTTTTAGGATCACTTGGAAAAATAAAGAAACGGGCGCGCCGATGATTTGCGGGTCGGAGTTGACGTATGAGGGTGCGGTGGATGCTGCGGAAAATCGGGGTTACAAACACCGTGGCGAGAAGATGACGATTTACCATAGTTCCAATATGTCCGAGCCGCTCGGTGAAGTCATTGTGCCTAAAGTCGCGTGAGCATTTTGCGATTAGCGTTTGATCTGTACCTCGCCGCCCCTCGCGCTTATAGCGCCAAGGATGTCGAGGCGCGGCTATCTATTGATGTGGCCAACGCTCGCAAAATTACGTGTGCGCTGCGGATGCGGGGCTGCATTCGGGAATCGTTTCGGCTGGGTAGTGAAAAGTTTTTCGAGGTGGTGCCAGGCGCAGCACCGCCGGAAGATTTGCGCGCTGTGAACGACCCGAAGCGGGCCCGGCAAGCACGGCTGATGCGGATTCGGCAAGCGCGTCGCGGGTTGAGATCGGCGGGGCGGTGATTGTGAAAATGCCTGATGCGTTTAAAGCTAATCGCCTGCCGACTTTCCCGGCGGGGGCGAATCCTGCGCCGGATTTGGTGGCACGGTTTCAGGCGATTGATGGTAAATGCCGCATGCATAACATGGCGCGGCGTATCGCGATGTTGCCGCATAAAGAGGCGCGCAATATGTATTTGGGTGAGCTGAAAATGGCGCCGGCATTGATTGAGCGCATCAAACGACTGGTGCGCTGGTATTGGCGTTCGCAGCGAAAAAAACAACGAGCAGACCAAGCGCTTAAAGCTGCGGTCGCCAGATAAATCCTTCAAAAAGTAGACCATGACTAAAAAATCGGATGAACCGCAAGGACGCATCGACTTTAAAAGAGTCGCCGCCGCCGCTCTGGCCTGTGCAGGCTCGTTGGTGCCGCAATGGCTGCCCGGCGGGAAAGCCGAAGGGCATGAGTGGTGTGCGACCAACCCCACACGCAGTGATCGCAGCATTGGATCGTTCAAGGTTAATTTAGGTACGGGGAAATGGAGCGATTTTTCCAACGGGGACGCGGGCGGCGATCTAATTTCGTTGTATGCGTATATTTTTGGTCTGGACCAAAAGCCAGCCGCTGAGTTTTTGAGTGATTTGTTAAGCGTGCCGCTTGATTTGCGGGGGGCACAGCGCCCCGCGCCTAGCGCGGCGAATTCTGCGGAATCTGCACTCACGCCCAAAGCTGTGGCTGAGTGGGAATGGCTCAAACCCTCGGCTGACGCGCCGCCAGCGCCATCGGCGCACATGGTGCGCGGCAAGCCCGATGCGGTGTGGGCGTATCGCGATCTTGATGGCGGACTGCTGGGCTATATCCAGCGGTTTACGAATAGCGAGGGCGGCAAGGAGATCATTCCGCTCACCTTCTGGCGGCATGCTAAATCGGGCGCGCTGAAATGGCGATCAGCGGGCTTTCCTGATCCGCGCCCCTTATATGGGCTGGATCGCTTGGCTGGCCGTGACGACGCGAAAATCCTGATCGTTGAGGGTGAAAAATGCGCGGATGCCGCGCAATGGGTGCTGGGCGAAAAGCTGGTGGCGATGTCATGGCCCGGTGGCGCCAAGGCGATTAAAAAGGTGGATTGGCTACCGCTTGCGGGCCGTCAGGTGATTATATGGCCGGATCTAGACGATGCTGGCATCGCAGCAGGGTTGGCGATTGCGGCGATTCTTAAGCCGCTTGGGTGTGAGATTCGATTTGTTAATCTGGAATCGTTTGCAGGTAAACCGGCAGGTTGGGATATTGCTGATGCGGTGGCCGAGGGTTGGACGACGGCCAACATGGTTGAGTTTCTGGGTGCGAATTTATTGCTGGACGGAGACGCTGCGCAGCCGTTAAAGCCGAGCAGTGAGGTCACGCCTGGCGCGGTGTGGGCCGATGCGGTGTCGGGTGAATCCGAGCCTTATGCGCCTAGCATTTCGGGTGAGACTGCGGCTTCGCGCAAGCCCGATCATGGGGGTGCAGCCAGAATCACTGTGACGCTGCCAGAAAGCAAATCTACCCCAGTGGGGCCTGACGGCGAGGGACGGTCTAACGATGATCCGCGCAGTTGGTATCAGCAATTAAAGCGCGCTGAATCGGGCGCGATTAAGCCGCTTTTGCATAATTTGATGTTGGTATTGGCGAACCACGAGGATTGGAGGGGTGGGCTGGGCTTTGATCAATTCAGTGAGTTGATCGTGAAGCTGCGAGCGCCGCCGTGGCAGGTGGGGCCGTTTAAGCGCAGCGAATGGACTGAGGTGGACGATTATCGATTGCGCCACTGGCTATCGAGCAAATTTTGTGAGGCGAAAGAAAAAGACATTATGCAGGCCGTCACGCTGGTGGCGCATGAGCATAAATTTCACCCGCTGATTGAGCGCATGGATGCGCTGAAGTGGGACGGCATTAGTCGGGTTCGCAGTTGGCTGATCGATTATTTGGGTGTGTGCAAGGGAAAGCAGTTTGAGCGCCTCGCACTCGATGATCGTGATCGACTGGTGCAGTACACCGAGCTTACGGGCCTGAAGTGGCTGGTGGGCGCGGTGGCGCGGGTATATGAGGCTGCCAAGCCCAATGCGATCACGGGCTGCCAGATGGACATGATGCTGATCCTTGAGGGTGAGCAGGGAATCATGAAATCAACCGCGTTTCGGGTATTGGGCGGGGAATGGTTCACCGACGAAAAGCTTGATTTTAATAATAAAGATTCGATGATGATTCTGCAAGGCAGACACATCATTGAAATGGCCGAGCTTGAAGGGATGGGCAAAGCGGAAGCGTCAGCAACGAAAAATTTTATCACCAAGCGCGAGGATTTATTCCGTGCGCCGTATGGCCGAAAACTGGAAAAGAAACCGAGGCGGGTGGCTTTTTGCGGCTCGGTAAATCATCAAAGCGACTATTTTAAAGATGATTCGGGCAACCGGCGATTTTTCCCAGCGTATTGCACCCTAATTGATATTGAAAAGTTAAAGGCAGATGTCGATCAGTTATGGGCAGAAGCGCTCTTTTGCTATCGGGACGGCGTGAAATGGTGGATTGAGCCGCATGAGCGCGAGTTATTCGCGTTTGAGCAGGACAAACGGTATCAGGAGGACATCTGGCGCGATCTGATTGAGGAATATTGCATCGGTCGTGATTGCGTTTCGGTTAGTGAAATCTTGGAGCAGGCGATCAAGATGGAAAAATCCCGGTGGGAAGCCAACGCGACCAAACGCGTCGGTTCAATATTGGGGCGACGAATGGGCTGGATAAAATTGCAAGTCAGCGTGGGCAGCAAACGTGCGCGGATGTATTTCAGGCCCGATGCGAACCCGGCTGAGGCGATTCAAGGCCCGAAAGTGAGCGACGATGAAGCATTTTGATCGATTCCTGCACAACTGCACCACATGCACCACGTGCAAAAATCAAGTGGTGCAGGTATGTGGTGCAGCTACCAGCCGCGCCAGTGCTAGTGTTTCAGCAACTGCACCACGTGCACCACGTAATTTGGCCCTTCTCACATGCATGTGCGCGTACCCGCGCACACACCCGTACGCGTGCGCGCACATGCATGTGACTGTGTGTGTTTTAAGTGGTGCAAGTGGTGCAGTACCCATAGAACCAGCATTGGCGCGGTCTGTAGCTGCACCACATACCTGCACCACGCTGCGCCACGTAAATTAAACGGGAGTGACTATGCTGCAAAACGTAAGTGCTGGACTAAATGAGCTGGCTCTTTTCGCAGGCGCTGGTGGAGGAATACTCGGCGGCAAATTGCTCAACTGGCGAACCGTGTGCGCAGTTGAACGTGATGCCTACGCAGCACAAGTTTTGGCGCAACGACAAAACGATG
>ENA-OFCI01001391-OFCI01001391.1-metagenomes-genome-assembly--contig:-NODE-1391-length-10775-cov-3.722948_pt1 | contig 10775 bp, 11 predicted proteins | sample MGYA00153391_OFCI01 | MGnify analysis MGYA00153391 | reverse complement strand
GACCTAAAATGTCGTGCTCATCCAACGGCTGCTCAATCAACAGTAAGTCGAATTGATCAAGCTGGGCAAGCAACTCGCCGTCGCTGCGTTGGTAAGCCTGATTAGCATCTACCTGCAAGGGAATATCGGGCCAGTTCTTACGTACTTCCCTGACTGGTTCTAGATCCCAACCTGGTTCAATCTTTAATTTGATCCGTTTATAGCCGTCAGCGATATATCCGCTGACTTCATCGATCAGTTCTGGAATGCTCGGAGCAATTCCAACCGATACCCCACAGGGAATTTTGGATTTATTTGCTCCTAAGAAATCTGCCAGACTGCGATTTTCGCTGCGAAGTTGTGCATCCAAGATGGCGGTTTCCAGAGCCGCTTTTGCCATAGGGGAACCAAGAAAGGGAGATAACAGCGGTGCAATGGTTTCTGCACTGAGTTCTCCCGCCTCAAGTAGCGCCGGGATCAAGAAGCGACGCATCAAATCTAAAGACCCTGCTACATATTCGGGGGAGTACAGGGGTGCCGACATGGCAACGCACTCTGACCAACCAGTGACGCCGTCAGCAGTGATAACTTTGAGTAAGAGAACTTCACGGGCCCTTTGCGTTCCAAATGATGTTCGAAATGGGCGCACGAGTGGCAGGTTGATGGTCCTAACTTCTAATTGAGCAATTTTCATTTTTACTCCAATACATATTCGTTATGCGATGAAAAACCTATAACTTTTTTTCCGGCTCCAAATGCGACCAGGAATGATTCGCGGACCTCGCGGCGATATTGAGCGCTCAGATCTGGATTACTCCTTCTGAGTTGAACGATGTCGTCGGGGAGCGCTATTAACTCTGCATCATAAGGAGGATTAACTATTTCGGAACGAGGCATAGGGCGCAAGCCCGTTGTATCCCAACGCACCATCAGGCGGTCTGACTCATCACCATGATTGAGTTCATCGGACATGTTCCCATAGAAGTTGGGTTGGTATGAGATCAGATCGGCTCCCAGTTTCAAGATATTTAGCCGTGCATTGCGGCGCACCAGCGGATCATAACTCCAGGTAATAGAGGCATAGTTCCGCGTTTTTGCCCATTCCCACTGATGCAACTTCACTTGAGTACCAAGCCCTTGATTGCGATGGCTCTCGATGAAGGCGGTCATATGAGAATGCAGATGAATTTCGGGTGCAATGGATGGGAAGGCGAACGAGGCGCCGACAACCTTTCCTTTATCAAATATCCCCACTAGGTAACTACCGTTATGTACCAGAGCTTGAAGTAGGTTTGCGGTTACCTGTGTTTCATTCATTGCCGGCCAGACAGAATCAAAGATCATTCGGGCGTGAAACTGATCTTGCAAGCTACGTAGTTCGCGGATTTCGATCATTGCTGAATGGTAGTTCTAATCGCGGTTCTTTTGGCTAAACAATATTTAGATGCCGTGGTTTCAAGAACTTGGCTATTGCTTCCATAACTGACATTGGATCACCTTCCGGCAAACTGGCGCCAGTCTGATTGAGCGATTGAGAGCGTCTTTGCTTGCCATCGGCTAACTCTTTCCCTTTGACAAAGTCGTAGCGCAACTACTTACCAAATCCGAGAGCGGAGGTCAGGTATTCCACAACATTAACTATTACCACCAGCCTGATAAATCTAAACTCCATTCTTTTCTCTATCTTCTTCCATCTGACATCTCTCGCAGGTTCAATGCTCATGGCGCTTCTAGTGAACTCATTAGTCCTAATCATGCGCCGTTAGAGTCGGAGCGAATTAGTTTGCAAGAATTCTCTCGTCATTTCCAAATTTCTCTTCGTAAATCTCCAAAACTGTCAGACGACCATGAGAAGAGTGTTAGTTAAGCGCTATGTGAGCTGCAGTTAGATGAGGGATCCATTTGGAGGTTTTCAATTATTACTTAAGGTCTGGTGCTATTAATTGTTGGCTTGGTTGCTGGAATCATCGTTCTACAAAGTATTGGAGGTGGCGCTTAAATGAAAATCGACTGGATCCACACCCCGGTCTACAACACGCTTATGTCCGTCGCAACAGGAGTTGGGTTGCTTCTGATAGTCACCTTGGGTCGCACAATATTCTTGCGACGAAGATTCTCATCTGACGGGTATTCCTTAGCCTTCGGAGTTGTGGGAGTAATTCTATTTTTGATGGGATTGCACATGTCCTTGACTTGGCCCTTGGCTCGGATAGCAGCCTACGACAATATTGTTTTTGGAGAGCCATCACTGGCATTTGGTGCATTGCTCGGGGCTGCCTCCTTTTACCTATGGAGACGGGGAGGGGTGCTGGAAGAATCTTTATCGCCCGCCCGACTTCAGTCGAATGAGCAAGGAGCCGAATATCTGACCCGCCTTGTTCTTCCGATTTCACTCTTTGTTGCGATTCTGGGGTTGGCCTGCTTCTCGATCGCCGCCGCTGGATGGAGTTACACGCTTTGGGCTGCGCCGCCCCAAGAACCCATCTCTGGAAATTTTGCAAACCACCCGCTGATTGAAGCGACTTTTATCTCCATGCTCTATGTATGCGTAGGAATGGGATCACTGCTCTTGCCGATCCTATTGCTGACCAAGAAGAGAGTGATCGGGGTTACCATCGGCGTCTTTTGGACCTTAGCTGGATTGGGATTCACCATATTCGGTGCACTTAACTACTACACGCATATTGGCCTGATTATTCATACGAGTTAAATAGGGGAATGATCCAACTCTGCAATTCCAGTGTAAGAGAACTGCAAGCAGAACTTCAGCCGATCCAAAAAAACTTAACTTAATTTCTCTACCTGATTCATTAGAAGCAGTATGGTCAGTCTTGACGAAAAAACATGTCCAGCGTGACAGTACCGAGGGAAAATATTTATCCACCTAACCCCATTACTTACAGTCCAGCTAAGTTTTTTATGGGGGATACCAGATGAGAGAAGAGAGACCATGAAGGAATTTTTGACAGATGTTGAAACGCTACGGGCCAATGCACGAGAGAATATGAAGTTAGGTCCCGTAACGGATGCCTATGGAGCGGATTTAGAGAGAGTGCTCTATGTATTGAATCAGGCTCTTGCTACGGAACTTGTCTGCGTCCTTCGCTACAAACGTCACTATTTCACAGCTAAGGGAATCGATGCTCAAGCAGCGGCGGAAGAATTTCTTGAGCACGCTGGAGAAGAGCAGACCCACGCCGACAAAATTGCTGCGCGCATCGCTCAACTAGGGGGACAACCGGATTTCAATCCGGCTACGCTGACCAGCCGCAGTCACTCCGAATATGACGACTCATCTGAACTCGAAGAGATGATCAAGGAGGATCTCATAGCTGAGCGAATCGCGGTGGCTTCCTACACAGAAGTGATCGCATGGCTTGGCGACGGCGACCCGACGACTCGACGAATGTTAGAGGAGATCCTCGCAGTGGAGGAAGAGCATGCTGAAGACATGCTCAGTCTCTTGAGTGACTCCAGTTGAACGCTGGCGAAATGCACCGTCCGAGGATTATTAAGGAGCAAGTATGAGAAAGTTCTCGATTCGGCCAACACTCACTCTAAAGGGTCGCACATTCAACGGCCTTCGCGGCTTCTCCGGCAAGCCTTTACATCCACCCCTTACTGACTTCCCCATCGCTGCATATGTGCTGGCAGCCGTTTTCGACGTAATCTCTGGGATCGCTGGCGCAGACCACGCCTGGGCTCGTGAGTTGTGGCACGCGGGCACCTTCACATTCATCGGCGGTGTTGCCGTGTCAATTTTTGCGGCGCTCTCGGGGCTAGCGGATGCGATGAAAAAGTCAGAAGCCGGAACGCAGGTTCGCCGCACGATAAATACCCACGCTACGATCATGATCACAGTCACGGTGATGGCACTGGCTGACCTCACCTGGCGGTTGAAGGATTATCACACTGCGACCGTGACGCCCATTGGGATTGTCGTTTTATCGGTGATGATTGCCTTGTTGGTATCGCTTGGTGCCATGTTCGGCGGCAGTCTCGTCTTTGAGCATGGATTCAACGTCGAAACAGCGGGCGAAGATCCAGCCTGGCACAAATCTGAAACCGACGTTTTTCCCGGCGAACAGGGCAAAAATTTCTCTGTGTGACGGTAAATTCCTTTCCGTATTGCATGCTGTTTGATCGAGGGGAGTTCTAGCGCCGAAGATCAAGGCTTCATCGAATACTCTCAACAGCGAGCTACTGTTGTGTACGGTTGCCCCGTGAACGCCGGGTTGCAATTACTACGAATAATCCCCGCCTTCGCCCTTACCGCCCTCTTGTTAGCGATTGTCCCTGGCCAGGGAGTGGCTATGGTCTTGCGCCAAAGCTTGATTGGAGGTAAGCGCGCCGCACTTTATTCTGTCCTCGGAAACTCAACGGGGCTCATTATCTGGGGAGCTGCATCAGCGGTGGGGCTATCGGCAGTCTTCAAACGCTCACATCTCGCCTTTAATCTCTTGAAATATGCGGGAGTAGCCTTTCTCCTCGCATTAGCTCTGCAAACGCTGCTGCAGTTGCGCAATGAGTTTGGTAAGTTCGACATTGACGGCGCTGCTAAAACTGGGGCGTTTTCCGCTTACCGGTTGGGCTTGTTGACCAATCTTACTAATGTGAAGGCGGCGGTCTTTGCTGTTGCATTCATTCCCCAATTTGTTCCTCGGCAATTTTCCTTAGGGTTGGGAATATTCTTGCTGGCTTTGGTTCAGGCGAGCGTTTCAAGTTGCTGGTACACCTTTTTAATCCTGGCGGTCGATAAATCTTCCCTATTCCTCGCAAAACCTGCAGTGCGTCGAACTCTGACTGGGATTTCGGCGGCGGGTATTGTGCTGTTAGCGATAGGACTACTGCTTTCAAACCCCCGTTGATTTAGAGGGCGGAGGTTAAAAACTCGACAACGTCTGCTGAACTCCAACAGCCACTATGGATGGCGCTTAATTCTGCCGCGCCAACTAAATCCGATCCCAACGTCAGTAGAGCAGGTTCATGATAGGTACCCCATCGAACCTGCCCCAACCCGATATTTGCCATCAAAGCGTTGCAGAGACATTTCACCTGATCTGCTTCGCCGACCGCCCCTCCTTTGAATTCAAAAGTGTTGATCGGTTCACCACTACATCGGTATCCAATTCCACCATCGGGACGCTGAAAGGGAGAGCGTAGATATCCAAGATCACATTGACGAGTTCGGGCCCGGTAAACCTCTGGATCCGTTGCCGTTCCATTGACTGCTACTACCTTAAACGGAAAGCCAGTGGAAGATGTTTTGGGTTCGGTGCGTATCTCCAGAGTTCCCTCGGTCAATCCACGCAAAACTTCTTCACGAAGTTCAGCGGTGATTCCAGATTCCCGAGAAAGCGCGAAGAGCGAACCGACCTGTACTCCAACTGCACCAAGATCGACAGCCTCCTTCACCTTTGCTGGGGTGCCGTACCCGCCGGCAAGCCAGAAAGGTAAGCCAACTGCTTTAACCTTCTCGATATCCGCCAAATCTTTTTCACCAAAGGTAACTTGTCCATCAGGTGCGATTGAGTTCTTTGTGCGAGGTGGTGCGTTATGACCACCGGCTGTGGGACCTTCAATAACGAAGCCGTCGGGACGAGTCACTTCATCACGCGCTAAGTAATTAGCCAAGATATGTGAAGAGACAATCGCCAAAAACATAGGGCGATGTAGCGCGGATAGGTCGACTCCTTTAATTATTTTGGGGTCAAAGTGCAGGACATGCGCCTGGTCCGCCCCTTCGACCTTGATTTTAAACTCAATTTTCTTTCCTTCTAAAAGATCTCTTATTAGTTGGGGAATATCGGCTGGTATCCCTGCACCCATTAAGATGTAGTCAACATCGCCCAAGATTGCGCCAAAGACAGATGCCGGGGTGGCTAATTGAATCTTTTCGAGATAATTGATTCCTATCGGGCCAGTGGTACCACGCTTTGCCAAAGTAACTTCAACGAAAGAGGAGACGATCAACATCTTTGTTGCAAAGGGGGTGGGAGTTAAGCTCAACTTGGGGAGATCTAGATAACTGGTGTTCGGCTCGCGCCCTCCCACCACGTAGTAACGCGAGAGAATCTCGGCGACGCACTCTTGATCTGGAAATTTTGTAAGTGCCCAACGCAGATCCCCGTCCTGCAATCTGCGGGCAAAGACAGAATCAATCGCGGTTCCTGAAACAACGCCGAGATGCCCCGTGTTTGCAACCACTCGAGCCATCTGGACGGATGAAACTCCGATTCCCATGCCGCCTTGAATCACAATGGGAAGTCTTACATTTTCGCGTCTATTCACGATTGAAATCTAAGACCGCGTGCTCGGGCTACTGCTCAGTAAGGCAAGGGGCAGCACTCAATCGCGGCGAGCAGTGGTGAGCGCCCAGAGAACGCAGAGCACAATGGCGCAGGCGGTGAGCACCGTCATGACAGTGACTCTTTCGTGGAGTAAGAGAGCGGACCAACCGAGAGTCATGATCGCCTGTAGCTGTTGTACCTGTGACCCGTGTTCCACGCCCAAATCCCTAAGCCCCCGGTACCAAGCAAAGAAGGCAAGATACATCGAAGAAAATCCAATTCCCAGGAGACCCAGTATCGCGTTTAGGTGAAAGATGAAGTTATGGCGTGTATTAAAAAATGTTACGAGCCCTCCAATGAAACTGATTGGTGAGCCGATTATGACGACCCATGAAATTACTTGCCAGCCGGGCATCTGTCGAGTTAATCCGGCCCCTTCGACATAACATATTGAAGAGAAGATCACCGCCAAAATCGTCAAGATATCCGCGCTGATGCTCTCTCCTTTTGCTCCTCCACGGCTCACCGCGAAGAGAATGAGAAGGAGAGTGCCGAGGGAGGAAGCCAGCCAGAATTGAACTCCAACTCGCTTTTTATATTTGAGAACGGCGATCAGAGCGGTGACCAGAGGCATCACTGCGGCAATGACCGCGATATGCGTTGACGTTGATCTCTGGAGCGCCAGGGCGATAAGAATTGGCCAGCCAAAGACCGCCCCAAAGGTAGTGAATGCCATCGCTTTCCACAGTTTGCGGGGTAAGTGCAAGGCTCTGGCCTTCAGCATTAAAGGCACGGCGATTGTGAGAGCGATGAGCGGTCTGGCGAAGGCGGTGAAGAGAGGGTCGAAACTTTGCAACGCTAGTTTTGTCATGGGGAGTGAAGCGGAGAAGAGGAAGACCCCAAGAAAGGCAAAATAGAAACCCCTGATCTGCAATTTCGTGAAGGCCATTAAGCGCCGCCCACTTGGAATATTTTCGATTCCAAATTTGCCTTAACCAAGGGCCACTCAGAGCGAAGGATGGAAAAATAGACGGAGTCTCGCCAGCTTCCATCCGGTCGTTTCATGTGATGGCGCAAGACACCTTCGTAGATCGCCCCCAACCTCAAGATCGCGGCTTGAGATCGCTCGTTCATCGAGTCGGTTTTAAGAGTCACCCGTTCCACGCCTCGAACTTCAAAGGCTTCGGTAAGCAACAGCAATTTGCACTCGCTATTAACAAAGGTCCGCCGATATTCCTCGCCATAGAGGGTAGAGCCAATTTCAAGAGAGTTGTGGGTGGGGTTCGGGTCAAGGAATGAAGTTACCCCGATCGCTAAGCCGTTGGACTTCAGAATGACCGCGTGTGCAATGCGTAGCCCATTGTGCGTATCGGTGATAAAACCCCGGAGCACGCGGGAGAAGTCTGAGAGGTTTTGTGGCGCAGGGAAGGGTAGCCATCGATAACTCTCCGGATCGGTTCCGACGGCGGCAAAGATCTCTGGAATGTGAGTTTCTGCTAGGAGCTCGAGTTTAAGCCGCGCTGTTTCCATGGAGCGAGGTTATCGGTGCAGGAGCGAGTCCACGTACCTAATGTAGGGATCGCCTTAAAGTGAGTGAATATAAAGTGTCAGCGCAGACATAATTGTTGACACCGCGATTGAAAGTAGAAGAAGACCGAAAATTCGAGTTAAAACCATCAGCCCCTGGGCTCCTAGAACGCGTTCAATGGGAGCCGCTGCGAGCAGGAGGACTCCAGTGAGAGCGGCCAGAATAAGTATGATCACCAGGTCAGCGATTCTCACACTCCCGTGATCGTTATTGCCAATTGCAATAACCGTGGCAATCGCTCCTGGGCCCGCCATAAGAGGAATTGCCAGCGGGACAACCATGGCCCCAGAACTTTGGGCTGCAAAGATGGAACTTTGCTTTCCCATAACCATGCTCCAACCAATGGCTCCGATGACAAGAGCACCTGCAACTCGAAAAGCTTCAATCTGAATGCTCAGGAGTCGAAGGATTACATCGCCAACGAAGTAAGCGATAAGTAGCGTCGCTCCGGAAACCGCGGCAGTTTGCATGGCAATTACGCGTCGTTGTCTCACACTGGCGCCCGATGTGAGGGCGAGAAAGACGGGGATAGAGGTGATTGGACTTACAATCGCAAAGAGCGCGACTAAGGTTGTGACATCACTACTGAACTTCATGATCCATCTCTTAGGTCAGTTAAAGAGGTGTAAGAAAAGTTAATTTCCTCGAAGGTAACTTCACATCCTGCCCCAACGGGTGCTTGGGCCACAAACCCAACTCGATGATCGGCGATCTCCTCGCCGAGGGTGAATACTCGGATCAATTTCCACGCTTGCGCATCAACAGAGGCATGAAAGGCATACACGGAACCCATCCTAGAAATACGGAGCCAAACCTCGCGCGCGATTAAGGTGAATGAATTTGCGTCATCGGAACTCCCGAGGGTGACGACTGAAACCACCATGAACTCTTGATCAGGGGAGTGTTCAAAACACAGCTTGGCCCAGGTTTGAGGATCTGACCAGATGAGCAGGGCGCCGGCGTCGTAATCCGAATTAAAAGAGACGTGCACTTTAGAACTAATCTGAAAATCATCGGTGCGTGGCAGACCGAGTAGCGTGAGCGCGTTGAGGGTACCGGGAACCTCGGCACCATTTTTTGGATCGCAATAGAGATCGGTTTGGGAATTAGCACGGGTGGACAACTTTCTGGCCTGAGGGTCAAAATTCCAGGAAGCTGGTTGCGATTCAGTAAATGGGAGGGGCAAGTCTTTGATCAAATTCATTCAATAATCATACGAAGTCAGAGTGTAAAAAAGGTGGTTTGAATAAAGTTAATTGCAGGTTATGGCGCCTTGGGTGACATAACGAGATCCCGGATTACTCACTGGAATGCTTATTTTCCCGAAGGAAGTCTTGCCGGCCTTTGTCCAATTTATTATCAAGTGCGCGCTATAGCCAGGGAAGGATGCGCTGGGATCTTGGATATAGACATTACAGTTGGGAAGCCCACGATTTTTGCTGGAATTTTTTACCCTGTAGTTTACCATAACGGTGTTGTTGCTTAGCGCGTGCATATGCGTAACTTCACCGGTGAAGATGGCGGCCTGCATTGGATTGGTATCAGTGGCTGAACTCTTTACTCCTGTTGACGCTACGGTAAAGAATGCGATGACCACTAATAGCATGAGGAGTAAAAAACCGAGTTTCATTCGACTCTCAGTTTTCTCCCACTCTTTACTTATCTCCGTTTGATTCTTCATGTTTCTCCAGATGACTTTGTTAACATCATCATGCTCCATACCTGAAGCTTTGTTCGCCAAAAATAGTCTTTGCGTGATGTTGCGAGTCAATTGCCAGCGTGCCGTTACCCCACGGATAGAAAACTCCCCGATAGCGTTAACCCTGTGAAAAGGTATGGAGTTTTCTTAGATTTTTTCTTCTTGTTGTTATTTGTCGGAATAGGTCGCCGAACCCATCACGATGGGGGGACAATCGCTGGCTTCGCTAACACGTTGTGGCCTTTTGTCACGGGTCTGTTGGCAGGTTGGGCACTTACCCGATGGACCCACCGTAATTCACTGAGTCCTACGAGTGGGCTATTAATTGTTTTAGCTACCGTCGCAGTTGGGATGGCGCTGCGCGTCGTTTCTGGTCAAGGCACCGCCTTCTCATTTATTATCGTGGCTATCGTTTTTCTCTCGATCTTTTTGGTGGGATGGCGATTCGCAATCTCGGTCATTTCACGGCGACGCCGCTAAACCTTGACTCCGACGATTATCGGGGTGGCGGAACCAGTAACGGTAACTTCCACCTTTTTGATCTGGGTCACTGAAAGTGCTGTCGTTGCCGACAACCCCTTTGCAATCGTTCCGCTTGGGCTCCAGGAGGCGATATTGTATTTTTTCCCAGAACTATCTGTTAAGACTAGGTTATATCGCGTTGATGCCGGCCAAGAAGCGGCAACCTTTGAATAGGCGCAATTCCAGTCGAAATGTGTTCCCCATTTTCTACTTGTAATTTGCAACTCGGCACTCATAATCTGAGGTTGCAGGTTGGTCAAACTCCAAGAGGCACTTGCTGCTGGTGTAGAGGAAGTTAGCGCAGCGCTCTTTGGGTGCACGAGGGCGCTGGAAGCTACCCCGATCGCAGCGCAAAGAATTACGGCTGCCGCTAGCGTAAGTGAGTTACGTATACGAGAGGTGCGCTGGGCCTGTGCAGCCCGCTTCGCTAATTTTTGGATGAATAAGGAGTCATCCCAGCGATCAAAACCAGGATCTGGCGTTGTGCCACCCATAAGACTGATCGCGGCATCTGCATCTAATTTTCCTAAAAATCCTGGTATTCCAGCTAACAAGGTCAGGGAATTGGAGCAACTAGTGCACTTGGCGAGATGGGCTTCATACTCCTTACGCTCCTCATGGCTCAGCGCTCCAAGAACATACGCGGCATCCCATTCTCCATATTCGTCATCGAATTCGGTCATTGTCCTGCGCCTCT
>ENA-OFCI01001390-OFCI01001390.1-metagenomes-genome-assembly--contig:-NODE-1390-length-10782-cov-3.311737_pt1 | contig 10782 bp, 13 predicted proteins | sample MGYA00153391_OFCI01 | MGnify analysis MGYA00153391 | reverse complement strand
GCGGAGTACTCCGGCATCCGCTCAGGACCGATCACCAACAGGGCAACGACGACGAGAACCACCAACTCCCAGCCGTTGATGTCGAACACGTGTGGACCTCGTCATTTCGTGGGGCAGTCAGTTGGCCGCTTGCAGTGTCATCTTGACAGTACGTTCCGTGGTTCCGCGCCGCACGGTCATGACCACCTGATCACCAACCGACTTGGCCCGGATCGCAACGACGAACTCGTCGGGGCCGGTGATCGGCCGGCCATCGAACGTGATGATCACGTCGCCAGGGCGCAAACCTGCCGTGTCGGCGGGGCCACCCTTCGTAATCGGTGGGCTTCCGTTTCTCGGGGTAGCCGAGATCTTGACCCCCTCGCCCTTATAGGAGGTGTCAACCAGGACGCCGATCACCGGATGCGTGGCCTTGCCAGTGGCGATCAGCTGGTCAGCGGTCTTGCGTGCCTGGTCACTGGGGATCGCGAAGCCGACCCCGATGCTGCCGGACTGCCCGCCCACGGGGCTCTCCGAACCCGGAATCCGGGCGATCGCGGAGTTGACGCCGATCACGCGCCCGGCCATGTCGAGCAAGGGGCCGCCGGAGTTGCCGGGGTTGATCGCCGCATCGGTCTGGATGGCGTTGATGAACGAGGTCGTCGAGTCAGCGGTCCCACCCGGCGTCACTGGTCGGTTGAGAGCGCTCACGATGCCGCTGGTGACCGTGCTGTCCAGACCCAACGGTGCGCCGACGGCAATGACCGGGTCACCCACCACTACCGTCGCGGAGGCCCCCAGGGGGAGAACGGGCAGGCCATTGCGGTCCACCTGGATCACAGCCAGATCGTAGGAAGCATCGCGGCCGATGATCTTGGCCACACTGGTCTTGCCGTCCGAGAAGATCACCGTGATCTTGCCCGAAGCCCCCGCAGCCTCCACGACGTGGTTGTTCGTGAGGATGTAGCCGTCCTGGCGCAGCACGAATCCCGAGCCGGTGCCGGACGCATCCGCTCCCTCGACCTTGATCGTCACCACACTGGGCAGGCTCTTGGCCGCGATATCGGCGATCGACCCAGCCGGGCGGGCCGTGGAACCCGCGGGCGGAACGGGCAACGGAGCGGAGCCACCGTCACGCCGGCTGACCAACAACCCACCAGCGACGCCTCCGAACACGGCGGCCACCAGAGCCAGGGCGAGAGCGCCAGCAATGATCGCCGTGATGACCCCGGCACCCCAACCGCCCGGACCAGCGCTCCGAGAATGGCCGGTGGTCGCCGAAGGGGTTATGGGCGCCTCGGGGACGGGCAGCCAGGTCAGCGGAGACTGCACCCCGGAGTCCACAGCAGGTGGGGACGCAACGGGCCAGGGAGGAGGCTGATGCACGAAAGGACTGCCGGACGGTGGCGGGTAGCTGACGACGGTCTCCGGCGTGGTTGGCCCAGCGTCCACCAGCGCAGCAAATGGCTCGGTTCTCTGATCGTCCGGACCCTCAGGAGGTCGCTGGTCCTCGTTCATGGCTCGATTGTCCCCAATAACGCGCCATACGGCACGCCGGTCCAAGGTCCGGCAACAGGGACTGTCGTGCTGGCCGGTGCCGTGAACGCCGTGGTCAGCTGGGGAGACCCCGCGACGCCGGCGGGCGCCCCCCGCAAGCTCACCAGAGAGGCGGGCTGACTGTCTGACGCGATGGCGGACAGTCGAACCGTCGTGGCGGGGGCGACCGCTCGAGGAGATGACTGCGACGCAGCCGCGGGAGCCACGCCGCCAACACCCACGCTCCACGCTGCTGCGGCCGACGCCCCCGCTGCCAGGCTGGCAAGCATCGCCGCCCGCATCGGTGACCGGTGCATGGCGGGCGCAGCACGGCCCACGACGACGAGCCGGGAAGGCGGGCTGACAGGCACCGCGTGGATAGCAAGGCCCAGCAGCGCCGACTCCAGGCGCCTGGGCGGGTCAGGAGTGGCTGCAGTGCGCAGGGAGCTCAGCAGCCGACGCTCGTCATCCACCGCGCCCCGGCAAGCGGGACAGATCGAGACGTGCTGGTCGTGGGCCAGCAGTGTGGCAGCGGGAAGGGTGCGATCGACATACGCATTGAGCACCCCTTCCACGTGTCGTGTGCGCGCTATCGGTCGGACACGCAGGACGAAGCTCATCGGGTCCCCGGAACTACCCGCCCTAAGGCAAAGCCCCGACGGGCCCGCGTGGGCGAGACCGTTCTTGACGGATCGGGAGCGCGATGCGCGAGGGCCTCGCGCAGCTGTGAGCGACCGCGGTGAATCCGCGATCGGACGGTGCCGAGCTTGATGCCCAGGGTCGTGGCAATCTCCTCGTACGAGAGCCCCTCGATGTCACACAGCACCACGGCCGCGCGAAAGTCAGGCGTGAGGGCATCAAGAGCACGCTGGACATCGTCGTCAAAATGGGTCTCGCTGTAATGCTGCTCCGGGCCCAGCTCACGGCTTGGCAGTCGAGCAGCGGACTCATCTGAGAGCGCGTCGAAACGGATTCGCTGTTTGCGGCGCATCTTGTCCAGGAAGACGTTGGTCGTGATGCGGTGCAGCCAACCCTCGAACGTGCCGGGCTGGTAGGAGTGCAACGACCGGAAGACGCGGATGAAAACGTCATGGGTCAGGTCCTCCGCGTCGTACATGTTGCCAGTGAGGCGGTAAGCCAGGCGGTAGACCCGGGCCGAGTGCTGCGTGACAATCTCTTCCCAGGTCGGCGGGACCCATACCTGCGCGTTGGTGGCCGTGGGCTCGATCTCCCGCGGCAGGTCGGCGCGGTCGGTGGTGGTCGTGGTCACGTCATCTTCCTTTGGCTGGCGCACAGTCGTCTCCAGGGACATTCGGAGCCGACGCTCTCGTGGATCGCTGACCGGTTGAACTTCTTTGATACCCACAATGGTTCCGGACGAACCTGAGAGTTTACTGGGTGTTACAGCCGTATGCCTGGGCAATGGGCACCAAGCCCCTGAACCGCCATCCAGAGCCCAGGGAACAGTAGGCTAACGCTCATGAGCGCACAAAAACCGGCCACCTGGGCCTACTCCGAGGAATTCATTGCCGAGGACGAGGTCATGGAGGCCGCCCGGCTGCGCGGCGCCGAGCTGGGCTGCTCGCCCGTCATGGCATCCGTCGGTGCTGTCCTGCGTCTGTTGGCTGCGGCAGCCCAGGCCAGGGCGGTCGTGGAGGTCGGTACAGGCGCCGGCGTATCGGGTCTGTGGCTGCTGTCCGGTATGCCGTCAGATGGCATTCTGACGACCATCGACATCGAGGCGGAGCACCAACGGGCAGCCAAGTCGGCCTATACCGCTGCCGGTATCGCGCCGCAGCGCACCCGGGTCATCACCGGCCCTGCGCTGGAGGTACTCCCCCGCCTGACCGACGCGGCATACGACATGGTCCTGATCGACGGTGACAAGAGCGAGTATCCGCAGTATGTCGAGCAGGCCTTGCGCCTGCTGCGTCCCGGCGGCGTCCTCGCCCTGGACAACATGCTGTGGCACGACTTGGTCGCCGATCCTGCCACTCGCGACGAGACCACGACCACGATGCGGGATCTGGGCAAGGAGCTGCGCGACAACGAACTGCTGCTACCGGCCATGCTGCCGGTCGGCGACGGCCTCTTGGCCGCGGTCAAGCGCTAGCCGGTCAAACGCTGGCTGGGCGGTCCACACCGGCGCAAGAACCCCTCTCACGACCTCGTCAGACGCGTGGGTCTTCGGGCGGCAGTGGCTCCACGTAGTCCGTGCGCGCGGAATGATGCACCACGTCGGTGCGCCGGGCGGTGTTGGCCATGACGAGCGAGATGACCAAACCGGCAATTCCCACCACCATGAGCACGACGCCCACCGTCGACAGGCTGATCCCGCTGACCGACGTCGTCACCGCAAACTTCAGGATCGCGCCAATCGCGATCAGCGCCAAGCTGGAACCGATTCTCATCAGCCGGCCTCCTTTGTCAGGCTTATGGACCTTTAAGACACCTGAAGATCAGACACGCGTCCGTGCGCTCCGTCTACTGGACGTCCCGACAGGTTTAGCCTGCAGAATACCCGCGGCGGCGACAAATCAAACGCAACTCTCGGTCCCAGATGCCGAGGCGCCCTCCCCGTCACCCGCCGGCTCACTTGCGTGAATACTTGCGTGAATACTTGCGTGAGTGACAGTGGCACTTTGTGGGTACCAGGGTGATAGCAACGGACAACAAGACGAAAGGAACCTCAGATGATCATCCTCGGAATCGTACTTCTGGTGGTTGGACTAGTGGCGAAGATCGCCATTCTGGAGACCATTGGCGTCATCCTGTTGGTCATTGGTGCGATCCTCTGGGTCCTCGGTTCCATGGGCCGCGCCATAGGAGGACGCAAGCACTACTTCTGACCGACCCTCGCGGCGACAGGTGGCTGAGAACGACCGGCGGAGCCAGGGAACGCGGCTACCGTCGAGTGTGGCAACTTCTCACTGGTTCCTGTCCTCCAGCGAACGCGGTAACCCCTCGACCCGGCTGGACGCCCGTCATCGCGACGGGGCGGCGTGGACCGAGGGCAACGGGGTGCGTCCGCTCATCCACGGGGGGACGTACTTCGCAGAGCTCCATCACCGGGTGTCGAACATGCGCGACGGCGACCTTCTGATGTTCGTCGACTGGCGAGGTGACCCGGATGAGAGTCTCACCGGCAGCCCGGGCTCGGGCATCGGGCAGGTCTTGGCCGATGCGGCCCGACGCGGCGTTGACGTTCGCGGCCTTGTATGGCGCTCCCATGGGGACCGCCTGGCGTTCTCCGCGGCGGAGAACCGGCATCTGGGCGATGAGATCAATGACGCCGGTGGCCAGTGCCTGCTCGACATGCGAGTGCGAATCGGCGGGTCGCACCACCAGAAATTTGTCGTCCTGCGCCACCACGACCGGCCCGAGCTGGACGTCGCCTACCTCGGTGGCATCGACCTGTGCCACAGCCGACGCGACGACACCTCTCACGGTGGGGACGCACAGCGACAGCCCATGGCGGCGGTCTACGGGTCTCAACCGCCCTGGCACGACGCTCAGCTGGCCATCACCGGGCCGGCCATCCGGATGACACCCCTGCCTCCACAGCGCCCCGATCCCGTGGCTTCGGGGCTTCTCCCCGTTCAGCTACTGCGCACGTATCCTCGCCGCGTCGGTGGCTACCCCTTTGCACCTCGGGGAGAACGCAGCGTGGCGCGCGGTTACGCCAAGGCGGTCAACCAGGCACGCCACCTGATCTACATCGAGGACCAGTACCTGTGGTCGCCACCGATCGCATCACTGTTCGCGACGGCTTTGCAACGCAACCCGGAACTACACCTGATCGCCGTGCTCCCACACTTCCCTGACCAGGATGGTCGCATCTCCAAGCCTCCCAACCTGCTCGCACGCGACCGGGCCATGGCAGCACTGCGAAAGGCGGCGCCCGGAAGAGTTGCGTTCTATGGGCTGGAGAACCCGGCCGGAATACCGGTGTACGTGCATGCGAAGGTCTGCATCATCGACGACGAGTGGGCATCGGTCGGGTCCGACAACTTCAACCGCAGGTCGTGGACCCACGACTCCGAGCTCACGGCCGCCGTCTGCGACGCCAGGTACGCACAAGAACTGCGGCTCACCCTTGCCACCGAGCACCTCGAGCTTTCCGGACCCACGGACGACCTGGACGACCCCAGGAACACGTTCAACGCTTTTGCCGACTCCGCCGCACTTCTCCAACGCTGGTATGACGGCGGATACCAGGGTGCCCGGCCGCCGGGCCGGCTGCGACCGGTGAACGAGGCGACACTGTCACGGTTCACCCAGGTCTGGGCCACGGCGCTCTACCGATTGATCTACGACCCCGACGGCCGGCCGCTCAACCTCAGGATGCGCGGCGCGTTCTGAGAACAGCGGCCCTGAACCTCTGCGTACTTCGCCCGTGCAAAACTATGCACGCCGTATGCCGCGACGCCTTGGCCCCTGATCTGGGCCGGACTGGCCGCTGGCTGCCTTTGTCGCACCTCTCAAGCATCGGACCAGGACAAGAGCGAGCCCCAGCCGGCGTCCGGTCAGGGCTCATCGATCTTCTGACGCTTGCGTCTGTTGGGGTCTCAGCTGACGCCTGGGCAACCTTTGATGGCGTCACCCAACGCAGTGGCTTCATCCGGCGTCATCTCGACGACCAAGCGTCCGCCGCCCTCAATCGGCATCCGCAGAACGATGCCACGGCCTTCCTTGGTAACCTCGAGCGGCCCGTCTCCGGTCCTCGGCTTCATCGCCGCCATGGGTCATCCCTCTTCCGTTGTTCTGCGTGGAGGCCTTGTCTTGCACACCCTCTTGCCCTCATTATCGCGCCAACCTCCCCCAGCACGAAATCTGGATCAGACACTCGGTGGCCTGTGGCTGGCACTGGCCCGACAGCCAGCAGGCAGCAGGCTCGTTACTGACGTCAAGACAAGGAGCTGACCCCATGGCAGAGCACAAGAGTGCTCCCGAAGCGCACGGCTCGACCTCGCGGTCGGGAGCCGTCCTGCTGGACCTCACCGACGGCGTCGCGACGGTGACGATGAATCGTCCTGAGGCCATGAACTCGCTGGACATCGCAACCAAGAATCTTCTCCTGGCGACCCTTCGACAGGTGGCGGACGACCCCGGTGTCCGCTGTGTCGTGCTGACGGGCACCGGAAGGGCCTTCTGCGTCGGACAGGACCTGAAGGAGCACATTGCCCTGCTCTCCAACCGGGACGAGTCGCTGTGGTCCACCGTCGCCGAGCACTACAACCCGATCGTTGAGCTGATCTCCACGATGAACAAGCCCGTCATCGCGGCGATCAACGGCGTCGCTGCGGGCGCAGGCGCAGCCTTCACGTTCGCCGCAGACCTGCGCATCATCGCCGACACGGCCAGTTTCAACCTGGCGTTCGCCGGTATCGCCCTGTCCTGTGACTCCGGCGCGAGCTGGACCCTGCCGCGACTGATCGGCACGGCCAGAGCAAAGGAGCTGCTGATGTTCCCGCGCACCGTACCTGCGCAAGAGGCGCTCGAGCTCGACATGGTCAACCGGGTCGTGAGCGCCGAGGAGCTCCACGCAGTCGTCGCGGAGCTGGCCCGAACCCTGGCCGCCGGCCCGACGTTGGCCTATGGCTCCATCCGACGCTCCGTTGACTTCTCTGCAGCTCACCCGCTGAGCGAGTCCCTGGCCCAGGAGGCCGGCCAGATGGCGGTTACGGGGGGTAGCCAGGACCACAAAGCCGCGGTGGAGGCGTTCATCGCCAAGAAGAAGCCGACCTTCCGAGGCCGCTGAACCCAGGGGAACGCCCCCCGACGCGAGCCCGCTCAGAGGAGGCGACGCACCAACGTGTAGCCGCCTTCGGCAGAAACGAGCACGTATGTCGTGCCGGGGTGCAAGGACTCGGCGTAGTGCACCGGATCGCTCTGGGCCTGGGCCTGGGCCGGGTCGGTGACCAGGACGAACTGCGGCACCACCGGCAAAGCCGTACCGATGAAGAACACCCGGGTTCGGTGCGTGAGCTGGCCAATCAGACCCAGGTCTGTCTCGATTGTCGCTCCGTCGGGAATCTTGGACAGGGTTCGCTCGGCGGCCTGGGCCCGGGGGCTGGGCTGGTAGGTCGCGGGATCGACCAGATCCTTGAACGGATAGCGGGTGCACAAAAACAGCCCCACGAGCAGAGCCATCGTCGGGGCCCCGCGGGCGTACACGCGCAACGGCCGCCAGCCGTCGTGCCGGGCTCGCACCACACCGTCGACCATGGCCGCGAACACGATCGGCATCAGCACCAGGTCGTAGTGGAACGACTGTCCCCAGAAGTTCTGGTTGGTCGAGACGAAACGCCACGCAAGCGTCGGCACCACCACGATCAGCAAGGGTGACTGCGGGGCCATGAAGGCCGTTACCGCCAACAGCAACAGCACCGTGGTTCCCTTGGGCCCGGAGGTCATCACGTCAAGAGGTAGATCGTAGATGCGGTGGAGCAGAGACCCGCCTGTTCCGGACTGCGCCGACAGATCGGAAAAGCGCGAGCTACTACCCTTGACGCTGAAATAGGGGATCAGGACCTTGATCGTGAGCGCGAAGGAAGCGAGACCGAAGGCACCAAGGCCAACACCCCATCGCCGCGCACCGACAAGCACCAGCACCAGCCCCAGGGCCGCGACCGTCAGTCCGAGATCCTCCTTCACCAGCACGAGAGGGGCCGCCCAGGCCACCACGAGTCTCCAGCGACGCGACAGGAACGCCTCGAGCGCAAAGGCCAGCAACGGCAACGCCAGCGACACCTCATGGACGTCGAAGTCCACGGCGGCCTGGATGCCGTAGGACATGCCGAACGCCAGACCTACCGCGACCCCGGACCAGCGACCCAGGTGCCGTATGGCCGCTCGGGTCGTGGGGACGACGCCCAGCGCGATCAGCACAGCTTGTCCGACCAGCAACGTCACAGGGGTCGGGATCAGCCGGTAGAACGGTGCATAGAGGGCGATGGCCGGGTTCCAGTGGTCACCCAGGAAGTTGTGGCCGGAACCCTCGAGGTCCACGATCGGAGCCTGGAAGTGGGCATAATGGCGAACAGCCTGCTCGAAGATCCCCAGGTCGAACGACCGCACCCCCATCCGCTCGAAGCGGGCCACCGAGATCGTGGCATAAAGGATGGCGAAAACAAGGGCCATCGCCCACGGCAGAGCACGCTCCCAGGACCAGCGAGGTGGCGTCCCGGAGATGGTGCCGTCGTCCTCGTCGGACGCCCTCGTGATCACCGTCTCGCTCTGGGCCATCCCACGAGTGTCGCTCAGCGCGCCACCAAACGCGTCATCCGCGGCCCCTGAAGCAGCCAGCCAGGTGATCGTCCACGAGTCCGCAGGCCTGCATCGTGGCATACATGGTTGTGGGGCCGACGAAGACAAAACCGTGGTGCTTCAACGCCTTTGCGAGCGCAGTGGAGTCCGCAGAGACTGACGGGACATCAGCTGGGGTGCGCGGCTGGTGATGTCCGACCGACGCGAAGGACCACACGAGCTCATCGATTCCGGCCTTGTCCCTCAGCCGGACCACGGCCTGGGCGTTGGTCATGGCGGCCCTGATCTTGAGCCGGTTGCGGACGATGGACGTGTCGCTCATCAGTCGCTGATAGTCAGCCTCACCGAAACCTGCGACGACCTGCGCATCGAACCCGGCGAAGGCCGCCCTGAAGCTTTCGCGCTTGCGCAGGATCGTGAGCCAGGACAGCCCCGACTGGAAGGCCTCGAGCGTCAGGCGCTCGTAGAGCCCGGTCTCGCCGTGAACGGGGACTCCCCATTCGGTGTCGTGATAAGCCCTGTACTCGGAGGTGCTGGCGGCCCACGAACAGCGAGTCAGCCCGATCTCATCGGTCATGAGCCCTTGGGCGCTCACAGCCCTCCTGATGCTTGTGGGCCTGAGGCGAGCACCGCCTCGGCGGCCATGTCGTCGACCACTTTGGAGAACAAGGCCTCGTTGAGGCGATCCGTGAGCGGCGCCAGCAACCTGCCCACAACGATCGGCCTGATGACGATGTTCTCGCGCCACAGCAACCGTGTGTGCTGGCCGCCATCGACAGGGAGAACCGTCACCTCCGCCCATCCGGCCAACAGACGCCCGACCTTGACCAACCGAAACGCTCCCGGTCCTGCGTCGAGTGGAGGAGTCCAGCCGGTGATCCGCATCGCATCGGAGAAACGCAACCGGCCGATGCCGGTCAGCCCGGCGAACGACCAGCCGACCCGGGTCGGCCCTTGGTCGAGGTGCATGGTGGTCAACGGAATCCAGCGGGCGTAGCCCTCCCAGTCGGTGATGACCTCCCACACACGCTGTGGCGGTGCGGCGACAAGACGTTCAATCGCAAACGTTCCCACCTTGTGTCACTGCTCCTTAAGGTCGCGGCTGACGCTGGGCGAGTCACCGGACACGGGGTGCTGGGAACCCGCGGCGGGCAACGAGGCAGCCGCCGTCTCGAGCTCACGCAAGCGTGCTGCCAGTGCATCGATGGCCTCGTCGACCTGGTCCATCCGATACCCGCGCAGGGCCTGGTCGAAATGCAGAGCTCCCACATCGCTCGCCGACAGCGATCCCGACGGGAGACCGGAGAAGGCATGGCTGGACGTCGGTTCGGCCATGAAACCCCCGATCCTGCCCATGACGGCAGCAGTCGTCAGGCCAATCAGCAGGACCACGATGAGCAGGAGGAAGACGATCACGGGATGATCGTTTCATGCCCTACCAGGTTTGGCCCGGTCGCGACCTCCGTCTGCGCCACCGCACATTTCCCCCGGGACAGACCGGACTGCTGGCGATCATCAACCGAACCCCCGACTCCTTCTACGACGAAGGGCGCTATCTCGACGACCAGGTCGCGCTCTCGGCCGTCGTGCGCGCGGTGGCGCAGGGCGCCGACGGCGTCGACATCGGTGGCGTTAAGGCCGGCCCGGGGGCGGAGGTCAGCGCCGAGGAGGAGCTGCACAGAGTGGTGCCGTTCGTCGCAGCGGTCCGTTCAGCCCATCCGGACCTGCTGATCAGCGTCGACACCTGGCGGGTCAGCGTTGCCGATGCAGCCTGTGCGGCCGGCGCCGATCTGGTCAACGATGTCTGGGCAGGCCACGAACCGGAGCTGTCGGCGGTGGCCGCAGCCCACGGTGCGGCATACCTGTGTGCCCACACCGGTGGCCATCCACCACGCACCGACCCGCATCGGGTCCGATACCACGACGTGGTCGCCGAGACGATCGAGGACCTGACCCGTCAGGCCGAGACCGCACTGGCAGCGGGGGGGCGCGCGGACG
>ENA-OFCI01001388-OFCI01001388.1-metagenomes-genome-assembly--contig:-NODE-1388-length-10790-cov-3.298370_pt1 | contig 10790 bp, 5 predicted proteins | sample MGYA00153391_OFCI01 | MGnify analysis MGYA00153391 | reverse complement strand
CAGCTGATCAACTTCGCCCACGGCGAGGTCTTCATGATCGGCGCCTTCGGTGCGCTGACGACGTCTTTGGTGCTGTTCAAGGGGAACACCTCCGTGTGGACCCTCCCGGTCATGATCATCGGCGCCATCATCGCGTCAGTCGGCACAGCCGTCCTGATGGAGCGATTCGCCTATCGGCCGCTCCGTAACGCGCCACGGTTGGCCCCGCTGATCACCGCCATCGGCATTTCAGTATTCCTGCAGGAGTTCGTCCGGCTGAACTACAACCAAGTGCCGTTCACGAGCTGGAACCCGTTCAACCTGCCCGATGCGAAGTCGCGTATTCCCTTCCCGCAGATAGACGTCGTCACGGGGCCGGCGTTCCAGCTGGGTGGCGTGACAGTCCAGAGGTCGGCGATCTTCACCGTCGGCGCCCTGCTGATGTGCTCAGCCCTCCTGTGGTACTTCGTCAACCGCACCAAGACGGGCCGGGGCATGCAGGCGGTGTCCCAGGATGCGGATACTGCTCGTCTGATGGGCATCAACGTCGACCACATCATCGTGGTCGCGTTCGCTCTCGGCGCGATCCTCGCAGGAATTGCCGGTGTGGCCCAAGGCCTGCAGAACAACAACATCGACTTCCGGATGGGTTTCCTGGCCGGCCTCAAGGCCTTCACGGCAGCGGTCCTTGGCGGCATCGGTAACATCCAGGGAGCCGTCGTCGGCGGACTTGTCCTGGGCATTGTCGAAGGCATGGCGACGCAGTACATCCCCGGCCAGTTCGGCGGCAGCCCGTGGAAGGACGTCTGGGCCTTCGTCCTGCTCATCCTGGTTCTGGTGTTCCGTCCCCAGGGCCTGCTCGGTGCAAAGGCGGTGGACCGCGCATGATCAAGCTCCCCAACATCCCCGAGTCCGTGAAGGTCAGACATGCCGCCAAGGCCTGGCCGCTTGGTCTGGCCGGTGCCGGCCTGCTCATCATCGGGTCTCTGCTCTCCTGGAGCTTCGACCCGCAGGTTCTGGGCGACCTGTCGATCAGCTTCAACCCCGGCGGACTGCAGTATGTTGCCATCGCGATAGGGCTCATCGCGGTGATTCTCCTCCTGGCCCGGAGAGGGCCGCTGGCTCCCTTGGGCCATTGGGCGCAAACCGCGCTGAGCCTGCGCGCGCTGGGCCTCTGGGCACTGATCTTCATGACCCTGGTCCTCGTGGCCATCACCGTTGAGACCGGCGGCCTGGTCAACGTCGACCCAGGTGGATGGATATCGTTCCTGGGTGCGGTGCTGCTCTTTGTCGCCACGCGATTTGTCGTCCAGGAGGACACCCGCAACCTCTCGGAAGCGCGACTGCCCGGCTGGGTCGAGATCCTCGCCATCGTCGTGCTCATGGCCGCGATCCTGTTCGGGACGGCCTACGCCCTTGGTCTGACTGATGCGTGGGAGTTCGTGTTGTTCCTCGTGTTCGTGACAGGCGTCGTGATCGCCGGGGTCCGAGCGGGAGTCCTGTCCTGGCTCGGACATGTGACCAACAGGCACAAGCACGTGCTCACCCTGGCCGCGTTCGCGGTGGCGTTCTTCTTCCCGTTCACCCAGAACGGCTCTGATGCCAACATGTCGATCGCGTCCCAGGTCCTGATCTTCGCCTCAGCGGCCATGGGCCTCAACATCGTGGTTGGCCTGGCCGGCCTGCTCGACCTCGGATACATCGCCTTCCTGGGCGCCGGTGCCTACGTGGGGGCCACCCTCTCGACGTCCGCGTTCGCGACGATCGGCTGGAAGCCACCCTTCTTCGTTGTCGTTCTCACCGGCGCCTGCGTATCAGCCACGCTTGGCCTGATCATCGGGGCCCCGACCCTGCGCGTGTCAGGTGACTACCTGGCTATCGTCACGCTCGGTTTTGGTGAGATCTTCCGCCTGTCAATGTTCAACCTCGACGGCAACAACGGCCCGAACCTGACCCACGGCCCCAACGGCATCCCCGCCATCCCCGACCTGACCATCGGCAGCTTCAACTTTGGCGACACCCATACCCTCCTGGGGATCCCACTAGGGCGCTTCTCCAACTACTACTTCCTGCTCCTGGTGCTGATCGCCTTCATCATCCTGGTCTTCTCACGCCTCAACAACAGCCGGATCGGACGCGGCTGGGTGGCCATTCGCGAGGACGAGAAGGCCGCCGAAGCCATGGGCGTCAACGTCTTCGGGCTCAAGATTCTCGCCTTTGTGGTCGGCGCGTTCCTGGCCGGCATGGCGGGGACCATCAAGGCCCACCAGGACGTGTCCGTCACACCCGACCAGTACATCTTTCTCGAGTCGGCATTCCTGCTCGCAGCGATCGTCCTTGGCGGCATGGGCACCATTGCGGGCGTCCTGATCGGCGCGGTGATCCTCAAGCTCCTCCCCGAGAAGCTACGGTTCTTCGCCGACTACCGCTTGTTGCTGTTCGGCCTGCTCCTCGTCCTGATGATGCGCTTCCGGCCCGAAGGCCTGATCGCCAGTAGACGAAGACAGCTGGAGTTCCACGAGGACGACGAGGAGCTTGCGGTCCGGGTGGAGAGCGACCACGTCGAGGATGTGAGGGCATGACCACGACCGCAGAAAGCATGAACGCGAGGCCGTCAGCGGCTGTGCCGTTGCTGCAGGCCGAGGGCGTCATCATGCGATTCGGTGGCCTTACCGCCGTGAACAACGTCAACATGACCGTCAACGAGGGCGAGATCGTCGGACTTATCGGCCCCAACGGCGCCGGCAAGACGACCTTCTTCAACTGCCTGACCGGGCTGTACAAGCCGACCGAGGGCCAGGTCCGCCTGTCCGGTGTCGAGCTGCCCCCCAAACCTCGGGCAGTCGTCAAAGCCGGTATGGCGCGCACCTTCCAGAACATCCGGCTGTTTGCCAACATGACCGCCCTGGAGAACGTCATGGTGGGCCGCTACTGCCGCACGAGCGCCGGCGCGTTCACCTCCGTCGTTCGAGGACCCAAGTTCAAGCGTGAGGAGGCAGAGACCAGACAACGCGCCCAAGAGCTCCTGGACTTCGTCGGCCTCGGAACATCCACGGAACACCTGGCACGCAACATGCCCTACGGCAGCCAGCGCCGTCTCGAGATCGCCCGGGCACTGGCCACAGATCCCAAGCTGGTCCTGCTGGATGAGCCGACGGCAGGCATGAACCCGCTGGAGACCCGCCAGGCCAGCGACCTCATCTTCAAGATCCGGGACAGCGGGTTGGCCGTAGTGGTCATCGAGCACGACATGCGGTTCATCTTCAACCTCTGCGACCGGGTGCTCTGTCTGGTGCGGGGCGAGACGTTGGTCGAGGGGACCCCGAACGAGGTGCAGTCCGATCCCAGGGTGATCGAGGCCTACATCGGCACGGGCACCGATACCGACGACGAAGAGATGGCAAGCGCCCAGGACTCAGAGGACACCCCATGACGGCCATGCTCGAGGTCAAGGACCTCAAAGTCGCCTACGGCAAGATCCTCGCTGTCAAGAAGATCAGCTTCTCGGTCGACGAGGGGCAGGTCGTCACTCTGATCGGCACCAACGGTGCCGGCAAGACCACCACCCTGCGCACCATCTCCGGACTGATCCGACCCGCAAGCGGAGAGATTCTGTTCCAGGGCAGGCGGATCGACGAGGTCCCAGCTCATGAGATCGTCGTCCTCGGTGTTGCTCACTGCCCAGAAGGCAGGCGGATCTTCCCCCAGATGACGGTTGAGGAGAACTTGCTCCTCGGCGCGTTCACGCGAAAAGACTCGGAGATCAAGAGCGACCTCGACGGGGCATACGACCTCTTTCCCATCCTTGCCGAGCGACGTAGCCAGGCTGCCGGAACGTTCTCCGGCGGTGAGCAGCAGATGCTGGCGATGGGCCGTGCCATGATGAGCCGGCCCAAGCTCCTGATGCTGGACGAGCCGTCGATGGGCCTGTCTCCACTGATGATGAAGAAGATCATGCAGACGGTCAGGACGCTGCAGTCCCAGGGCACCACGATCCTCCTGGTCGAGCAGAACGCCCAGGCCGCCTTGAGCCTGGCCGACCATGGCTATGTCCTGGAGGTCGGCAAGATCGTCCTCCAGGGAACGGGCAAGGAGCTCATGGTCAACGACGCGGTCCGCAAGGCCTACCTCGGCGAAGACTGAGCACCGTAGGACCTGGTCCAAAGGTGGTTGTGCTGGGTTGATGTCTCGCTGAGCAATCTTCGAGACCTTCCTGCCAACCCCACCCAGCGCAAGGATCGCGTCGTAGGTCAGCTCTTCGGCTTGGGCGTGCGTGTTGGTCGCCCCGCCGCCGCCTTCGTGGTTGCTTTTCTCTTCGTCGGCAGCTTCTTCGTCGCAGTCGTTGTTGGCACAACCGTGCTGACGGCAGCCTTCGTGGCTGCAACCCGCGCGGCCGCAGCTTTTGTGGGGCTGATGCCGGTGGGCCGGTCAAGGGTCCGGGCGCTCTTGGCCAGGACCGGCGCCAGAAACCGCCCGGTATGGCTCTCCTCGACCAGCACGACCTGCTCGGGTGTCCCTTCGGCGATCACCCGGCCACCGCCGTTGCCACCCTCGGGACCCAGGTCCACGATCCAGTCGGCGCTCTTGATGACGTCAAGGTTGTGCTCGATGACGATGACCGTGTTGCCCTTGTCGACCAGACCCTGCAGCACTCCGAGCAGCTTGTTGATGTCCTCGAAGTGGAGGCCGGTCGTCGGCTCGTCCAGGACGTAGACCGTCCGCCCGGTCGAACGCTTCTGCAGTTCGGTGGACAGCTTGACGCGTTGGGCCTCACCACCGGAGAGGGTGGGCGCGGGCTGGCCCAGCCTGACGTAGCCCAGGCCGACGTCCACCAGCGTGCTGAGGTGTCGCGAGATGCCTGGAACCGCCGCAAAGAACTCGGCCGCCTCCTCGATCGGCATGTTCAGGACGTCGGCGATCGTCTTTCCCTTGAAGTGCACTTCGAGCGTCTCGCGGTTGTAGCGCGCACCATGACAGACCTCGCACGGAACATAGACATCAGGAAGAAAGTTCATCTCGATCTTGATCGTTCCGTCGCCCTTGCAGTTGTCGCACCGACCACCCTTGACGTTGAACGAGAAACGCCCGGGCAGGTATCCACGGATCTTGGCTTCGGTCGTCTCGGCGAACAGCTTACGCATGCTTCCGAAGACGCCGGTGTATGTCGCAGGGTTGCTCCGCGGAGTACGCCCGATCGGCCCTTGGTCGACATGCACGACCTTGTCGAGGTGCTCGAGCCCCTTGACGGTCTTGTGCCGGCCAGGGACCTGACGCGCCCCGTTGAGCTTGTTGGCCAGGACCATATAGAGGATGTCGTTGACCAGGGTCGACTTGCCAGATCCCGAAACCCCTGTGACTGCAATGAAATTGCCCAACGGGAAACTGACATCCACGTCATACAGGTTGTGCTCGCGGGCCCCGACAACGGTGACCTGACGCCCATCCTGCGGACGTCTGACGGCCGGGATGGGAATCTCGCGGCGACCTGAGAGATAGGCACCGGTGATGGACTCGGGGTTCTTGAGCAGGTCCGCGACGGATCCCGAGTGCACGACGCGACCGCCGTGCTCCCCCGCACCCGGCCCGATGTCGACGACCCAGTCGGCGGTCGTGATGGTGTCCTCGTCGTGCTCGACGACGATGACCGTGTTGCCCAGATCCCGTAGTCGCGTGAGCGTCTCGATGAGACGACGGTTGTCACGCTGGTGCAGACCGATGGATGGCTCGTCCAGCACGTACAGAACGCCGACCAGCCCAGAGCCGATCTGTGTGGCCAGCCGGATCCGCTGGGCCTCACCGCCGGACAGGGTGCCGGCAGGACGATCGAGCGAAAGGTAGTCCAGCCCCACGTCGAGCAGGAAGCCGAGCCGTGCCTCGATCTCCTTGATGACCCGCTCGGCGATCTGACGTTCCCGTGAGGTGAAGTCGACCTCCGCCAGGAACTTCGCGCAGTCGGCGATGGCGAGCGCACAGATCTGGGAGATGCTCTGACCACCGACCTGGACGGCCAGAGACTCAGGCTTGAGGCGGGCTCCACCGCACTCGGGGCACGGCACCTCTCGCATGTAACCCTCGTAACGTTCACGCGACCACTCGGAGTCGGTCTCGGAGTGCCGACGCTTGACGAACGGCACCACACCCTCGAATCCCGTGGTGTAGGAACGGTCCCTGCCGAAGCGGTTGCGGTACTTGACATGGACCTTGTAGTTCTGACCGTGCAGGATGGCCTCGCGTGCCCGGTCCGGCAGGGCGTGCCACGGCTTGTCGAGGGAGAACTTCAGGTCCTCGCCCAGCGCAGTGAGGAGCCGCAGGAAGTACTCGGCTGAACCCGACCCCTGGGCCCATGGCGCGATGGCACCTTGCCGGATCGACAGGTCCTCGTCGGGGATGAGCAGGTCGGGGTCGACCTCGAGCTCGGTGCCCAGACCGGTGCACTTGGTGCAGGCGCCGAAGGGCGAGTTGAACGAGAACGAGCGTGGCTGGACCTCGTCCATCGCCAAGGGGTGGTTGTTGGGGCAGGCCATCTTCTCCGAGTAGCGCCGTTCACGCCCTGCGTCCTTGGGATCCAGATCCACGAACTCCACGACCAGGACACCAGAGGCAAGACCGAGGGCCGTCTCCACCGAGTCGGTCAACCGACGTTTCGCCCCTGTGTCGTTGCCCTTGGCCACAAGGCGGTCGATGACCACCTCGATGGTGTGCTTCTTCTGCTTCTCCAGGGTGGGCGGCTCGGCCAGGGAGATGACCTCACCGTCGACGCGCGCGCGCGAGAAGCCCTTGGTCTGGAGCTCGCTGAACAGCTCGATGTACTCCCCCTTACGGGCCTGCACCATGGGCGCCAGCACCTGGAAACGGGTCCCTTCAGCCAGCTCCAGCAGCCGGTCGACGATCTGCTGCGGGCTCTGGCGGGTGACGGCCTCACCGCACATCGGGCAGTGCGGCCGGCCCGCGCGGGCAAAGAGCAGCCGGAGGTAGTCGTAGACCTCGGTGATCGTGCCGACGGTGGAGCGCGGGTTGCGGTTCGTCGCCTTCTGGTCGATCGAGACAGCCGGGCTCAGACCCTCGATGAAGTCGACGTCGGGCTTGTCCATCTGCCCCAGGAACTGGCGCGCATAGGCGCTGAGCGACTCGACGTAGCGGCGCTGGCCCTCGGCAAAGATCGTATCGAAGGCGAGGGACGATTTGCCCGAACCAGACACCCCCGTGAACACAATCAATCGATCGCGCGGTAGCTCTAAACTAATATTTTTGAGATTATGCTGTTTGGCACCACGGATGCGAATGGTGTCTCGGTCATTTGAAGCCATAGGGATCGAGCTGGTAGTTCACAATTGAGCAAACTTCTGTTTTAACACAATTATTTGGTGTCTTAACATCTTCGCTCATAAATTACCCGGACGATCGCGATCGTCAGCTCTAGCTCTGTGTGGGTAGATAATTGGATTCGGACGATATTCGTGGGTAGCGTTGTTTGAGTAGGTGTGCATCTGCTAGGGCAATCGCCTCATCTAACAGTAAGTTTGTTAGATCTAACTGACGACAGGCTGCTCTCAAGTTAGCAATATCTCTGGCTCTAGTTTCAGGATCGGGTAATTTTGCCAATGATGAATCGATCGATCGATAAACTTAATCTTTTTTAAAGGTAACATCTTGGCAGAGATTATGCCTTCATAGCTATTCTATTTAAAATGTTTAAATTTTGAATGTGTTTAGTCAGGCGATCGAGGTAAGGTGAATTAATTGTGCATTAGCCGCATTAATACGATCTTTGTAAGCTTGAGCGATCGAAGGCTTGAGAGGATTTGCCACCGGACATACCTGTAAACACGATCGATACTAATATTCTTGAGGTTGTGTTGTTTGGCCCCACGGATGCGAACTCCCGATCTAGATTGGTAGATATTTGTAGTTCGACACTCCAGCGATCGGATATATGTCTATAATTCTTGTTTATTCATGGTAAATAAACATAGTGGCTACATTAGAACCAAATTCCCCGATCCGAACTCCTTTGTACGATCGCGCGATCGCACTCAACGCGAGAATGACTGCCTTTTCTGGCTGGGAAATGCCCGTCCAGTTTAGCGGGATTGTCCCCGAACATGAGGCTGTTCGCAATGGTGCGGGGATGTTTGATATTTCTCACATGGGTAAATTTACGCTGCGGGGTAAAGATGCCATCGAGCAACTTCAGGGTTTAGTTCCGTCTGATTTGAGTCGGCTTCAACCTGGGCAAGCTCAGTATACGGTGTTATTAAATCCGCAAGCCGGAATTATTGATGACATCATCGTCTATCAAGAGGAAGCGGGAAATGTCGTTCTGATTGTCAATGCTGGGAGGAAAGATAAGGATAAAGAGTGGTTATTGGCTCATTTAGATCTAAATCGGGTCGAGTTTGAGGAGCTATCTGCCCAGCAAGCTTTGATCGCCGTTCAGGGGCCAGAAACAGTCCGCCATCTCCAGCCATTAATTGATATCGATCTGACTCAGTTAACGAATTTCGGTCATTCCAGAGCTTTTATTTTTAAAAACCCCGCTTTTATCGCTCGGACTGGCTACACTGGCGAGGATGGATTTGAAATCATGGTCGCTCCCGAAATTGGCGTACAACTATGGGATGCGTTACTCGCATCGGGGGTGACTCCTTGCGGCTTGGGAGCGCGAGACACCCTCCGATTGGAAGCTGGGATGTGTTTGTACTCTCAAGAGATTAGCGATACGACTACGCCGTTAGAAGCTGGCTTGGGGTGGATCGTCCATCTCGATACGAAGGGAGATTTTATCGGGCGCGATGTCTTGGTGCGCCAAAAGGCGGCGGGAGTCAGCCGGAAATTAGTCGGGCTGAATATGCAGGGAAGGTATATCGCTCGTCATGATTATCCGATCGCGATCGATGGTCGAGCAGCAGGGATTGTCACTAGTGGTACAATGTCGCCGACACTCGGTCAAGCGATCGCGCTGGCCTATGTACCGACGGAATTTGCTAAAATCGGGCAGGTAGTAGATGTCGAAATCAGAGGTAAACTTCACCCCGCTACTGTAGTCAAAAAACCATTTTATCGATCGGCCAATCGGGTTTGATTTAGCAGTTATTAGGATAGTTAGGGCGGGTAATATGTTGTCAAAATTTCTAGCATCAACAAAGCCAGCTACAATAGTTGCGATCGAATCCTCGGGTAAATTTACTCGATCGAGGGTACTCTAAGGTTACTGCTGACTTTTCACTGTAAAGCATGACTACCCCTAACGATCCTTTAATATCGCTGCGTGAAGCCTTTTCTCTGACCTTTTTTGTGTAGCTTCGCAGCCCGTATAATCGGCAGGAAAAGCAGTGTACAACTGCTAGTAAGTCCTCCACTAGCTCTTGTTGGGCTGAAGTTGATTCCTGGTTAGCAACTAGAACTTCACAACCGTTAGCAGTAGCTAGCTCTACCGGATATTTAAGACCAGAGGAGCGAACTGCAATTATCGATTGGCTCCAAGACAAGAATTACTCGATCGCGTTATGCTATCAGCATTTACCCCCGATGTGGATGTCCTGGTTGGCTCGACAATGCGATCGAGTATTACGCCCAAAACAAATCGCGATTTTTGAAGCCTGTGCGATCGGGTTAATCTCCGCTCTGGCTGCGGTTAGCCTCAAACAGTCGGTATTGTGGTTGGAAGGCTGGCGGGGGTAATGTTTGTCATTGAAGAACTCTTGCAAGATTTGCCCGATCTAACTTTGGGAACGGCAATTATCGCGGCAGTAGCGGGTGGGGTAGTTTCCTTGGGGCTGGGTGGGCGCGGGATGATTCCCGACTTGAGTAATATCCAGCTCCAGTTTGCTGTAGCTGAGATTCCGTTACTAATTGTTGTTGGTATTCTGGGTGGATTGGTGGGCGCGATTTGCAATCGCAGTTTGCTGGCAAGTTTGCAGTTCTATCACGATCGATTTCACGGTCGATCGTTAGCCATCAAAATCGCTGTAGCTGGCGGTATCACTGGAATTATTACTGCTTTATTACCAGATGCTTTACAAGGGAGTAGAGATTTAAAAGATTTTTTAGTGATTGGTGATATCCAATGGCAAACCGCAGCCTGGATTTTGGCGAGTCAATTTTTGATGTGCTTAGTCGCATTTGGTTCGACGGCTCCAGGGGGGTTATTATCACCGAGTTTAGTTTTGGGTGCCGCCTTGGGAAATTTAGTAGCTACAAGCATTCAAAGTGGCTATTACAGCGACCTACTGCCCTTTAATCCGATTCTGAGTTCGCCGACAGTGTACGCTTTAACGGGGATGAGTGCTGTATTCAGTGCCATTACCCGCCGCCCGATGATAGCAGTCGCGATCGTCTGGGAAATGAGTGCTAAGTTCAATCTAGTATTACCCCTAATGATTGGCTCGGTGGTTGCCTATCTAGTCGCCGAACAGTTATTTCCCGACTCTATTTATCAACATTTACTCACCCGCAAGGTGATTAATATCGAACGTCCAAATTTAGCAGATCGACGCTGGGAAGGTTTAATCGCCGCTGACATCATGCAACGACGGGTGGAGACACTTGCTAGTCAAATGACGATCGATGATGCCATAGAAGCCTTTGCGCGTTCTCACCATCGCGGATTTCCAATTTTAGATCGGGGTATATTAGTCGGCATCCTCACTCAGAGCGATCTGGGTGTCCTCACTTCCCAGCTTTGGGATCGCAAGACCCCCTTGGGCAAAATTATGACGAGGCGGATAATTACGGTTACGCCCCAAGATCCGCTCACCTCTATCTTGCATTTATTAGATTGCCATCAAGTTAGTCGTTTACCAGTCATTGAG
>ENA-OFCI01001387-OFCI01001387.1-metagenomes-genome-assembly--contig:-NODE-1387-length-10796-cov-3.553673_pt1 | contig 10796 bp, 8 predicted proteins | sample MGYA00153391_OFCI01 | MGnify analysis MGYA00153391 | reverse complement strand
CGCTGTAGCAAACAACACTAATGCGTTTTATATGGGTAATAGTTATGACGTGGCACTATCTCGCCGAGCGGCAGCTAACTTCCAGTTAGGCTTAGCCGACGCCGCCGCACCTATAGCACAAACCCTCACAGCCCAATCTGTTGTAGCTGGCACAACCAACACGGCAGGGCAGAACCTTACCATTCAAGGGTCGGCTTCAACTGGTTCCGGTGTATCTGGCGACATGATCTTCCAGACTGGTGGCACTGGTGCTGCTGCAACTGCGCAGAACGCTTTCGCCACGGCAATGACGGTCAAGGGTGCAACGCAACAGGTCATATTTGCATCAACAATCAAGACGCTCTCGACAACCGTCTCCGGCCTTCCATCAGCCGCCACAGCGGGTTCGGGTTCGCGGGCCTTTGTAACCGATGCAACTGCCGTGACATTCCTCTCTATCGTTGCGGGTGCGGGCGCAAACAAAGTACCTGTCGTCTCGGATGGCACTAACTGGCTGATAGGATAACCCATGAAATATCTTGCAGTTTTAGCCTTTGCTTTATCGACGTTCGGTTGCCAATCGCTTGGTGAGCGCGATGCCGGTGGCCGCATTTCAGATTATGCCGCCCGTGCAGATGCAGCCACATCTAAAGTCCATATTTCAGGCCAATGCCTATCAGCATGCACTATGAAACTTGGCTCTGCACAAGGCGTATGCGTTGAGCCTGATGCGGTTCTAGGTTTCCATTCGGCGTTCCATCCGGGCATGGCTGATGCTAACCCATGGCGTGCTTTATCGCCAGAGGGCAACGCGGTGTTAATGCGCTATTACAGCAAGTTCCCACGGCTTGCAGCAAGAGTTGCACCCGCGCTTGAAACGCTAACAATTACCCTAATCTATGCGCCGGAGCTTATCGCTCTTGGCGTTCCATCTTGCTAAACAAGGAACAATCAAATGGGTACTCTTACTTTTCAGGTCATTGACGCAATTGACGGTACTTTGTCAAAATCTTACACGAATTTCAGCGATGCTGACATTACCAAGTGGATTGCAACATATCAGTCTGCTGCCAATACATCGGTAAACGGCACAGCAACACGCGCTCAGGTCTTGAACTACATCATCACGCAAGCTGTTAATGGCTGGGTTTCTGCGACGCAGGCTTACAATGCTTCAATCGCATCGGCTGCGGCTATGGCCACGGCTCCGACAATCTCAATCACATAAAAGTTTAGCCAAATCGTTTACCAGACTCGCTTCATGCGGGTTTTTTATTGTCCGCATCTTGTCTTTAAATTGGAATAGCCATTGTCAACAGCAACGACTTTCAACTCTTTAAGCACGGACATTGCGGCTTATCTGGAGCGCGGAACCACGTCCACACAAGACGTAGTTTTCCAAACACAATTGCCGCGTTTGATCAATCTTGCCGAACGCCGGATTGCTCGCGAACTCAAAGTCGAAGGGCTGCAAAACACCGTCACGTCTGTCATGCAGTCAGGTGTTGCAGTTTATCAGCGTCCGGATCGCTGGCGTAAAGATATTTCGATCAATTTCGGTTCTGGCACGAACAATAACGTTCGCTCGCCATTATTCGTGCGGTCTTACGAATATCTCCGCAATTATTTCCCCGATGATTCCGTAACGGGAACGCCGCGCTTTTATGCCGAATATGATCCTAAGCATTGGATTATCGCACCCACGCCAAGCAGTGCATATCCGTTTGAGGCGCTCTATTACGAGCTGCCTCGCTTGCTTGGTGCCGACAATCAAACCAACTGGCTGACCGATCTTGCACCGCAAGTCCTGCTTTATGCCTCGCTGATTGAATGCGCCATGTTCCTCAAATCGGACGGGGCAAAACAGCAATGGCAAGCGGAATACGACCGCGCCCTATCGGCAATCAACAACGAAGACATGAAGAAAATCCTAGATCGCTCTGTCACACAGCAGGATAAATAAGTATGGCGACGTTTACGCAAGTTTTCTCTGGAAACACTATTTTTCCGGCAGACCAGACATATACGTCTCAAAACCTGACGGGCAATCTTGTGCTGACTTGGCCGGTGGAAGTCGGTTCAACTTCTAACATTGCCACAACAATAATTAATGTCACACAATCGGGCGCTGGCTTCAAAATTGCGGTTCCGGCTGCAAATCTTGCATCAACCGGCAAAAGCATCCTGTTCAACAATACTGGGTCTTATTCATTCACCGTCACTGATACGTCCGGAAATACCATTATAGCGGTTAGTCCGGGGCAGGCTTGGCAGATTTATCTAACCGATAACAGCACTGCGAATGGCATCTGGTCATATTTTCAGCAAGGCTCCGGCACATCGGTCGCACAGGCATCGTCTCTTATAGGATACGGCATTATCGCTTCTGGGCAGTCGCTTAACCAGTCAATGCCTGTCACTCAAATCAATTCGGCCTATACGCTTGGCGCGGCTGATCGGGCATCGGTTGTGGTTTGGACGGGTGGGTCTGGTACTGTAACCCTATCCTCTGCGGCAACGGTTGGCGCTAACTGGTTCGCCAATATCAAGAATGCGGGCGCTGGAACGCTTACCATCGCGCTAACTGGCAGCGATACGATTGACGGCGTGTCTACCATTACGTTGAGCGCACAAGATTCGTTCATCGTTTTGTCAAATGGCACCACCTATTATACCATTGGCCGCACTCGGTTAAATAATCTTGCCTATACATTCTTGGCGATTGCTGTCAACGCAAGCGGGACACAAACGCTTTCATCGGCGCAATATTCAAACCAGATTTTACGCTTTTCCGGTTCTTTGACTGGCAATCTGACCGTTGTATTTCCAACCACTATCCAGCAGTGGGATATTGACAACCAAGTCACATTGAACGGGTTTACGTTGTCGCTTGCAACGGCGGCTGGTACGCCTATTTCGGTTGCGGCTGCATCGCGTATTATCATCTTTGGTGATGGCACCAACGTTCTAAATGCTTCACCATCATCGGTTACATTCCCGATTTCGATTGCGCAGGGTGGCACCAATGCAACCACATCGGGCGGCGCGCTCACAAACTTAGGCGGCACATCTGTCGGTGTTTCTTTGTTCACAACGGCCAGCGCAGCGGCGGCACGGCTTTCGCTTCTGGTTGATCAAAGAACGGCGGTTGCTGATACCAATTACACCGGATTAGTCACTGATCGGCTTATTGCCTACACGTCAATCACGGCTTCGCGCATTCTCACGCTTCCAGCGGCAAACGGGTTCAACCCCGGCGAAACCATTATTGTCGTTGATGAAAGCGGGTCCGTCTCGCCAACCATCACTTTGACGGTGGCGTGTGCGGGTGCAGATACCTTAAACGGCTTGGCAAACACCATCCTGACAATTCCTTATTCATATCTGACGCTGGAAAGCAACGGAACCAATAAATGGTTTGTCGTAAGCATTGTATCGTCAACAACTTCGACCTTTAGCGCTGGTACGTCTACTGGCGCGGCAAATGCTCAGATTGTGGCATTGCCGACGCCTACAGGGTTCGCTCTTACACGCGGAAACCAGCTTTCGTTTATTGCTGGCTTTACCAACACAAGCACCGCAACCTTGGCGGTCAATGGTTTGGCTGCAACCAATATTTTCGTGCCGGGTACTGCCGGGCCTACTGCATTAGTTGGCGGCGAAATTGCCATTGGCAATGTGGTGCAAGTGATTTATGACGGCACACGGTTTGAGCTTGTAAGCGCGCCGGGCGCAATTGCTGCAAATACGGTAGTTGCTGGTTCAATCGCGGCGGGTGCGGCAACGCTTGTTAAGCTGGATACAACGGGCGCGCTCAATACTGTTCTAACGGGGCAGGGCGCGGGTGTAGCACCGGCATGGGCAACGTCCACAGTACTACTATCGCCAGTACGCCAGACGGCGCTGTCAGGGCCGCAAGCATCAGGTTCTCCGACATTCCTCCCCGCAACATCGGTAAGTCTGACCCTAACCAGTCAAAACATAGCAGTTGGCGCGCCGCTCATTGTATCAGCGGCAAATGGCTTTGGTACATCTGGAAACGTCGATGTTATCGGCCAATCCACGGCAAACCTGACTTGGACGGCGGTAACGGCAGTCATCAACTATCACGGAGTCACGATTGCGGCGGGTGCGCTCACTGCCTTCACCACAACGCTGATTCCGATTGAACAATTCGGCGGCACAATTGCAGTGACAAGCGGCCAATACACATTTGACAAAGCCTTGATGAAAATGTTCCTCGGTAACGGCACAACTGCACCACAGGTCAATGCGGTTTTTGTGGGCGAAAGTGTTGCTGCGGCTTCGACGATTACAAGCACTGTGGCCTATCAATATCTTGGCTATTACGACAGCGGGTTTATTTCTACCCTGCCGGGTGTTTCGACATTTACCTCTAAAAACTCTAATCTTGGTGCATCCGATCAAATCGTTCGCGTTCAGGTTAAGAACTTAACGGCCGAGGGTGGGTTTGCTGTTGGCGATGTAAATGAAAATTTTGGAACAGCATCTTCTAATCCAAGCTATACGCCAATGCCTGTTACCTCAACTCGAAATACATCAGGCTTTGTAACGGGTAACGCCACTGCATTTTCTGGAACAAATAAATCTAACGGCGCTTATTTTATTATGACATCCGCTAACTGGGCTTATCGTGTCATAGCCCGCCGTGCATGGGGTGGCTCATAATGCCATCAATCCCTGTTCTCATTGCACCATTGCCGGGTGTTGGCCGCGATGGCTCAACGCTGAACAATACCAATTGCATTGATGCGCAATGGGTGCGCTGGCAGCGTGGCTTACCTCGTAAAATTAGAGGATATAAGCAAATCCAAGCCACGTCTGGGCAAGGGCGCGGCTCGCATATGTACACCAGAAATGGCTATGCGTATCTTGCGATTGGAAGTTCTGGCCTTGTTGAGCAAATAAATACTGACACTACGGGCAGCGTGTTTGCACCGGTTTTGCGCACGCCAAATGCGCTTGTGAATTCTGCCAATAATCTTTGGCAGTTTGACATGATTACCGACCCGACAACGCTCAATAATGATGCAATGTTAGTTGGACATGCGGGGCAGAATTTATCCTTTATCGATAGCAATGTTGAAAGCGCGATTTTCTGGGGCAAAGCTACATCCTCAACCGCCTTAACGCCGCTTGGTTTGCCGGTCTTAAATACCTCAATTCCGATTGCGACCATTACGGCTTCGACAAATACTAGCATAACGCTAACTGCCGTGTCTGATACAACGGCGCTTAGCTATGGCATGACCGTCTCCGGAACTGGTATTCCTATAAACACCTATGTCAAATCGTGGACGGTCAACACTATCACGATGAGCAATGCCGCAACCGCTACATCGGTAGGCATACCGGTTTCGGTAGTAACGGGCGGCGTATCTGGTGGCGTCTTGTGTATGCCCCCGTATATCGTGGCTTTTGGCTCAAATGGTCTTGTCTATTGGAATGCTCCGGCCAACTCAACCAGCGCATCGGGTGCGGATTTCTGGCAAGCGATTAATTCCGGGCAAGCCTATGTTTCTGATCAAAAGATCGTCAAGGGCATGTTGGTTCGGGGTGGTGCTGGGACAAGCCCTTCCGCGCTTTTGTGGACGTTAAATTCACTGATTTTAATGCAGTATAATTCCTCGACCACATGGCAATTTAACACGCTGACAGATGCTTCAACCATTATGTCATCTAACGCGATTTGCGAATATAATGGCATGTATTTTTGGCTCGGAACTGATCGGTTCTTTGTCTATAATGGTACGGTTCGCGAACTGCCGAATGTATCAAACACCAACTGGCTTTTTGACAATATCAATCTTGCTCAGAGGCAAAAGGTTTTTGCGTTCAAAAATACGCGTTGGGGTGAGATTTGGTGGTGCTATCCGCGCGGCTCCGCAACCGAATGCAGCCATGCGGTAATTTATAACGTGCGTGAGAATTGTTGGTATGACACGGCTTTACCATCAACATTTAGAACATGCTCAACCAATACCGGAGTTTATCCCTATCCGGTAATGTGCGACGCAACAGTAAATGGCAGCACCTATCCGGTGTGGCAGCACGAAAGCGGGCTTGATGCGGTAAGTTCATCCGGTATCGGGCCGATTGATGCGTGGTTTGAAACCAATTCCATGTCAAGTTTGCTGGCTCAAAAGCCGAACAGCCATCATCTCGCAATTAGCGCTATCGAACCGGATTTTATTCAATCTGGCGATATGACCCTGAAAATAACCGGAAATGCCAATGCGCGGGCAAATATCATTTTCAGCGAGACGGTTACAATCAAAGACCCCCTAACCATTACCGATCCGAAAGACCAAATGGTCTATCTTAAAACCAAGCGCAGACAAATGCGGTTTCGGTTTGAATCTAACGTGATCGGCGGGGATTTTCAAATGGGCAATTGCTATGCCCACATTGAAGCCGACAGTGAAGAAACCGTTTTAGGATAACGCAATGATTGTGCCGTTTTTGTCTGATTTCGAGACATGGGCACAAGACGCAATCAAGCCATTGTCTTTGTTTGGCTTTATCAATCAACAGCCGCGAAACGACAACTGGCAACAATGGGTTATCGAACTGATAGCACTTCCGGAATTAGCCAAATACAGCCCGCCATATCCCGAATCCTACACATCTTGGATTGACTGGGTTCATGACTTTAACTCCATCGTGGAATATTAAAATGATCCCTGAAAATGACCGCCACATGCCAGTTATAATCCACGGACGCAACAGCACTGCCTATGCCAAGGGCGGTCTTGCCGATGCGGGTAAAGACGTTGCCAATTCAGGGCGCGGTGGCGATACCATGGCGGTGCACGTCAACAAAAATGAATTCGACGAAATGCGTAAGCGCTGGGGTGATCCAACGATCAACCCGAAAACCGGATTGCCAGAATTTACGCCATTTTACAGGCAGTCATGGTTTGCGCCTGTCGCATCGGCTGTTGGAAGCTTGACTGGCCTAGGTGGATACCTTGGAGACGCAATCGGCGGCGCTACGGGGCTTGTAGACGCTGGCTCAACCGCTGCGAACGCGCTTGGTAGCGGTTTGCTGGGGGCTGGCATTGGTGGGCTTAGCAATGGCGTTTCCGGCGCATTGATGGGCGGGCTAACTGGAGCGGCAACACCATACGTTGCAAATGCGCTTGGGTTTGGCGGCACTGGATATGCCGATCATAGCGGCTCTGCTGTAGCGGGGCTTTTAGGCGGTTCTAGCGGTGGATCCGATGGGGCAGCAAGCGTGGCGTCTAGTTCCGGTGCTTCTGGGTCTGGTGGCTTAGGGGGCCTTCTATCCGGTGGAATGAACCCGAAAAATCTGGCGGCTATCGGCTCGCTATTATCACTATTCGCTAATCACAATGGTAATTCTGCACAACGGGCTGCGGCTGGGCAAAACGCACAAGCGCAGGCAAACTTTAACCAGCATTTGCCCACGGTGGTTTTTAATCGCCAGCAAACACCTATGACGCAATCGCAATATCTCAATTATGGCTATAACCCCGGCGTTCAGCAAATCCAGAATAACGAACTGCCAACAATGCAATCCTTAGCGCGCGGCGGTAAAATTCGCCCGAATGCAGCACCCATGCCGCAACAATCGCAAAACCCGCTTGATGGCCGCGCCGATGTGGTTCCTGCCAAACTTTCGCACGGCGAATACATCATGGACGCAGGGACAGTTTCCGCGCTTGGCAATGGCTCTACCGATGCCGGGGCGCAAGCGCTTGATCAAATGCGCCAAAACATTCGCCAGCATATTGGCCCGTCATTGGCAAAGGGCAATTTCCCGCCCGATGCCAAATCGCCTCTGCAATATCTTGCACAAAATAACCGTTAAGGGGTTTTAAAATGAGCGTAACTGATTTCCTTTTTAACGGTTCACCGCCGCCCGCAACCACTAGCTATGGCACAACTACGTCTGGATTGCCAGTTTGGTATACAGACTACTTGCAAGCTGAAATGTCTAAGTCAAATGCGCTAGCTTCTGAACCGTATCAGGTCTATGGCGGCCCGCGCATTGCCGGGGCAACACCCGATCAAACCGGAGCCTATGCGCAGACACGCACAAATAACGGATCATGGACGGGGGGCATGAACGCGGCTAACGGCAACGAGGCCGGTGCTGCTGCAATGAACCCATACGCTGCGGCAAATGGAAATCTCACATCTGCCTCACAATCCGGTGCGAATGGGATGGCGGGTTACATGAACCCCTATACGCAGGACGTAAATAACAACCTTGCCAAACAAGCGGGTCTGAACCTCAGTCAGAATATCCTTCCGGCCATTGGTTCAGCTTACACGCAATCGGGGCAATTTGGATCCTCGCGTATGCAGGACTCTACCGGTCAAGCTATGCAAAATACGCAGCAGCAGTTGCTAGGCCAGCAAAGCCAAAATCTCAATAGCGAGTTCAACAACGCGGCAACATTCTCGCAGAATGATCTATCTCGGCAGGCTCAAATTGGACAGGTTCAGGGCAATCTCACTGCAACAGGTCAGCAGAACCTTGCCAATATTGGCACTAACCAAGCGGCTATGGCGGGCCAGAGACAGAACTATGGCTTGAAAGACGCCGCCTCGCTTGATGCCATCGGGCAAGAACAACAGGGCTTAACCCAGCAGAACCTCAACACCGCTTATGGCGATTTCCAAAATCAGGTTCAATATCCTTGGCAGCAATTGTCAAACATGAACTCGATCTTGAAAGGCGTTCAGGTTCCAACGTCGAATAGTACGTCTCAAACTGGGATTAACTCCTACGCCTATCCGCAATCGCAAACGGGGTTAAATTCTCTTGTAAGCGGTCTCTCCCTTCTCAACGGTTTGAAATAGGTTTCACATGGCTGATTCAGGCTTAGGCGCGCTTAGCGATTTCATTACCGGACTGGCTGGAAAGATTCCAGGCCAGTATGATGCCATGTCCAGTGGCATTTCCAATGCCGTGGCGGGATCGCGTCAAGCCGATGATCAATTTATTGGAAAGCTGAATGATCTGCAAACGCAGGGGAATCAGTCGCCGGGATTGGCCTTTGCTTCTGGAGTAATGGGCAACGGCTGGCTTACCAAGGGCATGGGAGAGGGCTTAGCCAATTATAACACTGCCCTTACGCAGCAGCGCGCCGAACAGCTTGATCGCGCTGGCAAAATCCAAGCTTTGCAGATCGCCAAGGCTAATCTTGACCGCGCGGCAGCTGGCGAGCAGATTGCCAATACCAAAGATGCTTTGTCTATGCCGAACACTATGGTCGGCGGTATGCAGGGCGTAGGCAATTTGAACTGGCTTACCGGTGTTTCGGGAAGCGGTTTGCCCCAGACTAAAATGCAGTCTGCGGCCCCTCCTGTTTTGGGTGCAACCAATAACTTAGGTTCGGTCGCATCCGGGGCTCCATTTAACGGTCAGCATGTACCACTTGACCAGTTGATGAGTAGTGCCGCCTCTGATGGTTCTAATGCGTCACAGCCGACTGGACAACAGTCGCCAAGTCAAGACTTGTCCAATCCTGTCCAGCCAAGTCCAACGGCAAATGCGCCTATTTCTATGACGGATCCGCAAAATCCAATGCCCGCGCAGGTATCTGGACAAATGCCGCCACAGTCAGCCGTACCGATTGGTCAAGGCCAGCAAGGCTCTGCTCAACAGGGGCAGCAAGGCCAACCATATGGTCTTGATACCAAAGCGCTATTTGCCCAAGATTTAGCCACGTTAAAAGCATATCAGGCTGATTTTAAACAAAACCCGCAGCATATGAAAGCGCCAATAGCTATGGAACTGTATAATACAGTTTACAATCGCGTAATGGCTGGCCCTGTAGGCAAGGGCCTAAATGCAGATGCCGAAGCTTGGGCAAAGGTTAATCCCGCTATTGCGCAAAAAGCTGGTGAAAGCGCCGCTGAAGCACGCAATAAAATGGGTGAAGTTATACCGGATGTCAATAATCCGGGTATGTTCATCCGCCCAACTGTTTTGCAGGAAGCTGACGCAGCGACAGCTAACAATGGTCAAACGCCACCAAAATCCAATCAGCCGCCCGTGATTAGTTTTGGGCAATCTCCTTCAAGCGATCAATCTCAAGAACTATCGCCATCATCGGCTAACCCGAAGCCTTCGTTCGGTGTTTCCGCCGTAAACCCAAATAGCGCAAAATATGTTGACACGCAGATTGAGGAACACAAACAGGCATTAAGTGCGGCTATCTCTGCCTCAGTTGAAAAACAGCAAGCTTTACAAATGCGGACTCGGTTGGTCGATTCAAACGGCAACCCTCTCGTAAATTCAGGCCCTTCCGGCCCGTTTATAAATGATCTAGCAGCAATTGCTAAACAAGCGGGTTTTAGCGACGAAACCATTCAGGGCATTTTGAAAACAGACCCAGCAAAGGATCAAGAGGCTAATAAACTTCGCGTTGCTCTAGCTATGGAATATGGCAAGCAAACAATGTCTGGCGATGGCAAGGATTATGCTTTGCGCCAGCAAACAGCTAAAGCGTTCCTTGATTCTATGCCAAACAATCAATTGCTAAACGGCGCATCGAAATGGATTATTGATAATTCGATTGTGCCACAATCTGATGCGATTATTGGGGCTGGTGATATTGCTCGAAAATTGAACCCGCTTACAGACAACGTGCAGGGCGCTCTTTATGATTATAAGCGGTCGCATCCGTTCTTCATATCTCCGCTAACACCGGGATTAGCACCTCAAACCAATGCGCCGGGAACTCCCATGTCAATGGGTGATGTCAAAACAACAACAACGCCTGCGGCTGTCATTGCACCCAAATATCAGGAAGGCCAGA
>ENA-OFCI01001386-OFCI01001386.1-metagenomes-genome-assembly--contig:-NODE-1386-length-10798-cov-3.842223_pt1 | contig 10798 bp, 9 predicted proteins | sample MGYA00153391_OFCI01 | MGnify analysis MGYA00153391 | reverse complement strand
TCTCGGCAGCGAAGAGCCGCTTGACCGCGACTACAGCTGCGGGACCGTGGGAATCCGTCGGAGGGCTCGAGCGCTGGACCGACTTAGTCTTCATCCGCGGGCGTGGAGGGCTCGTCGTCATCCGTGCCATCCCCTCGTGCTTGTGGTGCTGAATCTGCTTCTCGTACCGCGTCCGCGAACCGGTTGCCCCGGTCGGCGTAGTCAATGAACTGGTCCATTGAAGCGGCCGCCGGTGCAAGCAAAACTGTGTCCCCCCGTCGGGCGACCGCGGCCGACAGTCTCACGACCACCGGCATCACCTCCCTAGTGTCAGCGGTGTCGACCTCGAACACCGGCAGCTCCGGCGCGTGTCGCGCGAACGCATCGCGCAGAGCCGAGCGGTCGGTGCCGATGAGGATGGCGGCACGCAGGCGCGCACGGGTGGCCGAGACCAGTTCGGTGACGTCCACGCCCTTGAGCAGCCCGCCGACGACCCACACCACGGAATCGAAGGATTCCAACGCGGCCTTGGCCGCATGCGGGTTGGTGGCCTTCGAGTCGTTCACCCAGCGGATCCCGTCGCGCTCGAGAATCGTCTCCGTGCGGTGATGGTCCATTCGGAAGGCCTGGAGCGCGGAGCGGATGTCGCCGGGCGCCACCCCGAACGATCGGGCGAGAGCGGATGCCGCAAGCACATTCGCAATCATGTGCGGCGACCCGAGCCCAACGGCCTCGAGCTCATCCACTGTGGTGAGCTCGATTGCGGCCCGCCAGCGGTCGGCGAGGAATGCCCGATCGACCACGATCTCGTCGACAAGGCCGATGTCACTCGGACCGGGGATTCCGCGTCCAAATCCGATGGCGCGGCATCCGTCCACCACTTCGGCTTCTTCGACCAGTTCGCGCGTGGCGTCGTCTTCCAAGTTGTAGACGCAGGCAACTCGAGTGCGATCGTAAACGCTGCCTTTCGCCGCGCGGTAGGCCGCGGCGGAACCGTGCCAATCAAGGTGATCGGCGGCGAGGTTGAGGCACACGCTGGAGAACGGCGACATCGACTGAAGGTAATGCAGTTGGAAGCTCGAAAGCTCCACGACGAGCACGTCGAAACCGGTGGGGTCGCGCACCGCATCGAGCACGGGTATGCCCACGTTGCCGCAGGCAATCGCTCGCCTGCCTCCCGCAATGAGCATTGCGGTGGTCAGCTGGGTCGTGGTCGTCTTGCCGTTGGTGCCGGTGATTGCGATCCACTCGGCAACAGTGCCCGATCGATCGCGCAGGCGCCACGCCAGCTCGACATCTCCCCAGACGGGAATGCCCGCCGCCGTTGCCCAGGCGACGAGCGGATGCGTCGGGGCAAAACCCGGCGACACCACCACGAGCTCCGGGCCGAAGGCGGCGAGCTCGGACTCCAGGTTGGTGAGCACCAGGCGCACCCCGATCACCTCCAGCAGGTCGGCAGTCTCGTTATCGGCGCGATTGGCGAGTACGACGAGCTCTGCGCCGAGCTCCGCAAGCGTGTCCGCAACCGAGAATCCGGTCAGACCGAGGCCGAGCACGGCAACCCGCAGCCCCGCCCAGTCCGCGTTCCATCCCGTGAGGGCCGCAACGTCATCCGCAGTTCGTGTCATCAGCGAACCCGCGAGAGCCATTCGAGATAGAACGTGCCGACGCCGGCCGCGACGAAGAGCCCGGAGATGATCCAGAAGCGCACGACGATCGTGACCTCTGCCCAGCCCTTCATCTCGAAGTGGTGATGAAGCGGACTCGCGCGCCAGATGCGTTTGCCTCGGGTGGCTTTGAAGTAAATGCGCTGCACGATCACCTGGCCGGTGATGATGAGGAACAGTCCACCGATCAGGATGAGGAGCAGTTCGGTGCGGGAGAGGATGGCGAGGGCGGCGAGGGCCCCGCCGAGTCCGAACGATCCGGTGTCACCCATCATGATCTGGGCGGGCGAGGTGTTCCACCAGAGGAAACCGATGAGCGAACCGACAATCGCCGCCGCCACCACCGCGATGTCGAGCGGGCGGGAGACGGTGTAGCACTTGAACAGGTTGTCAAGTTGAATTTTCGCGCTGAAACAGGACTGGTTGGACTGCCAAAACCCGATGATGATGTACGAGCCGATCGCGAGGATTGACGAGCCGGCCGCCAGGCCATCGAGGCCGTCGGCAAGGTTCACCGCGTTGGTGGTGGCCGTCGTGATCAGCACGATCCAGACGATGAACAGGATCACTCCGAAGGTGGCGCCGAACACCACGACGAAGTTGAAGTTGAGATCGCGGACGAAAGAGATCGCGGTCGAGGCCGGGGTGCGCCCGTTGGCATCCCGATAGACCAGTGCGATGATTCCGAACACGATGGCCACGATCACCGTGCCGACAATCTTGTACCAGCCGGCGAGACCGATGCTGTTTTGGCGCTTGACCTTGAGGAAGTCGTCGACGAAGCCGATGAAGCCGAGTCCGGCCATCATCGCGAGCACCAGGATCCCGGTGCCGGCGACGGAGTCTCCGGCCACCAGGTGGCCGCCGAAATAGCCAATGATGGCCGCCGTGATGAAGACGATGCCACCCATTGAGGGCGTCCCGCGCTTCATCACGTGCGCGGTCGGGGTGTCCGCGCGAATGAACTGGCCGAGTTTGAGCCGACGGAACGCCCTCGCGAAAAGCGGTGTCAACAGCAGGGTGAAGACCATGCTGATGCCGCCGGCGGTGAGGAGCGCAATCACTCCGGCACCTCACCGATGCGGTCGCCGAGAAAGCGCAGATTGGCGGACTTCGAGGACTTCACCAGCACGACATCGCCCGCACGCAGATCGTCACGGAGCCGATCGTAGGCCTCGTCGGCGGTTGCGACGAGCATTGACTCCCCGTCCCACGAGCCTTCCAGCCCTGCAGCGTTGTGGATGTGACGGGCACCGTGACCAACGACGATGAGCTTCTGGATGTTGAGGCGCACGACGAGGCGACCGATGCGATCGTGCTCCCCGTCGGAAAACTCCCCGAGCTCCGTCATCTCACCGAGGATCGCGATGGAACGCTGGCCCGGCTCGATGATCTGGGCGAGGGTCTTGAGTGCGGCGGACATCGAGTCGGGGCTCGCGTTGTAGGCGTCGTTGATCACCAGGATGCCGTCGGATCGGGTCAGCACCTCCATCCGCCAGCGTTCGGCACGCGGCACCGATTCGAGGGCGGTGATGGCGGTGTCGAGGTCGACGCCGAGTTCACGGGCGACCGCGAGGGTTGCGAGGGCGTTCATCACGTGATGCTCGCCGAGGATCCGCAGCAGTACCGGCCGGTGCAGGTCGCCCTCGATGAGCGTGAACGCGGTGCCGGAGGCGGTGGCGCGCAGGTCGTCCGCGCGCACGTCTGCCGAGGCATCCAGTCCGAACCAGACCGTGCGGGCCTTCGTGAGGGACGCCATCGCGGCGACGCGTTCGTCGTCCCGGTTGAGAATCGCGACGGCACTGGCCGGCAGCTGCGTCACGATCTCAGACTTTGCCCGCTGGGTCTGCTCGATACCGCCGAATTCGCCGGCATGAGCAAGGCCGACTTTGAGCACGACAGAGATGTCGGGCATGACGATTCCGACGGTTCGGGCGATCTCTCCGATTCCGGAGGCTCCCATCTCCACCACGAGGAAGCGCGTGTCGAGGTCGATCGACAGCATGGAGAGAGGCGCCCCGACGTGGTTGTTGAATGAGCCGGGAGGGGCGATGGTGGCGCCGGCGGTCTCGAGCACCGCGCGCAGCATGTTCTTGGTGGTCGTCTTGCCGTTCGACCCGGTGATGCCGATGACCTTGAGCGCTCCCCTGGCGCGAACGGTTGCGACGACAAATCGAGCGAGATCGGCGAGGGCGGTGAGGGTATCCTCGACCACGACCTGGGACGCCGCGAGTTCGAGTTCATGGTCGACGAGCAGCACGGCGGCACCGTTGTCGATCGCGGCCTGAGCGAACAGGTGGCCATCGGATACCTCGCCGGGCAGGGCGATGAAAGTCGATCCGGGGGTGACGAGACGCGAATCGGCCTGAACCGTGCCGGAGACCTCGTCGAAGTCATGGGAGCCGGGTGCGAGGCGCAGCGTGCCCCCGACGGCCGCCGCGAGTTCGGCAAGCGTGAGAGAGATCACTTAAGCCCACCCCGCCTCTCGTAGGGCCTCACGGGCCTCGGCGCGTGCGGAATATGGCGTGCGCTCACCGCGGATGTCGCGGTAGTCCTGATGACCGGGGCCAGCCCAGAGGATCGAGTCGCCCTCCTGCGCGAGCGCCACCGCCACGCGAATCGCCTTCTCCGGCGGACTGACCTCGTGAAGCTCGGCCTGGTGCTCGGCAAGATTCGCGCCCTCGATCAGCGTCGCACGAATCGCTTCCGGGTCTTCGAAGCGTGGGTGGTGATCGGTGATCACCAGGATGTCGGAACCCTCAGAGGCGACCCGCCCCATCTCGTGACGTTTGGTCGCGTCGCGGTCCCCGTCAGCGCCGAACACCATGATCACGCGGCCCGTGGTGAATTTGCTCACCGCGTCGAGAGTATTGAGGAAGGCATCCGGGCTGTGTCCGAAGTCGACATACACGCTCGGCCCGCGATCGCCGGAAACTCTCTCGGTGCGTCCGGGAAGATAAGCGTCGATGCCGTGCTCGATTGCCTGGCCGATGGCTTCGAGCTCGAAACCGGCCTCGACCAGCATCACGATCGCGAGGGCCGCGTTGGCCGCCATGTGTCGGCCGATGAGGGGCACGTGGGTCGTGATCGAACGACCCTCCGGTCCGGTGAGAGTGAACTCGACACCGGACGCACGTTCGTCGAGGATTTCGACGTTCCACGCCCCCGCGACGCCGGTGGTCGACGAGATCGTGGTGACCGGGATGCGGGAGCGATCGACAACCTTCTCGCCCCAGGCCGTATCCAGCGAGACGACTCCGCGCTTGCCACGCTCCGGGTCGAACAACGCGAGCTTGGCCTCGAAATACTCGTCCATGTCGGCGTAGTCGTCGAGGTGGTCGTGGCTGAGATTGGTGAAGGCCACCACATCGAACAAGAGCCCGTCGACCCGATTCTTGGTGAGAGCCTGGGCGCTCACCTCGACGGCGACCGCACGCACCTCGCTCTCGCGCATGCGGGCAAGGAGGGCGTGCATCTCGCTCGCCTCCGGGGTGGTGAGTCTCGAGACAACACTCACCTCGCCGATGTGGCGCTCGGCGGTCGACGAAAGTCCAGTGACGAGACCCAGTTGCTTGAGGATCGCCTCAAGGATGTAGGCGGTCGAGGTCTTTCCGTTGGTGCCGGTGATACCGAGCATGAGTGGTGGATGCTCGTTGGTGCGGTATACCCAGGCCGAAACGTCGCCGAGCGCCCTCCGTGGCGACTCGACAATGACAAGGGGAAGGCCGCTGTCAGCGGCGAGTTCGGCTCCGGCCTGATCGGTCAGTACGGCCACGGCACCACTCTCGGCAGCCTGCTTCGAGTACTGGGCGCCATGGCTGTTCTGGCCTTGGATCCCCACATAGAGATCACCGGCCTCGACCTCGGTGGAGCGCACGGTGACACCCGTGATTTCGACACCGTCGAGCTGGCCGACCGAGTCGAGCCCGAACTCCGAAACGAGTCCGACTAGAGGCCTGGCCAGCGGATGCTCCGGTCGTAGAACCGGGGGGATCCGTGCAGTCACAGCGTCTACTTTCTTACCAGGTCGTCGCCGGATAGGTGGATGGCGTTGTCGACGGGGGTACCCGGTACTTTGTGAGCACCTGGGACATGATCTTCTTGAAAGTCGGTGCCGCAGCGGCCGACGACTTCATAGTAGCTGGCTTGGTGTAGGTCACGACGACGACGTACTGCGGGTCCTCGGCGGGCGCGATCCCGGCAAACGACACGATGCGATCGGAGGTGTAGCCACCCGGCCCGGCCACCTCGGCGGTGCCACTCTTGCCCGCGACGCGGTATCCCGGGATCTTCACGGCCTGGGATAGCTCACCGCCCTGAATCACACTCTCGAGCATGTTCACCACGGTCTTCGCGGTGTTTTCGGTGACCACCCGTGTGCCCGTTGCGGAGGGAAGATCGGTGACGGTGCCGTCGGCCTTTGTGCAGCTCTCGACGAGAGTCAGCGGCAGTTTGACTCCCCCGTTGCCGAGGGTTCCAAAGATCTGGGCCACCTGCAGGGCTGTGGCCGACACGCCCTGGCCGTAGAGCACGTTGTACTTGCTCTGGTCGTCCCAGGGTTTGGCGGCGCTGCCGCTGACACCCAGGCTGCCCGACTGCTCACCCAGGAAGTCGACCGCGGTCCTCTGGCCGAGTCCGAACTTCTTCATGTAGGCGAGGCGCACATCTTCCGGCACCTTCGAACCGAGCATGGAAATGCCCACGTTCGACGAGTTCTGCAGCACGCCGGTCAGCGTGAGCTGCTGGGTGGGGTGACCTATCGCGTCCCGCACGAAACCGCCCTCTGGCGTCGTCCACCGCGACGGAACGGTGGCCGGCATGGTCGGTGACCCGATTCCGGTGTCGAGAAGGATGGCGGCAGACATCGCCTTGAATACCGAGCCTGGCTCGTACGCCGCAGAGAAGGCGAGCGAACCGAAGTTGGCGACGGCCGATCCGTCGATGTTGTTCGGGTCGACCGCTGGCCAGTCGGCCGCGGCCATGATGTGGAAGTCCTTGACACGCAGCACGATGGCCGTGCCCGACTGCGCGCCGATCGCAGTGCCCTGCTCGGCGATGGCCTGGGTGGAGAACCAGTCGAGGTCGCTGTCGAGGGCGAGCTTGAGTGTGCCACCGGGAACGGATGCCTTGGTGGTGACCGCGCTACCGGGGATCTGCACCCCATCGGCGCCCTGCTCATAGGTGGAACTGCCGTCGGTGCTGGCCAGGCATTTTTTTTCGGTGACCTCGAGACCGCCACCCGGTCCTTCGGTGTTCATGTAGCCGGTGAGGTTGCCGGCTACCGCGCCATTCGGGTAGACGCGCTTCGGATGCAGCTGGAACACGATGCCCGGAATCTTGAGCTTCTCGATAGCGCGTCGAGTCGCGAGGTCGACGGATTTGGTGACCAAAGCATAGTTTGAGGTCGGATTTTTGGTGAGCGACTGGTACACCGTCGCCGGGTCTTGCTTCGTGAGAGTGGCGAGCTCGGTCGCGGCCTGCATCACGGTCACTGTGGTCTTCGTGCCGTCTTTCGCGACGACGCCGAATCCGCCCGCCGCATTCATTATCGCGAAGTTCGCCGGAGACACCGCCACGTCGTAACGGTTGACGCTGTCGGCGAGAACAACCCCGTTGGTGTCGACGATGCCGCCGCGAGCCGCATAGGTGGGGGTGACGACGGCTCGCTTGTTGAGCGCGTCAGAGGTGAGCTGGTCGGCCCGCACGAGCTGGATGTCGACGAGGCGAACGGCGAACACGCCGACCACCGCAAAGACCACCACGATCGCGAGGGCCAGGCGATGACGGCTGCGGCGCGGGGTGGTCACGGGCGCTTCCTCCGATGGTTTGGCAACTGGATGGTTCACGGAACAGGTGTTCTCGGCGCCGGCCGACGCCGGAGTCGATGCTCTAGTGGGTGATCGGCGACGGCATTACAGTCGGCGCCGGAACCCCCGTTGTGGACGCTACAGAATCGTTCGTCACGGGTGTGCCAGGCGCGCCCGTCCCGGCTGTGGTTGCTCCCGCACCGATAGCCGAAAGCTCGGGGGTGATCAGCGCGTTCGGGGTGTATTTCGCGGCATCCGCTGCCACGGTCGTATCTGCAGTGGCCGCCATGGGAGCCCGGGTGACACCACCGGTGAGGCTCAGGAAGCCCTGGCTGCCGGTATTCATCACCATGCCGAGCGCAGATGCGCGCCCCGCGAGGTTCTGGGGTGACCGCAAGGTATTGAGGGATTCGGACAGGGCCTGCTGGTCACGGGAGAGATCGCGCTGGGTCTGCTGGAGTCCCGAGATCTGGTACGCACCATCCGACAGCCAGATGCTGAGAAGCAGTTGGGCCATCAGGATGATGAAGAGTCCGACGACGGCAACGAGTGCGTAGACCACGCGAGGTCGCGCACGCCTCTGGTGGCGAGTGGAGACGATCTCAATATGACGGGGATGGCTGTCGAGCCCTGCCGGAACGAAGGCTGGCAGATCGATGGCGAGAGCGTTACTCATGCGGCCTTCCGAATGCGTTCGGCAGCACGCAGCCGCACGGGTGTGGACCGCGGGTTTGCGGCCTTCTCGTCGTCGCTGGCGAGCTCGGCGCCGCGGACGAGCAGTCTGAGTTCTGCGCGGTGTTCCGGCAGTTCGATCGGGAGTCCCACCGGAGCGGTCGATGACGACGCTGTGGCCAGCGCACGCTTCACGATTCGGTCTTCGAGCGACTGGTAGGCAAGCACGACGATGCGGCCGTCGACGGCGAGGGAGCGGATCGCGGCCGGGATGGCGCGCTCGAGTACCGAGAGCTCCTGGTTGACCTCGATACGGAGTGCCTGGAAAACCCGCTTGGCCGGATGTCCCTTGCGTTGGATGGCCACCGGGGTCGCCGCGGTGATGAGTTCGACGAGCTCAGCAGAGCGCACGAGCGGCCTCGCCTCCCGGGACTCCACGATCTTCTTCGCGTACCGCTGGGCGAGCCGTTCTTCGCCAAACTCCCAGAAGATACGCCGCAGCTCGGACTCGCTGTAGTCGGCGAGGATTCGTTCGGCCGTGAGAGGCGATGTCGCATCCATGCGCATGTCAAGGGGCGCATCCTTCGAATAGGAGAATCCACGCTCCACCCGATCGAGCTGCAAGGAAGACACGCCAAGGTCGAACAGGATGCCCGAGACCTCGGTGATCCCGAGTGAGTCGAGGGACTCCTCGAACCGGTCGTAGACGGTGTGGACGAGATGCACTCGGTCGCCGAAGGGTGCGAGGCGCTCCCCCGCAATGGCGAGAGCATCGGTATCGCGATCGAGACCGACGAGCACCAGCTCGGGAAAGCCCTGCAGGAAGGCCTCGGCGTGGCCGGCCATACCGAGCGTTGCATCCACCAACACTGCGCCCGGCTGAGAGACCGCGGGGGTGAGCAGCTCGATGGTTCGTTCGAGCATCACAGGGGTATGGATCTGGTTGTTGACCATAGTGACCGGTGGTCCAGTTCCTTGTTCCTGATCCCCATCCGTCCGACCTGTCACCGGGGAAGTGATGTCAGGGCGAATCGACGGCTGGGAGTCAGGAACAAGGGCGCTAGAAGAGCCCGGGGATCACCTCCTCCGTGGTGTCGGCGAAGGCACTTTCCTGCTCCGCGTAATAGGTCTCCCACGCGGTGGTATCCCAGATCTCTGCGCGGTTACCGGCGCCGATCACGGTGAGGTCCCGTCCGAGACCGGCATAGGCGCGCAAGGCAGCGGGAATGGTAACCCGGTGTTGGGTGTCGGGCACCTCAGCATTCGCGCCGGAGAGAAAGAGGCGCAGATAGTCGCGAGCCTGCTTGCTCGTCACGGGAGCCTGGCGGATGCGGTCATGCATCTCTTCGAACTCGCGAGTGGAAAACACGTAGAGGCATCGCTCCTGGCCTCGGGTGATCACGATGCCGGACTCGAGCTCTGACCAAAACTTGGCCGGAAGGATGACGCGGCCCTTGTCGTCGAGCTTGGGGGTGTGGGTGCCAAGAAACATCGGCAACTCCCCCTCATTCTCCGGCCTGGATTCAAGTAAGCTCCACTTTACTCCACTCTCCACCACAAATCAATAAATAGCACGCCGAAATGCCCCGAAATGGGGTAGATCTTCCCGATATTGCTGGCAGATGACTGGTGGAGGAAAATCGAGTCGATTGCGTAAACCGCCACGAAAAACGGCACAAAAAAAGGCCGATCTTTCGATCGGCCGTCGTTTGAGGGTGAAGCTACTGCTCGCGCCCGTCCTGGCGCTTGTCCCAGCGCTCGTTCATGCGATCCATGAAGGACGCTTTCGCACGCGCTTCAGCAGGCCGCGGCGCCTCCTCTACCAGACGCTTGGGCGACGAAATGGCCACGAGAACGCCCACGAACATCACGACAAATCCGGCGACACCGAGGATGGCTAATTGGAGCATGACACCGGTGACGATCACCGCGATTCCGGCGAGGCCGAGGAGCGCACCGATCGCGATTGACCGGTAGGTTGGCCGTCCACCGCCCGAGCCGACAGTTGCGACGAAATCTGCATCGTTGTGGTAGAGGCTGCGCTCCATTTCGTCCAGGAGACGCTGTTCATGTTCCGACAGCGGCATGATGACTCCCTTCAGGCCAGAGACGCGGTTATGGTGTGTCTCAATTGTAGACTCTGCTACCTAGCTAGGCTATAACCGTGCCTGAGAGTAAGCGGTTAGTTGACCTTGTCCAGAGCGACATCGACGTTTTTTTGGACGAGCGGGAGCCATTGCTCGCGCACATCGGATCGGACCTTGCCCCGTTCATCGACTTCTCCCGCGTGCTCCTGCGGGGCGGCAAGCGCTTTCGTGCGCTCTTCTGCTACTGGGGGTGGCAGTCCGTAAGCGGACACATGACGAGCTTCGATGTGATGCCCGATCGCGGCGTCCCCAGCGATCTCGATGCGATCGTGCTTGCGGCGAGTGCCCTCGAGTTCTTTCACGCGGCGGCACTCGTGCACGACGACATCATGGATAACTCCGACACCCGGCGTGGGATGCCCAGTGCACACAAGCGATTCGAAGCTCTGCACGACGACGGCCGCTGGACCGGGAGCGCGCGCGGATTCGGCCAGTCCGCCGCGCTGCTGCTCGGCGACCTCTTGCTGAGCTGGAGCGACGAGCTATTCGACTCCGGACTACAGTCGCTCACCGAGCCCACGACAGC
>ENA-OFCI01001384-OFCI01001384.1-metagenomes-genome-assembly--contig:-NODE-1384-length-10801-cov-3.877071_pt1 | contig 10801 bp, 9 predicted proteins | sample MGYA00153391_OFCI01 | MGnify analysis MGYA00153391 | reverse complement strand
CGCTACCCTGGTCAGGCCTGGCTCTGGTTGTATTCGTTCTGGTACCAGATATCCCCATTTAATAATGCGAACAGTCATCCCTTCGGTGCAAATGCCGATGCCTGGATCATGCTCATCATGGGTGGGTTATCACTCGGACTTATCATCATGCCGTTCATACCCGGAGTGAAATCACTCCCCTATAAAATCAAGATTCACCGCCTCGTTTGGAAGAATTACTATCAGGAGGAAAATCTTTAACTCTCAGTAGACTTTGGGCATGTCCATTTTTGACTATGCCCAAAGTTACGAGAGCGCGACAGAAATATTTCTTGGGGCGTACGTGAAGCAATCTCTGAATAGAAAAAGTAGACTAGATCGATAATGAAGAAGCGAATAGCTAATAAATTTCGACAGATTGTTTCGGGATCTGCGGATGGGCGACCGGACTGGGTAAAGCTCATAGCTGCTGGCGAAGGTGAAGGTCTTTATGGACCTGGAAGCGCGGTATGGCAGGTTCATGGGACTGTTGCCACCCTCGTAGGAGGAATTCGGGCTTTGCTATTGCAGGCGGCACATCCAGCCGCACTGACCGGGGTAAGCCAACACTCACGGTATGAAAGTGACCCGCTCGGTCGTTTAGCTGGTACCTCTCGGTGGCTCACCATCACTACCTTTGGTTCAATAGAGGCGATCGCCAATGAAGCAACCCGAGTCAATGCAATGCATGGTCATGTGCAGGGGGAATTCACCAGTAAATCCGGTGAGGTGAAGCCATACCGAGCTGCTGACCCGCGTTATCTGTTGTGGGTGCACTGCGCCTTTACCGATTCATTTTTAACCGCGCATCAGACATTTGGATACCCGATCGACAAGGGAGCAGATGCCTATGTCCAAGAGTGGAGCAAAAGCGCGGTGGGACTTGGGCTCCTAAGCGCCCCACAAAGTGTTGCTGAGTTGCAGGCGACCATGGAGGATTTCTTGCAGAAGGATCTCGCGACAAGCGCTGCGACCCCTGAAGTTGTGAACTTCATCCTCAAGCCTCCACTGGGTCTGCCTGCTCTGATCTTCTATCGGGTTCTGGCTAAAACCGCTATCTCTACCTTATCCCCGGCGCAGCAGAAAATCCTCGGCCTAAAACCGGTCAATCGCGGCTGGCGTTGGTTGTGCGCTCGCCTCCTGCGTCTGCTCAGTATTATTTTGGGTGCTGAATCGCCCAGCCAAGAGGTTGCCAGGGCCAGGATCGCCCGAACGGTTATGAAGGAAGGCGATCACCAAGATAGTTGAAAGTTCAACTATCTGCTAGTATTAAGCCATGTCCCTTACACCTGCCCTGTACATTGGCCATGGCGCTCCTCCGCTTTTGGATGACCAGCTTTGGAGTTCGCAACTAGCTAACTGGGGCCAGGAATTAGAACGACCAAAGGCAATTCTCATTGTGAGTGCTCACTGGGAGTCAGCCCCGCTCTCACTTGGATCAACATCGGGAGAGACTCCGCTTATCTATGACTTTGGTGGTTTTGCTCCCAAGTACTACAACCTGCAATATCGCGCTCCTGGAGCGCCAGAGTTAGCAGCGCAGATTAGAGGAATGCTAAACGAGCCGGTCTCTGATCAACCAAACCGTGGCCTAGATCATGGCGCCTATGTGCCCCTGTTAAGGATGTTTCCAGACGCCGATATCCCGGTGCTTCAGATGTCGATTCCTACGCACGATCCAGAGCGCTTATTTAAGATCGGTCAGAAATTGGCGCCGCTGCGGGAAGAGGGAGTGCTCATCATCGGGAGCGGATTCCTGACGCATGGCCTGCAATTTTTGCAGGACTTTAGTATTGACGCCACGCCTCCAGGCTGGAGCACGGAATTTGATCTATGGGTGAAGGAAGTCCTCGATAGGGGAGCGGTCGATGAATTGATGAACTACAAAACTTTGGCCCCTGGGATGCCGTATGCCCACCCCACCGTTGAACATTTCGCGCCAATCTTTATGACCCTAGGAACGGCCAGTCAGGGAGATCGCGCTCCACAAACTGCGATTGAGGGCTACTGGATGGGTCTTTCGAAGCGCTCTTTTCAGGTCGCCTGACTAGTTGAGTTCTTCGAGTAGAAGCGACCTAAAAATTCTCCTTTAAATTCTAGGAAATCACCTCGTTCGATGGCGGCGCGCATCTGATCGACAAGGCGAACGATAAATCGCTCGTTATGGATTGTCGCAAGGGTCCCTGCGACCATCTCTTTGGCGCGAAAGAGGTGCGCCAGATAGGCCACTGTGTAGTGAGTGCAGGTGTGGCAATCGCAGCTTTCATCGATAGGCGAGAATTGGCGTTGGTATTTGGTATTGCTCAGATTTACCCTCCCATCGCAGGTGAAGACAGCGCTCGTTCGAGCCTGGCGGCTGGGAGCAACACAATCAAAGGTATCGGCACCATTTTCAACGCCGGTAAACAAGTCATCTGGTTCCCCAATTCCCAAAAGGTGGCGGGGTTTATCCCTAGGGAGTTCTTGGCACATCCAACTCACGATCGTGCCCAGCTTCTCTTTATCCAAGGCGCCACCCAGCCCAAATCCGTCGAAGGAGGCGCCCTCCTCTTCTAGGCCAGCTAAATCTCGGGCTCCTTTACGGCGCAGATCCTCATATTGAGCTCCCTGCAGCACCCCAAAGAGCGCCTGATAAGGGCTGCTGGTGCGCTCGCGGGTAAGGCGGCCATGCTCGACTAAGCATCGTTTAGCCCAAAGTCGGGTCCGCTCCAAGGAGCGCTCCTGATAACCACGCGTGTTATGCAGGGTGGTGCATTCATCGAAGGCGAAGATGATATCCGCCCCTAGTTGGTGCTGCACCTGCATAGAGACTTCAGGGGTGAAGCGATGCATAGTGCCATCGAGGTGGGATTTGAAGGTGACCCCATCGTCATCCACATGGGCCAGGCGCTCCTTGTTCGCAGCAATTACCTCATCGGAGCGGAAGGTTTCGGTATCCATGGCGATGACCTTTTTAAAGCCAACCCCTAGGGAGAGCACCTGAAAGCCTCCGCTATCGGTAAAAGTCGGTCCGGGCCAGTTCATAAAACTCCCCAGACCGCCAGCCTCATCAATGATCTCAGGCCCTGGTTGTAGGTAGAGATGGTAGGCGTTGGCCAAGAGCGCCTGAGCTCCTAAATCAGCCATCGACTCAGGCAGAACCCCTTTCACCGTCGCTTTAGTCCCCACCGGGATAAAGGCCGGAGTAGCAATCTTTCCGTGAGGGGTGGAGATGACCCCCGTACGCCCTAATTTTCCAGGAAGTTCCGCGCTGGGGGTGAAGGAGAAGAGCCGAGGGGATTCACTGCCTATTCTCATGCGCTCACTCTATTGAGAGAACCCGACAAATAGGGCAAGATGAACCTACTTGGTACCCCTCGAGCAGGCTGATGATCTCTTAGCAAGAACTAGGAGTAGCTAGCCAGTTCACCTATGAAGGAGAAAACATGAAAGCACGCCTTAAGACGCGCTCTATTGTCGCCGCGGTCTCCGCAGCGTCAGTCGCGTTAATCGGCTTTGTTGCTGTTCCAGCACATGCCGCATCCCGCAGCACCGCCGTAGTTATCGAGAGCAATACCTTTACCTCGATCAACAACGTCACCCCAGATACAAATATCGTGATTAACGGTGACGTCGCCTACCTAACTGGTATGGGACTATTCCACTACGACGACAAGCTCAACATCGTCAACAACCCAACCCTTGGTTCTTACAGAGTTTCGCGCAACAAACATAGCGACTTCGAAGTTACCTACACGATCGCATCAGGACGCGTCTGGTCCGATGGTGCACCGATCACTGCTGTAGATCTCCTTCTTTCGCATGTGCTCAATAGTGCAGATTACTCAAAGTCAGCCGGACTTCCAGATCCCAACGATCCAAAGGCCAGCCCTACATTTAACTCTGGGCTTTATGGCGCGGTTTACGATCAACATGTAGTTGGTATCCCAACAATTAGCGCTGACAAGATGAGCATGACCGTCAAGTACGACACCGCCATCCCTGACTACGCGCTCAACGGTCCTGGACTTTCACTCCCAGTCCACGCTCTCGAAGAGTTAGCTGCTGGGAAGAAAGCACTTGGAACCGCTGCAGAGAATGCCGCTGCTACAGCGAAATTCCTCTCAGATGTAACTTCCAAAAACACCGCCTCTCTCAAGGCAATGGGCGATGTTTACAGCACGGGCTACAACACAACGACCATCGATAGTTCAACCAACCCATTATTGCTCGTCAGTAATGGCGCATACTTAATCAAGTCAGTTGATGCCAATGCGATCACCATGACGGCTAACCCTAAATACAATTCGGGACCTGAGCTCTCTGGCATCACAACGATGGTCATCAAGCAAGGTATCGCTGATGGATCACCTTCAGCTCAAGCACTTGCTAATGGTGATGCTGACGTTTATCAGGGTCAACCTACCGCTGATGCCGTCGCTCAACTCAAGGCGATTAAGACCGCTACCGTGACAACTTCGAGTTCACTTGCTTTTGAGCACATCGAACTTCGTGTTGCTTCCAGCGGAACCGATACCTACTCGGGTCCATTCGCAATGTCGGGTGGCCAGAAGTCTGCCGATCTGCGCAAGGCCTTCTTGCTTGCCTATCCTCGCGCCGATATCGTCGCTAAATTAGTGGCACCGATCAACCCAAGCACCGTGGTTTTAGGTTCGGTTATTAACCTTCCTGGAAATCCACTGTACGCACACACTGCGGCTCTCAATGGGATGGCTGCATACAATAAAGGCACCCAGGCTTCACGTACTGCTGCTGCGCTCAAATTGGTGAAGAAGTGGTATCCAACTGCCGGTAATGGCAAGACGCCTGTCGCGATCAACCTCCTCTGGGGTTCACCCGGAAATACCCGCCGTACCTCTGAAGCAGCGTTGATCATTGCCGCTGAAGCAGCGGTCGGATTCAACGTAACTGCTCCTGCAACGAAGGGTTGGGGTGGAAAGTTGGCGGCGACTGCGTACGACGCTCACTTCTTCATCTTCGATCAGACTGCTAATCCACAAGATGCACAAGCTTGCGGTATCTTCCAGTCCACTGGTGGGTCTAATTACACAGGCATCGCCGATGCCGCGATTGATAAGGCCTGCGTAGCTCTACAATCTAAAACCCTTCCTTCTTCAACTGTTACACGCTTGCGTGTGCAGATTGAGCAAGCTGTATCGAAGGATGCATTCTTCTTGGGTATCTTCCAGAATCCAGAAGTCACTGCATTTAACTCACAGCTCCAGGGTGTAGTTGCAGCCCCATTATCTCCAAGCCTCTTCTGGAACTTCTGGACCTGGCACTTCTAAGAATCTGCTTCTAGCAAATTCATAGAAGAAACGAGCACATAGCCATTATGCGCTCTTAAGCGGTAAGCCTCTCGGGGGAAAGAAGTGGTGCTGGATAATTTCCAGCACCACTTCTTATTAGCGCGTTACTGATTTGATACTTAATGATCTTCTTGAAGTTTTTTATAATGTCAGAGTAGAACAGAGGAATTTATGCTCGCCTATATCGGTCGACGTTTATCGGCCCTGCTGGTGATCCTTTTTGGCTCTACTTTTCTGGTCTACATTGCTCAGGGTTACTCTGGAGATCCCTCCGAAGCGTTGCGCGGAAGTACAGATCCCCATGTGAAGGCGCAGCTGGCGGCACTCATTCGCAATCTGAACTTAAATGTACCTCCACCCGCTCGCTATTTTATCTGGCTCAAGGGTGTGCTCGGCGTGTTTGTCGGACATTTCAATTTGGGACTAACTCGAGACAAGAACCAGGTGAGTACCTACATAATTCATGCAGTACCCGTCACCGTTCGGTTAATTCTTCTTTCGACGGTGTTGGCAATTTTAATAGGTATTGGTTTCGGAATTATTTCGGCCCTCCGCCAGTACAGTCGCTTTGATTATGCACTTACCTTCTTCGCCTTCTTAATGTATTCATTACCAATTTTCTGGGTCGCGGTTTTGTTGAAGGCGTACCTAGCGATTAGTTTCAATAACTTTTTACTGAACGGTTCCATCGCGCCGATCTGGATCGTATTCGCTTCCATCGTATCTGGAGTTTTCTGGGCTGCAGTCATTAGCGGCAGCCGTCAGAAAGTTGGTGCAATATTTGGAATTGCTGCAACCTCTACCGCAGTCTTTCTCTCTCTTCTGAGCATTACCAAGTGGTTTACCCATCCCGGCTTGGGGCCAATCATGATGTTAGTTCTAGGAATTGGATTCGCCTTCGCTGTCACCTTTATCTCAACAGGGTTAGGCAATAAGGCAGCGCTTCGCTCCTCGATCACTGTTATTTTGATTGGCTTTGTTCTTTATTTCCCGGTGGAGTATTTCCTGAAGAAAGATGCCAACCTCCTTACCGTTTTGGTTATGTTTATTGTGACTATTGCAGTGGCGGTAGGAACTAGCGTCTTCTTTGCGAAGGTCGATCGCCGAGCTGTCTCACGAACAAGTATCATCACGGCCGTTCTTGCTGGACTACTTTTCATCATCGACAAGTTGATGAAGACCTGGGTTCCGTACATCAATACCGATGCGATCCACCAGCGCCCTATCCCAACGATTGGACAGGTCAATGACCTACTGCCGCCAGGTAATTTCTGGTTCTCCTTTCTAGATACCGTGCTTCACTTAGTGCTCCCTACAATTGCCCTAATTCTTATCTCTATGGCAGGTTATATTCGATACTCGCGGGGAACGATGCTTGAAGTCCTCAACCAAGATTACATACGCACGGCGCGTGCTAAAGGACTTTCGGAGCGAACCGTCATTATGCGCCACGCCTTTAGAAATACTTTGATTCCCATCACAACAATCGTGGTAGTCGACATTGCAGGAATTATCGGTGGAGCAATCATCACTGAGCGTGTTTTTGCTTGGCGTGGGATGGGAACTCTCTTCATCACCGCTATAGATACCTCTGATCTCAACTTATTGATGGGCGTTTCACTGATCGTCTCCACCTTGGCCGTCCTGGCAAACTTGGTGGCTGATCTTCTCTATTCGGCCTTAGATCCTCGCATCAGAGTTGTAGGTAAAAAGTAATGGCACTTTTCTCACGTCGCTCAAAATCCGTTGATGAGGTTACGGGTTTGGATATTTTTAACAAAGAGACCGAGGGTCTGAGCCAGGGCCAGATCGTCTTTAAACGCTTTTTTCGCCATCGGGGAGCTATGGTCTCCCTAATTGTGCTCTTTTCTCTGATAACTTTTGTATTTAGCACTCTTTTGGGAATCGGGTACGGCGGTTGGTGGAAATACAAGCTCACTGACCTTCCAATTCTGCGAACAGCTGGGTGTTCCATCGAACTTCCCGGCTGTCCATCATTGAGTCTGATGCCAGGCAAGAGATTTGGGTTGGGCGATCATCCATTCGGTCAGGATGATCTTGGACGCGACTACTTCTCACTAGTGATGCGAGGAGCGGAGCGCTCCATTGAGGTGATGGTTGTTATTGGCTTGGTTGCCGGAGCCTTTGGAATCATCATTGGGGCACTCGCTGGCTTCTATCGCGGTTGGATAGATGCAATCTTGATGCGCATTAATGACTTTATTATTACAATTCCTATCATTGTGCTAGGCGGAGTAATCAGTTACCACTTTGGAAATAAGGGCATTCTCTTCCTCGCCTTCTTCCTCGGAGTTCTTTCCTGGGGGGGTCTATCACGTCTTGTCCGCGGAGAATTCTTAACGCTACGCGAGCGGGAATTCGTTGATGCAGCGAGAGTTGCAGGAGCGAGCAATCGTCGCATCATTTTCAAACATATTCTGCCTAATGCCATTGGCGTAATTATTGTTAACGTCACTTTGGTTATGTCAGGGGCTATATTGCTGGAGTCGGCGCTTAGTTATCTGGGCCTTGGAGTGGTCGCTCCGGATGTCTCATTAGGCTTGCTCATTAGCCAGTACCAAGATTCCTTCACAACTCGACCTTGGCTGTTCTGGTATCCAGGACTTTTGATTATCATCATCGCCCTCTGCGTGAACTTTATTGGCGACGGTTTGCGCGATGCCTTTGACCCAAGGCAGCGACGCCGCATATCCCGCAAGGATCGAAATAAGGAACGGGAAGCTTCGGTGAAAAAATAATGCCTCTAATGACCGAAGTTGTTGATCAGGATTGCCGCGACCAGCAAGAGTCCTCCCGCGAGCAATGGTTTTATTTGCCGTTTTCGCCCCGACTCAATAGCTCCCTGAATCGGATTATTGATAAATCTCTGGAGGCGGGTTCGGGCGCGGTAGATAGCGGCTCCACTATCAGAGCGAGGAGAGTCACCAGAACTCATGCTCTCACCCCACTCAATTCCCAGGCCCTTAATATCGGCGGCGTGAATATTTCTAGCGTGGTGGCGCCCCGGGGCGGTGGCGGCCCAAGCGCTGACGGTAAATTCTTTGGTCGCAATCGTCAGAGCCCATCGCGAGTCAAGGTCCACCACGTCACCCCAACCCATAGTGATCTCTTCCAAGGGATTGGTGATCACAACACCCTCATCATAGAAAGTAACTTTTGGGCGGATCAAAAAGGTGTAAATGCAAGCGAGAACCGCGCCAGCGACGCAGATGTAGGTTGCGATCGTCGAAATAGAGTTGGCGCCACCCTGATAGAAGCTAGACCAGACGAAGAGGCCGCTCATCGTTACCCCTATTCCAGCAAAGACCAGGTTGGAAGTTGGGCGGTAGGTATCGGCGTTATTCACTCCAGGATCCTGTCACAAGGGTCACAAGGGTCACAAGGGTCACAAGGGTCACAAGGGTCACAAGGGTCACAAGGTTGCATGAAAGCCCTTCACTCAGTTAAGGCGGTTCGTTAAATGTCATCACCCGTACTCAAAGTTTCTGATCTCACAGTTGAGTTCTGGGTCGACGGGGTCTGGTACCCGGCGGCGATACATGTCAGTTTTGAGGTTGAAGCGGGTAAAACTTTGGCGATCGTCGGAGAATCCGGCTCTGGAAAATCAACGGTCGCAATGTCGATCATGAGCCTCCTAGCTTCAAATGCTCGAGTGACGGGGAGCATCAAAGTCAAAGATCAAGAGGTCCTGGGGGCGCCAACTTCCCTATTGCAGAAGTACCGCGGCAAGGAGGTCGCCTACATTTTTCAAGAGCCCATGACCGCCCTAAATCCCGTCTACACCATCGGATTTCAGATCATTGAAACCTTGCGAAATCACTTTGATATGGGACCACAGGAAGCTAAGGCCCGCGCCATTGAATTAATCACAATGGTAGAAATTCCAGACCCCGAACGCTCGGTTGATAAATATCCGCACCAACTTTCTGGGGGACAGCGCCAGCGGGCGATGATCGCGCAAGCTCTGGCGTGCGACCCCGCGCTTTTGATCGCAGATGAACCGACTACAGCGCTTGATGTAACAGTTCAGGCTGAAATTTTGGACCTCATGCGTGGTCTGCGGACTAGGCTCAACTCTGGGATTTTGTTGATCACCCACGATATGGGCGTTGTCGCCGACATGGCTGATGAGATCATGGTGATGCAGAGCGGGAAGACCGTGGAACACGGAAGTGCGGATCAGATCTTCAATCGCCCAGTTCATCCATATACCCAGCAGTTGTTGGCCTCGGTACCAAAGCTGGGGAGCACCACAATGCGCATTTTGGAGCCAAGTCAGGCAGCGAAGCAGCCTGTGCTCAAATTAAGTAATGTAACCATTGAATATCCCAAGCGTGGCCGCATCCCCGCTTTCGTTGCTGTTGACGATTTTTCACTCGAAATCTTTCCGGGGGAGATCGTTGGTCTCGTGGGTGAGTCCGGTTCGGGTAAGACCACTGTGGGTCGCGCCTCTATTGGACTTCTCCCCATTAAATCTGGGCGCCTTGAGGTGGTTGGTCAAGATATCAGTGGCGCTTCACAGAAGGACCTGCGCGCCATTCGCCGCAGCACTGGGATTGTTTTTCAAGATCCCGCTAGCTCTCTCAATCCGCGCTTACCAATTGGCGAGAGCATTGGAGAGCCGCTCTTCTTGGCCAAGATTGCCAAGGATAAAGAGTTAGATAAGCGGGTCGAAGACCTCCTTGCCAGCGTTGAATTACCGCGAAGTTACCGAAATCGTTATCCCCACGAACTTTCAGGTGGTCAACGCCAACGCGTTGGAATCGCCAGAGCACTTGCCCTGACTCCTGATATTTTAATTGCCGATGAACCGACATCAGCACTCGACGTCTCGGTACAAGCACGCTTTTTGGAGTTGTTACAAGAGTTGCAGGGGAAGATGAAGTTTGCCTGCCTCTTTATCAGCCACGATCTCGGCGTTGTTGACATTCTGAGCCACCGAATTGCCGTAATGCAAAATGGAAGATTGGTCGAGGTGGGTAGCCGTGATGAAATTTTGAAACATCCCAAGCACCCCTACACTCAACGACTTATTGGAGCGGTACCCGTTCCAGATCCAGCGGAGCAGAAGTTGCGCCGGGAGGCCCGGCTCGCGGCACGGTAGTTTGATCAACTAAAGCTATTTCGAGGGTCGTGACAAGATCGAAAAGTAATTGCCAAATGAAGGTAAGCAAGTTGTGAGTGTGCCTCAATACCATAAGTATGTTCTCTCGTTGCGCCTAGTGCGCAGTCGAGATCGGATTTACTTTTATTAAGGAGATTGAGATGGAAGCTCGCAAGAAATCAACGTCAACGATCGCGCTGGTGATAATTTTAGCTCTCGTAGTGATTGGCGTTTTCGCGCTACGTGCTGGTCACTCCAAAACGCCCGTTGCCCCTCCGGCAGTTCGTAGTACGGCGGTGGTCATTGAGAGTAACTCTTTTACCTCAATAAATAGCGTCACGCCGAACAA
>ENA-OFCI01001383-OFCI01001383.1-metagenomes-genome-assembly--contig:-NODE-1383-length-10801-cov-21.951889_pt1 | contig 10801 bp, 9 predicted proteins | sample MGYA00153391_OFCI01 | MGnify analysis MGYA00153391 | reverse complement strand
AGGAACATCTTAGGATTATATGAATCTTAAGACTAGACAAATTTTAGGCCAATAGTGGCAACCTTTGCACCTGGTCTTACGGTGAGATTTGCCAATGTTCAGTGCTGCTGGCGTTGCCGAAGTCCTCCATCATAGTGTGATAGATTCGATCGGGTCTTCATTGGGGTACATTGACCTTGGTCCGTCAGAGGCGATCGTCTTTCCTTTTGTTTAGGCTTGGGTGGGGAGGTGGACGATCAGGGGTTTTAGAATTTGCCAGCTAGAGAGAAAGAAACGTTATACTGAGAAAATGAGCTTTCAAGTTATGTATTAATAGACACGGCTTAATCTTTTTAGTACGATCGCGTGGGATCGGGTGAGTTCTGAAGTTATGGATAAGAAGAAGCTTACCGAACGCGATATTTGTACGAAGTACATTACTCCGGCTCTAGAGAAGGCGGGCTGGGACATTTTGACGCAGGTGCGAGAGGAGTTTCCGTTGACGGATGGGCGGATTTTGGTGCGGGGGAATTTGCATACCCGTGCGCGAAATAAGCGGGCGGATTATGTGCTGTTTTATAAGCCGAATATGCCGATCGCTATTATTGAAGCGAAGGACAATACCCATTCCTTGGGTGATGGGATGCAGCAAGGGCTGGGGTATGGTGAGATGCTTCAGGTGCCGTTTGTGTTTAGTTCTAATGGGGATGGCTTTTTATTTCATAATTCGATCGCGACGGATGGTGTGATTGAACGGGAATTGGGATTAGATGAATTTCCATCGGCGGATCAGTTATGGCAATGGTGGGCGGAACATCGCGGACTCACGGAACCGCAACAGGCTTTAATGACGCAGGATTACTATAGTGATGGTAGTGGGAAGACGCCACGCTATTACCAATTGCTGGCGATCGATAAGACGATGGAGGCGATCGCGAAGGGCCAAAATCGGGTGTTGCTGGTAATGGCGACGGGGACGGGGAAGACGTTTACGGCGTTTCAGATCATTTGGCGATTGTGGAAATCGAAACATAAGAAACGGACTTTGTTTTTGGCCGATCGGAATATTTTGGTTGATCAGACGATGACCAATGACTTTAAGCCGTTTGAGTCGGTGATGACGAAAATAAAGAAACGACAGGTGAATAAGTCCTATGAGATTTATTTGTCACTGTATCAGGCGGTGACGGGAAATGAGGAAGACCAGAAGATTTATAAACAGTTCAGTCGGGGATTCTTTGATTTGATTGTGATTGATGAGTGTCATCGGGGGAGTGCGGCGGAGGATTCGGCTTGGCGGGAGATTTTGGATTACTTTTCGTCGGCGACGCAAGTGGGGCTGACGGCGACGCCAAAAGAGACGAAGAATATTTCTAATACTGATTATTTTGGGGAGCCGATTTATACCTATTCGTTGCGGCAGGGCATTGATGATGGGTTTCTTGCGCCTTATAAGGTGGTGCGGATTGATCTCGATAAGGATGTCTCAGGGTGGCGTCCGAGTAAGGGGATGGTGGATAAGCATGGTCATGAGATTGACGATCGGATTTATAATCAACGGGATTTTGAGAGGACGTTGGTGTTGGAGGAGCGGACGAAGTTGGTGGCGCGGAAGATTAGTGAGTTTTTGAAGCAGACCAATCGGTTTGATAAGACGATTGTGTTTTGTGAAAATATCGATCATGCGGAACGGATGCGGCAGGCGTTGGTGAATGAGAATGCGGATCTGGCGGCGGTGAATCCTCGATATGTGATGCGGATTACGGGGGATAATGAGGAGGGGAAGGCGGAACTGGACAATTTTATTTTTCCTGAGTCCAAGTATCCAGTGATTGCGACGACTTCTAAGCTGATGACGACGGGGGTGGATGCGCAGACTTGTAAGTTGATTGTGTTGGATCAGATGATTCAGTCGATGACGGAGTTTAAGCAGATCATTGGGCGTGGGACGCGAATTAATGCGGACTATGACAAGTTTTATTTTACGATTATTGATTTTAAGAAGGCGACGGAGTTATTTGCTGATCCGGATTTTGATGGCGATCCGGTGCAGGTCTATGTCCCAAAGGATTTGGAGGCTTCGCCTGTGCCGCCGGATGTTGTGGAAGAATTGGAGACGGACGATCGGTATCCTGAAGCCAATCCAGACTTTGGGGGAATGCATGAACCGGATGGTGAATACGCGCTGGGGGTGCGGCGGTATGTGGTGGCGAATGTCGAGGTGAAGGTGGTGGCGGAGCGGGTTCAGTATTTTGATGCGAATGGGAAACTGGTGACGCAATCGCTGAAGGACTATACGCGCAATGCGTTGACGAAGGACTTTGCGACGTTGGATGAGTTTTTGCGGCATTGGAGTGATGGGGAAAAGAAACAGGCGATCGTTGATGAGTTAGCCAATCAAGGTGTATTCTTTGAAGCGCTGGCTGCTGAAGTTGGGAAGGATTGTGATCCGTTTGATTTGTTGTGCCATGTTGTCTGGGGTCAGCCACCGTTGACTCGTCGGGAGCGGGCGGACCAAGTGAAAAAGCGGGATTACTTTACCCGATATGGCGATCAGGCTCGGCGAGTTCTGGAGGCGCTGCTGGATAAGTATGCGGAGGGTGGTGTGGGAGAAATTGAGGAAACTCAGATTTTGACTGTGGTGCCGTTTTCGGAGTTCGGGACGCCGATCGAGATCATTCGTTCCTTTGGTGGGAAGGATGGCTATCAGCAGGCGGTGCGGGAGTTAAAACAGTCGCTTTATAGCGCTTAATGCCCAATGCACTGGCGAACCGCCCCCCGGCCCCAATTCTGGGGGAGCAAGAGAAGAGTCTTATTCATAGCCTCCAGAATTGGGGGTTTGAGGGCTTGAGCTGTTGTAATGACTTGATGGTTTTGTATAACCCGGAAAACTGAGATTTAGATTATGGCGATCGGAACATTGGTTAAAAGCATTCAGGACATCATGCGGAAGGATGTCGGGGTGGACGGGGATGCTCAACGGATTAGTCAGATTGTTTGGTTGTTGTTTCTGAAGATTTTTGACGATCGGGAACAGGAATGGGAGTTGACGGTTAAGGATTATAAGTCGCCATTGCCGAAGGAGTTTCGCTGGTCGTATTGGGCGAAGGATGCGGAAGGGATGACGGGGGAGGAATTGATTGATTTTGTGAATAACAATCTGTTTCCGGTGTTGAAAAACTTGGCGATTTCGGCTGGGGTTTCAAGTCATGGGAAGGTCGTGGGGGCGGTGTTTGAGGATGCTTATAATTATATGAAATCGGGGACGCTTCTGCGGCAGGTGGTTAATAGTATTGAATCTAATGTGGATTTTAATTCATCGACCGATCGGCATCTTTTTAATGATATTTATGAGAAGATTTTGGCGGATTTGCAGTCGGCGGGGAATGCGGGCGAGTATTATACGCCTCGGGCTGTGACGCAGTTTATGGTGGATGTTCTTGATCCGAAGTTGGGGGAGAAGATTCTTGATCCGGCTTGTGGGACGGGTGGATTTTTGACGAATGTGATTGAGTATTTGAAGCCGCAGCTTAAGACGGCGGACGATCGAAAAACTTTAGAAATCAATATTACGGGAATCGAAAAGAAGCCGCTGCCGCATATGCTGGCGATGACAAATGTGATGTTGCATGGGATTGATGTGCCGAGCAATATTCGCCATGACAATACGTTAAGTCGTCCATTGGTGAACTATGGTCCGAGGGATCGGGTGGATGTGATTATTACAAATCCTCCGTTTGGTGGAGTGGAGGAGGATGGCATTGAGAGCAATTTCCCAAAACGCTATCAGACGCGGGAAACGGCGGATTTGTTTATGGCGTTGATTATGCATTTGCTCAAGCCCGGTGGCCGATCGGCGGTGGTGTTACCGGATGGTTTCCTCTTTGGGGAAGGGGTGAAGACTACGCTGAAGCGGGAGTTGCTAGAGACATTTAATTTGCATACGATCGTGCGTCTGCCCAAGGGTGTGTTTAGCCCATACACGAGTATCAATACCAATATTTTATTCTTTGATAAAGGAGAATCGACGAAAGACGTTTGGTTTTTTGAGCATCCTTATCCGGTGGGTTATAAGTCCTATTCTCGATCGAAGCCGTTGACTATTAGGGAGTTTGATCGGGAGAAGAAGTGGTGGGGAGAACGCAAAAAGAGTGAGTATGCTTGGAAGGTTTCGGCGAAGGAGATTGCGGCACGAAATTATAATTTGGATTGTAAAAACCCTTATGAAGTGGAGGTCAATCATCGGGATCCGGATGAGTTGATGGTGGAGTATCTGACGATCGATCGGGAGATGAAGTCTGTGCAGGATGCGCTGAAGCAGGAACTAATGGATGCGATCGGGCGATCGAGTGGAGGCTTTGATGGAGCGATCGACCCACTAGTGAACTTTTGAAGGCGATTCCCGTTCCGGGAGGCTCTGCCAACGATCGCTCTTCTGGTTAACATCGTAGAATAGGGGAAGCTGTTCAACCCAGTTTAATCATGCATACCATCCAAATTCCTCAAGCTCTTGAACAACAACTGCTGCAATTAGCCACGCAACAGAATTTATCTCTCGATCGATTTATCCTTCAGTCTCTAGAAGAAATCGTTCTAGACTTCGATGACACGCCAAAAGCTGAAATTTTGGCTGGATTACAGCGGGCATTAGAGGATGTCAAGGCTGGACGACTTAGCCCGGTGGAAGATCTGTGGGATGACCTTGATGACTGAATCTTTGACCGTTCGAGTGCTTGTAGCGGATGAGTTCAAAGCTCAACTCCATACTCTAAAGAAGCGATATCGTCAAATTCGATCGGATATCCAGCCCTTGATTGTGCAACTCAAAAATGGCGAAACTCCTGGAGATCGGATCTCAGGCACAGGTTACATTGCCTACAAGGTCCGTGCAAAAAACAGTGATATCCGCAAGGGGAAGAGTGGCGGTTATCGGGTGATCTACCAAATTCTCACTTCTACGATCGTGGTTTTGCTGTATGTCTATGCCAAATCTGACCAAGATGACGTTGCTGCCGCAGATATTAGAGCCGTTATTGAGAATTTTCAAGCAAGTGACGATTTTCCTTAGGTTCTGAATCCCAAGATCAAATCTTAAACTATGTTCAACTTTAACATTGCAGCAATCTATGTCTAGCGTAATGAATAACGAAACTGTGGTACTTTTAGAAAAACATTTTGATACGGCGTTTGCGGCACCGGATGGAATTAAGAAACTTCGGGAGCTGATTTTGACGCTTGCGATGCAGGGGAAGTTAGTGCCGCAAGATCCAACCGATCGACCCGCTAGCGAACTTTTGAAGGCGATCGGGATAGGGAAAAAGGAAAACAAAAAAACGAGCAAGACATCATCAAAAATAAATCTAGACGATATGCCCTATGGTCTACCCAATGGATGGGAATGGGTCCGTTTGGGAGAAATAGGTGAGACGAACATTGGGCTAACTTATGCTCCATCTGATATTTCTGATATAGGTATTCCTGTTTTAAGATCGAATAGTATCCAAAATGGGAAGCTTGACCTAACTGGACTGAAACGAGTTAACAAGGAGGTTAAAGCGAACGTTTTGGTCAAAGAAGGAGATCTTTTGATTTGTGCAAGAAATGGCAGTAAAGCACTTGTAGGAAAAACAGCACTTATTACAGGCTTGTCTGAAGAAATGGCTTTTGGGGCATTTATGGCTATCTTTAGAAGTCCGTTCAACAATTATTTGCTACGTTTTATAAACTCTCCGTTATTTAGAAAAATGATTGATGAAGTCAACACAATGACTATAAATCAGATAACGCAGAATAATCTCAAATCGACCATTTGTCCACTTCCACCACTAGAAGAACAACACAGAATCGTCGCCGAAATCGATCGCTTAATGGCCCGTTGTGATGAACTAGAAAAGCTGAGGACCGATCGCAACCAAAAGCGAACCACCGTCCATACGGCTGCGATCGATCGATTACTTAAGGCCCAGAACGATCGAGCCTTCAGCACCGCCTGGAGCTTCATCACCCAACACTTCAGCGAACTCTACTCCGTCAAAGAGAACGTCACCGAACTCCGCAAAGTTATTCTTCAACTCGCTGTCATGGGAAAACTGGTCCCGCAAGATCCAAACGATGAGCCTGCTAGTGAATTGTTGAAGGCGATCGAGCTTGAGAAACAACGATTGGTTAAAGAGAAAAAAATCAGTAAATCCGATCTGTCATCAGATCTCAATTTAGGGGAAGTACCATACGAATTACCCAAGACATGGGAGTGGATTACATTAGAACATCTTGCAACAAAAATAGGATCAGGAAGTACACCTCGTGGAGGGAAGGAGGCATATGAAATAGAGGGCATACCATTTCTGCGCTCTCAGAATATTTGGAATGATGGACTTCGTATTGATGACACTGCTTATATTTCTAGAGAAATCCATAAGAAAATGGCTGCAACAACAGTCCTACCAATGGATATTCTCTTAAATATCACTGGGGCTTCCTTAGGTAGATGTTCGCTGATTCCAGATGATTTTGAAGAGGCAAATGTCAGCCAGCATGTCACAATAATTCGCTGTGCCATTGCTGAAGCGAGGAAATTCATTCATTGTTTTCTTTTGTCTCCTTGTGGACAATCTATGATTTGGACTAGACAAGTCGGAATGTCGCGTGAAGGCTTAAGTAAAAAGGTTTTAGAGCAGTTCCACATACCTCTTCCCCCGATCGCAGAACAACACAGAATCGTTGCCGAAATCGATCGCTTAATGGAGTTTTGCGATCGATTAGAAGCTTCGCTCGAAGCCACTAAAATCAAACAAACTGATTTACTGAACGCTGTGATGTCGCGGGTGTAGCGATGATCTCCGATCGACTAAAGGTTAACGGGCGGACTCAGGAATGCTGGGTTCGATCGGGTCTCATAGATTATAATGATTGAAGTTTTAGCGAAAAGGTAATCAGAGAATGGTCGTCCAATAACTACCACCCACTACAGAATCACTAGGCATAAATTCTCCATTAACCGATCGTGTCATCTTCGACATAACCGATCGCTTAGTTAAAGAATTTAATCCAGAAAACATCTTCCTATTTGGATCCCATGTCTGGGGAACACCGAACGCCGATAGTGATTTAGATTTGCTCATAATTTTGTCCAGTAGCAATATCTCATCAAGTAAGCGATCGACCCTTGTCTATCGCTGCCTCAGAGATATCCTCTATCCGTTAGACATCCTCGTTAAGACCCGCGAAGAAGTCGAAAAATTTTCACAAGTCCCACAATCTTCATAACATCAAATCTTATTGAAAGGGAGATGTGACGTTGCTGACTCAGGGTATGAATCTGTAAAGCTGGATATTTAAAAGATTGACTCAGCCTAAATGTTCAGTTTTGTAAATTAAAGTGTCCGTACCTCAGTTCAGCAACGCCGTCTTTCTGATGGTTATCCACCAACCCACAAGTGAGCTTCAGCCCCAACTTCTGCGTCAAACTATTCACCAGCCGCTTCCAATTGCAATCACAGAAGTCACTCAGATGCTCAAAATCATGCTGACCAAGATTCACCTGTTCTACCTGCTTGACCCGTTCCCAGTTGGCATACCACTGGTTTAAGCGCGATGCTACATCTTGGGTTCTTCTAAGGGATCTGCGTGAAAATAAAATACCCTGACGACCCGCCCCAACCCTAATGCTGGGGGCCTCAGGAACTCATGTCCCCCAGCATTGGGGGCTAGGGAGCCGGGTTGCCAGAGGCTCGGAAATCTGGGATTTTTTAGTCGCTAGTCCTTAAGTCGGGACTAGTGGGTGACTTGAGTGATGAAGCACCGCTGCTAATAGCCCCGGATAGAGCCGATCGAGATCCGCCCGTCTGAGCGTATTAATATGCTGTGTTCTTTCCTTACGAGTCAACACCAGTCCCGATTCTCGCAAAATTTTAAAGTGATGGGACATCGTGGATTTTGCGACCGCACAGTCTAAATCTGAGCAGGTTAATTCCCCAGTTTTAGACAGTCGCACAATGATTTGCAACCGGACCGGATTCCCGAGCGCATACAGCACGCCAGCTAGGGACATATCTTCGCACCGGGGATGATAAAACGGACGCATGGGGTTTGAAAAGCAATAATCAAGTCCTTGCATTATCTCACAAATTTTGATAGAGTCCAATAGTTCGATAATCTCGAATTACTGAAGTACTACTGGGAAAGTCAATGAATCATTTACTCAAACTATTAGAACCCATCCAGCTTGGGAGATACAAGCTCAAAAATCGAATCGTAATGGCTCCCTTGACGCGCAACCGGGCTAAAGAGGGAAACGTGCCTCAGGCGATTAATGCGGAATACTATCGCCAACGATCGACCGCTGGACTGATTATTTCTGAAGCCACCCAAATTTCACCTCAAGGTCAGGGGTATCCGTTTACGCCAGGGATTCATAGCGCCGACCAAATTGCTGGCTGGACTCAGGTGACTCAGGCGGTCCACGATCAGGGCGGACTTATTTTTCTGCAACTGTGGCACGTTGGTCGCATCTCGCATCCCTGTTTTCAACCCAACGGTGAGTTGCCCGTCGCTCCCAGTGCGATCGCCCCTGCCAATCCAGTGCTCACGTTCACAGGACCACAGCCATCTGTGGTCCCGCGAGCGCTTGATGCTTCAGAAATCCCAGGGATTATCGAAGACTACCGTCAAGCGGCGAAACATGCGCTAGCGGCTGGGTTTGATGGCGTGGAGGTGCATGGGGCGAATGGGTATTTGTTAGACCAGTTCTTGCAAGATGGCTCAAATCATCGTAGCGATGAGTATGGCGGATCGATTCCTAATCGCGCTCGGCTTTTGCTCGCGGTCATTAATGCTGTCGTTGATGTGTGGGGTCACGATCGGGTTGGGGTTCGGTTATCGCCTAGTGGAACCTTTGGCAGCATGTCCGATAGCAATCCTAAAGCGTTGTTTTCCTATGTTGTAGAACAACTCGATCGTTTAGATCTGGCCTATTTACATTTGATTGAGCCTCGGGTTCAGAATAATGAGACCGTGGACAACCCAGATATGGCATTGAGTACGGCTTATTTTCGGACCCTCTATCGTGGGATTCTGATCAGCGCTGGGGGACACAGCCAAACTACAGGTGAAGAAACGTTGAATGCGGGTCATGCCGACCTGATTGCTTACGGGAGACTCTATATTTCAAATCCTGATCTTCCACAGCGATTTGCCCAGGACTTACCCCTTACTCCCTACGATCGATCGACGTTTTACGGCGGCGGTGAAGCCGGATATACAGACTACCCTACTTCAGGACAATAAATTATGACCATTTCGATGTTCCAAGCTTCAGTCCCAGTGTTGATTCACTCCCTCAAGAATCTTATCGTGATTCTGCAAAAAGGTGAGTCTTCGGCTATTGCTAGAAAGATTGACCCGACCGTATTCATTCAAAGCAGGCTATATCCCGATATGTTGCCGCTGGACAAACAAGTTCAGATTGCTTCAGATATCGCAAGAAGAGGCGTGGCAAGGCTTGCAGACCTAGAAGCTCCTAAGCTCGAAGACACTGAAACAACCTTTCCTGAACTGATCGATCGACTTCAAAAAACGATCGTATTTCTAGAAACCGTCACGTCTGCGCAGGTTGATGGCTCTGAAGGGAAAGCCATTAGCTTACCGATGGGGAAGCATACCATTGACTTTGAGGGATTGCCGTATCTCGTCTCGTTCATATTGCCAAATGTCTATTTCCATGTCACGACGGCTTACAACATTCTGAGACATTCTGGAGTCGAACTCGGTAAGCTTGATTTCCTCGGTAAACCCTAAGGTTCCGATCGCCCTAATCTTCTTCTCAAAAGGAGCTAGGGATCTGCGTAAAAATAAAATATTCTGACGACCCTCCCTCAACCCCCCAATTCTGGGGGCTTCAGAAACTCATGTCCTCCCAAAATTACTACTGCGTACACACAAGTCTAATCAAACCCAAATCGTAGGAATCTTGGCTCGCTGGAACCTTAATTCTTCGTTGGATGCTCTCAATAAACAAGAATTATTGAGAATAAGCTTGTTTATTGAAACCTAGACTGAGTAGGAGTTTCAGGAGTCGTAACCAGAAGCTACAGACTTGTGTGTACGCGGTAGCCAGAATTGGGGGCTAAGGGGCTAGATTGCCAGAGACTTGGAAATCTGGGATATTTTTTAGCTTGTTAGTCACTAACCGCTCACACGATCGCACCACCACCCGATGCCGCGTCCCCACCGGAACCTCATCAAACAAATCCCCGATTTTCCAATCCTCCACCGCAGTACAAAGGTAACCCAGCGGTAAGAAAATTTCGATGGTCAGTTTGTACCGTTTTCCCATCAAATGGTCCAAACTCAAATGCAGCAAATTATCCAATACCTCCGGCACCTGGTCTAGGCCACAGGAAACGCCCTTCTGGGATGGGTCAATATCCAACGCCCGAAACCGTTTAGCTTGATTCCGTTCTGTATCATCTGGAATCAATCAACCACCCATTCACCCGAAACTTCTTCGAGGTCGAATTTAGTCGTAAAGCAATCAATAAATGCGATTGCAAAAGCGTTGGAGGAGAAACGATCGGCGCATTCGTCCTGAGGGATTGCCCAATCGTTGCTAACAATTTTTCTCGAATGGGCTGCGGGACTCCCGGTTGGTCGGCCACATTTTGAACAAAATCAGGGAGCCGCCGCAAATCTTGCAGGTCAGCCACGACTTGTATGGGATCGATCGATTCGGCACCAGCGCGATCGCCCCTGCACCAATTGCGCCGCCGTTGGAACCTGTCCGGAATCATGATGCGTTTTTGAATGGTTACGCGCCTGAAGATGA
>ENA-OFCI01001379-OFCI01001379.1-metagenomes-genome-assembly--contig:-NODE-1379-length-10842-cov-3.477148_pt1 | contig 10842 bp, 7 predicted proteins | sample MGYA00153391_OFCI01 | MGnify analysis MGYA00153391 | reverse complement strand
GCATTGGCGCTGAAATCGGCTGGCATGATGTAGCCGTTACACATGATGCGCGCGGCAAACCGCTGATCGCTACTTCCAGCGTATTAACCGAGCGACTTCATCAACATTTAATTTCAGCTTCGCATTTGTCAATCTCGGATGAATCCGAGCACGCTATTGCGTTTATTATTTTGGAAAAAAAATGACTTTAAAAATCCCGCTAGGGCTTGTAATGGCCGATGTGGTCGGCCTCGAATTATCGCCGGACGACATAAAGCGACTGCAGCATCCCTTGATCGGCGCAGTCATTTTATTCGCACGAAATTATCAATCACCTGACCAGCTAAAAAAGCTAACCGCGAGTATCCACGGTCTTCGTGAGCCACCACTGCCGATTGCGGTGGACCATGAGGGGGGCCGCGTGCAACGTTTTCGTGAAGGCTTCACCGCTATCCCGCCCATGCGTACATTGGGTGAGCACTGGCAGCAATCGACCGCGGATGCCGAGTCGGATGCCAAGCGCGTGGCCGAGGCTTGCGGCTATGTTATCGGCGCCGAGCTTGTGGCACATGGCGTGGATTTCACGTTTGCGCCGGTGCTGGATCTGGATTGGGGTGAAAGCGGGGTGATTGGTGATCGCTCATTTCATCGTTCACCGGCTATCGTAACCGCACTTGCGCGTGAATTAATGAATGGTATGCGTGCTGCCGGTATGGCGAACTGCGGCAAGCATTATCCTGGGCATGGCTATGTGCGTGCTGATTCGCATCACGAAATCCCCCACGATGCACGCAGCCTCGCTGATATTTCAGCCGACGATATGATGCCTTTCAGCGAACTCGCGAACGAGCTTGATTCGGTGATGCCTGCACATGTCATCTTTGACCAGATCGATAGTCAGCCTGCTGGATTTTCAGCGTTCTGGCTGCAACAAAAGCTGCGCGGCGAATTGGCCTTCAAAGGGGTTATCTTCTCCGATGATCTGACCATGGAAGGTGCTTCAGTTGCCGGCGGTATGGTGGCTCGTGCCGAAGTAGCATTCGCCGCTGGCTGCGATATGGTGCTCCTCTGTAACGACCCGGTGCGCTGTGACGAACTGTTAAACGGATTGTGGGCGGCCGGTTATCGAGCGCGCCCGGAGACTTCGCAGCACCTTGCGCGGATGCGCGCGCGACCTAACGTGTCTGGCGCCGCACTGGCTGATGATGGCCGCTATATCGCCGCGCGGAGCATAGTGTTGGCGGTGGGGGCGGCGGCTGAGCGGGTTGCGACGGAAAGTAGCGGCATCGATTGATACCGTCTTTGCGTATTGCGCCGACCATCACCTGCGATATTTTTTGTCGCGTCGTTGATAATTTTGGAGACATCGGTGTTACCTGGCGATTGGCGCGCCAGCTATCCAGCGAATTCGCGCTGCAGGTTCGTCTGATTGTTGACGATCTGGCCTGCTTTCAAAAGCTGGCTTTTGATGTGGATGTTAATGCTGATTCGCAATGCCGTAATGGCGTAACGATATTGCACTGGCATAAAAATCTGCATTTAGAGCCTGCACAATGCGTCATAGAAGCATTTCAATGTGCGCTGCCGACGATATATGTCAACGCGATGGCGGCAATGACGCCCAGCCCTGTTTGGCTGAACCTTGAGTATCTCAGCGCGGAGGGCTGGATCGGTGAACACCATTTGCTGCCCTCACCACACCCCCAAACCGGGTTGAACAAGTTTTTCTTTTTCCCCGGATTTCGAGCGAATACCGGAGGTTTAATTCGTGAACAATCGCTGTTGTTGCAGCAACAGCAGTTTCAGCTTCAGCTTAAAGGTGAGATTGAGCATGGACATCAACATGAACATGAATATGCGCATAAGCGAGTTGATAAGCCTGCACCGGCAGATGTTCGTCCCCTAAAAATATTCATGTTTGGCTATGAAAATGCGGCCTTACCGGCACTCTTCAACAGCATTACCCAATCTCGGTCGCACACCATATGCACCATCCCTGACGGCGCATTGGCCCGGCAGGCCAAGGCACTGAATATGGGGGCAGAGGTAGCAATGAAGTTGCAAGTGCAGACGATCAAATTCCAGCCGCAGCCCGAGTTTGATCGTTTGCTGTGGCCGCAGGATGTGCTGTTTGTGCGTGGTGAGGATTCATTTGTTCGCGCGCAATGGGCGGCAAAGCCGTTCATTTGGCAAATTTATCCGCAAGCTGAGCGTGCGCACTGGTTGAAGTTGAATGCGTTTCTGGATTTGTATTGCGCAGAGCTGGCGTCTGATGCGGCAGTCGCGCTACGCGAGCTACATCGAGTCTGGAATGATGAAGATATTGACGCAACAGGCGCGGCCTGGTTGGCTTTTATGCGCCAACTTGGCCCGCTAAGAAAGCACGCTGTAATGTGGGCACAAAAGCTATCACAAATGCCTGATTTAGCAACGCAACTGATGACTTTTTACGCGAAAACAGCTAAAATTTAAAGCTTTGCTAAATCTTATAATTGAATTTTAATTATTGGGTTGTAAAAAGCGCACCAGAATCACTAACCGTACGAAAGTTATTCCATGAAAATCGCACAAGAACTTCGCGCCGGCAACGTCGTTATGATCGGTAAAGATCCGATGGTTGTTTTAAAGGCCGAGTACAACAAAGGTGGTCGTAGCGCCGCCGTTGTTAAAATGAAATTCAAAAATCTGTTGACGGCTTCTAATATGGAAACCGTGTATAAAGCTGACGATAAGTTTGAAGTCGTCTCGCTTGAGAAAAAAGAAGTTACCTACTCATATTTCTCCGATCCCATGTATGTATTTATGGACGGCGAATATAACCAGTATGAAGTTGAACCCGAAAACATGGGTGATGCGCTTAATTATCTCGAAGATGCGATGCCTTGTGAGGTTACTTTTTATGACGGCAAAGCTATTTCGATTGAGCTGCCTACCTCGGTCGAGCGCGAAATCAGCACTGATCCTGCCGTACGCGGCGACACCTCCGGTAAAGTAATGAAGCCCGCCACGTTGATCAGTACCGGCTTTGCAGTGTCGGTGCCGTTGTTTTGTGAAAATGGTGACAAGATTGAAATTGACACCCGTACTGGCGAATACCGGCGTCGGGTGTAGTTGAATTGTGTGGGTGAATGAGTGAAGATTTAGTACGAGACATTAAACGAAAAGGGCACGGTTCTCCGTGCCCTTTTTGTTTAATGTCTGTTTAAATTGCAGCTCAACCAATAATATAAAGCCATGAAAAAAATAACTGGAAACGATAAAAATTATGATGCCGCGTGCCGCGAATGTCCGCGTCTGGCCAATTTTCTGGGCGAAGTAAAGTCGCAGTACCCCACTTATTTTTGCAAGCCCGTGCCGCCTTTTGGTGATGCCACGCCATCGTTGTTTATCGTCGGTTTGGCACCAGGCATGCACGGCGCCAACGCTACCGGGCGGCCGTTCACAGGTGACCATGCCGGCATTCTGCTGTACGAAACGCTGCATAAATTTGGTTATGCCACGCAACCCCGATCACTGAATGTGGATGATGGTTTAACGCTTACCGGTTGCCGAATTTCCAACGCGGTTAAATGTCTTCCGCCAGGCAATAAACCAACGCCGGATGAAATCAAAACCTGCAATCATTTTTTAGCCAATGAACTCGCGACATTGCCAGCCGACACACGCATCCTGGCGCTCGGCGGGATCGCGCACAACGCGGTATTGATGGCCTTCGGCTTAAAGGTTAGCGCCGCCAAATTTGGCCACGCAGCACGCCACCTGTTGGCCTCCGGCCACACGTTATACGATAGCTACCACTGCTCTCGCTACAATACCAATACCAAGCGGCTGACCGAGGCCACGTTTCATGCTGTGTTTGCGATGATTCAGCAGGATTTTGAACAATAGACACTATAATCTGGGCGGCTTAACAAGCATTTTTGCTCTAAACCCCCCGTCAGTCCTTGAGTTTCATTATTTTTATGACTATGTTTGATCCTAAACCCATTCTGAGCCAACTGCCTAACCTGCCCGGTGTCTATCGCATGAAAAGTGCGACGGGCGAGGTGATTTATGTGGGTAAGGCGCGGGATTTAAAAAAGCGAGTTTCATCGTATTTCATAAAGCAGCATGTGAGCCCGCGCACCACGCATATGGTGTCGCAAATCCAGGATATCGAAACCACTATTACCCGCAGCGAATCTGAAGCGTTGTTGCTGGAAAATAATCTGATCAAGTCACTCGCACCGAAATACAACGTGCTGTTTCGCGATGATAAAAGCTACCCCTATATTATGGTGACGGCGCGCGAGTTTCCGCAGATCCGATTTTACCGTGGCAATCATGTAAAACCACATCGTTATTTTGGGCCGTTCCCGTCAGCCTGGGCAGTGCGCGATACGATCAACCATTTGCAAAAAATGTTTAAGCTCCGTACCTGCGACGACACTGTTTACGCGCATCGCTCGCGGCCCTGTTTGCTGCACCAAATCCAGCGCTGCTCGGCACCTTGTGTGGGCCTGATTTCCAAAGAAAACTATGAGCGTGATATCGATAACGCCGGGCTTTTTTTGCAGGGTAAAGAAAACGAGGTGCTCGAACAATTGAATCAAAAAATGGAAGCTGCAGCGGCGGAGCTTGATTTTGAAGCGGCTGCAACTTATCGCGATCAGGTTCGTACCCTGCAGCGGATTCTGACCAAACAATTTGTTGAATCCGCCAGCGAGCGCGATGTCGATATTATCGCGGCGTTGGAGATCTCCGGGGTGTGGTGCGTAAATCTGGTGATGATTCGCGGCGGGCGACATTTGGGCGATAAAAGCCTGTTTCCATCGAATGCTCACCAAGCCGATTTAGAATCAGTCATCACCGCCTTTATTGATCAAAACTACAGCATCGAAAAACCGCCGTCACGCATTATTGTGGACGGCAGCTTTGACACTGAAGACTGGGAAGCTTTTTTATCCGATGTGGCGGGCCGCCAGGTCAAGGTCGTGACGCGTCCACAAGGAGAAGCAAAATTGTGGATGTCGATGGCCATGAAAAACGCGCAGTTTGCAATCGAACGTCTGCTGACTGATAAGGCCTCACAGGATAAAAAGCTCGGCATGATGCGCGATGCGCTGGGCCTGCCCGATATTGAGCGCGTGGAATGCTTTGATATTAGTCACACCATGGGTGAAGCCACCGTAGCGTCCTGCGTGGTGTTTGATCGCGGCGCGATGCAGTCTTCAGAATATCGTCTCTACAACATTACCGGCATTACACCGGGTGATGACTATGCCGCCATGCGCGATGCATTAATGCGGCGCTATAAAAAAATGGCTGAAGCCGAGGAGCGCATTGAAGAAGCTTCAGGTGAGGGGGAAGGCAGAGGCAGAGGCGGAAGTGGAAGCGAAGGCGATGGCAAAAATGAAAACAGCGATACTGCGTCTGCCGAAATCGTCAACCAGCAACACGCAAAAGCTATCGCCAAAAGTCCGCAGGATAAGCCTGTCAAGCCCGCCAAGCCGGCTGCACCCCGTCCTGATTTGATCCTGATTGATGGCGGTAAAGGTCAGCTTGCGATAGCTGAAGAAGTCATGAACGAACTCGGCATCACCGATATTCAGCTCGTCGGTGTGGCCAAAGGTGAAGGTCGTAAAGCGGGTCTGGAAACCCTGATTTTTGGTGGCATGCCGGGTGGCACGGTTGATGGCCCGAGGCGTGAGCTGCATTTGCCGATGGATAATCTGGGCTTTCATCTTATCCAGCAAATCCGTGATGAAGCGCATCGTTTTGCCATCACCGGCCACCGGGCGCGGCGTGCCAAGAAGCGTAACACCTCGCGGCTTGAAGATATTGCCGGGATCGGCCCCAAACGCCGCAAAGCGTTGCTGGCCCAGTTTGGTGGATTGCAGGGTGTACAGGCCGCCAGTGTTGACGATCTGACAAAAGTTGACGGAATTAGCCGCGAGTTGGCTGAAACACTCTATAACGAACTACACTAGCAACGTGTCGCAAAAAATCCCCATTAATATTCCTATCGTCCTGACGTGGTTACGCATCGCGGCCATCCCGTTGTTTGTGGCGATATTATATTTTCCTGAAGACTGGCTCACTGCCAAACAGGCCAATGTGGTGGCGACGGTTATTTTTGTGGCGGCGGCCATTACCGATTGGCTGGATGGTTATCTGGCGCGAAAGTGGAATCAAAGTTCAGCATTCGGCGCTTTCCTGGATCCGGTTGCCGATAAATTAATGGTAGCTGCAGCTTTGGTGGTGTTGGTGGAAATGGGTCGTACCGATGCGGTGGTGGCGCTCATTATTATCGGTCGCGAAATCACCATCTCAGCCCTGCGCGAATGGATGGCTCAGGTTGGAAAGTCTAAAAGTGTGGCCGTTTCGATGCTGGGCAAAATCAAAACGGTCTCACAACTGGTCGCTATCCCGTTCCTGCTTTACGACGATAAATTGTTTGGCATCCTCGATTGCCGCCTCACCGGTCGGCTCTTAATCTGGGTGGCTGCGGTGTTGACCGTGTGGTCCATGTTTTATTATTTGAAAGCAGCGTTCTACACCCGTCATCCGGACGATCCAGGCTAGCTCAGGGTTTCTTCAACGGCTCGTTTGGCTGGCTGTGCCACGTCGTACCAGCGCTTCAAATTCGGCGGCTGGCAAGGGCTTGCTGAATAGGTAGCCCTGGTAGGCTTCGCAGCCTTGCTGTGACAGTAACGCACGCTGCTCTTCGCTTTCTACGCCTTCGGCAACCACATCGATTTCCAGCGCGTGCGACAACGCAATAACGGCTGACACAATCGCTGCATCGTCGCGGTCAAGTAAAATATCGGCGACAAATGAGCGATCAATTTTCAGGGTGTCAATCTGAAACCGTTTCAGATGCGTGAGGCTCGAAAAGCCTGTGCCAAAATCATCAATCGCCACACGCACGCCGGTACGGCGTAGTGCAGCTAGAGTTCTGCCAACACCTTCCGGGTCGCGCAGAAGGCCAGTTTCGGTGATCTCCACTTCGACCGCGTCGGGCTTGCATTGCGCGCGCGCAATACGCTCAGCAATCCGGTCGGCCAGATTGGTCGCGCGAAATTGTCCCGCCGATAAATTAACGGCCATCTGCAGATCAGCAAATGCGGCTTCACCCTGATGGGCCAAGTCGTGCCACATTTTGAGTCGGGCAAATGCGTTATCCAATACCCAATTGCCGATGTCATGTACCAGGCCGGTTTCTTCGGCAAGATGTATAAATTCGCCTGGCAAGACCAGTCCGCGCGCAGGATGATGCCATCGCAGCAACGCTTCTGCGCCGATAATGCGATTGGTTTTCATGTCAATCTTGGGTTGGTAATAAAGCTCCAATTCATTGCGACCCAAGGCTGCGCGCAACGCGTTTTCCATAATGCGCATGGCGGTGCCGTGCTCCGCCAAATCTCGCGAAAAAACCTGATACCCGTTTTTGCCTAACTCTTTGGCCCGGTACATCGCCATATCAGCGTTCTTGAGCATCGCTTCAACATCATCTGCGTCATCGGGAAAAATACTGATACCAATGGAGCCCGACACATAAATCTCATGGCTTTCTATCTGCACGGGCGCACGCAGCTCGATCAATAATTTGGCCGCAATTTTTTCTGCAGAATGAGGATCATCAAGCTGTTCGAGTACCACCATGAATTCATCGCCGGAGAGCCTGACCAACAAGTCGCTTTCCCGCACGATACGCGTCAACCTCGCGGCCATTTCGCGCAGCAGCTCGTCGCCGACCCGATGACCCAGAGTATCGTTGACATCCTTGAACCGGTCTAAATCCACAAATAAAACACCGATTCGCTGGCCGCTGCGGCGCGCGCGCGCGATGGCTTGTCGCAAGCGTTCCTGCAGCATCGTGCGGTTTGGCAAACCAGTTAAACTATCGTGAGTCGCCTGGTGCACCAGGCGCTCCTCGGCATGAATGCGCGCGGTTACATCCTGTGCCAGCGACAACACTGAAACGATATTGCCCGTTTCGTCGCATAAATTGGAGTTGTACCATTCACACCAAATGATTCTGCCGTCTTTTCGATAATTGCGGTTCAAGCTGGTCGCTCGCTGTGTGGTCTGAAACTTCAGGCGTTCACTGGTGAATTTGACTTGTTCCAGATCAGTTTCAGCCACAAACCGCCAATCATCAAAATGCTTACCGATCAATTCGGACTCTTGCCAGCCAAACACATTTTCGGCCTGTTTAGACCAACGACGAACGCGGAAATCAGGGTCCCATTCAATCACGGCGAGCGGAGTATTTTCAAAATGCGATGACAACATCCAATTCGCCCGTCGAAGCTCCAGTTCAGTGCGCTTTAATTCATCGACATCCGTGGATGTCGAATAAAACCCAATAATATTTCCGGCCAGATCACGTCGTGGGGTGTAGCGAAGAATTACCCATCGCTGGATGCCATCTGCCTGCATCATCAGTTGTTCCAGAGATAATGTTTCGCCTGCCAAAACTTTGTTCAGCAGTGGCCTAATTTCATTAAACCGCGTCTCGCCATATATTTCGGTTAGGGGAATACCAATTAACTGTTCCCGGGTTTTACCCAAGACATCTTCAAGACGTTTGTTGACGAGCTGAAATTTAAAAGAGCTATCAACATAGGACATGGGGTGTGGAAAACTGTCCATGGCGGAACGCAGTTCTGCTTCATTTCTTTTCAGTGCATCCTGAATGGCTTTGGCATCATTAATATCCACGCCAATAACGTAAATCCCCTGGACTACACCATCGGCAGAAAAATCAGGCACGGTGCGAATACGTATCCAGCGGTCACGGCCGCGCGCATGTTTGACCAGACGCTCATAAACGACGCTTTCTCCGTTAAAAGCGCGTTCTACGTAGGGTGCCGCAAATTGCGCAGCAGGTGTACCCAAAACCTCGGCAGAAGTTTTGCCAACAATGTCTTCCCGCCGCTTGCCCTGCAGGTCGAGGAAAGTATTATTGACAAACTTGTAGCGCCGTTCAGTATCCAGATAGGCAATGGCTTCCGGAATATTGTCTGTAAAAAGCCGTAGTTGTCGCTGCTGCTGTTCAAGGTGCTGCCGCAGCATTACATCCTCATGAATATCCACCAGAACGCTGTACAGACCCGCTACCTTGCCATCATCTTGAATGTCAGGAATCAGATGGGCGCGAATCCAGCGTTTGCCACGCTTCGGAAACTCGCTGAGCCGTTCATAGGTCTGGGTTTGGCCCGCAAAGGCTTTGGCCAGATGAGGGTTAACGATGGCCATAACATCGTCTGAAAATATTTCGTCAACATGGCGCCCGGCGATGAGTTCTTCGCTTAATCCTGTCCATTCCGTGCCGGTTTGGTTGTAAAAACGGAAGCGTTTATCTGCATCAATATAGGCCAGCGGCATACCGATATTGTTGGTGATCATTTTTAGCTGTCGCTCGCGCTCAATCAGTTCTGTTCGCTGCAAATATTCATGTTCAGCATCGGCTACAACAATATAAAGTCCAACGACTTTTTCGTCGGCATCGCGGTTTGGAAAAATATTGACGCGAATATGTCCGGGTTCACGACCAGGGAATTTGGCCAGGCGCTCGTAGGTGACGGCAGTGCCTGTCAATGCCTGCTCAAGGTAGGCTTTGACTTCTGCAAACTGTGCTGCACCGATAACGTCCTGCCAGTGCCGGCCCAAAATATATTCTTCGCTAAAACCAAACCAGTCGCATGCGACCTGGTTTACATATTGGTAGACCAGGTTGCGATCAACCCGCATGAGCGGCATGCCAATATTGTCGGCAAATGCACGAAGCTCCCGCCGTTTATTGATCAGCATACTGCGAAGCTGGTAATCCTCCTCGACATCACGTGCCAGCAGAAACAGACCTGTGATCTCGCCGTCCTCTTGACGGTCAGGAAAGAACGAGACCTGTGTATGTCGAGGCTCGCCCTTGCGTGTTTTGGAAAGCGTTTCAACAACAAAGGTTTCGCCCGCTAAAACCCGCTCGGCGAGGGGCAAATAAAACTCGGCCGCCGCTGCATTGAATGCATCGGTAATTTTCCGGTTCAATATTTCGCTCTCGGTGCGACCTATCCAGTCCCAAAATGGCTTATTGGCAAATCGCACCACAAGCTCAGTATTGAGATACACAATCGGCAGGCCCGCACTATCGGTGAGCTGTTTTAATAAACGATTCCGATCAAAGGTCTCGGCCTCCAGCGCCATTACCCGCTCAGCATTGCTGATTACTGCCAATACACCGAATAGCGAGCCGTCCGGCAAGCGTTGCGGAAAATAATTAACTTCTACCCAACGGCTTTCGGAACGCGGATCGGTTAATTGCTGATTAAATTTTGCAGTCTTGCCGAGCTCCAGTGCTGCCACCAAATGGGTTCGTATAACCTCGTACTCCGCCGCACTCATGACGTCCGCCATGTTTAATCCTGTGAGCGAACGAGTCGGTTGCCCAGACAACGTCATGTAGGCCTGATTAGCAAACGCATAGCGCCGATCAGGCGTGATGAAGCAGGCGGGCATACCAAGGGCAGTAAGTCCTGGTATGAGCGCTGCAATAGCCGCTGACCGTAACGCGTTGTTCGCGCTAACGGGGCACTGAAGCGGATGATCGGGAGGAGTGGATTGCAACACAGGCATGTTCCGGAAGCGAATTTTAAATATCCGCTTAGTATAAATTTTCAGGCGTTGAGTGTATCGCAAACACTGTCTACTGCCGTAATGTGGGGGGCGTTTGGCTATCGCTCCGGCTCACTTTTTTATGGGCCATCAAAATGAATTCTGCATCAGGTTTTGACGTGGGCCTTTTTTTGTATATAATGCCCGTCTGATGCGGGAGTAGCTCAGTTGGTAGAGCGCAACCTTGCCAAGGTTGAGGTCGAGAGT
>ENA-OFCI01001378-OFCI01001378.1-metagenomes-genome-assembly--contig:-NODE-1378-length-10845-cov-3.543373_pt1 | contig 10845 bp, 8 predicted proteins | sample MGYA00153391_OFCI01 | MGnify analysis MGYA00153391 | reverse complement strand
GATCGTCTACTTGACACGCTACGTGACTATGTTGATGTGGACGATTTTAAGCGCTTGAACGGCGCTGAGCGGCGCGATTACATTGAAGCCAAATTACCGCCGCCCGCAAACGATTTCTTTACCTCACGCGATGAGTTGCGGCGTATCCCTGGCTGGCGCGAATTGCTCGCTGAGTTGGACGCTCGCGGTAAACCCGGTGCGGCCGAACGGTTTTTAGGCTACTTCAGTGCGCACCGTGTGTCAGCGATCAATTTGAACACCGCACCGCGCCTGATCGTGCAATCTCTGGTCGGCATCGATCAGGCGCGAATTACTGCGCTGCTGGATCAACGCCGCCTTGCGCCGTTTCAAAGCGTGGCGGAATTGGCCTCATTCACGAATGGGGCAATTGATCTCGATACGATTCAGCTAGTGGGTGCTAGCACCTGGCGGCTTACCTATCAGCGGGACGATCTGGCGTTCCTGATAGAATGCCGGTTGGTTATCACGCCGGCTGCCAGCGATAAGGCGGCGCAGGTTAATGAGTGCCGTCATCGTCCGCGAAATAGCATTCCGACAGATGATGATGTTGAAGACTTTGCGCGCGTTTTTAGTACCCCGTTTAGTACCCGTTTTTCGTTATCAACTCCTGTTTCCAACACCGGGCCCGGACGCGCGAATAAAAATTCGCCCGCCGATTTTCAACCTAACGCCAAGTCAATTTTCCCCCCTCTCTCATTTCCAAACCGTGAAGTTAGCCAACCTACCGCCGATAGCCGCTCGCTCCCCTGGCTCAAACTCAAAGCCGGGCTTTCTGTCGACCCTGCAGCGCCTGCTCAGATCGCCACGCCGCGCCCATAGCGGCCTGACGCTTGATGAGCATTATCGGCAAACCAGCGATGGTGTCGCCTCGCCTGAGCAGAGCAGCCGTCGCACTTACTGGATATTATCGCGCTCACTTTATCGCGTTAAAACTATCGCCTTATCAAACGTAGCCGCCAACCGTCGCGCCGCCGCGATTCAGCTTGAACTCACCGCCTGGACGCCATTTCGACAGACTGCACACTACGTTATTCCACAAGGCGCAGGCGGCACCCATGCCCTGCTGATGGCTTGGGACAAAGATGCCGTTGAAGGTGCCCAGTCAGTGGCTGGCGTGGCTGAACAGGGTTTACCGGTAATTCCGGAAGACGCATTCAAGTCATTCGCCGCCATGAGTAGTGACGGTGACGGGATAAGCGTGCATAGCTGCCTTGATGGTGTTGAGGCCATCGTAATGCACCACGGGGTCGTCGCGGCGAGCCAGTGGTGGCATGCGGCACCCAATCAGATCGTATGGACTAATTTTCGGCGTATTCAAAGTGCGGCGGCGACTGCACCAGAGGCAGCCTCGCGAGATGAGATGTTTCCAAGCCCGCTGGCAGCCCGCTGGTTGACGCGACCGGCTGGTTATGCGCGCGGCCAATCTTATGCCCCGGACGCGCAGCGCGAAACCTGGATAGTGGCTGCGGCGGCATTGCTATTGGTTATTCCGAGCGTTTGGTTTGCCAACGACTTTCGCCGCCATGCGCAGGCTCTAACGACAGCCGAAAAGCGACTCGCGAGCACCGAACAAGAGTTGGACGGCTTGCTCGGTGCGCGCGGCAATGCCGTGGGCAGTTTGGCCCGCGCGGCGCGGTTTGATGTGGCGTTCAATCAAATTGATGCACTCTCTGTGTTTGCTGAGGTCAGTCGCACTCTTGGCGCGATCAGCAAGCCGGGTGCGCTGGTGCTCACTGAATGGGATTGGCGGCCCGATGGCAGCGATCTTCGCAGCAAACGCCTCAAAATGATATTCACCACAACCGGCTCCGCACCGGCCGCGACCGCACTGGTTAAAGCCTTCGAAGCCAACCCAGCGTTTCGGGATGTTCAAGTCAATGGTGAAGGTTCGCGTCTTAGCGTGGAGCTTCGTGTTGAGCAGCTACATACTGACGCAACTCAGGATAGAGTCAAAGTCAGCGCACCCATTACGACCCCAACACCGCCACTAACGACGGTCCCAGGCACTAGGTCTTCCGTACCCGCGGCGGATAAACGATGAACGCCCAACATCAACCCACCGCAGCCTTAAATACTGCTTTGAACGCCGCTCTAAGCGACGCTCGCGAGCAATGGCGCAGCAACCCGCGCCTGCGCTATGGCGTGTATATGATCATCGCCATTATGTGGGGCTACGGTATTTTAGTGCTGCGCGATACCGTGACGGCCAAGCGTGAAGCGTGGATTGCAGCAGAAGCCCGCATTGCCCGCGCCCGCTCGCTGGCCAACTCGGGGGACTGGGTAAATCGTGCGAGTGAAGTGAAAGCCGCGATGGGCGATTTTGAAAGCCTGCTCTGGAGGGAAGGCAGCTTGGGGTTGGCACAAGCGGCTGTTCAAGAATCCGTTAACCGCACCTTGACCAGCGCCGGACTGACGGCGCGACAAATTAAAGTAACCGTAAGCGATGCCCCACTGGCCGCCGAGATGAACGAAATCGTCCCCATTCGCGCTCGCGTGCTGGTCGACTTTCGACCGCCGTTGGTTAACGCCTGGTTAGCCGCCTTGGCGCGTGATGTAAGTGAAAAAAAACCGGTGATGGTGATTGAAAGTTTGTCCATACGCGGAGCACCCACACCGGTTGCGGATATCGAACTGGTGGCGTATGCGTTGCGACCTGAGGCAGTGGGTGTAGGTGGGATCATTGGGGGAAGTAACACCCCAAGCAACACCGCAAACAAAGCCAATGGAGGCTCAAAATGACGCCGCGCCAAATTTTCATTTACTGGCTGTGGACTGCTGCCATATTGGCCGGTGCGATTGTATGGTCAGTGCCGGCGCCTGAAATTGACCCGGCCAGTCTTAAAGTGGTGCGTGCCGATGAAGGTTGGCGCGTGACCCGTTTAAATATCGCCAACCGTGCCCCGGATAATTTGGCTGAACTGACCCGCAGTAATTTATGGGGCGGGCAATTTCAAACCGACGGTGAGGTTGATGAACGCGCCAAACGCTGGCGCGTGGCTGGCGTGGCCGGTCAAGCCCGCGACCGTGTAGTGCTGGTACAGTTTGGCGATGACCGAATTTTACCGTTGAAGGTAGGTGAAAAATTTCCGGACGGCACACCGATCGTGGATATCAAGGACAATGGTGTGTGCGTCAATATTGAGGGCAAGAAGCGTTTGCTACCGCTGGCCGAACAAACAATTCCGATTGTATGGTGATGATGAAAACAAAATTGATGAGAACCCGGTCGGCCCACGCGGTCATATTGGCTTTGGGTTTAGGTATAGGGTCACAACTGGGCGGCTGCGCAACCGAGCCAGTGATTCCCGCCAAACTGGACCTGCCGCCACGCGCGCCGTCACTATTTGACATCGCACCCAGCGCTGTGACCGCGAGCGTTGCCACTGATAGCGCCAAGAGCGGTGGCACCGCCATCATCGCGGACAATCCCAAACCGCCGTTATTGCCCAACAAGCCTGCGCAAGCGGCTGCTACGGTTGTTTCTTCGGGGCAATCAGCCGATGTCACGCTTAATTTTGATTCGTTGCCGCTGCCCGCATTTATCCAGACAGTCTATGCCACCGTGCTAAAACGCAATATCAGTATTGACCCTGCAGTGATGGCGCGCAAGGATTTAGTTACGTTGCGCAGCGGTAAAGCATTGACCGCGGGCGAAGCTGAAAATAGTGCGCGTCTGTTGCTCAAAAGCTACGGCATTGCGGTGCAGGATATTGGCGGTTTGATTCGCATCGTGCCGGACAGTATCAATACCGGCTACCTGCCTGAAATTCGCCGTGGCCGGGCGCTGCCGGATACGCCGTTACCGCTGCGTCCCGTGTTCCAGCTGGTAGAACTGCAAGCGGTGCGCAATACCGAAATCATCAGCTACATTAAAACGTTATTCGGTGAAAAAATTCGCGTCACTGAAGATCCGATTCGCAATTCCCTGCTTCTGGCGGGCAATGGTGATGATGTGCAAGCCGCGCTGGAAGCGATTCAAATGCTCGACCAGCCGCTGTTCAAAGGCCGCAACTCTATTCGCATCACCCCGCTGATTTGGTCGGCTGAGGAATTGGTTAAACGCTTGACCGAGATTTTGACGCAGGAAGGTTATGCGGTAGGCACAACCACGCCCGGCTCGGTTCAATATCCGATCACGCTGTTGCCGGTAGCCGGTATCAATAGTGTGATTGTGTTTGCTCAATCCAAAGAGATCATCAACCATATCGCGGAATGGGCGCAGACGCTGGATAAACCCGCTGAAAAAAGTGTAGGGCGAAGCTTTTTTAGCTACCAGGTCCAAAATACCGATGCCTCGCGCTTAGCCGAAACGCTGCAACAATTATTGAGCAGCAGCGGCGCCAGCGGCAGCAACAAAGGCTTGGCCGCCGCGAATATGTCAAGTCCTAGTAACACCCCTTCCACCACCGCGACAGGCGCACCCACGGTGCGTGCCACCGGTAATGTAGTGGTTGATGCTGGCACCAACACCATCCTGTTTCGCGCCAACGGCGAGGACTATACCGACATGATTCGCCTGCTGCGCGAGCTGGATCGCCCCACTCGGCAGGTCTTGATTGAAGTCACTGTTGCTGAGGTATCACTCGATGATACGACTGCGGTGGGGGTTGACTGGATATTCAAGGCGCTCAACCGAACCGGGCTCAATGTGACTTCGCTGGGCGGCAACACGGGCGTGGTTAACAAGGTCGATACCACCGCAACGGCGGCGGGTACTGGGGGAACCGCAACTACTCCTCCGGCCCCTCTGCCTAGCGGCATCGGCAGGTCTACCCTGTTAGGGGAAATCACTGGCTTTGTGGTGGGTCAACTTGATGGCAGCGGCAACCCTCGCGTGGTACTTTCTGCACTCGCTCAGCTGACTAAAACCAATATTTTATCGACCCCGCGAATCCAGGCGCGTAATGGTGAAACCGCGACCATTCGTGTGGGTGACGAAGTGCCGATCAACACCGGTCAGCAAAGTACCGCTTCGGGCACCATCACGACCACGCAATATCGCAGCACCGGCACGATCCTGCGCATCAAGCCGGTGGTGCATTCATCAGATCAGGTCGATATCGATATCAGCCAGGAAAACAGCATTGTCAAAAGTGTCGCTGGCGCAAGCGGGATCAATCCCACGATCAGCACCCGCGCCCTAGATACCAAGCTGACGCTGCGTCATGGCGAGACTTTTGTGATGGGCGGCTTAATATCCAACACCACTTCCAACACCGATAGCGGGGTGCCGTTCTTGAAGGACATTCCGATTTTGGGTTATGCGTTCAAAAAGAACTCGACCACACTCGCACGGACTGAATTGATTGTGCTCATCACGCCCTACATCATCAATGATTCAACCGAAGCACGCGCGGTGACGGATGCGTTTCGTAAACAGCTAGGCCCGTGGGCGCAGGTGCAACCCAAGCTGACGCCGGAGCAAAACACAATACCGATACCTGCCAATTAGGGCGCGACTGCGCGGGCTCAATCGCCGCCAGCACGATGGCGGGGGTTAATAATTCCGGCAAGATTATCGGCTCTCCCTGAGCTGGGTAAAACACATAGAGCGGCACACCGTTACGGCCAAATTCGGCGAGCGCTGCGGTGATCACCGGGTCTTTCACGGTCCAATCGGCCTTCATCCGCACCACCGATAATGCCTGAAAGCGATTGATCACCTCGGCCTGATTCAGCGCGGCGCGTTTATTGACCTGGCAGGTGATACACCAAGTAGCGGTGAAATCAACGAACACCGGTTTTCCTTGCGCACGCAGCTCGGTAATTTTGGCCGGTGAGAACGACACCCAACCGTCTTCAAGCTTGGCTTGCGGGAGGTTCTGCGTTTCCCCTGAGGGCCAGGCCAACGCGATGCCGACGGCCACGCCGATCAAGCCCAATGCGATGGCGAGCATCGGTTTTTTAACCTGCCAGCGCCCATACGCCCATGCCGCAAACGCGATCGTGGTCAGCGCCGCGAGTAATTTGGTCACGCCATCATTGCCTGTCTGTGCGCCCAATACCCAGGCCAGCCAGACGACGGTGGCATAGAGCGGGAACGCCATGAATTGTTTGAACGTCTCCATCCACGCACCCGGCCTCGGCAAAAACTTTAACCATGCAGGCACGAATGAAAGCAGTAGCACCGGCAACGCAAGCCCGAAGGCAATTGTTAAAAACACCAGCAATGCAATCGGCGCGCTTTGGCTTAGCGTAAATCCTACGGATGCGCCCAGACCCGGCGCCATGCACGGCGTGGCTACCAGCGTGGCCAGTACACCCGATGCAAACGCACCGGTCAGCGGATTTTTTTGCGCGTTCATTTCGGCTTGGCCAGCCGCCGATTGCAACGAGACGCCGATTTCAAACACCCCTGAAAGATTCAACGCCATGATAAAAAATATGATCGCGAGCAGCACGATAAAGCCGGGCTCCTGCAACTGAAATCCCCAGCCAATTGATTGGCCTGCCGCACGCAGCGCTAACATGAGTGCTGCCAGCACCACAAACGACGCTACGACGCCCACAAAAAAAGCGAGCCCCTGACGCCGCAGCATGCGCGCATCGCCGTGTGCATTTTCGACAAAGCCCATCACCTTGATACCGAGCACCGGGAACACGCAGGGCATCAGATTCAGCACCAAGCCACCGAGCAATGCCGCGCCTATCGCTGCAAACAAACTCAAGCTAGATGAGGGTTCTTGAGCTATTTTTGGCTTGAGTGCCGCTCCAGTGCTAGTGTTTGCGATTGCGTTTTCGTTTGCGTTTGCGTTTTCGTTTGCGTTTTCGTTTGCGTTTGCGTTTTCGTTTGCGTTTGCGTTTGCGTTTGCGTTTGCGACATAACTAACCGGTGTCGCAATCGCAACCGCTTTGCCCGCATGCGCGCGGCCCCAGTTCTTCGATGTCACCAATACGCCATCGAGTATTTTAAGATCGGCAACCAAGGGATCCGCAAGTGGCACCGTCAATCTAAAACCTTCGCTCCCACCTTCGGCAAGTCGCGTCAGCACTTGCTTGCCGGCATTGGCAATAAGATCATCGCGGATCGGATAAAACGCCAAGTCGGTTATATCAGCCGTTTCTCCAGGCGGCGGTAGTAGATCAATTTGCAAACCCGCTGCCGATATTTTTGCACGCGTATTCCAGCCTCCTAATGGCGCGGGCAATGTGGCATGTGCGGCCGCAAATGCGCTGACCCAGCGCGCATCCGGTATGTTAGCCACCTCAACCGCAACCACCGGCAACGTGATCGAGACCTGGCCGTCTTCAGGAATACACACATCGGCACACACCAGCCAATCGGCCTTAGCACTCAGGGTAATTTTCTCGCCCACCTTCAGTGTGGCCGGCGCTTGAATCGTCACCAAGTGAAGCACCTCGCCCTCATAGCCAAAATTCATCAGCGGGCCCAAGGGTAATTTTTTGGGGTACGGCCAGTCGATTGCGTTCGCCATAAAACCGCCAGGCATATTCCATTTAAGTTTGGTCGGCAAACCGGAATCGCCCGGGTTCCGCCAGTAGGTGTGCCAGTGCTCGATGATGTTCAAGCGCAACGCTACCTCAAGGGTCTGGCCAGGCACAATAGCGGTATTGCGCGAAATCAGCTCGGCTTCAACATGCGGTGTTTTAACTACCGTAGACGCTGCTGTGGCGTCAGCCGCTACGCCAATAGAAATGACTATCGCGGCAATCAGGCCTGAGAAAAAACGCGTATTGAATTTAGGCATGGGGCATTCAATCATCAATTAAGAAAAAGCAGCGCATTACATTTTCGGCGAGGCATCAAGCAAAAATCAGTAGTGTCCCAACGTTTTCACGAGAGACGGTTATTAGTTAATGAATTGGTTACGGAAACAAGCGATTTTGTCTGGTCTCGATTTGAACATCGAAGTGCTAACTTTAAGCCTTTTGCGGAACGCCGCCAAAGGCTCTTATGCATCGAGGCATGCTCGTATTTGCGCAGGTGACAGCCCATGTGCCCCTCACCACCTTTCGCCGCTGCGTGGCAACCCATTGAGGCGATCACAAGGTGCAAACCTTCTCGTGCCTGGATCAGTTCTTCGCCATGGCTTTTGCGCAACTGACCGCGCGCGAGTCGTTGCGCGATATCGAGGTCAATCTTCGCGCACAGTCGGCCAGGCTGTACCACATGGGCTTTCGCTCGAAGACGATCTCGCGCAATACGCTGGCTCAGGCGAACGCGACCCGGCCTTGGCAAATCTACGCCGACTTCGCCCAACATCTGATTGGCATCGCCCGCCCGCTCTACGCCAGCGAGCCACTGGCCTTCGATCTGGACGCCACTGTTTACGCCTTCGACGCCACCACCATCGATCTGTGCCTGTCGGTCTATCCCTGGGCCCCGTTTCGCCAGGCCAAAGCCGCGATCAAGCTGCATACGTTGTTGGATATTCGCGGCAGTATCCCGACCTTCATCCACATCACCGACGGCAAGACCCACGAGGTCAATACGCTCGACGAGCTGATGATCGAGCCGGGCGCCTATTACCTGCTCGACCGGGGTTATCTGGATTTCAGGCGGCTGTTCGCGATCCATCAAGCGCTGGCCTTCTTCGTCACCCGTGCCAAGCGGAATACCCGGTTCACGCGCCGGTATTCGCAGCCGGTGGATCGCGAGAATACCCACGTTGTCTGCGATCAAGTGGGCACACTTTCGATGTTTTATTCGAGCAAGGACTACCCGGTCACGCTGCGCCGCATCGTCGTCAAGGACGAGAAGGGCAAACGCATGACGTTTCTGACCAACAATTTTGCGCTGAAGCCAGAACTGATTGCGGCGTTGTATCGGCAACGATGGCAGGTGGAGTTGTTCTTCAAGTGGATCAAGCAGCACCTCAGAATCAAGTCGTTTCTGGGCGAGAGCGAGAATGCGGTGAAGACGCAAATCTGGATTGCGGTCTGCACCTATGTGCTGATTGCGATCATCAAGAAGCGTCTTAAGCTTGAGCATAGTCTTTACGAAATCCTACAAATCCTGAGTTTGACGATGTTTGAAACAACCCCGATAAATCAATTGCTTGCAACCACCTCAAATAATTTACAACAACCAACATCACCATTTCAAGGCAGCCTGCTATGAAAAACGTTGGGACACTACTGAGCAAAAATATAAAATCACATCGTACGATTTTAAATACGAAAAGACCTATCGTACAGATGCAAGCAGGATGCAACCTGCACACTCATTATCAATTGGTGACAGCGGGTGGAAGAGATGAGAGGAATGAGTATGCGCTCAAGAAGAGTGGTGCCCACAGTCTGGATTGAACAGACGACCTACCGCTTACAAGGCGGTTGAAAGGCGATTTTCTATACGCACGATTCCAAAATTTATCGAGAAAAATTGGTTTGAATTCCAATAGTTACCTACGAAATTTCAAAACGTATTGTAACTCAATGTGTTGCGCGTTTTGCCCATTTAATGGCCAGCAAATGGCCACGCATGAAAATTGAAGGCACCGAATTAGAGCGAAAAAACCGACAAAGTATTGAACCTAGTAAGACTCAAATGTTCAATAATTTTACCGCGCATTTTCCCGTCATTCCATCGCTGACAGTCTGGGAAGTTTAGGCCGCTCGCTGGCCTCGCTTGAATGATGATGGCTCTTTCTTTTCGGAAAGAGCCATCCGATCTCACAATTTAACCTGCTCAAAGTCCTTCAATAGGTCCGGCATATGTCTCCATCGAAATTTTGCACGCATCTCATCTTCAACAACTTGCGGGTCGCCCCTCATCCAAAGCTTTGGTCCGTGGCTTGTTGATTGCCACCAGTCAGGAATTGGCAATTCAAGCCGCTCTTCATATCCTTTAAGAAGCGTGGCCGAGTTGGAAACATAGATGACACCAGCCCAATCTCCACGTGAAATTGCGCTGATATGGCCGTTGAGAGCCTGTTCGAGCTCGCTGTCCCACTTTCTACTAAGTTCAATCTCGATTGCGAATCGGCTGCTCTGGACTTCGATGAACGCGTCCGGGATTTTTCCGTTGATGGGTGTTGAATCACGGCAGGGGACTGCCTTCAAGCCTTGGCGGCGAGCTTCAATGGCAAACCGCTGAGCTGACAGGTTATGTTTCAGCAGCGAATGGCTCACGCTAGATGGGTGGACTGAGTAGCGCAATTCCTTGCCTAGCACGGATGCCGCAGCGTTCACACCATCTCGAGTAAGCATATAAGCTCTACCGCATAACAAACTCGGGGCTCGAAATGAAGTTATGTAACCCTTTTTCTCCAGCTCACGCAAATACGTTGTTTCAGTAGTGCCCAATAGCGCGGTGATCAGTGGCGACACGGTGGTGTGCCATTCGTATATCCAGACGAGCACCATGGTGAGCTTTTCCATAGCCCGCCGCTTCGGGGTTTGTCCAGGTAGCAAATGGCTACGCGGGTTTCGTATTGCGGGTGTATTCTCGATTGTGTCCATTATGAATCTCCATATGAGCTGTCCAGCGGGCAGATATCACATATAGCGAATCGTTTTTAGCCGCACGTGCTGCTTGACTCACCATTCATTTTTTCGCTTGATATGTAGTGCGGGCACCAAGTTCTGCGAGAAATTTGGTTGTTTTAAATTAGTTGTTTTCTAGTCGGGTGACCGACTGGAAAAATGACTAACGCCGCGACTGTTGTCGCGACTAATGCCGACACGTTTTTTTAGCGGTCTGGACGACCGCAAAAACGTTCTGACGCTAGTGCGTCTGCGGCATTTAACCGCGCGCCTACCCTCCCTTTTCCGCTCGTTGGCGGAATAGGGCCCCTCCCACTCCGTGGGCACCCCCCCACTTCGGTCTGCGACCTTGTTCCTCCCCTCATTCTGAGGGGC
>ENA-OFCI01001376-OFCI01001376.1-metagenomes-genome-assembly--contig:-NODE-1376-length-10866-cov-4.998613_pt1 | contig 10866 bp, 13 predicted proteins | sample MGYA00153391_OFCI01 | MGnify analysis MGYA00153391 | reverse complement strand
AGTGCGATAAAGACCTCATCCATTCGACTCTTGCCGGTCATCTCCCTCAACTCTTTGGGACTCCCCTGGGCCAAAGTCCTGCCGTTACGGAGAAGGAGCAATTCGTGGCAGTTATCTGCCTCATCCATCACATGACTACTTACTAAAAGGGTCTTGCCCTACGCCGCCAATCTATTAAAGAGCGCCCAAAGTTGAACCCGGAGAACTGGATCCAACCCGACGGTCGGCTCATCTAGTATCAGTAGTTGCGGGCTACCGACTAAAGTGGTTGCTAGAGCGAGTCGAGCCCTTTCCCCTCCTGAGAGAGTTCCGGCCATCTGAGCTGCGTTCTTAGTGAGATCCACGCTCGCCAAAATTTCCCCTGGGCTCTTCTCGTTCTCTGAATATAAAGAGGCAAAGTACTGAATATTTTGTAAACAGGTTAGGTCTGAATAGACACTGGCGCTTTGTGTTGAGTAACCGATGAGTTGGCGCAGTGGCTTAGAAGCTGCCGGCAGATCCAAAACTTTCATCGATCCACTGCCAATCTTTTGTAACCCAGCGATCGCTCGCATCAAGGTCGTCTTGCCACTTCCACTTGGACCTAAAAGGCCCATAATTACACCGCGTGGCGCCACGAAAGATAAGTCATGAAGAATTTGGCTCTTTTCGCGTGCAATATTCAGGTGTGAGCACTCGATTGCGGCAAACATAATCAAAATCTTATGGTTCTACAGGGAAAAAGGATAGGAAACTAGAACAATGTCGAGCATGGATATGGAAGGTTAGTGAGACAGCCAGTCACTAGACATCATTTTCACCAAACTTCTTACTATCAATGCACTCAAATTACTTAAACCTAGCCCCTCGCTCGCACTTCACGTCTTGCGCTTTACCGTGGTGAAGAATCAGACGAAGCGTCGCGCAACCGCTGACGCGCAACACCCTTACAACATCGGGAATGAAAGTTGTAGATATTGGTAGCGGCTGAGGGATTTCTACGTTACGCGGTCAAAAATTACCGAGTGCAGGCCACAGCAATCTCATTAGCCGAAAATCAAATCTCTTGGGCTGAGGAGAAATCTCAGGGGCTAGGGATCAAATTTGTCCGTCAAGATTATCGAGACTTGACGGGCCAGTTTGATCGAATAGTCTCAATCGGGATGCTAGAACATATAGGACCAAAAAATTTTGGCACGTTCTTTGAAAAATGTAATGAATTACTTACCCATGACGGCCAAATGTCACACGACACAATCGCCTCAAACGTTTCAAAGCAGGTTATAGATCCATTCTTAACCGCTATATTTTTCCGGGCAGAGTTTCGCCATGCGTCTTTCAAAGAATTGGCCGGCGCCCTCCTTACATAGCCGCCCGCTAGAACTTTCGTGCTGTTGTAAACCGAGGTCGCCCGGTTAAATCATTGACCAAGTTAATATTGGTGAAGTTCTCCCTTAGGAGTTCAGCAATGGCCGCGCCTTGAGTCTCATCATGCTCCAGAACGAGAAAACCACCTGAGCCCAAAAGGCGTGTTGCAGTTGTGATGAACTGAGATGGAATCTGAACGCCATCCAGACCGCCGCCAAAGAGCGCTACGGCAGGCTCGCGGCGTACCTCAATGGGGAGAATCTGGTCTTGCGGAATATACGGGGGGTTAGCTACGACAATGTCGAATGTTTCGCCTAGGCAGGCCGTTGCCACATCGCTCTCAATCACGCGCAGTGACGGGCTCAACCTGGCAATATTTTTGTAGAGCCATGGAAGGGCCTCCAAGGAATTTTCCACGGCGGTGACTCGAAAATTTATTCGTTCCGTTGCCAAGGAGATGGCAATACACCCCGAACCAGAACCCAGATCAACGACTCTCATTTTTCTCTCGGTCGCCGCCTTCGTGGCCTCTAGAACCAGCGAGACGAGAGATTCGGTTTCTGGTCGTGGAATCAATACACCCGGACCTACTTCGTACTCCTGGTAACGAAAGGGGGCTCTACCAGTGATGTACTGCACCGGCTCGCCGTTTTGCCGGCGCAAAACCAGACGCCGCAGATTTCTATCGAGTTCATGCAGTTCATCATCGTTCATTCGGAGCAACTTAAGTTGCACCTCCCCGCGACTGCATAGAAGTAGATGTTCAAGGAGTATCAGTGCATCAACTTCGGGGATCCCTTGGGCTTTGAAGTATTCCCTGGTTTGGCGTAATAAATCTATTGCCATCGCCTATCAGTGATCCCCTGAGGCAAGTTTTGTCGCCTTGTCTGCCTCGAGAAGAGCCGCTATAACGCCATCAAGTTCACCATTGAGTACGGCATCTAGATTGTTAGCCTTGAAATTAACGCGGTGATCACTGAGGCGATTCTCGGGAAAGTTGTAGGTGCGGATGCGTTCGCTGCGATCTACCGAGCGAACCTGAGCGTTACGCTCAACCGATGCGATCCGATCGGCTTCCTCCTGCGCCGCCGCCAACATGCGAGCACGCAAGATCCGAAGCGCCGACTCCTTATTTTGGAGTTGTGACTTCTCGTTCTGACATGAAACCACGATACCGGTGGGAATATGAGTGATACGGACAGCAGAGTCGGTGGTGTTCACCGATTGCCCTCCGGGACCAGATGAACGGAAAACGTCGATACGTAAATCCTGCTGGCGAATTTCTACGTCGACCTCGTCGGCCTCCGCCAAAATCAAAACACCGGCTGCAGAGGTATGGATCCGGCCTTGTGATTCGGTCTCGGGAACGCGCTGGACGCGGTGCACCCCGCCTTCAAACTTCAATTTCGCGTATGGGGTCTTGCCAGGCTCACCCACACCCTTTGATTTAATCGCCATCGATACATCTTTATAGCCACCCATTTCGGAATCAGTAGCGTCGATGATCTCGGTCTTCCAGCCCTGCCGTTCGGCGAAGCGTTGATACATCCGGAGTAAGTCACCAGCAAAGAGAGCAGATTCATCCCCGCCAACTCCTGCCTTTATCTCCATGATCACATCGCGGTCATCATTAGGGTCGCGCGGGAGTAGCAGCTCTTCCAATTGAACTTCGGATTGGGCGAGGGAACTCTCTAGGGCGGGCAGTTCAGCGGCAAAATCAGGATCTTCTGCGGCCATCTCTCGGCCCGCAGCTAAATCTTCGGTCGCGCTCTTCCACGCTCGGTAGCCGGCAATAACTGGTCCAAGCTCTGCATAACGCTTCCCGAGGCGGCGCGCCTTACCCTGATCACTATGTATTGATGGATCAGCTAGTTCATGTTCCAGTTCGACATATTCATCGAGGAGTTCATGAACGTTGCCGAATTTGTCATGCGCCTGGGTCATGTGGACTCCTCTCCTTGCAAAAAAAAGAGACCGCACCCACCCTGATGGGGCGAGCAGCGGTCTCTTGGAAAAAGCTACTTGGTTTCTGCTGCCTGGGTTTCTGTTGCCTTGCCGAAACGCTTTTCGAAGGCGGCGACGCGGCCACCAGTATCGAGGATGCGCTGCTTACCGGTGTAGAACGGATGACAGGCGGAGCAAACTTCTACATAAATTGAGCCCGAGGCCTTGGTGGAGTGAGTGGTGAAGACCTGGCCGCAACCGCAGGTAACGGTCGTTTCAATATAATTTGGATGAATCTCTGGTTTCATTGGAGTACCTCTTCGGGGAGTTTTAGGGCTTACTGGGTCGGAAATCCCGTGAACCAGCAGGACCAGGGTACAAGGTTGCGAGCCGACAGGGAAATTACAAGTACCGCTTCGGAGGGTTTAGTAGTAACCGCTCCAGCGAGTTTGGGCTAGGGCTCGGCAGGGAGTCCCGTACCGAATCTTGATATAGCGAATTCCCCATTTGATCTGGGTGACTGGGTTGGTGCGCCAATCCGTGGCAACCACATCCATTTTATTTCCTGGTAAGGCTTGGGCGATTCCCGTCGCTCCACTCGAGTAATTATGAGCCCTGAAGTTCCAGTGGCTCTCATTGGTCCATAGGGTATCCAGACAAGCCATCTGCTTAGAATTCCACTTGTAAGTTGAGGCGATTAAGTTCCGCGCAACGCTTCGGGCTCCCGCAGGAGTCTTGGCTAACTGCACTTGACGCGCCGCTAGGGAGACAAGCGCCATCTCGGCGGCATCTACCGAACTGCCTACTCCCAAATCAATGCTTCCTCGGTTGCCAGGTCTCCCTAGGCCCCCGATGTCCTGGGTGAGGGCGGCAGTGGGATCAACCATGATCAAGACGGGGGCTGGTTGATCCGGGAGGATGACTTCGTTGCTGAAATTTACCTGTGCAAATGTCGTGTTCACTGAAGCCAGAATTGTGATGGAGAAGGCTGCAGCCATTACGAGTAGCGGTTTACGAAACGACGGAATCAAGGCCTGGCCTCCTTTGCAATATCTCGGGTCGTGCCCTTCGATGCCCCTTACAACTTCGCATATCAAAGCCGTCCGTGGGCACTAACAGGGTTAGAGAGTTACAGAGGTCTAGCCTTGAGGCAACTTATTCTCCGCGTAGGGGTGGAAAAAGTTTTTATTCACCGAAAGCAGCCATTTTAAAAGTGCAGGTCAGCAAGTAAGAAGATACAAATGTCCGAAATGTCTGCTCAAAGCAAATGTTAGGTGAACGTGAGGTGACTAGGCAAGGAAATTAATGGGCTCCTCCAGCATCTCTGTCACCAAAGCGGCGATGGGAGATCGCTCTGACCGAGTAAGAGTGATATGGGCGAAGAGAGGATGGCCCTTAAGCGACTCAACGACAGCCACCACTCCATCGTGGCGACCAACTCGCAAGTTGTCCCGCTGGGCGATGTCATGGGTGAGAATCACTCGGGAACCTTGACCGATCCGCGAAAGCACAGTGAGCAGAACGCCACGTTCGAGGGACTGCGCTTCATCAACAATCACAAATGAATCATGTAGAGAGCGACCACGGATATGGGTTAGGGGTAAAACCTCAATTAATCCGCGATCAATAATCTCATCAATGACGGTCTGACTGACAAGTGCGCCCAAAGTATCAAAAACCGCTTGAGCCCAAGGCGACATCTTCTCGCTCTCGCTCCCCGGGAGGTAGCCAAGTTCTTGCCCGCCCACCGCATACAGCGGACGGAAGATAACAACCTTCTTATGGTGGCGACGTTCAAGCACCGCTTCTAATCCAGCACATAGGGCGAGCGCTGATTTTCCTGTGCCCGCTCTTCCGCCAAGTGAAACGATCCCAATCTCGTTGTCGAGTAAAAGGTCCAGTGCAATTCGCTGTTCAGCAGAGCGACCGTGCAGCCCAAACGCGGAGCGATCCCCCCGCACCAATTGCAACTGCTTGTCAGCGGTGACTCTAGCTAGCGCGCTCCCTTTTTCAGAGTGCAGAACAATTCCGGTATGACATGGATGTTCTTTCGCGAGTTCGTGGGGGGTCCGTTCATTTTCATAGAGGGCGTCGATCACAGAGCCACCTACGCTCGCCTCAGCCATTCCCGTCCAACCAGAGGTCGACGCTAACTCGTGGCGATACTCCTGCGATTCCACTCCGACGGAAGATGCTTTGACTCGTAGCGGCAGGTCCTTGGTAACGAGAACAACATCGTGGCTCTCGGCCATGAGGTTTCTAGCAATGGCGAGAATTCGGGAATCATTTGAACCGTCCCGAAGGAAACCAGCAGGGAGGGAGGTCGGATCAGAGTGGTTGAGCTCCACCTTGATTGTGCCACCCACCTCATTAATGGTGATCGATTGATCTAGCCGTCCGTGGCTTACCCGCAGATCATCTAAGGCCCGCAGCGCGGCTCTGGCGAAGTACCCCAGCTCTGGGTGATCCCTCTTGGATTCAAGTTCGCCGATAACCACTATTGGAATTATCACCTCGTGCTCTGCGAAGCGCGCGAGCGCCGCGGGATCAGCGAGAAGAACACTGGTATCTAATACATAGGTCTTACGCCCTTTAATTTGGCTCTTTGGCAAGAGGTCCTCGCGCTTTCCAAATATGTATATGTGCTCACGTGGCTTCTACCCGTTGGGGAGAGGTAGAACTGATAACTCATAAATTAAGACTCGCCAGCCTTCGGGGGTCGGCGACACGCGGTAGCGAAAGGTTAATTTCGAGGAGAATTCCTATCGCCCGAAGCGGCGATGGCGCTGGGCATAGGCGCGTAGCGCGCGTAGGAAATCTACCCGCCGAAAGTCTGGCCAGTAAGCCTCACAGAAGTAGAACTCAGAGTGCGCTGATTGCCAAAGCAAGAATCCGGATAGCCGCTGCTCCCCGGAGGTCCTGATCACCAATTCAGGATCTGGGATACCAGCGGTGTAAAGGTGTCGACTGACCTCATCGATCGTGAGCGCCGCTGCTATCTCACCTGCGCTCTTACCCTCTGAGATTCCATCTTTCATAAAGTCGCGAACAGCATCAACGATTTCGTGACGTCCGCCGTATCCAATCGCAACATTCACCACAATTTTGGTCCGACCTTTACTGCGCAACTCCACATCTTTGAGTTTTACTCGTAACCATTCCGGGAGAAGCTCCAGCGCCCCTAGCGGTTTTATCTCCCACCGACCCAGTTCATCTAGGTGGTCGACAGCGGTCGCGATAATCTTTAACAGTGAGTCCAGCTCACCTGGATCGCGATTTAAATTATCCGTTGAGAGTAGCCAGAGGGTGATGATTGTGACATCTGCCTCCTCACACCACTCGAGGAGTTCAACGATTTTCTCTGCTCCAGCACGATGCCCTTGTTCAGGATCCGCCCCAAAATTGGATTTAGCCCAGCGCCTATTTCCATCCAAGATGACCCCTACATGGTGAGGAGTCTGTGTGAAATCGAGTTGGGCAAGGAGGCGTCGCTCGTATATCGGATAAAGCAGCGCCTTCAGGGCGCCTTTTACTGGGTTGCTCATCTCTTCTTAAAATCACTCATTGCTTTGCGCTCAGCGATAAATGAGGCGACCGGCAAAGTCCCAGCAAGAATGAAAATAATCGTACTGGCGAAACTCTTTCGGGCTTTGAGCGAGTAGTTGAAGGCGGTTATCACATAAATTGGATAGGTGAAGCCGTGCACGATAGCAATCCAGGCGAATCTAACCTGCGAACCTGAATAGTGATGAAGTAAGTGATTTTCGGGGACTTCAATGAACCACAAGAGCAAAGACATGACTCCCGACCAGATTGCCATTATGCGATACCGTTGCAGCGCACCTTCTAAACCTTTTTTCATGCCCTCACCTTATCCGCGATCTCATGGAGTTTTGTGTTGCGTCTGGAAATAAACGGGGCCGAAAGGAGAAGTAGTGCCATAAACCACCAGATCACCACGTACGAGATATGTTGCCAGTAGAAACCAGAAATGGATTCTGTAAGCACGGGCGCCGCTACTCGAATGCCGGGAAGGTCCGCACCAGATTGACCACTTTGACCACGCTCGTGGGTCGCGATCACGTAACCATCAAAAAGACTATATCCACCCGTGCCGGCAATGAGGGCTGGATCGATCCGACCGAGCGAGGTGGAGCTGCTATACCCGTGATCCTCTTGTTGGCGTGGGTAGAGACGACCTTGGATCATTAGTTCTTGAGTTGTCTTCTTGAGTGATCCATCATTAAGTCCGCGGACCACCAAGATCGCCCTGTTATTTGAGATCAAAAAGAGTCCCACCGCTAAATCTCGGTAGCCAACGCCGGGGACGGATTGAGTTGGTGCCACATAATATTCAACGTAGTGGCCTTCAAGAGTTACGATTCTATTAATTGCGGCGGTATAAATATTCTTGCCCGCCCTATCGATTGCGGTTAGATCAACAGGGACGCTACTAGGAACTACCTTTCCCTGTCGCGCGGTGGATTGGGCCCGATGTAGCTGCCAAAGTCCTAGTTCGAAAAAAATGCCAGAGCCGAGAACAAGAGCCAAACTCGTTGCGATAATTTTTAGCGCGTTACTCTTTTTCATTATCGGTTTCTGATGCCCGCTTGTAACGACGATAGAAACTCACCACAAGGAAGACGAAGGCCAGGGTAAGAACGATCATCACAAGTGATCCAGCCAGGCCAGTATTGACAGCGTTTCCCTCATTCATAGCCGAATTATCCTACGGATTTCTGACCTATGCTTGCCAATATGAGCGAGGGAAATGGTGATGACTATCTCCAGAAGCGCTACGGAAGATCCCAGAGATCACGGTGGAGCTGGTTAGTTCCGGCAGCCCTTCTGTCGCTTGTTGGAGGGGGTTGGCTGCTCTGGTCCGCCAATCATTACTCCCGCCCCGAAATAAGAACTGAATTGATCTCCTTCTCTGTCGCCGACCCAACTAAAGTTCATCTGCGCTATTTCATCAGCGTTCGCACTTCAAGCCGCTCGCATCAGTGCATCCTAAAAGCCAGTGATTATCAAGCAAATACCGTAGGTCAGATTACGGATATCCTCCCGCCGGGCGCTCATAGTTACAACAGAAACGTTGAGATCCCCACGCGAGTTCAAGCGGTATCGGCCGCAATTGAACATTGCTCATAGCCCACGTTAAACTCGCGCTCTTATGACAAATCAGACCTGGCTCACCGAGGAAGCTGCTGAGCGTTTGCGCGCCGAGCTCAACGATCTCGAAGGTCCGCGCTTCTCGGATATTGTCAAGAAAATCGAAGCCGCGCGCGCTGAGGGAGACCTGAAAGAGAACGGGGGCTACCACGCCGCCCGGGAAGAACAGGGCAAGATCGTCGGAAGAATACGGCAGGTAAAACATATGCTGGACAACGCCCTTATCGGCACCCCGCCCGATAGCGAGTCAGGTGTCGTGGGGTTAGGTATGGTCGTCAAGATTGATATGGCTGGGGATGAAATAACATTTCTGCTCGGCTCCCGAGAGATCGCCAACGGGGAGATTGAGGTTTACTCTGAAAAATCACCGCTCGGTTCCGCGATCCTAGGCGCAAAGATTGGTGAGCAGGTCAACTACCAAACTCCCAGCAAGAAGATTTTTGTCGTGACGATCCTCGAAGCTAGCCCCTACTCCTAAAGAGTTTTCTTACCGCCGGTTGGCGTTCTTATAGCGGTTGACGCTCAGCGGAATAAATACCGCCATAATCAAAACCATGTAAATCAGCGAGGCCACGATCGGGTGCTCACTGGGGAATGAATGGGCGGTCACTCCAAAGATATTGTGAAACCCAAAGAGTTGGCGCGCAGCAGCCACCATTGTGGAAACTGGGTTCCACTCTGCAAAGTACTGCAGCGCTCTGGGCATTGAGGTGGTTGAGGCGAAGGCGTTGGATAGGAAGGTCAGCGGGAAGGTAAAGAGGAAGGAGACGTTTGCTACGACTCGGGCATCCTTCGACATTAATCCCGCAAAGATTCCGGCCCAAGAGAGGGCATATCCAAAGAAGAGCAACATCAAGAAGCCGAGAAAGATATGAAAGGGTCCTGATGTTGGTCGCCAACCTACGATATATCCGGCTACTCCCATCACAATGAGAACGACGATGTTAAGCAGTCCATCGCCCAAAGTGCGTCCAACAACTAAAGCAGAGCGAGCGATGGGGAGAGATCTGAATCGATCTATTAGCCCCTTCTCCATATCTTGAGCCAGCCCCTGCGCTGTCGCAGCGAGGGTAAAAGTCACTGTCTGGACAAAGATTCCTGGCATGAGCAGTTGAACGTAACCGCCCTTGATGCCTGCCCCCAACCCACCAAATACATATCGGAAAAGCAGTACAAACATCACCGGTTGGATAGTGTTAAAAATCAAAACCTCGGGGACGCGGGTTAATTGCAGTAGTTGTCGCTTAGTGATAACGAGAGCATCCCTTACTCCATTCATTTCTCCGAGCCTCTCTTCTTCTTGGTCTTCTTCGCCGAGCTTTCAACGACCTCGGCCTGCGCAATATGACCTGTCAGTGATAAGAACACGTCATCAAGGGAGGGGCGTTTAAGTGCTAAGTCCAGAGCGTGAATTCCGGCGCTATCGAACTCCCTAATAACTGCGATCAGCGATTGGGTACCATCTTGAACGGGCACGGAAATCTTGCGAGCGCCTAGGTCAACGGTGGCGTGAGCATGAGTAACTCTTTCGATGATCTCTTTCGCGCCCACGACATTACCGTCGGCCACCACGATCTCAATTCGCTCTCCCCCGACCTGATCTTTGAGTTGGTCTGAGGTACCGCAGGCAATCACCTTGCCCTGATCGATCACAACAATATCGTCGGCGAGCTGGTCGGCCTCTTCTAAATATTGGGTGGTCAGAAGTAGGGTCACTCCTTCCCGCACCAACCCCTCAATTACCCCCCACATCTCCATGCGTCCCCGTGGGTCTAGGCCGGTCGTGGGTTCATCGAGAAAAAGCACTTTGGGGCGAATGATCAGTGAAGCGGCGAGATCCAGGCGCCGCCGCATACCCCCTGAAAATGTCTTTATTGGACGGCGGGCGGCCTCCGATAGCGCGAATTGGTCCAAGAGCTCGGTTGCTCGGGTGCGAGATTGCGCCCCGCTCAAGTGGTAGAGCTGGCCGAACATCACCAGGTTATCCCAGCCGGTAAGGGTCTCATCGACAGCGGCGTACTGACCGGAGAGGCCAATGATCTGGCGAACCTCCTTGGGGTTTTTCAGAACATCGATCCCGCCCACCGTGGCATGGCCAGAATCGGGCTCAAGGAGCGTGGAAAGCACACGCACAGTGGTTGTCTTGCCCGCCCCATTTGGCCCTAGAACACCTAGAACCGTGCCCTCTTCAACATCAAGGCTGAGGTCATCCAGCGCCCGCACCGCGCCTTTTCGATACGTTTTCACCAGATTTTCTGCGACGACGCTCTTCATCTGAGTATGGTACCGAGCAGCCAACCTCCTGCGGGGGCTAAGATTTACTTGAAAGTTCAATAAATTCTGACGCCACTTACGAAGTTGATGAGGATATACATGTCGCAAAAATCTCAAGAACACGCCCCT
>ENA-OFCI01001374-OFCI01001374.1-metagenomes-genome-assembly--contig:-NODE-1374-length-10872-cov-2.925857_pt1 | contig 10872 bp, 7 predicted proteins | sample MGYA00153391_OFCI01 | MGnify analysis MGYA00153391 | reverse complement strand
GCGAAACGAGTTGAATGGCCCGTTGATCTGCGTAGCAATGGCTTGTTGCCAGTCTTGCTGCGACTTGGGGCCATACACCGGACGCCGGAGCGTGCGGTTCCAGATCGTGTTATTGACGATGTACTCAAGCCCGCTGGTGATCGCGGCGAGGGTGGCCTGGTTCGCGCGCAGCATCGCGATACGCTCGGGCGTGGGCGGCGGCAGCACCAGCTTCGAAGGATCGTGGAACGACAGCTTCGCGATCTCCGGCGGGGCGAGCCCGCTGATGTTCGCGATCGGCTGGCCCGGCACCTCAATGCCGCCACTGTTGATGAGCACGAGCTTGCCGATGCGCTTGCCGTCGTCGCGCAGCGCGAGCTCCGCGGCGATCCAGCCGCCGATCGACGAGCCGATCACCAACGCGTCGTGGAGGTCGTGCTCCTCCATGTAGCGCACGTAGCCGTCCGCGAACGCGGCCACGCTGTTCTGCTCGGGCTTGCGCGCGGTTCCGTTCCAGCCCGGCAGCGTCGGGGCGAGGACCTTGGAACGCTCGGAGAAGTGGCCCACCAGGTTCGCGACGGTCGCCGGTCCACCGCCGCCATGAAAGATCACGACGTTCTTCATGTAGACCTACATATATAAGCTTAGTTATATACGCAAGCTGATTCGCAAGGTGCTATCTTGTTTGGCATGACCGACGTGCAGGCGACCGGGCGCCTCTTGAAGCGCGCGCAGTACCGGAACCACCGCGCGATGGAGCGCGCCCTGGCGACGGTCGGGACCACGCTGGCGCAGTGGGACGCGCTGCGCGCGATCTCGGAGGCGCCGAGCTCGCCGGCGCACGCGCTGGCCGTCGCGACGTTCCAGAGCGATCAGTCGTTCGGCACGCTCGGCACACGGCTCGAGGCGCAGGGGCTGATCGAGCGCACGCCCGGTAAGGGTCGAGTCGTCGAGCATCGCCTTACCGCGGCCGGCAAGAAGATGCTTGCCGCCGGAAATGCCGTCGCGCTCGGCGTGGCAACGCGCGCCTTCGCGCAGCTGTCCAGGGCCGAGATCGCGAAGCTCCACGAGCTGCTCCTGCGCGTCGGCGAGGTCATCGAATAGTAGCGCGGGCCGCCCCGGTTCCGGAGGACTCACGCATTGTTCGACCGCAAGTTGAGCCCTGCTAGGTGTCGATGCCTCGTTGGGCAGGGAGATCGAACAGATGGAGCTTCGTCACCTGCGCTACTTCGTCGCGGTCGCCGAGGAAGAGAACTTCCACCGCGCAGCGGAAAAACTACACGTTTCACAGTCACGATGACATCTCGGCATCAGGCATTGCGCGCAAGGTGGCAAGTCACGAGTCGTTACAGGTATTCTTTGGTGAGGTCGGGCACGGCGCGAACCGCCCACTCTCGGTGAAGGGCGCGAGCGCGACGCTCGACAGCGCAAGCGGCGGCTGCCGTGTCGATGTGAGCCGCGACGACCCGACGACCGCGACCGAGATCGCAAAGCGAGCACACGCGCTCCTCGGCAAGTGACGAGACGACGAATCAGTTCATCGTTAGAGTGATTGTCGCCTTGAGGGTGTTGCCGTTCCCCTCCGTCGCCGTCAACGTGATGGTGCGCGTCCCCGGGAGCATGAACCTGTGGGCGAAGTTCTCTCCGGTCCCGATTTTGCCGGCAAGACTCTCGGTCCACACCAGGCTGCCTCCGCTGATGGGAACGCAATTGGCTTCGCGCGCCGACCCAGTGAAAGGCACCTCGTCTACGATCGAGCGAGTCTCACCGTTGCCTGGATGACTGATCTCCGCCCACGGACACGCACGCCCGGCGTCGTCGACCACCGCGTCTTGGACGTTGGCGTCCGCCGCGTTGGCGTCCGCCGCGCTGGAGTCAGACTTGGGGCTCGCGTCCGCTCCGCTCGAGAACGCATCACTGCCGCAGCCGCCGAGCGCGAGAGCAAGCACGACTAAGCGCGTGAGTGTGGATTGCTGCATGAAGACTCCTATCTGTAGATGGTATCAGTCCAACACATGCAGCGCCAAACACGCTCTCTTTCGGTCGATTCGCGCAGGACGACAGAACTCGACGACGATGGGCGCCATGTCCATATCGCTCACCTCGCTGGTGACCAAGACGCGCTCGGGAAGATGAGCCATTCGCGTCAGTGCGATCTCGACGTCACCCCTGGTCTCGGCGGGGAACGCGCAATACGCGATATTGGTACGCGCGAAGAAGCGGACGCTCGCGGACCCGAAGACCACGTCGCGGGGATGACTCCGCAGGTAGGTCACGAGCTGCTCGCCCGCGGGCGGCGTCGTCCTGCGACCGTAGCCGTCCATGATGGTTCTCGTGAGCATCAAGCCCAATAAAGGGAGCGCGAGCTTGAGGGTCTGCGCGCGCGCGGCGCCTACGCCGACCACGGCGATCGTGGCGACGACGAGCGGAAGCGCGTGACGCGGCTGATCGCGGAGGTTTTGACCCACGAAAATCCAAAGCGCATAAGGCGCACCAATCGCGGCGAGAGTGCCGGTTCGAGACAAGCCTCGACCTTGCACGATCACGGCGATCACCAAGACCAACACCACAGCCAGCGCGACGCCGACGACGTCCGAGTCGACGCCGATACCGTCCACGAAGATGTCGCGAGCGAAAAGCGCGAGTCGTCCGATCGGGAGCGGATCGGCGAGCGCGGTGCCGCCCCATCGCTGCGCGTGACCGGCGAAATGGACGCCATAGATCTCGACTAAATGTCTCGGCCCCACAATGGCCAGCAAGGGCACGAGCCATGAGAGGACGCTGAGCGTCATGACCAAGAACGCACGCGGACGCGCACGCGACGTGATGAGCATCGGCATGGCCAACAGCAACGGAGCCCAAGAGAGCCGCACTCCGAGCGCAAGTCCCAAGGCGACCGCGGCGAATGTGAGTCGTCGCCCTCTAATTGCCCAATACGCAATGGCAACTAGCGCCAACGCCGGGGCCTCGCTGCCCACCGCCGTGAACGCGCGCCAAGCGAGCGGACTGCCGACTACCGCCGCTGCAATCAGCGATGCCGCCAGCTCGCCCCATTGCGCAGTCACGGACCGAGCGCACACGAACACGACGATGCCGCTCGCCACGGATACTGCGATGGCAGTGTGCATTGGCTCGCGAAATACGACAGCGGCGAGTCGGAGCAGCGCCACATAAACCGGATAGCCCGGTGGGTGCGGTGCGAACCGATCCATATCGAAGTGGTCAATCGACTCGAGGAAGCCGAGGCCGTCCCAATCGTCTGGCCACGGTGGAGCGCTCCACCCCAGCAGCGCTGCGAGGACCAGCGGCGGCGCCCAAGCCCACGCGATCTTGCGCGCGCGAATCACGCCGTGACGGCGCGCGACTCGACCACGTGACGCGCTCGACCGATCGCGTCCAGGCGTGATGCGTCGCGCGCTCCTGCCGCCATTTGGTCGGCCGCGAGAGAGCCCATTTGCATGGCGGCGTCCATGAACACGTAGCGAAATAGCCCTTGGCGGCCGGCGGTTCGTACGTTCTGCCACTCCGCCACATGAGCCAATAGCGCGCTGCGGTCCGTCTCGTAGTCGAGGTGATAGATGGGATATCCGTGCGCGACTCTCACGGAGAACGCACCGAGTACGTCGTCGATCGAATGCCCCAGCTCGCGGAGCTCCCCCTCCATGCGAATGCGAAGCTCGTCCGTGGACGCGCGCCAGGTAGCGTCACCTACACTGCAGGGGATTTCGAGCATGATTGACGTTTTGCCCTCCGGTGCCATGCTCGCGCTCCGTCGTTTGGGCTCTTGAATCCTGGACATCGAGAGCTCCTTGGAGGCCACATACATCCAAGTATTCTCGGAGAAGTCCCGTCTGCGGAGCATCACGTTGAGGAAGACGAGCGCGCGAAAACGGAGGGCGCGTGCGGAGCGATCGATCGCCGGTGGTAGATCACGATTCAACGCGCGACACAGGTCGGGCAGCGGAATGGTGGAGAGCATCTCGCCGACCGGGATGCGCTCGGGACCCGCTTGGGTATCCACATGGAGTGCAGTCACACGCGCGCCCCGCGTCTCGAGCGCGGCCACGCTTGCCGACGTGAGAATCGTCCCGCCCAACGCCCGAATATCGCGTGCCATGAGCTCATACAGCTGTCCCATCCCGAGCTTCGGATAGCGGTAACGGCGCGCGTAGGTTCGCACCTCTGTCTTCCTCAAGTGAGCGAGGCGCAGTGCGACGTCCCCGAGGTTGAGCAAGGAGATGCGTTCTGCGGCCCAATCCGCCGAGATTTGGCCGGGATGAAGGCCCCATAGCTTCTCGGTGTACGGACCGAAGAACGTGTCGTAGAGCGGGCGCCCAAAGCGCGCTGTCACCCAATCCTCGAAGGAGCGGTCCACCCTAGGGCTGAGGCTAGTGCTGAGGCGCGCTCGCGCATAACCGACTAGTGCACGCGCATTCTCGTGCAGTCCGAGATTGCGGATCAAATCGCCCGCCTCTAGCGGATAGCGAAACGCTCTGCCTTGGTGGAGCACCACGCTGCGTCGCTCCGGCGTGAGCAAATCGTCGCCGAGCAGGTCCTCTAATCGCTTGGTGAGCTCTGCGTCGCTCGAGACGAAGCGATGGCCTCCGAGGTCGAAGCGAAAGCCGTCTCGCTCGTGTGTCGCGCAGAGCCCTCCGACCAATGGCTCGCGCTCGATGACCACAGGACGAAGGCCGAGCTTGGCGAGCCGCCAAGCCGCCGCGAGTCCACACGGCCCTCCGCCGAGGATGACGAACGGCCCGCTCATTGGCAGCTTGGAATGTCTCCGCTGTCGATGGGCGGCAGCGACGTCAAGTAGAGTCCGATGTCCAGTGTGTCCGAGTCCGTCAATCCACCAAAGGCACCGAAGGGTCCAGAGGGCATGGGTCTGCAGAGCGGCGTCTGAGCGCGGTCAATTCCGGTCTTGATGGCCACCTGAACGTCTTGCGGGCTCCATCGGTCGAGGCCGCTTTTGTGAGGTGTGAGGTTCGTCGAATAGATGACGCGGCGGGCGGGCGGGGGAACGCTCCAATCACGCGCCGACAGCGCTCGATTGCCCGCGAAGAGCCCATCGAGATCGAGCGGCTGGTCGCGGCCCAACACCCAATGCGTGTGACAATCCATGCAGAAGCCGACCTCTGCTGCGAGATAGCGCCCGTGCTCCGCCCTGAGCGATTGAGGATTGGAGCTCGGCAGCGTGGTGTGCGGTATCGCGCTCTGGGGAACGGGAGAAGCAGGCTTGTCCTGCGGGATGGGGAGCGGTTGCCGCTCGGGGAGCTTGTTGGTGATGGGTCTCAGGGTCGTCAAATAAACTGCAATGGCGTGGGCGTCCTCGTCTGTCATGTTGTGAAAGACATAAGACGGCATCAGCGGCGTCATCACGCGATTGCCCGGGGCGATGCCGTCGCGGATCGCGCGAACGATCTTCGCTTCGGATACGCCACCTAGACCCGTGGGGTCCGGCGTCAGATTGGGCGCGGGAACTTGCCCGATGGCCGGATCTTGCGGCACCAAGTCGAAGCGGTCCGCCACGCCCGCCATCCACATACTCATATCGAGATTGCCGAGAACGTCTCGCGGCGTATGACACTCGCCGCAGCCCGCGACACTGCGCGCCAAGTACTCGCCGCGACCGACGATCGCGGGGTCTACGAGGCCGGTCGCGGGCGGTGTCTGCGGATCACTGCTGCAGGCGACCAGGGACAAGACGAGGGCGACGCTACTGAATGTGCGCACGCGCCACCTCGACCTCTGGCGCTGTCGCCGTCGCGTTCCCCGTGGCCGCTCTGAAGTAGGGCGTTCGCACGTTGCGATAATAGAGGACTGCGTCCAACCCCTTTGCGCCTTGTGGGATCGCCGGCAGCGAAAGCGGGAGCGACAGGATCTTGGAGGGTTGCCCCTTGGACACGCTGCCGAACGGAAACGCCCTTTGATCGTAGGGGATGCGCGTCGTCTCCGTGAGCTCGTGTCGCAGCAGGATCGTCCCGTCCGTCGACGCGATGTCGATGCCCAATCGCGCGGCCGTCGCGGGGATCAATCCCGTTCCGTCCGGGCCGCCGAATCGCTGCACGGTCTTGCCCTGCTCGTCCACGGCGTCGATCTCCACCCAAGGCTCGCGGATGTCCGTGACGCCGGTGGGGAAGGAGTGCCCGACTCCATTGTTGATCACCGAGACACTGACCTGATTAGGACCCGAGATGATGACCTGCAATGCAATCGCGCTCTGCATCTTCTTCTTCACGACGTCCGCGAACGCATTATCGGTCAATGTACTCGCGAGATAGACGTTACCGCCTGGCGCGGCGTGGTCGGCGACACCGGCGGTCTTCGGCATGTGACAATCGACGCAAGAGACCGTCGCGGACCCAGCGTCACGCGGGGGCGGGCTCGCGTCGGCGCCGCCGTCCGTAACAGACGAGAGGTGACCGGAGTATGGGCTCGATTGCCATTCACCGAACGTGCTGAGCGCTACCAATCCGGTGCCCGGCACGAACTGTTGATGGCAACCGGCGCAGAATTCCGCAGAGCGCAGCCTCACCAAATCCGCGGTTGCGCGGGCCTTGTGACTGACGGTCCAGTCGTGCGAGGTCGCCTCCATGTCTCCGTTGCCGCCCGCGCGAATCGAGCGCGACACGTCGTGGCAGCCGAGGCAGCTGACTCCTCTACCCGAGCCCAACGTCGCGTCGCCGCCGCGCAAGCTCACGGGATCGTGGCAGCCCGCGCACTGACGAGAATATTGAGGGCCGCGCGACGCCTGCTCGACGCCCATTCCGTATTTGACCATCGGGTCCACCGCGGCGTGAGCGTGAGCGCTCTTCTTCCAGGCCGCGTATTCGTCTGCATGACAATTGCCGCACCACTCGAGATCGTATTGAACGTTGGGGGCCGTGCCGGGCGCCAATAGCCAACTAGGCGCGAGCGGGAGGTCTCGCGCAATGACGAGGCCGAGCCGCGCGGCCATCTGCGATGCGTCGGCCGTCGGTGCGCTCGGATCGATGGCGCCCACACGAATCTTGCCCGTGCGGTCTGGCACGAGCCCGCCTTGATCGAGGAGCGCGACCAACACATCGTGAGGGTCGAGCGTCTTGCCGTTGGGAGAGGTAGAGAACAAATCTTTCAGTCCGACGTGCCCAATCTGAGCGTCTTTCGTCGCGTCGGCGGGCGTCAATGCCTCGAAGAAGACTTGGTTCGTGGACACGAAGCCGTCGAGGTGACAGCCGCCGCATGACATCCAATCATTGCCAGTCGTCGGCAATGACCCCTTGCTGGAGTTCGCGCGCGAGAACAGCTTGAGACCCTCACGCAGCTCCGGCGGCACTGGATCCTTGGCCGCGAGCGACAGCGGCCCGGCGATTACTCGCGCGTGCCCGAGTACGCTCCCTTTGGCGAGATCGAGCGTCAGGAGCGTGTGCGATTGATCGGAAATGATGAACCCGCGTTGGCCCGCATCGTCGAGCGCGATGCCGGTGGGATGGTCACCGGGGAGGTTGCGCAGTAGGTCGATCGCGATGCCGCTCGTGACGTCGAACGTGAGAAGGTCCTCGCTCGCGCAAGCGATCACATAACCGACATTGCCATTGGGGTGCATCGCTGCCGCGCACGGCTGAGAGACGATGGACGTGTTGCCCGCAGCGTCGGGGATGTTGATGGCGTCGAAGAGCAGCTTGCGCCCTGCAATCACGCCTGATCCGGCGATCGTAGGGACCTCCGTGCGCCTCTTCAGATCCACGACGCTGACGGACGGAAAGAGCACACGCTGAAATTGTATGGGGTGCGCACTCGAGATGAGCTCGTGGGGGACCCAAGCGGTCTCGCCGTCTGCGCTCCACGCGAACGAGTCGAACGCGAATGGCGTGCCATTGGGAATAGTCGGGTCCCCCAACGTTGCGGGTTGATTGGCCATGCCGACGTCCACGAATGGCTCGCCTTGGTCCGCCGGCGCGAACACTCCCGCGAGCGGGAGCAACGTGGCGTTGGCGTCGATGCGGTGCGTGATCGCCAGCTCGTGACGCGCTCGCGAGACCGCGAGGCCCGCGGGCAGTCGCCCCACCGCGACGACGTGATCGAGGACGCCGCGCGTGCGATCGATGATCGCGACTCCGCCGTCGTCCTCCAGCGACACGTAGAGCCAGCGAGGGTCCCACGCGTCCCAAATCGCGGCGCGCGGGTGCATGCCTACGCCGATGGTTCGTTTGACCTCGCGAGTCTCTGCATCCACCAGCGTGATCGACGCTCCGTCGCGATCGACAGCGGCGATCCACTTCTTGTCCGGGCTGAGCGCGATGGATGTGATCGTCTTTCCGATCGCCACTTCGCCGACAACCTGCTGCAAGTCGATGTCCGAATAGCTGATCGACCCCACGTCGCCATTGGCCGTCCACACTCCGCCCCTTCGCTCATCGAACACCACAGGCGACGAGCTCTGGTCTCGTCGGTCTTTCGATTTGATCGGCGGCGGCGGCGCCGACTCCAGCGCGGCAAGACCTGCCTCTCGATCCATGCCCGCGTCGCCGGCCGGCTTCGTCTCCGTGGACGAGCACGAGAAGCCGGTCGCCGCCGCGAGAGGCAGGCCGAGAGCAGGGACGACGACCAACCAACGCAAAATCTGGCCTCCGAGCTTGCGCAATCTATCTCGCACCCACCGATCGAGCAACGACAAGCATTGGTGGCGCGCACACGAGCGTTCGCCTATCTTCCCGGGAGCGCGAGGAAACGAATGCGGTCGACGGCATTATTTACTGGGCTGCTCGTGGTGGTTGGCGTGTCTTCGGGCTCGTGCTCCAACGGTGATGGTGCGCAGCCGCCGGCCGCCGATGCAGGCCTCGACGTCAACCGTGACATTCCCGACGTCGTGCACGAGCGCGTCCCGTACTCGCCTGACTCCGGACCCTTCGTGCCGCGCGTGCCCGTGGTCGCGCAGACGATCTCCACACGCGTGGACTCGCAGTCCCTGCTCTTCGCCGCCGGAGAGATGCAGATCAGCGGTGAGCCATTCGCCGCGAGCTTCGCCGGCCGTAACTTGGCAGATTATGATCGCAATCGGCTGCCCACGGATCAATACGTGCTCAATCTCGGCGGCGCCAACGAGGTCCCCGTCACGGATCTGTTCGGCTTCAGTACTGCTGTCGAGTCTTACGAGTATTCGAAATATCATATGAACATGCTCATCGAGCAGACGAGCGCGGGACTCTCGCTCGCCAATGGGCCAGTCGTCGCAAAAGAGATTGGAGCAACGACTCTCGATAAGCTCCGCAATCGCGCGGCCGCTCTCATGACCAGCGCCGGCACCGACATTGGCGGCTTCGCCACGCTCCCCGCGCCGACCAACAATCCGCTCAACTACCTCGGATTCGCCGGTCTTTGGCCGATCATGGCGCCGTTCACGAGCTTCGACTCCACGCTCGCGCCGACGCTCAACGTCGTCAAGTCCTGCACCTTCTCTGGCGGATATGGAGGCATTGGCAACGGCACGAACTACAGTCCTCAATACGAGTGCGTCTATAATTCATTGCATTTGCCCAATCGAGACGCGCAGGTCGAAAAGACGATAGTGCCAGGTGTGCTCGGGTTTGCGACTTGGAAAGAGGCGTTGTGGGCGATCGATTTTGCCGGGCGCATCCATGACGTCGCGGGCAATCAGCTCACCGGCGTGGCGAAGGGCGACATCTCGAAGGTCGGTACGCCAAAGAACACGGTGAAGGGCACGGACCCCGGCGCGGCCTTTGGCACCTATATCGGCTCGAGCCCGCTCGAAGGTATGTGGGGATTGTTCATGTTGGCGATGGCAGACAACGAGTCCGAGTGGCTCGTGTCGTCGCTGCTCACGCGTGACGGTGCGACGTTGGGCGGCTTCGCGAAGAAGTCCGACGCCATCGCTTACGACTACACGTCACCGCTCGCGTGGTTCCCGGCAAAGGTCAATGTGACCGAGAACGGAGCCGTCGTTCCGTATCCCACGATCACTGCGCTCACGATCTCCGACGCGACGAGTCGCTCGGTAGACCTGTCCGCATTGCTGCTCGGACACGCGATGTTCTTCGGTATGACGGACCCGAGAAATGCGGGGCTCGGCCAACGTGTCGGGCTGCAAGCGACGTTCGACGGCGACCCGTTCGCCGCGGACAACGGCCTCGCAGACGGCGAGGACACCGCGCACGATCGCTCGCTCTCCGTGCTGCGCGTAGCATTCATCGATCTCGATCGCATGCACGCAGACCCGACGTTGGGTGTGCTCATGGATAGCGCGACGGTCAATGGCGGAGTGGTCACTAGAGGAGATACCGTCTCCGTGACTGCGCTTTCTCATTCGCTCATTGCGTTGCGCCAAACGCTATTGTCGCTCAATGGGTCGATTACACAATACGGCGCGCCCGATCCAGACCCCGCAGCCGATCTCGGCGGGATGCTCAACACGGCAATCATTCATCCGCTTGGCGGCGGCACTCCTTCGATGAGCGCGCGCGTGCGTCAGGTGTTCTTGACCAACGCCGCCTTCGTTCGCGACGTGCTCACCAAGGCAGACGGCACTGTCGCCAACACGGCGATGGTGTCCAAAGGCGTCGCGACGGCGAGCACGGACGCGACGCTGCTGGAGAGTCAGGCCGCCGCCATACGCGCGCTCGTGGAGGCGTTCTTGTTGTCGGGCGACGACACGTTTCGCGTGCGCGGGCAGGCCGTCGCGAAGCGTTTGGAGAGCGTCTTTTACAGCGCCGCGGCGCGCATGTATCGCGCGCAAGACGCGGGTCCCGATCAGATTCACATCAACGCGGAGCGCTTCTCGTGGCTGCAGAGTGCGCTGCGCGAGACGTACAAAGTACTCCAGTCGCCGGGGGACCCTGCGCTCGATCGCACGGTGCTCGCAGACCGCATCGGACGAGTGCACAAACTCTTCTTGAA
>ENA-OFCI01001373-OFCI01001373.1-metagenomes-genome-assembly--contig:-NODE-1373-length-10876-cov-2.370853_pt1 | contig 10876 bp, 11 predicted proteins | sample MGYA00153391_OFCI01 | MGnify analysis MGYA00153391 | reverse complement strand
GCCCTTGACAATGTTTTTTTATCATGCTATTGCAATACCTTCGCCAATTCTGACGTGTGCCCACGTACCACACCTTTGGTGTGTTCGCCGGAAGGTGCGCCAAACCATCTCTTTTATGCAGCCATTTTCTGACGAGGAGCACTCTCGGACGGCAAATGGATCAAACCAAGCCGGCAGATCTGCTCCACAATCTGCTCACAAATAATCGTGTCCGGGTTTTCCGGAAGCATTTTTAGCAGCGCAGAAGCGTAATGACGTCCACGATACCAACTTTTCAGGTCCGAAATCCCCGCCCCCGAAACACGCGTGCGTAGAGAGCCCAGCAAGTAGCCTGACAGGTTGACCATAAACAGCGAAAGGCTCATCGCATTGGCGACCGAGGTCTGTTTGAGACCCATGAAGTCTTCCAGTCCGAAGTGCTGTTTCGCATCGCGGAACGTAAACTCGATCTGGAAGCGCAAGCGATAGTAGTCGATCAAGGCTTCCGCTCCCAGAAACAGATCGCTGCTGAAGAGGATCACATGTCCGACCCGACCGCTCGCTTGGTGCGTACGCTGGAGGATCACGACATTCAGCAGTCGGTCGAAGTTCTTGTGCAGACACGAAGCCCGGTACACCCGCGTCTCATACCCCTCCTCGGTGGAGGTAGAACAAAGCAGAGCGTCGGGCACCTGCGCGCTCAGATCAGGCGCCTGTGGGAGTCCGGCTCCACCAACGATGGAGCTTTCGCGATCAAGCGCGAGCGGCTCGAGGTCGGCGTCTTCGTCGATCGTCTCCGCAGACACCTGCGCGCCATCGTCGTCGGCCGAAACATCCGCACGACGGTCTTCCGCACTCGGGAGTCACCCGAGGTGATCACCACGGACGTCCTCTTGTTCGATCGGGTCGTGAACAACATCGTCTCCAACGCGGCCAAATACACGGCGCTCGGCAGCATCGTCGCCGAGGTAGGCGGCACGCCTGGCAATCTGTCGCTCAAGATCAGTGACACCGGTCGCGGCATCTCCCCCTCACACCTCGAGAGAGTGTTCGTGTCGGGGAAAAAGGACGAGCCCATCGTCGGCGAGAGCTGGGGAGTCGGGTTGAGCCACACGATTCGCCTCTTGGATCAGCTCGGAGGACGATTCGAGCTGATGAGCAAGCCCGGGGTCGGCACCACGGTCTGGGTCCATTTCCCCGTGGAGATCGCCCAGACTCCGCCCGCAATCACCACGATAGACGAGTCCATGGCTGCGCTCTTGAAGCGGATCGTCACGATTCGACCGTCCGCGAACTGACGCACGAGGTTCATGTCTGCAGAATCCAACAATCCGAAGCCGGCGAGCGTCCACCCGCTCGTGCCGGTGAACACGCCGCGCCGTGCGGTAGACACCTTCTTGCGCTACCTCGTCGCGGAGGATGCTCGCTTCGTGTTCGGTGTGCCGGGCGGTTTGCTGCACCCCTTCTTCGAGGCCGTCGAACAGCACCCGGACTTGTCGCTCATCGTGACCAAGCACGAAGAGGGCGCGGCGTTCATGGCGGATGGCTACGCACGGGCGAGCCGCAAGATCGCCGTGTGTGCGGGGACCTCCGGTCCGGGTGCGACCAATCTGTTGACCGGAGTCTCGGTCGCGTTCGCGGACGGCGTGCCGATGTTGGTGGTCACCGGCCAGGTGACGTCCAGCACGATCGGCAAAGGCGCCGCTCAAGAGACGGGCGCCGAAGACATGGACATCGTCGGTATGTTCGCGCCTGTCACGAAGTACTCCGCGATGGTGCCGAGCGCCGATCGCCTTGGCCACCACCTGCGACGCGCGCTGCGACTGGCACTCAGCGGACGTCCGGGCCCCGTGCACCTGAACATTCCGGTCGACCTCTGGGGCAAGCCGCTCGAAGAGGTGTGGTTCGACCCAAAGACGTACCGACCCCACACGCATCAGTTCGATCGCAACGCAGTCGCGCTTGCGGCGGACGCTCTTCTGCGCGCGAAGCGTCCCACCGCGCTGATCGGGTCTGGAACGCTGAGCGCGGGAGCCGAAGAGCACGCGCTCGCACTCGTCGAGCTGCTCGAGGCGCGTTTCGCGACGACGCCGCGGGCAAAGGGCGCGCTCCCGGAGGACCATAGGCTCTCGATGGGCGTGCTCGGCTTCGCGGGCCACGCCGCAGCGAAGAAGACGATGCTGTCGGAGGAGACAGACACGCTCATCACGATCGGCGCGTCGCTGAACGAAACGACGACGTTCAACTGGCATCCGGAGCTGCGTCGCGGCAAGACGCTCATCCAACTCGACATCGACGTGGACCGCGTGGGCCGCAACTACCCGGTCGACATCCCGCTCGTCGGCGACGCTCAGACCATCTTGGTCGAGCTCGTCTATCACATTCACAGATTGATCCGCGACGGCGCGAGCCCGGCCTCCACGTGGCCGTCGGCGCCGCCGTTACCGACGGGCCATGCGCGCTACGACGACCCTGCGATCCGCCAGTCGGACGCGGCACCGTTGACCCCGCAACGATGGCGCGTGGACCTCGACGAGGCCTTGCCCGATGACGCGTTGATCGCGTCGGACATCGGCGGACACATGCTCTTCAACTTGCACGAGCTGTGCATTCGCAAGAACCAGCGGTTCATGCTGAATCTGGGGTTCGGATCGATGGGTCACGGAACGTGCGCTCCCATCGGCGCGGCGCTCGCGCAGCCGGGGCGCCCGGTGATCGCGATCATCGGCGACGCCTGCTTCACGATGAACGGCATGGAGCTGCTGACCGCCGCCGAGTACCAGGTGCCCGTCGTGTGGATCGTCGAGAACAATCAGATGCACGGCATCACGTGGCACGGCAGCAAGCTCGTGAGTAAAGGACGACCGATGGACGCCGTGCGCTACAAACGACCTCTCGAGATAGCGTCGATCGCGCGCGCGATGGGGTTACCCGCGTGGGTCGTTGATCGACCGGGGCAAATCCAAACGGCGCTCGCGCAAGCGCTGAGGTACGCCGGGCCCGCGCTCATCGAGGTTCGTGTCGACGGCAGCATCTCGCCGCCGCTCGGGGATCGCGCGAAATCCGTCGCGGGGTTCAAAGGCCATGAGTGAGCGGCAGCGCGGGCCGGTCGATGACGTCGCTTGGCCCGAGGAGCTCGCGGCGAGAGTCGTTCTGCCAGGAGACGAGCCACGCGTGCACGGCTACGACGTCCAGAGCGATCTCGCGACGCACTACAGATTTGGCGAGACACTACTGATCTACCTCGGCGGCGAAGCGCCCGATCAGGACAGGGGGCGCGCGTTCGAGATCGCGATGACGTTCGCATCCGTGTTGGACGCAGGAGAGGCGCCGGCCCACGCAGGAATCGTCGCGCGAATGTGCGGAGCTCCCGCGAGCGGCGTCGTCGCAGTCGCCGCGACAGCGCTGACCGAGCGCAACCGCGTGATCGTGTCGAACCATCGCGAGCTGTTCGCGTGGCTCGCCCTTGGCGACGCGGCGCTCCCCTCGACCTGTCGCGCACGCGATGACGGCGATCGCGCTGCAACCGTGCGACTACGGCGCGCGTTGCCCGCGTCGTTCGCCAACGCAAGCGTCTTCTCCAGAGATCCGAGCAAGGAGGCGTGCGTGATCGCGACACTGTTCGCGTGTGGGCTCCAGCGGCCAGAGCAGGTCGAGGCCGCGCTGACGATCGCGACGCTCGCTTCCGCATGCGCCGAAGCGTTCGCGGCCACCCCGGGAGATTTTCGTGGGTACCCGATGAACACACCGAAATTCGAGTACGTGCCATGATCAAGACGCGGGTCGCGCTCGCCACTCACGGCGACAACCAGTTCTGCGGTCACTCCGTGCTGACGGACCTCGCGGGTAAGACGTCCGTCGCGAAGGCCATCGCGCTGGCGTGCGGGGCTCCTGCGATGAGCGCCGAAGACGTGGCCGTGCTCGATGACGTCCTTACCTGCTCACTCGCGGCGGACCCCCGCATCTGGCCCGTGAAAGTGTCGCGCATCTCTCTCTCGAGGGAGCGAGGGTGAGCCCATGGCCCACGGGCGACTGCGCTCAGCTTCTCGCCGACCTTGCGCGAGAGGTCGGCGACGCAGGAACGGCGGCGGATGTGGATCGGGTCGTCGACGCGCGCGTCGCCAGTCGATCGATCTTCGCGGGCTACGGTGTCGTGTTCCGCGAGGAAGACGAAAGAATGGTCGCGCTCGAAGCGTGCCTCCGCGCTCGCGGGCGTGAGACGCGACGCTACTGGCGATTGATGCGCATGGTGGAGACAGCGCTCCTACGACACAAGAAGCTCCCCGCGAACGCGGGCGCCGGCGTCGCGGCCGCGTGCATGGATTGCGGAATGACTCCACACCAGACCGCCGTCTTCGCGACCGCCTGTGCGGTGCACGCTCTTGACGTACTGAAGGAGGCAGATCACCTTCGCGACCGCCTGCGCGAGCGTGTGCTTCCTCGCGAACGCCGTCGAGGGCGCCCAGAACCCGGCCCCCGAGCTCCAGCGCATGCCCGTCCGCTACATCGGCCACGTGCCGCGCGTCACTCCGCGTGGAGGGTGAACTTAGGTCATGTGCTGACGTCCGGTGGCGGCTCGGCTCCACCCATCGGGAACACTCCTAGGCCCTCGAGCTTCAAGTCGATCGGGACCTCGGCGAGCGCTTTCTCGATCGTCTCGGCGATCGCGGGCTCCCACGGCTTGGCTTCGAGCAGCGAGGTCTCGAGCGGGACGAACGCGCTCTGATCGACGCCGATCGCGCTCGCTTGCGGCGTCACGAACAACACCTGTCCTGGCGGCGCGCCGAGCGCTCGAAACAGGACGTCGGGGGAAACGGCCGGCGTGATGTCGTAGCCCGCGGGGATGTAGAGGCCCGGATGAATCTCCACGAAGAACGTCCCGATCGGGATCGACTCGATGCCCGTCGCGCAGCGAACGAACGCCCCGCGCGCGGTCATCGCGACGGTCGTGCGCGCGATGGTCTGCCGCGGTAGGACGTATGCGAGGCGTCGGAGAAGCGGCACCTCCTCTGGGCCGATCCACGTTGCGGTCACGTTCTTCCACGGAGACGGAGACGGCATCACGCGCAACGGAACGCGAACGGGCTCTGGTTTTCCGGTGGTCTGTGCGATCGACTCATCGTCGTTGCCGCGTAGCTCGATGCGTGCGAACGCGCGGAGGTCTCCCATCTCTGGAGTGCGAGGGAGGGACCACGGCTCGTCGCCGCGACCGCGCAGCAACACGAGGCCGTTGGGATCGAACACGGGGCACGCGCGGAGTTGAACGGGGTGTCGATAGCCGACCTCGACAGCGACACCAGGACCCACGGGCAAGAACGTCGTGATGCCTGGAGTGGCTTGCATCAGCGGTCGCATGCGCTTCGGGAGATCCGGGATGCGCATGATGTATCGGCGCACGAGCCCTTCATCGAACGAGCTCGCCGGCGGCCACTCGCCGACAGCGACCTCACCGTCGACGCGCGAGCGAACGAAGTAGTGCACGAGCGCGGGACCTAGGCCTTGCTCGGCGACGATGATGCGCACTCCTGATTCATCGGCGGTGGACGGGTCGACATGCGGCATCAAACGCAGCAAGAGAGCACGCAGGTCGAGCGACTTCTCGACGTCGTACGCCTGCGTGAATTTGTCGTGATAGAGCGCGAGCGCCGCGTCGGTCGCGATCAGCTGCGTAGCGTCGTAGCCGAAGGGCGCGCCTGCGTCGCGGTATTGAACGAAGTGGCGGCTGGTGCCGGTGAAGGTGAAGCCGCCGACGAGGCGCGCGGTCTCGGACATGCGGTCCATGCGATCACTCGACTCCGCCGCGAACTGCAGAGTCATCTCACGCGTGCCGAGCTTGCTGCGCACGACGTGGATCTCGAGGCTCGGCATCAGGTCCTCGAGCGAGTGCTCGCGCGTGTACACGCTGAGCAGTGCAACGAGCCGATCAATGGAGGGCATCAAAATGAGCCCTTTTTGCCCCAGCGCGACGCCCTTCGCCTCGAGCCCGAGCCCAGGCGTGCGGAGACGCGTCTGGTGCAGCGCGATTCGGTCCAGCATTGCGGCGAGCATAACGCATGGACAACGGCGCGTTCATGCACGTTTCGTTTCCCGACAGAAACACCAACACCGCGCCTGATTTTCTCTTGGCAACGGCACCCAAGGAGGTCAGTAGTTGGTTGTGATGACGATGGATCGATCGCTCCTCTTGCCCTGGGTCGTTGCGGTGATCGCCGGCTGCGCGACTTCTGCCGTGTCGAGCCAAGACGCGGGCACGAACACCGGAGACGCGGGTGGCGCTTGCACGCCGTGCGTGATTGACAGCGACTGCGCCGGCAACGTGTGCGCGCAGTTCGCCGGCGACGTGTTCTGCGCCAAGCCTTGTCCCAACGGACAGAGCGACTGCTCGGGCGACACGACTTGCGTCGGAGTGAGCTCCGTCACGGGCGACCCCGTCAACGTCTGCGAGCCGAATGGAAACCTCTGCGGCCGCTCGCCAGACGCGGGACCCAGCACCTGCCCCGGTCTCGCCTCCCCAACGACGCCCGCGTCGTGCACCTCGTGCGCCACGAGCGCGCCGAACTGTCAGCCGAACGGCTGCTTCGGAGGTTGGTGGTGCAACACGCAGAGCAACAAATGCCAAGCGCCGCCGAACAACTGCGGCTCGCAAGACGCAGGCGGGGTCGACGCGGGCGGTCCGATCACCGCGAAAATTGGCGTGAACGGTGGCACCGAGTCTCGGCTCTACTTCGCGATCGTCGGCTACCCGACGGCGATCATCAACAAGATCTTCTCGGACCTGACGGCGCTCAGCCCGATGCCGCCGTTCGTGGTCGCGACTGGCGACTATCAATTCGCCTCGGCGTTCAGCGGAAGCGAAGCCGTCAAACAATTCGCGCTCTACACGGCGGCGTCCCAATCTTACCGGACGGCGGGTGGCCTCGAGTTCCCCGCGATGGGCAACCACGAGTGCACGGGCGCCACGGCTTCGAACTGCGGGATGGGCAACCAATACACGTCGACGAACAACTTCGCCGCGTTCAAGAGCGCGTTGCTCGCGCCGATCCAGAAGACGGAGCCGTACTACGTCATCAACGTCGCCGCGGACGACAGCTCGTGGACCGCGAAGTTCGTCTTCATCGCCGCCAACGCGTGGGACGCCGCGCAGTCCAGTTGGCTGGACACGACGCTATCGGCCACCACCACCTACACGTTCATCATCCGCCACGAGTCGGCGAGCGCCAACACCGCGCCCGGAGTGACGCCGAGCGAGGCCATCATGAGCAAGCACCCCTACACGCTCGCGATCGTGGGCCACACGCACACGTACTATCGCCCTCAGGTCAAAGAGGTGATCTTCGGCAATGGCGGCGCGCCGCTGACGAGCGGCAACTACGGCTACGGGCTCGTCACGCAGCGCGCGGACAAGTCGATCCAGATCGACGAGATCGACATGACGACGGGCAACGCCGATCCTAAATTCCGCTTCGCGCTACACCCCGATGGCACAACGTCTCCGTAACGCGCTGTTCGTCGCAGGAGCGCTCGCCAGCATCTCTGGCGCGGGGTGGGCAGTGCTCGGTTCATCGTCACGCGTGAGCAACGCGGCAACAAGCGCGAGCCTGCCTTCGCCGGCCCGTGAAGCGACGGTGATGCGCATCGTTCGCACGACTGGGATCGCGCTGGACGGAGACTTCGACGATCCGGGTTGGAGCCGTGGCCAGAAGACGGGACCCTTCGTCGACGAGCTCGGGGCGCCCGCGCGCCCGTACACCGACGCGCGCGTCGCGTGGGGGGATGGCTTTCTGTACGTGGGCTTCTACATGGCCGACGAGAACATCCTCACGAACGTCGATCGCGCGGACGGTCCTCTCTGGCTCGCCGACGACGTGCACCTCGCGCTCATCATCGGCGACCACGAGTACTCGATCGACGCGGCGCCGAGCGGCACGATCACCTACGGACTACTCGTGGTCGAGCGGAGCGAAGGTAGCGACCGAGATGGACGGCACGCTCAACGACACGAGCGACAACGACGAGGAGTGGCTCATCGAGCTCGCCATCCCTCTGAAGAACCTCGGGCTCGACGGAAGAGCCGGCGAGTCGATGGGCGTGCGAATGCGGCGGTGCGACACGAGCAAGACAGGGGCGCGCACCTGCGCCAACGCGGAGCCGAACCGCATCGAGCTGGAGTGAGCGACACCGCATGCGCGAATGCGCGCCGCATTGTCCACGGGGACCGCGCGCGGCCCCTCTAGCTCGACGACCCACCCGGCGATCGTGAAATCCCTGGCGTGAACCCCTCGACTGCGGCGAGTATCGCCGTTCTCACTTCATCTACCGGTCACCCTGGTGGCGTCGTTGATAAGCCGCCGTTTTGAATATGCGCTCCTCGCGCTCGCACTCGCGGTTGTCCCTTCGCTCGCGAAGGCCGACGATGATCCTCGGACGGTCGAGGCACGAGCGATGTTCGTGCATGGCAGTGAGCTCGTGCACGACGCGAAGTGGGCGGAGGGTCTCGCTGCGTTCGAGCAGTCAGCCGAGCAGAGGCCGCACGCGATCACGACCTACAACGTCGGCGCTTTCCAGCGCGCGCTCGGGCGCTACGCAGAGGCGCGAAAGACTCTCCGTGCTGCGCTCGCACAAAATGAAGCCAACGGCGGCCAACAGCTCGCCGACGCGTTGGTGACGGAGACGAAGGGCTACCTCGATCAAATCGAAAAGCTCTTGGCGACGATGGACGTCACGCTCGACCCAGGTAGCGCCGCGATCACCGTGGACGGCAGGCCGCTCGAGCTCGACCCCACGACCCGCGCGCTCGTCGCCGACGTTCGTCCGCCAGGCGCCGACGAGACACCGCCGTCGGCGACCTTCAAGATGGTGCTGGACCCCGGAGTCCACGTGATGACGCTCTTGTGCAAGGGCTACTCGGACGCCGTGATCAACAAGACGCTCGCGCCAGGCTCGTCCACCATCGTGGTCATGGCGCTCGACAAACTCCCCGCGACCTCCCATATCGAGGCCGACCAGGCGAGCTCCGTCGTGAAGTTCGGCGGCGCAGACGTGGGCATGGCACCCATCGACGTCTCGCGTCCGGGCGGCACGTACAAGGTCGCCGTGTTGAAGTCGGGGTTCGTCACGTACGAGACCACGGTCGTCGGCCAACCCGGCGAGGCGGTCGATCTGCGAGCGAAGCTCCCGCCCGAGACGCCCTCGGTCCTGTCTCGCTGGTGGTTCTGGACGATCGCGGGCGTCGTCGTCGCGGGCGCCGCCACGGCGACCTACTTCATCGTGCAGGCGAACCAGACGCCCACGCGCCCCCCCCGCTCAACGGCGGCAGACTCGGCTGGTCCGTGCAGGTCCCCTAAGCCGACCCCTACGAATTGGGCCAGAAATGCTGCGTCGCAAGATGACGCCCCCCAGGTAACGAGCCCAGGCCACGCAACGCGTCCTTGCATTTGCTGCAATGCAACATAGAGTGCCGGCCCACGATGCTCTATGAACTCTACGAACTCCAGCGCGCCTTCCTGACTCCGATGGCGGCGTTCGCCAAGCTGGGCGCGCACGCGTACGGTGACGGGCTCCTCTCGGCGCTCCCCTTCTCCGAACGCATGGCCGCCGGCTATGAGCTCTTGTCGCGCGTGGGCAAGTTCTACGACAAGCCCGAGTTCGGTCTCGTGGAGACGGTCCTCACCGACGGAGGGAAGGTCGCCGTGCGCCAGCGCGTGGTGTTGCGTAAGCCGTTCTGCGAGCTGTTGCACTTCGAGCGCGACATGCCGGCCGGACGCGCGCCGGATCCGGTGGTGCTCGTCGTGGCGCCGCTCTCGGGTCACCACGCAACGCTGCTGCGCGACACGGTGCGGCAGCTGCTGCCTTCGCACGACGTCTACATCACCGACTGGCTCGACGCGCGCCATGTCCCGCTCTCCAAGGGCGCGTTTCACCTGGACGACTACGTCGCCTACGTGCGCGATTTCTTCGCATTTCTAGGCCCCATTCACGTCGTCGGTGTCTGCCAGCCCACGGTCCCAGTGCTCGCGGCGATCTCGCTGATGTCCACGGCGGGTGATCCCAACCTACCCAAGACGATGACGCTGATGGGCGGCCCCATCGACACGCGACGCAGCCCGACCGAGGTCAACGCGCTCGCCAAACGCGAGTCGTACGAGTGGTTCGAGCGCACCGTGATCTGCAGCGTGCCCGAGCGGCACCCCGGATACTTGCGACGCGTGTACCCCGGGTTTCTCCAGCTCGGCGGCTTCGTCGCGATGAACCCCGGTAAGCATTTTCAGTCGCACTGGGACTTCTACAGGGACCTCGTCAAGGGAGCCGACGAGAGCGCCGAGGCGCACCGGCGCTTCTACGACGAATACAACGCGGTGATGGACATGCCCGCCGAGTACTACCTCGACACGATCAAGGTCGTGTTCCAGGAACACCAGCTCCCGCGAGGAGAGTGGCGCTGCAAGGGGGTGCGCGTCGCGCCCGAGGACATCACCCAAGTGCCTCTCCTCACGGTCGAGGGGGAGCTCGACGACATTTCCGGAAGCGGCCAAACGCAGGCGGCCCATGACCTTTGCAGCGGAATTGCTGCGGCGCACAAACGACACTTCACGGCTCCCGGCTGCGGGCACTACGGGATCTTCAGCGGGCGGCGATGGCGAGAGGCGATCTACCCGCAGCTCCACGACTTCATTCGCGCGTACGACAGGACCGGCGAAGATGCAAAAGGGTGAATTCTTGAAGGGGAGGCGCGCGCTCGTGACGGGAGCGGCGTCGGGCATCGGCCTCGCGGTAGCGCGAGAGCTCGAGTCGGCGGGCGCTGACGTGATCATGAGCGACGTCCAAGCCGAACTGTTGGGTGACGCGGCGTCAGGCGTGCCGCGCGCGCGATGGATCGTGGCAGACCTCACTTGCCGCG